>Ga0307513_10000035_pt1 | contig 181887 bp, 222 predicted proteins | sample 15_EM_MG_FD_202174 | JGI IMG/M metagenome (GOLD analysis project Ga0307513, IMG submission 202174) | Populus trichocarpa ectomycorrhiza microbial communities from riparian zone in the Pacific Northwest, United States - 15_EM | ecosystem: Host-associated > Plants > Roots > Unclassified...
ATAACAGTCAGGGGGGTTGGACGCGTCGTGGTAAGGGGCAGAGAGGATGACCGGTAACGGCTGCACGAGATCGTGACCGCTTACAAATCCAGGACACGCCAAATACCCCCCAACGAGCGGCAGACTAGGAATCGGGGGGTCCTGGAGTGATCCCATCTGCATCTGTTGTCGGGTATGCCGACGAGGTGTGGAGTGGACTTTGTGGTGGAGCTGATCGCCCCGATATCCGGGCGACGCACGCTCAGCAGGCTCGAAACATCCACCAGCCTCGGACTGCTCACATCCGTTTCAGCCACGGTTTCTTCTCACACACTCGGCTGCCGGGCAAGAACAAGAAGTGGCAGTGTAAGGCTAAACCGGGATGTCGTCATCTGTCACGGACAAGCCCATGCCCGCGTGCTAACGTTAGCCAGTCACCCCGATGTCGATGGGTCGAACGTGTTGCCCGGATATGGCCTCCCTCGACGGAACCCCGCGCACCTCTCGCCCGAGGTGCTGAGAGGGCGTACGTAGACGTAACCTTAGACTGGGAAAGAGAAAAGTCAAAACGAGGGCCTCACCAATTTTATTTTAATTTCCTGTCGTCTGTGAATCGGGAAGAAGTGTTGTGACGAGGAACACGGCCGACTGCCGACAACTGATCCATCTTCTCTCCCTTCAACTTCGGTGAATCCCCCCTCCCTCTCTTTCTTTTCTTCCTTCATCTTCCCCCTCGCTCATGCGTTAGTTCCCCCACGACCCCTTTTCAAAATGCGTCGTTTCGCCGCTCTCTTCAAACGCAACGACAAGTCCGACCGGCCAGCTGTTTCTTCCACCTCCACCGGTGCCGGGTCCACCCCCCCATCCAAGTCCTCGTCGGTCAAGAAACCGTCTCGATTTCTAAGGAGTTTGTCCCTAAAGTCCGTCCACGCCGCTGCTATTCGGGACCCTCCTCCTCCCGTACCGCAACCTCCTCCTCCGCACGCCTATTCTTCGTCCTCGTCTTCCACAGAGTCGCCCGCCCCTGCAACTCCCGATGATGATTCTGAAACTGGCCGGAGCTCCAACCAATGGTCCGAGGCAAAATTGGCCCTCCCGCTTCCCGCCGCGGGTGGCTCGCTAGGCTGGGATCCCACCTACAACTCTTCCTCAATCCCAACCATCGACCCCGAAGACCTGGACGATAGGTCATCCGTGACCTCGTCTTCGCCTTCGGTTTCCTGTTCGACGACCATTTCTCCCCACACATACCTCTGCTCGGCGACGACGAATGCCCTTGCACCCACGTTCTCTGCTCCTCCGTTGCTACGCGTCCCGGACGTCCCCCTGTTCCCCAGATCCGCAAACTATACTCCCACTCTTCCCTATCGGGAAACGATGGCTTCCGCCCTTCACAGAACTCAAATTTTACGTCGTCTTGCGCGCCGTGACCTAACCATTTCCGAGGAACGATCCATAATATCCTTCACATCACGCCGCACTCTTCCCGCTCAATCACCATTCCTCCTGCCCAGATCAGGCGACAGCCCAGTCTGTGATCTGAATCGGGTTAGTAACGTCAGTCAGGGTTTAAAACAATGGGTTGCGCGGCCCTGTTTCGAAGACCGCATGTTTGTCTACACCCCGGGTCCATCGGGACGGCCTGATGACCTCCTCGTCCACAATGTCATCGGTGGTGCTCTCGGAGTCGCGGCTCTCGAGGTCTCAGAGGCCATCGAGGTCCTCGCCGGATACAGTGTTGAGGAGCAGTCTGAAACTCCTTGGCTTCCCACTTTGTCATCATCCTCGACGACCGACCTTCAGTTGCCTGTGTTAGGTAAGTGCTATAATTGTGTTCCGCGCCAAGCCTCCGTTTGAACTCGAACGCAGCTCCGGCCACGGCTTCCTCTCTATCCGCACAAACGCGGAACCAGCCCTACAAGGCCACTCCATCCCCGCTGCGAATTGAGACCACTCCTCCGACCCCGCATCAGACAAAGGCACTCAAGCCGGTGCGGTCCCTTCAATCTGCTCTCGCCTCATCATCATCATCACCGTCTCCTACGTCACCCGTCAGCGTTGCTACGCACCCAAAACGGGTACGGTCCAGCGTCAGATTCGACGTAGAGGAGAAACAGGATAAGGATGAGCATATCCCCCTTGGGCATATCGTCCGGATTAAACGAGGCCGAGAGGAACGAGCCAAATTCCTGGAACTGCAGAAGGAGCGGAGGGCGCTTGAGGAGGAAAGGCTAAAACACGAGGCGGAGAAGAAGCGGTGGGAGAAGGAGAAACGGGCCTGGGAAACCGAGAGGAAGGCGGAAGAAGGAGAGAGGAGGAAGAGCCTGTACCAAGAGGAAGTCATCGCCGCCCGGAGACGACGGGAAAGTCAAATGTTCAAGGTCGGCTCGTCTTCAACTGACCTTCCGGAGATCGAACCGCAAACCAGCCGGAAGCAGCCAAGCTACCCACGGCCGGCTTATGACGCACCCCGACGACAGGGCTCGGATGGACCCTCTCCCGCAGTCTCGCAACCGCCTTCAAGGAACGATTCATTCAACAGTTTGCGAGGAACCTCGAAACCCCAGTCGCTACGCTCCGCACCGCCGTCTCCTCCGGTCTCTTCACGTACCGTATCATCGATTGAGGACATCCCAAAGATGAGAGGACGGCGGGCTTCAATGCTTCCCGAGGCTCCTCTCCAGTTGCCGATGCCGATGCAGCCTTACGGTTACCCTTGGGGAATGCCCATTATGCCGCAGATGCAGATGCCGATGCAAATGCAAATGCCGATGCAGATGATTCCTCAGATGCCCTACTATGGGATGGACAACATGCCGCTGTTACCTCCTGCAGCTCCCTTCATGATGCAACAGATGAGCGATCGGAGAAGGTCCTCGTCGAGTTCTTCCAACAGGAATTCAACTTCATTAGGAAACCCGGCTAGCCAGAGTATGGATAGGTTACCACTGAACCAGGGAACCTCGTCGACGCGGCGTCCTGCCGGGCACCAGAGGAGTTCGAGTGGAGGGTCGTCTCCAAGTCAGTTCGGAAACGGTCAACGGTCCAACCAAGGGTCTGTCAACAGCAGTCGAAGGAACTCTGGGATCGTTAATGATCCGAACCAGTGGAGGAATTCGATGAGGTCAAGACCGCCAATACCGCATACTAACTCCCAAGGATCTGGGTCTTGGGTCGTTCCTTCACCGATAGCCCAAAGGCGGCAGAATACGGTATCATAACGCCCTCCCTCCTACCCCCCGCTGAAGGCGATAGAATCCATCTGCCCCCCACCGTTGCTGCCCATTCCCCCATTTGTTTATAAACTGCAATGTTACTCTCCGTCCTTCTACATCCTACCGTAATCGCGTTGCGCCCCGATCACCCCACACTCATTTGGTTTTCTCCCATCCACATCTTTTTTTTGGCCAAGATTGATGGATTCACCCCTCTCTCACCTTCTGGCCCCGTCCCCTCTCCCCCCACCCCGCAACGTCCGCGTAGTCACCGATGGTCGCCTTCCCAGGAAATTTATTCCCCTCACCCTATGGACTTCCTCGGACCTCTTTCCATTTAATCACTCGTCGTCACAATCATTGGTCTTTCCCCCAAGCACTTTGTTCTTCTTTCTTCTCGGTCCGGACGTCTTTACCCCCCACTTTATGGCGCGTTCCTTCTTGTTTCCTCTGAGCACCCCGAAATTCTTCTTTCGGAGACTGTAAGATGTTGTCAGCTACCCCATAAAGTTCTCGCATATATCATGATGTTTTTGTGCAATTTTACCTTTTCTCCGCCCTCCCCCATTCTATCCAAATCACAAGCTTTGTGTTTTTGTGATCATTGCTACTTCTTTCTTTCACATGCCCAACCCTGTCACGGACGTAGATGCCAAACCCCGCTTCCTCATTTCGCGTTATTCAAAACTGTGGTGTCTCGTGTTGTTAAGATCTGTCTATCATTATCATCTCCATCTTCCTTCTATCATTACCCCATTCTGCCACTGTACACCCTCCCCTCTACTCGACGTCGCTTTTGTCCCATAGGCGGTTTCTTCCACTTTCTTGTCGCTACATTTTGCTTTCTTGTTACTTCCAATCCAACTCCGCCATGCATAATATCTCGCTCCACTCGGGTGGGATACTTTTTTGTTTCATCAACCTCATCATCCTTTCGTTCTTCCATCCGAATTGGTCCTTAAGAGGACACGGCTATGGTGTAGTACGCGCACAAAACAGACTTGATGCTTATTACTGCGGGGCTTTGAGGAGGAGGGATCCTCAGTCGACGAGTACACACTTTCGTATCGCTGGGTCAAACCCCAACCGCCACCTCCAAGGGTTCACCTCTTCTTCGGGGCGCTTGTGTGACACACCTTAGCCATCTGTGAAAAATGCCCGATGGTCAGTCACTTTGCGTCACCGGTCAAAAGTGAAAGACACCAATAGTACCTCGCATAATAGGCGCTCATACTTGGACCTATCACGGGGAACATGGGGACGATGCGGCGGTCCCGCTCTCGCCCGCCCGAACTTGGTAGCTTCTCACCCGACCCAACCGTACGGGGGGCAGAAGACGACGGATGTCGTCTGGGAGAATGTGCAGGCTGTAAGAGGCACTGAGATATCATGACAGGACGTCACGCGACCCCAGGAATAGTCGCAAAGGGGGACTCCACGAGATGGTCGAACAGGCAAGTGGATGACCTGTCAAAGGCGGGGGTTCTCGTGTGTTCGGTACCGCACGTTCTGGCTCGTCGAAGGCTGTCGCAGCACCAGACGTGTGTTCCAGGTTGCGCGGGGAACAAGTAACTGAGGATCACTGAGGATCATGAAGCCGTGGGTTCTTGTGGTTCGAAGAGAACCGCGATTGCCATCAATATGAAGCTACATGAAGAGGCGTCCATGTATACGAAGATACTTGTCGTGTCTCTTATCAAGAACGCATACAGCGTGGTAGGTGAACTGAGTACGCGTTAGGTTGGTGTTACCGGTGAATCTGCAAATTACATACCTTGTCGGTACCTTCAGACCGCAACAGGAGCCCTTGAGCGAGACTTTTCAAGCCCGAAGCGTCCGAGAATGGTCGTACCACTGGTACCGGTGGCGTGCTCCATCTAGGTGATGGTGTGCGTAAGGAGGGCAACGAAGGACTCGAAGCATTCCAACTAGCACACACCTTATTCGTCATTCTGCTTTTCCCCACCGGCCATCGGTATAGGATTGATCCCCTGCGTCGCGGCTGACCTACCCAAAACCCGGTACTGAATGGTAGTGTAGCTGGCGCCTATGTTGTGGCACGACCGGTCCATTCCACGATTACGGCTTAAGCGACGTGTCATCGAAGACGCCCGTTAAGCATGTGGCGAAAGCCGTCACGGTCCCGCACAAGAGCCTAACCGGGTATGAGGAGCAGGGAAGGGGCGGTGTGTAAGTTTACCCCTGGTGGTACTGTAACCTTTCCCACCGGCATTCATGCAATCCCCTGACGCACCCCCGACGTGTCGAAGAGGGGACACGGAGGGCGTAAGGAGGGGTGTTGGGTGCTTCCCGGTGATAGACGTCCGATCTGCAAGGAAACTGAGATGTTGAACAATATAGGAGAGAAATTGGACGCACGCGTGCGTAGCAAAAAGTCGCAGCGCCATTTATTGACCTGAAAGAGAACGTTATGGACTGTGTCTCCAGATTCCCAAGGGCTGGATCCACAGCAAGCCGTGTTACGAATGATGTACCAGGGCCCGTTCGGTAAGGACCGCACGTTGGTTGAAGAGTCCAAGAAGATATCCAGCCAATCTTGTGAACACGATATTATCCTTTGCCTCCTGATTAGAGAGGTTGGCTTTAGCCCGCTCGCCGGCATGGGGTTCGGCGTCGAGTACGATGTCGTACGCTCTGAGGCAGCCAGAGCGTGTCATGAGCCCACTCCTCCTACGGGGTAGGTCACAGGCAAAGGAGGGGGCTGACGGACAACTCAATCGCCGTCGTGGCTTCAGACAGAGGCAAAGGGGACGTGTCGGGTGTATTGGCAGGTCGGCAGTTCGTCGGAGGTGGAGAGATGTATTAAGCGCCCGCTGGGCTAAGCCTACGCCTAAGTCTAAGCTGGAGCCCCGTATTCCACAATTCACATCCCTCTACCGCGCCTTGGATGATGGGTCACCAGAAATTTGCATGTTCACAAGAACGGGGATATTGATTCCCAGAAGGTGCCAGATTTTATGGGAATTTGGACATTCCAACTGCCTCTGACACCCGGTATCCCTCGCCGCGAAATTTTTGAGGATTCACACGGAGGTACAAATTAATGGCCGTAGTGATTGATATTCGTCGTGGGCGGCCTAGCGCCAAGTAAGCAGTAAAGATCGTGGTAGTGTAGGGACGGACGGATGGTGAGGGTGTCGCAATCGGAAAAGGGGGACGCAATGATGCAAGAGGTACAAAAGGGGAGGGAGCAAAGTAAGTAGATGATGCCACGAAATGCCCGGGCGCGAGATGAAAGAGATAGGTGAAGGGAAATGGGGTGATCATACACCTCCCCATGGTCCACGTATTCGTCGGGCGAGCTGAATATCGCGCTGCATAATCGTAACGCGCTTTGCGTGGATCGCGCAGAGGTTCCTGACCAATTTCCGTCAGGTTTTGCATGGTTTGACGCGGTTTTTGTAGGAGGGAGCGATGAAACTTACGCGTCTTCGAAAAGATGAACGAGGTAGGCTTCCGCTGCTTCCTGAAGCGCGAGGATAGCAGAGCTCTGCCACCGTAATCCGACTTCTGCGTAATCGTTTGATTGCGTCGTCATGTCTTGGGCGACTTCTCGAACCTACAAAACGGCCACAAATAACCGCAAGAGGTCGGTTTAGAACCCTACCGCTGTATGTGAGAGGAGTTGAAGAGAAAACCACGCACGAGTCGTGAAAACGGGAGTTTTCGAATGAGGAGGTCCGTACTCCGTTGATATTTTCTGATCTCGCGGAGAGCGACAGTCCCAGGTCTAAACCTCTTCTTCTTCCTGGGCTGGGCGGTCTCACCTAACGACCCCACCACAAAAACAATTCAATGACTTCATTTGACCGCACAAGCGTAGCACTTACCTCCGCCATCTCCGCCTCCCTTGCTGCCCCCACCCCAACCAGACTGAGCACCAGAAGTTCTTCGAGCAGAGGGACCGGCGGAACTGCCAGTTGGTAGCCTCCGGCCGACAGGCACACCACCCGTACTCTTCCTCGCCGTTGCCTTTCGCTTGGTTGGCACGTCATCAACATCGGACTCAGTCATATCGGGCGAAGCCTTCCGCTTCCTGGTCGTCTTCGTTTGGGCCATCTCGTTTACTTTCGCTCAATCCGTGAAAAAGAAAGGGGTGTCGCGTGGGAAATCCGTAGGAACGGGGCGGATGAGTTAGGAGCAGATGATTAACACGCAAAGAACAGGAGTGGGGGAGGATTTGGAGTGAAGAGGGGATCGTGTATGGCGGACGCGACCTGTTTGTTCAACGAGCGTGTACTATGTCACGTGCGTTTTGTGTAAAGTGATCACTGATCAACATCCGGGGTGGTCTTGTGGCGGGAGTGTGGCCACATTGAAACGCAAACGAAGACGCTCCCCTTCTTACTCCCCAGCCACACGTTGGGACATCGTCGAAATGTCCGCTACCACCTCAGATGATACCGCTCCTGAAGGTTACACCACCGTTCATGGGTATTACAGGTTCACCGATATCTTCTACGAATGGTGCGCGAGATTCTTTAGAAAAACCACGCTTTCAGCTGAACGTTTTGGCGATAAACCAGGAGTCGCACTTTGCCCGAATGCGATCTTCAGGAGGTTCGCACTCTGAAGGCGTTCATCGCGTATGATGCCATCGTACACCCTGATCACCCACTTTCCACCGAGAAGGGCGGGGTGGAACTTTACCTCGGTAAGGCTCGCCCTCCGCTTATACCTCTCATACGCCACGTTTCAAATTGGGTTTTCTGAAACGATTTCTAGGTACCCTTCCTAATGGAGAGAAGAGGCTGATGTTCAGCTCTGCTCAGATCGAGTACACCCAGTACTGGTTGCACGCGATGAAGCTCACGAGAGAGCCCATCGCCCTCCCTTCGACAGAGTACCTCATCCAAGCGAAAGACCTCCAGCATATCTCTTCGGTCATCTACAAAACCGGTCAAGAATTCAAGAAAGCTCAGAAGGTACGCGCCAAAGAAGGCTCGATTTGCCACCCGTTGTTGTGGATGGCGAAAGCTGATTTCGAGTAATATTCCAGGTTCTCGAGAAGAACAACAAGAAGCTTAAAGGAACTTCGACTTTGCTCGGTACGCGTCGCTTGAATTTCGATCGCGCCCGGTCCTTTTGGCTGGCCAAACGCGGAGCGTGGCTAGCCATTGACTTCGAAGCTTGGGATCGCGACCACACGGTCCTCCTCGAATTCGGGTACAGCTCAGTTCAATGGCGCGACGGTGAAAAAATCGAAGACCACGGTCACTTGATCGTCAAAGAACACACGAAATATTTCAACACTTATGTTCCCAACTTCCGCGAGGTAGGTACCTTGGATACGGATACAGAACTTCACGTCGCTCATGCACGGCGATCCTTATAGCATTATACCTTCGGGACAAGTGTCGAAGTCTCGAGGGCAGAGTTCAAACAGAGGATCAACGACCTCATAACCGATCTGTCCAAGGACCAACCTCTATTCCTCATTTTCCACGATCACCACGGGGACATCGAGTGAGTATCACCAGGGCTCCGTCACTTGACTGTGGATCGATTCAGTTTTTGACCTCCCACGATCAGATATCTTAAGTCAAAGGCCGTCCAGGCACCCATAGATGGGTTCACCAACGTCCTGCCGGAGGCAATCCCAACAAAAGGCTTATTCGTGCTCGACACTAAGGAGCTGTTCAGCGCTCTCGAGGGAGACAGCTTCTCAACCCAGAGCAAGCTCGAGAGGGTGTGCAGACTCTTGGGCTTTAAACCCGAGTATTTGCATAATGCTGGGAACGATGCTCATGTACGTCCACTCCCCCTCTGGTATCCGTTTTTTCTGACGTGGGGTGTGTCTAGTATACCATGCTCGCAGCTGCGGAAATGATATCCAACGAAGAAGTCGATACACAACGCGAAAGGAGGTGGCCCGGTAGGACGGCTACCACCGGCGTGGCGGGAGGTCCAGGAGTTCGTGTCCAATTCCAACAATGGGAGGAAGAAAGTGACCTGTCGGACACCGAAGGTATTCTTGGCGGCTGGGCGCGGGCCCCGAACGAAGCAGCATGAGGGGGCACATCTTAAACGATGACTCGTTGCATAAATGCTGTCAGCATGATATGAGTAACATGTAACACCCGATCCCCCGCCTCCACCCTCCACCCCACCAAAGTAACTGTTTTATTTCTTCTTCTGGGTGTTTCCTTCTTCGTCGTCTTCGTCGTCGGATCTATCATCATCAGGACTGCCCGTGAAGAGTGTACTGTAGTGCCATCTCAGCTCGATTCGAACACCAAGGTCACCCGACATACCGGAACAAGATCCTCAAGATCAAGAAATACCAGAACAGATTCAGAAGCTGCAGGAGGAACAAAGGGGCGAAAATTTGGTATCTCATCCACGGCGCGAGCCAAGCTCCTGTTTCTGGTGCCCACTGCATAGATTCGGCACTGAGAACAACCAAATGAGAGCGAGTGGGATGGAACGAGTTAGAAGACGCACGGAATCAAATCGAACTCGAACAAAGCAGACCACAGGATATTTAAATTGAGGTAAATCCTGAAGTATGTCCAAGCTACAACGAGACCGGCAAAGGCGAAAGTCTTGGCGACTTCACGTTGCATGTAATTGAAGAGCTTGGAGATCTTCAGGGCGCACAAAAACATCAGTCGAGATCCTGTAGAAAGCAACGAGAGGAAAGACTTGCAGCAAGAGCCGTGTCTGGAAAGTCCATACTCAGGAAGACAGCGCCCCCCATCAAGGTCATGTTGACAAGGTAGCTCCACCTAGATTATCTCATGAGCACCTCCGGAAGATGGTACACTTGGAAAAAATCACCCGATGAGCCAGATGGTAACGAAGTGGTGGCACACGAGCTCGTAGTAGTCCTTCCGCGGCTTCTCAAGACGAAGAAGGAGGACAAAGAGCTGCTGGGTCCAGAATGATCCTTGCATGAGATAATACAATTTGAGTTGTGACTTCATCTCCCAGTGTGGGTAACCTAAGGGGCGTGCCAGCGGTCAGAAAAGATCACCAGCCCCCGGCGCATACCGCACCTATCCAGAACGCTTTGGTGTTGTACCAGTATGTCGGTAGTTGTTCCATGATGAACTACGGTCGTCAGAATCCCATAACAAATCCACACGTTAAAAGAAAAAACTCACGTATCCCCAGACCGACATTGTACCCCAATAAACGATAGCATAACCCTGCTCGCCGAATCTATCAAACTTTGACGGCTTGATCCCGTACCACCGTGCAAAGCGTTGGAAGACGTGCAGAATGAATAGCTGGCGCACAAAAGAGAAGAATACCACGTATGAAGTAACGAACACGAGGTCCATGTAACCTTTTGCATATCGGGGGTCGTCTGGGGATGACGATTCGATCCGATGTGAAATAAAAATTAGAGGGGCAAATGGGTTGGGTAGTCCCGGCGCGACACGGGGAGTGATTATCTCCCAGTTGATGTAAAGTGTGATAACAAAGAGGATGATTTTAAACGAGGAGGCTATGTGAAGTGTGAGTATGCGCGCTGAGGACGTTGCAAGTCACGCATACATGGTCGTACAACCCAGCGAAGGGTCCTTACGTCAGACCAGAACCCCTCTTCTTCCTGAGGTTTGAGCCTTGGTGACGGGGGTGGGGTGCCATTCGGACTATCAAAGGGCCTAACGGTGTATCCGGTCATCAAAATGTTTGCGGAAATTAGGATGGTTCATACGTTTGAGTCCGGAGGGGACCTGTGAGATGGTGAGCTGGGTCCGTCCTGGGCACGAAGAGTCAACACGTCTTGCCCACAAAATGGCGAGGAGATACAAACTCTATCCGCTCGAGCTGTCCCTTTATGGAACCGGCCCTCGCCCTCTGTCTGACATTCCGCTTGGTGGCCATGGGTGGGGAGATGAAGTGGAAGGGAAGTAACAGCCGATCTCACCGGACGTCTGCCTCGCGCCCGCGCGCTGATCCGCAAACCCACGTGAGTTGAACACCATTGAACTTGTCCTCGATTGGAGAAGCGCGTTCAAAGACTGCCCGTCATGTTCTCGAGCCTCGGGCTTTTCAAAAAGACGAGGTGTCCAGACATTCAGAACTGCAAACGTCCCTCCTGCATTTTCTCGCACAGTCCGGATGCTCCTGCCGGACCTGCGGTTCTGAACATCCCCATACATGTACCCAAGCCCCAGCTCCAGCCGCGGAAAGATCAGACAAAGCCTACTCCTTCGACTTCTTCTCCGACCGTCCCTTCGAAACGGGCTGCGTCTGAGCTGCAGACCACATATGGGACCACCACCCTCGAACCACCACGAAAGATCTCAAAACTCGGCCCTACCCAGCACCCTGGTGCCAGGCCCATATCGGCTCAGACATCTGTGAGTTTTAAGCCAATAGGCATCCTCACTATGCGCCGTGTCCGCGATGCTTAAAGTGTGACTTGCTTTTAGTCCGGCGTTCCCGTACTCAAAGTCCTCCCAGCGCATTCCTTAGTCCCTATCCCCGTCAGACAGGTACTTGACCGTTTAAATTTAATAACCCATCTTCGCGAGTGTATCCCCTCACTTACACAGTCCAGGCGATGTTAAAATCACTCTACGACCACTTCGTGATCTTATACCGCAAAGTATCACCGACGAACCCGACCATCGCGAGCGAACACTCGCTCAGGCAAGAACAGGAGGTCTATGACAAGTCAAACAAACCCACTTACCGTAATGTATGGTTCACGTTTACGGAAACCAAAGATATTCCATTGATTGCACCTTTCAGGCTGTAATCTCCAGCATCGCGTCTCTCAAGAGGCGAGATGTACCTCAGTCCGTTGGAGACCCAACAGTTGGGACAGAGGGCGATCTCGCCGCACGGAGAGAAGCCAAAACGGCCCTACAATCCCTTCAGCTGGCAACTTCACACCTTGAAACATATATTCTCTCGGAAGAAGATATGATCATTTGGGGCTATGTGGTTGCCATCCCTGAAGGTCCTGGAGGGGACAAACCGAGTGAGGAAGGTGGAGTGATGAAATGCGAGCGGTGTAAACAGCCGAAACAGGTCCGACGTATGGAAGAAGCCGAGGAGTGTGTCTACCACTGGGGTCGACTATTTACCAAGAAAGTCAGCGGTAGGTCATTGTGACGCATCAATGATTTGACCGCACCCACTGATACCTACCACAGGCGAGAAAGTCAGACAATACACATGTTGTTCGGCCCTATCCACGTCAGAGGATGGCTGCGTTCGCGGCCCGCACGTCTTTTACGAATTTGACCCTGTAGATCTGCACAAGAGACACGCGTTCACGCATACCCGTCCCCCAGATACGTCCCAGCGGAACAAAATACTCGAAGTTGCGGCATTGGATTGTGAGATGATTTATACGACTGGTGGGATGCGCGTCGCGCGGGTCTCTGTGGTCGACGGGGATGGGAAGGAAGTTTTTGACAAATACGTGAAGATGGATGAGGGTGTACATGTCATGTTGGTCTTACTTCTTCCTCGTTTCCTCTCCCTCGTCCTCACTATGCTTACAGAGACTTTAATACCCGGTTCTCGGGAATCACGCAAGAGATATACTCCACGTTGGCTCTACAACCCCTTGTGGACATCCGGAGATCGTTAGATGAACTCATCGGCCCCGAAACAATTCTGATAGGGCACGCCCTCGAAAATGATCTCAAAACGTTACGGATGATTCACCTCCGGAACGTCGACACTGCTATTACATTTCGGCACCCGGCTGGGCCGCCGTTCAGACGGGCACTGCGAGACCTGTACGCATCTTCTCTTCTAGTATGGAACCGTCTTCGTGAGGCATATTCTTTTTTTTAGGGTCAAAGAGTACCTTGGAAGGGCCATTCAAACGGGTGGAGCCAACGTCGGTCACTCCTCCGTGGAAGATTCCATAGCAACCCTCGATCTGGTGAAGTGGCATGTAATAAACAAGCCAGCTCCACCTCCCATGCGAACCCCCAAACCTCCACCGCTGACCATCGCTTCCACTTCCGAGACACCCACTCCGACCCCAAGTTCTACCGCTGCTGCATCCACTCCCGCCGCTTCCACGGTTACATCTACCCCGGTAGCGACACCAGCGAGCACTCAGATGTCGTCAACAACGTCAGCGAGCCAGGAAGAACCGAAACCTCCACCAACAGCGGATGACATCCCGTTCTGATATCTTGTACCCTGGCGGGCTGTTCTGTATATACTATCTCTTGCACTCCCGGGCATTTTTGTGATGTAGTTAACGGTGGGACGCCCTCGACGAAAGCTTAGGCTCGAGAATCTCGATTACGGCACGGATAAATAGAAGCGATCATGGTTACCGCACGGTGTACAACAGAAGATTTACGAATGAGAGCGTTTCGACCATCGGTCATCGAGATTACCCGACTCACTCCGGCGAATCAAGCGAGGGATGAGTACCGAGGCTCTTCCCTATGATCCACCGCTCAAAAAGTTGGCTGTAAATTTCACGTCCAATCGGGGTTGTTTATTTTTTTCGTAAGCGTTCTTTATCAAGAGTGAAAGATGCCGGTGAAGACGTACCACTTCTTGAACCGAGACGAGCGAGTGTGTCTTCGCTGTTTTCTTGGTCTTCTATGCTGTCCGATTGTGTCACCTAGATTGCTGAAGTCAGCCACCGGTTACAGAGGACGTCACCGAAGGATGGAACGCGGAAAGGATAAATCCCCCCTTCTCGTTATTCAAACGTTTTACTCACCACGCGAAGAACAGATTTCTTCGAGGATTCTTGTAGCTCGCCAGCGATGATTAGCTCATCCAAAACCGAGTACGCCTTTTGGAAGTTGAAGATCCTGGATCCGATATCAGCGCGCACGTCAAGAAGGGTGTAGACTTCCACCGGCGGATTCAATCAGGACCTACAAATCTAATTCACACACCTGCGAGAGAGAGAGGATTAGGTCTCGGGCCGGGGTCCGTGAGTAGGAGGAGAGGACTCACATTCCCGAAATATCGATCCAAGACTTCGACGTAACGATGGACGATTTCCAGTGTCGCGAGTTCGTTGTCCCCCGCAGAGATTCCACACACAAAGAAAAGGGAAGCGTATCGCCTGTATACGACCTTGGTATCTAAAAAACCAAGATAACGGACCGTCAGCGATGATTAAATCCCCAAGGCAAACGTGACACAAAGCCCGGAATATGGCATCAAGTGTCAGAAGATAAGCATCAAAGAGGAGCCGCATACCCTTGTACTCCAAAAAATTACACATCTTCGTCCGCCTCGCAAGTACGAGCTGTGTAACATCTTTGACGATCTTGGCTTTGACCTTCAGTGACATCGTCGTGAACCATTTCTGCAACCTGACTTTGCCTTTGGGAGCCAGTGTTTTCAGAGCTTATTTTCGAAAAACGAAGAGACAAGAATGATTGGATGTATTATCTCCATACCTTGTCGAGATACGAGGAGGATGTAGTTGATCATGGCGTTCTCAGGCTAAGGTTGTGTCTGCCTGATCTCGATCAGTGTTCCAGCGCTCCCGCCGGGCCGGACCAAGGAGGCGGCATCCTGAATCGAGGCAACGGATGTAAAAGCTAATACATGCACGAACTGCGAGCCTACGAGAACACAGGAGGGTACAGGCATATCTGGCACGAGTTTTGCGACAGAGTGGGAACTTCAACAACCCTCCGCACATCTAGGAGGCAACAGGGCTAGGGAATCAGGTCCCAGTCCAGCGGCATCGAGTTGGGATATAAGGTGGGCATTCGCATCCCAAACTTCCCATTGGTACGCCATGGAGACCTGGGAACCATGCGTAGAAACCCCGCAAGTTAGGACCGGTAGGGTTGAGGGGTAAAAACATACTGCGCAGATGACGGGGTGTCGTGAAGATTCCGAAAGTTCGCCTGTAAGAATGAGTTCATCCAGGATCTGAGAAAATGACCAGCAGTTAGGCGTGAATGAATAGGTCTACGCGCTAGCCTTGACCCACTGCGTAAGCTATCTGGTAATTGAATATTCTGGGGATTTCGGCTTAGATTACCGGAATTTACGTGAGAAGAAGAGAACTGGTGAGCCCACATGTCGAGTTCTGTGACCTGGAAGACAAGAAACAAGGTTTAATGGAAGACCACACAGCGCAGAGGAGGAAAAACTCACATTCCCAAAGTATTGGTCGAGGTTTTCGACATATCTGTGTACGATTTCGAGAGCGTTCAATTCATTCTCGCCGGCCGTCACGCCACACACGAAATACAAGGACGCGTAACGCCGGTAAACCACCGTAGAATCTGAGCGGACCACGAATCAGATAGGGCGTGCGATTGAACCAAGGAGCAACGAATCACCACACCTTGATATTCCAGGAAGTTGCACTCTTTGGGCTTCCGGGTCAAAACAAGCCGGGTGACTTCCCGGACGATTCGCTCCTTGACCCTTGATGGCGTCGTAACGAACCATTTCTGCAATCTAACCTTGCCTACCAGGAGTCAACGACCCACTTGGGAACGACTGCACGCGCAAGTAGGATTACGCACCTTGCCTAGACACGAGAAGGATATATCTGATCATGGCCGTCGGATCCGACCAAAGTGGGGGCCTGGCGGGTTCCTGAAGGCGTCCCAATCGCGAATGGTATGAGAGCGGTGTTGATATATGTAGAAAAGTAACCCGGGGAAGTTGCATTGTGTGTTGTCGGTTAGTCCGCTGGGCGGCGCCAGCTTGGTGGGCGCGCCGACTGGTACCTGGGCGGAGGATACATCCCAAACCAGTCGAGTCCTGGACAGCGTTATCAAACTCGGGTCAAATATTGCCTCCGCCGCGCCACGTCTGATGCTGAGTCCATCAGAAACCGCGGAAGCCCAACGCTGGCGAGAAATGGCGGAGAGAGGGGGACAAAGACCTTCCAAGATGGTCGTCGACATTGATAGCTTTGATTCCCGGTACCGATCGCAGCATAGTCCAGCCGTTAAACGTCTTAACCACTGCAACCACACGGAGGTTTCACCTTAGCGAGGTTGACAAGCCCTGGCTAGAATTCACATCGCCACCACCCTAGAATCCCCCGCTAAGAGTCGAACTTCCCCGTCTCTCTCTATCTCTCTCTCGGCGGAGGTGTTCTGAAAGGAGCAGGCCCAGCGGTTGCCTGGGGCGTGCCTGGTCACCACCAGTACGATCCGGCTGGGTGGCTCGATTGGCTCGATTGGCGCACCCCGTTCATTATGCGAGAGGGAGAAAAGAAGGATCCGGACGTTGGCCATATCATATATCCCTCGGCATTGGCTATTTTCGAAACAGTCTGATCAATGTTGCAACCCGCCAGCGGTGACGTTGACTTGACTTGACTGGCCACCACCGCATCTCCGCCGTTGACATCGACGGAGGGGTGAGCGCATTCTGTTGGACCGCAATTACGAGAGGGTTGCAGCGGAGAACTTTTGCAAATCCCTTCCACTGCATTGGGGGACCGAGAGAAAGACAAACAGAGTTTGGCTTGTTATCAGCCTGAACCTCTCGGATTCTATTCTGCTTCCTCCATTGACATCCTTCCGGCACCGGCAGACCATGATGGGCGTACATCGCTTAACCTCATCCCGCGGGCCCAGGAAGTTCCATCATACCACCCGCCCATAACGTACGTATAGCGTCACCCTCGAGGCAAGGACCTTTCATTATAAGTACCCCATTCCCTCCTCTTCGGATGCTACTCTCGCGAGGTAATATCCCCCAACTCCCCAACTCTTTAGCTGTGATATACGCAGCAAAGCTCTCAGCCTCGAGTCGAGAAACCCGAACCCATGAACCAACACCCAACCATGAGGACGGTCTCATCTGAGAGCTCCATCGATGCCTCCAGCAACTCCTCCGTCGCTCGCCGTACCCGCATCGGTGCCATGAGCTTATCCGTTTCCGCCGTCTTGCCCACCCGCGGAACGATCTCCCGCATGTCGAGTTCGGAATCATCCGTTGGGTCCCCCGTGGATTCAACCCTACGCCAGCGGAGCAAAAAGCGTCCATCTCTAGCGTTTCCATACGCTCCATATATAGTATCGGAGGTGAGCCCCCCCTTCTATCCCCTACCTAAACCGTATCAATTAGCTAAACCGCGTTCTGTGCCACCTCATCAGCCATACATCATCGCATCCGAAGCCGAACCTCTAAAATCCATGCCGATCTGTCTGATCCCCAAAGACAACATGCGGGAACTCCCCCCGGTCCTCCACCTCGGCTGGTCAATCGACGAAGACAAGCTCCTCGAATGGTGCGCCAGCGAAGGTTTCCAACGCACCACCACAGACATCAACGGCCACTACGTCTTCGACTATACCGGAACCGTGGCCGGAGCTCTGCATTATTTTGCTCAGCGCTCGGGAGCGGGCATGTTTGAGCCTTATATCCAGTTAACCTGCCACCGGAGGGAGCCGGTCATCGTCGCCATCACGTCGAATTACCTGGTGTCCGACCAGTTGGAAGGGAGGAGGGTGGAGATTTTCGCCCTCGGTTCCATACTTCAAAGAGAAGGCCTCCTCAACCGGGACTCCATGGCGGCAAGGTGGTATCTCGACTTCAAACAATGGCAGTGGGTGATGAACAGACCGAAATGACCATTCTGTCCACTCCCCTCACCGCTCTTTACCCCTTATCCTTCTGCTACGCTTCCCCGTGATCATCTGTATGTTCCCTCCATTCGCACCTGTTCCGATGCTTGTATCATTTTCGCCTCTTACTGCACACCGCACCTGCAATGTTTACGACTCCTTGCTTTATATTTGTATACTGTACACCTACCTACTACATGAAGACGAACCCTTTCTACTTCGTACATTTATAACGAGGAGAGTTCCCATAATATATCACGTCTACTGGTCTCTCGGTTTCGCTCGTCGATTGTTCCGGCAGGAGAGCCAAAATCACCAAGGGCTGTTCACGATATCCGAGTGACCCGGAATCATGTGCCCCGGAGCGAGGGATGCCCGGGTCGGCCGCTTTAGCTGCTTCTTATTCAACGCTAGAACGTTATTCTGCAGCGCCACGATCTGCCAGAGAGCGTGTCAGCCTCCAGGTGTTAGCTATGCGGCCTTTACGTAGGCCACGGAGATGGAAACAAGACGTACAATCTCCTTGTCATCTCCGAACTTGAAGTTATCTTGCACCACACGGTCTTCGTACCTGGAGACGTGTAAGCCATGAGCAGAACGAACGTGGGGTCAAAGCGGAAAGCGGAGAGAACGCACTTCTTGATGTGGTATCTATCAAGGTATCCTTTCTTGACTTTATTAAAGTCCCACGCGACGACGTACTCTCCCGTCGAAGTGACAATCGCGTTCTCCTCTTGGTTCTCTCCCATGTTAAACCTGACGTTGTGTTTCCATTAGCCCGGATCCGAATACCAGGGTTTTTTTCGCCACTAACCTGGCGGGGGTAAACGAGATCGAGTGGTTCATGTATGCCACATGCTCGGCCCTCAGTTGCAACCTCCTGGGTATCGGTTTGGCATCGGCGGGGAATGACCTGTCGAACCCCAGACTTCCCGCATGCTTCCCATCACCAATCATCGTGTCGATCAACAACAGATACGTCTTGGTCGTCGCCACAATCCATCGCCCGTCACCGGAGACATCGACTCCAAGGATTGGATCGCCCAATGCTGGGAGTGCCGTCTTCGCGTTCTTCCCGATGGAATCGAACAACTTGATGTCTCCCTTGTCACCTGCCACCGCCAGCTTCCCAGAACCAGTTGTGGTAACGGCAGAGAACTTGGTCTTCGACGCGTACTGCTTCACCTCGTTTTGTACCATCTTGTTCCCGGACAGCCGAGGGTCAATCCTATACAATGCGTTCCCGGAGATACCGACGACCGTTTGTTCTCCCGTCGTCTGTGCGTACTTGTCCTTCGGCGCGATGTTGTTGACGGGAACGTAATCATCTACTTTCCATTCTTCCACCACCTTACCTCTCTCAATGTCCAAGGAAAAAAGTGAATTCGGGGTGGCATCGTCAAACAGGATCATCTTGTTGTCCGAGTCGTGCAACATGACCTGTATCCGGAGTCAGAAACTGCAGCGTTCAACGCCATGGATTTGAGTACCTTCTTGGGATTAAACTTCTTGCCTTTTGGATTGGCAATGTTCCCGATTGTTGCGTGATACCTGACTTGGTCCTGGTCCCCAGAATGCCGGAACACCCCGATGTTGTTGCCCCGTACGACGTATGAACGGTCTCCTTTGAATCCAACGGCAAGTTGAGAGTTCTTGTCTCCCTTCGCGAGCGCTTCGGGTAACTCGTCTTCTTCCTCCCCTTGCCCCTCGTCCTCCTCTTCAGAGTCTTCGGCTGGGGGGGCTGATGTTGGTACGTGTGGGGAGACAGTCGTATGCGGCTCTTACCATCGAGTTCATCCAAGACAGCTTCCTCTTCTAGATCGTCATCCTCTGCGTCGTACATCTCGACGTCTTCGTTTGACCGTAACGCATACGCTTGTTCATCGGCCTTCAAACGTGTTAATGGTGACCTTCTGGTATAGATGGATAACCCACCTTTGAAGTCGACCAAGGGACTTGATGTAGCGTCTCCCACAGAGCCCTTGTAAATTGCTCTTGGAAGTTCGCGTACGACTGCTGAGCAAGGAATCTGAAGCACCAACTCATCTGGACCCCGTTATTGTTCATGTGGTTCCACGTCAACGACCAAACCTTTGTCGACCACCTTTGGTTCATATCAGGGTCGACCTTGTGCCACAGAACGACACGCCCCCTGTCATCCCCCTCGGTCGAACGTGCGATGACCCAGTACTCGTACCCATTGGTCTTAGAGTTGGTGGGTAGACCAACAATGCTTGCCCGTCCGTCGGTTTGTTTGATGAAGTACTCTTTCTCGCGATCCCAAAGATGTAGTTCCGCCGCTTCGTCGATGAGAGTCGGGTAAGAGTCGAAGGGCGAAGTTGTGGTCTCGGTGGAGGAGGTGGTGGTGATGGAAGTTTGAGACGAGGAGGATTCAGATGAAACGGCGAGGGATTGCATCTTGGACGTTATTGAAACAGTGGCGTCGGACTGGGAGGTTTTCTTTCGCGATGATGATTGTTTGGGTTTATGCTTCTTTGGTTCCGGAGGCCTTGAAGATCTGAAATTAGACTGTACCATGGAGAACCATTGGTGTGATGAACTGACTTGTAGATGAACTCTTGAAGGTCAGAGTCCAAGAGATGATCGGCCGTTGTCTTGTATTTCCTTTCATACATTGCCCGGTACATGCACGTCTCGAAAAGCGCTTGGGTTGCCGCGTTCGTCCCAATTGCCACGAACTCGAAGAACTCATCGACCCCGCCTTCCATATCGCGCCATACAAAGGTGGGCTCGCCTTCTGTCTGACCAGTCCTAAATTCTAGCTCATCTCCGATAAGAAATACACGCTCCTCGTCGGCTATTGATCGGCAGATGAGCAGGGCTGCAGTGGAGGGGTAGGAATAGGCAGGTGACGCACTCTCGTCCTCGTCCTCTAAGAGCTCTTGACCGCCCTCCTCGTAAACTCGCGTCACCACAAGTTGGAAATTATGATCGATGGAAGGAACACGACGGATGGTAGCCATGGCATCATTGTAGCTGTGCACCGGTTAGCTGGAGTCGTCCACGAGAACGCAAGAGTCGACGAACATGCATTCCCTAGATGTCCTGATGTTCCCCGGGCGTACTAGATACAGCTGCCCCGTCGATATCTTGACTACTTCCGTTGCATTAGCATCGTCTATGGTGGAGTTGGTCGTGAACTTGTGGAAGAAACGGTCATGAAACTGCAGAACTGACGCCACACCCTCCCCATAACTGTTGTGTAGATGCGTGGTCAGGATTCACCCGCAGACGGAGTGCGTGGTTACTCACGACTTTTGAAGATGTTCATCGTCGCGAGCGGAAGCGAAGGTTATCAGTGTTACTGTGACGCCTGAGGTCACCTCGACGCAGACGCTTGTCACGCGACCCCCTGTCACGCACGGTGATGTCGACTCCAGGTGAGTTTCAACGCGGATAGACACGCGGGAAGGAGACTGGAAAATCTTTCCCATTTTTGTTAGGAACGCCCGAGCAAAGCTTTAGGAATAGAGTGGTGGCATATGCAACTCCAGACAGGGTTTGGGCTCTTGCTGATATGAAAGCCTGCCGTATGCCACGCTTACCACGTATTCACAGACGAATGCGGATGTCAATCCTGGATCTGCGACTTCGCCACGCATAGTCACCACCGGCCTTTCATACGGAACCCTACAGAGTGCATTGGACACGCCTGCAAGCGTCAAGAGGGCTGTTTTGAAAGCTGACCCGGCGTTGTTGACGTGCTTCGACCCGGCAGACAAGGAGCTTTATGATCTCTGGGCACCTCAGCAGCGGTGACCGTTGTCGGCCATTTGTTTCCGTACTCCCTCCCCCCGGTAATCTAGATATCGTGTGTGATTTCATTTGCCACGGCGTGCCCTCATGGACCTAACGGCCTGGAAACTTCGTGCATAACACGACGGGGTGAAGATTGTGCGGGTGGTGACAAAATCTGTTTCATTCTATTTCATAACCCTTGAAGGAACGATGCGAGGGATGTGCCTGTCGATTGCACCTGATCCTGTTTCCTTTTCCTCTCCAACATCTCCCGCAGCCCGGGCCTTGCCTTCCTGTTCTTTGATCTCTTCTGCTCGTCTGATGTCGAAGGCGTAGGTTTCTGACCTGGCTGCATGACCGACGGTATCGGTGGTGATTGCGTCCGCACCACTGATTGCGTTTCTCTCTCCATCTCCATTTGTGTCCCAGGGGGTTTAGGGTTCGGATCTCGTCGATTGCGTTTCCAGTGGCTTTGGAAAGCAGCTGCACCGCCCTTTACGAGAGGGGACCGTCGTGTGAAACCACAGGACCTGCAGGTCTTCTGCAAGATGACGACTGAGGGCCGTGGTTTATTGTCTCGAACGAGTCTAGTGTCGGCCGACCCGTCGAGCTGGAATCTCCCACACCCGAGACAGTGTGTGTCTGCGAGATCGTCAACCTCCTTCTCCTCTTCCTCTGCTCCGGAGCGAAGGTTGCGCCGCACTCGGTTGACGTGAATGGCGGAGAGCGCAGGAGAAATCGGCTGAAGGGTCAAAGGGAGTGCAAGTCGTCGCGAATCCATGTGGGGGATCACGTGAGCCACAATGGCGGCCATTGATCGAAAATGAAATCAAATAAGCGTCTACTGCTGGTTCTATTGTTCTTTGAGTTTGCCGGGCATTGTCCGTTTGAAATACTATAATAAAACGGGACAATGCCCTCGGTCGCTTTCTTTCCGCTGCCCTCATCCTCTCCCCGGCCTTCGCGATGCCCCACCAACCCTCGAGCTCAATCTCCTACCCAACCCCCGTCGACATTCCGTCTCACAAGAGACAGGCCTCCGTCAAGTCTCACAAGTCCAAACAGTCTTCGTTGTCTGGTACAATGTCCTGGCTGTCGGGAAACAAGACCACCAAAGCCCCATATACTGCCGCTTCTCCTCCGCTCCGCATATCCGAGCCCAAGCTGAACGACGTCTTCGGTCGAGTTGAGCAGGCCCCCAACGTGACCATCGTCCGGACACCCCAGGAAGCTCTTACCTTCTTGCAAAAGGACAAGGACAAGGTGAGGGAAGAAAGTGCCGAATACATTGATACGCGTCCAAAGCGTTCAGGGACCCAGCGGTCCCAGAGGTCGCAAACCGACGGCCACTCGTCCTCACGGAACCCATGTCTTTCGTCTCCCACAAGTCCACCTTTACCGCCCCTGCCGGATCTGTCACGGGTCCCACCCAGGTCGCCTTCTAAACCAGTTATGAGACCCCCGCCCCAAATGCCTCTTCCCCAAGTTCCCCGACCGATACCATCCCCACCACGGACAGTCAAGGCTTCATATCCTCCATCATTAAACGAATATTCCATGGGTCCCCCCGTGGAAGCGGCACCCCCTCCTCCGCCTCCTCTCCCGCCCTTTGATCCGATCCTTCTATCCACCATTCCATCCCTTCCCATTGACCCAAAGAAAACAATTATTACTCTCGAGACGAGTACCGAGTCCTTTAAGACCACCATGGCCACTCTCATTTCCCACGAGGCTTGCCACTTCAGCGGGTACTTCTCCAAGATCCTTTTGGAGGCGCATAAGAGTCAACATTCAGAAGCAAGTTCTGTCTACTCGCAATCGAGTGAGATCGAAGAGAGTTTGGACTCGATCAACTCGATTTTTGCGAATCACATCTCGGCGTCTGGCTTGCTCGCCCCCGCGCCTGCTGCACTACACGTGTTTCTGGATCGTCCTAGTGCTCCGTAAGTTTCCACGTGTTGTCTCGTCCCATTCAATAATACCCACCACGACCGTCGAAACTCAATTCCCGCGTAATTCTTCCCGTTCTAGATACACACACATTATGACCTACCTCCGCACCCCTGCCTCGCCTGAACAACCAGGCGCTCTCCCACGAGCAGTCAGGCTCTCACATAGGTATCCACCGGACAAGGCTGAAGCTCTCCTCGACCTTCGAGACGAAGCCAACTTCCTTAACCTCGAGGAGTTATCCAAATTATGCACGGAGGAGCTATCCAAATATACCCCTGCCATCAGCTCTTCGAAGTCCACTGCCTCGAGTTCGGTGAGATCCTCCAAACGGCCCTCCATCACACATGCCCAGAGCCAGCATCAGCTCGGTATGCGGTCCAAGAACCTATCAGCGCACAGCCTCCACCAGTTTGTTGAAGACCCGAACGAGGTCGAATTTGATACTCACATCCCCACGCCGGATTCGAGCACGCCCTCTTCCAGAGAAGGCTCTAGGCACGAGGCGACTGCTACCCCTACCCCCCCGTGTTTGACCCAGCTTCGTGGTCACGCAAAGTCGTATTCGAACGTTCATCCTTTGCCATCCTCGAAATCTGCCACAGAACTGCGAAGCGATCCATCTATGACGGTGAAAGCCCGTCCCAGTCCCGCTTGGTTATAGGCTGTTTGATTTTCTTGGTCTTCATTTTTCTTCATTTTGCGTTCACCCCCCCTTGCTCTCTATGCTGTACATATGTGTAACCCCTCGTTCCCCCAAGTTTCTTGTCTCGTCGCATTAGTACATCCACTCCTTGTGATTGCTTTCCTCGCTGTCCATTCCACCCATCACGACCTCTAACGACCCCTTTATGACTTCCCCACATTCCGTTGCCTTCATATTATCACGAGGACAACTATTCTAAGGCCTTATCATAGTAGCGGCTTATGTCATGCTCCTCGTTTTCTGCGGGTGTTGCTTCGTTGATCAGCCGGTGCACACGTAAATTGACATGCCTCATACAGACAGCCCCAAGACGTAAGAAATGAAATCACATTGGAAATGACGGTCTGGGAAAGCTCGGCATCGACAGATGAATGGGGGGGACGCAACTCGTACGGGAGTGAGAGCCATGGAAAAAGTCCCTCAATGAACCACTGAAAACGGTAACTCTGGCGACAGTGGACTAGATTTACAATACAACAAGCTGTGGAAGGGAAGGGATCGCAAGGAGAGGGAGAGGATTACGGACGGAGACTTAAGAAGCTGGAAAGCAAGCCAACAGCATCGAGCGAACCACAGAGGGATGAGAGGAGATCCGAGCGAATTTTCAAGAAGAAAAACCATCCATACGAGAAAGAAAGCAGGAAATGCGAAGCATACCGCTTCTTCGTAGCTTACAAAAGAAGGGGAGAAACGAAGAAACTAATGTTTGGGGGGAGGAGCCCAGTGCTCCTCGTTGGGGGGGGGCGTAAGGGACCAACGATTCACAGTTAACGTAACCAGGATAACAGTACAACTGGGGAGAAATAACGGGAAGAGAGAAAACACGCGCTAGCGCGGGGAATGTTCAGTTCCTCTTATCGCTCGGTCTGACGAAGGGGTTGACGCTATAGACCTTGATGACCGGTGGGCTCTTGGTTAAATCCGCTGTGACAATAACCTGATTATTTCGACATTAGCGGAAGGGACTGACAGGAATGGCGGGGTATACGTACAGGAACGGACATCAACTCCTTGATCTCCTGGATCTTGTGCCCGGCGGCGGGGGTCTTCAATCCTTCGAAGACAGGCTCGACCTTGGCAATAGAAAACAGTCTCTGCTTGGAGGTTTCGATGGCAACGGGTGCCTCTGGGCTTTCCTTGATGCTCGTCCTTCCGATAACGATCTCATCGTCATCATCGTCATCCTCATCGAACAAAGCCTTCTCATCGTGAATACTCCTGGAAACGACCTCCATCTTCGCTGCGTTTTGTTCGGCAGTACGGTGAACTTTCTTCAGGTGTTCATCATCGCTATTTTCTGCCAACCAACCTATGACGTCTTGATCCGACCAGTAGATCTGCAAGATCCGGGTGTGCTCGTCGAAAACATGATTCTGTAGACAGATTAGCAGAGTCCCACAGCACTTCCTCATTAACTCACATCAATCGGCATCTGGTCTACATGGACACGCTTCTCGATACCGAATTCAGGCACCAATACATCAAAGGCAGCATCCAGGACACCGACGACTCGAGCTTGCCTAATGACAGGCCCATACATCTGGGTCAAGTCCGAAATGAGCACACAGAGGTACAAATGGGCGGACTGCTCCTGCGCAAGTCGAGCACATTCCTTCTTGCTGTCGGCGTAGTGATATTAGATACTGTCCAAAATCTGGATAAGATTTAAACGAACATGTTGCACTGCTGGGCGACCTTGGCGACAGCGTCACGATCCAAAGCAAACTTGGGTTCTACGAAGGTGGAAAGTCAGCCGATGCACGATTTGACGAAGATCTACACTCACGTTCGCCCCCAGCTTGAAGGATGGAGTCAAGTTGACGGTGAACCAGTACATCAGCATATCGTCGAATCGGAGAGGTGAAGTGTGTGTAGAGGGGCGCCGAAAGGGCGTAGTGCTGATATTTCGCGATGTCGAGCATGCCAGCGCAGAAGTACTTGGCCTTGACGGTAGCCTTTCGGGACAACAACTCGAGGATCTTCCTAATGACGGGATCATGGATGGCTTCGAAAGATTTCATGATGGTACCCGAGGAAGTGATGTCGACATTGTACCCAAGGCCTTCCGCTCGCTCCTGGAATCCCTTCTATGGGTGGGTCAGTACACTGCTCACGCACTGGAGGCCATCACATACGAGTCGACGCTCAAGAGGGGCATCGTGGCGACGCAGAAGTGCTTGTTCTGGGAAGTTCACGGCAGCTTGTTCAGCAACGGCGATGTTCGTGAGGAGCATGAACTGGATCGGGCATGTTAGCCTGGGTTACACACACAATGGCTAGGTACATACTTCTTGTACCAGCGAGTTGGCATCGTTGTGAACGGACTGACCACAGTCAATGGGTCTACCAGATTCGTCCAGAGTGAAGGCCACTCTGGGTGTATCGGTGAAAAGGGCACCATTCTTAACCCGACGTTCTCTGAGGACTTTGGCGATATCGTGCAGAATCTTGATGTCACCCTCGATTGCTGAAGCGTCGTGCTCGGGGGCGACAGGAGCTCCGAGGATTTTGCCATCGATCACGTCCTGAGCATTTGTGTACGAAAGCTGGGCAGACGATTTGATCACTGTGCGGCCAAACCATTTCTTGGTGACCTTCGCTTCCTTGGTCATCGTAAAAATAACGGAGAACGCAAGACGATCCTTCCCCGAGTTGAGACTGCACAATTCCTCGCTAAGCGTGGGTGGGAGCATAGGGACGGCTCGTTGAACGAGGTAAACGCTTGTGGCCCTCTTCTTGGCATCACGGTCAAGAGCAGTATTGGGCTTCACGAAGTATGAAACATCAGCAATGTGGACACCAATATCGTAGGTGCCATCGTCGTTGGTTGTGACGGACAATGCATCGTCCAAATCCTTGGCTGAAGCAGGGTCGATGGTGAAGATACGTTCTTGCCGCAAGTCTCTTCGAACTTCGAGCTCGCGCTCAGGAATACTGGGTGGATCCGGTCAGAAAAAGAGACCACGCGTCATAGACTACACGCTACTTACACCCAAGGCGTGGGGGGGAGACACTTGAGCACATTCTCACCAAACTCTTCGGTCGGGAAATTGCAGTCCTTGAGTAACGCACTGGTTTCGACCTCGATGTCGCCGATGGGGCCAAGTTCCTCTACCAAGGTACCAAACGGATGAAGAGAGCTGATAGGCTACAGGAAGAGGGGGGTTTCAGATGAGGAAATCGAAAAACCTAGGGGCGGACTTACGTGGCGCTTGATGCAAGCAACGAAGAGCTTGTTGGCGTATATCTCAGGGCTCTGGACAAAGTCTGCGGGTGCTTGCTCTGTGGGGATAGCGATGAGAGGGACACGCTTATCAGTTGGCTTGAACCAGACGATCTTGGGACGCTCGATCGGTCGCCTGGGCTCATCACCACGGTCACCTTCGCGCTCGCGGCGTTCAGCTTCCTGCTTTTCCTTGGTAGCAGCAGAGGATGGACGAAGTAAGCCGAGGGTACCAGAGAACAGCTGTCCGGGCATACGCTCGACAACCGCGACGACGTGACCAGCGAACTGGGGCTTGACCTCGTCGGTAACTTCCTCGTCCTCGAACAGCATCAAACCCTGGCCTTCAACCTCGACGTCGTCCTTCTTCTTGTCGTTCTTGCGACCGGCAGCGCTCTTGGACTCATAAGCAGAGTTCTCCTCCTTTTTCCTCTTCTTTTCTTCCTTCTCCTTCTTCGTCGTCCAAACCTCGTCAACATCGAGCAACTCGACAGCAACGATATCACCCTCGAGAGCACGGTTACGATCCTTGGAACCACAGATGTAGATATCGGCGTCCAAGACCTCCGTAGAAACGTATGCATCGGAACGGTTACGCTTATTGACACGGAGGATACCGACGACGAGCTTCCCAGCGGCCAAGAGCGGGGGGAGCGAAGCCTGGGGGAGGTAGGGGGCGAAAAGGGATTTACGTTGCGGTTGGTTGGACTGTTGTTGCAATTGCGACTGGAATTGTTGAGTCTGTTGCTGCAAGAAGTTGACCCCACTACCGAGACCCATCATGTTGGCGGCCATCATGTTCGGAAGCATATTAGGGAAGCTGAAGGAGGGCATCTTGTGGTGATGACCGCCAGACGCAGCACGGAATTGCTGTAGACTGGTGAGCTGAGCCTGAGCTTGGGCGAGATCTTGGGCGAAGTTGCTGGACTGTGTGATGGAGGTGGCTCCACCTAGACGAAATGAGTTGAAGCCGTGAAAGTAACTTCACGGGTACGCACCACGCTGTTGTTGACCAGGTTGGTTGAACCCATCATCGAACGGCTCAAACCCTCCGTCCTCAAAAGATCCGATGCTCTGACCAACAGCCTTGTTCAAAACATTCACGCTGTGTCTGCGCCCGTGGCCACGAGGAATTGCGGCGGTCTGACCGTCAAGGCCCATACCAAGCCCACTGAGGTTGCCGAGTTGGCCCATTGGATTCTGAATATTGCCAAAGGTATTATTCCCACCGGTGATGCCAACAGGTACGGTGCTCTGGACACGCCGATGAGCAGACTGACGACCCGGAGCGAGCCCCGGAGTTTGCATGGAGAGAATTTGGTTAGAAGCGAGTTGTTGTTGATAAAGTGCCTGTTGTTGTTGTTGCAACGCCTCGATTTGCTTCTGGATGGCGATCTGGAGAAATTTAGTGTTTGATAACAAATTATGGTGGCACGAGTGATTTACCTGTTCGGCCATGATGCCCGTAATCTCGCCTCCAGAATCGTCTGGTCGAGGAAGGCCCTGACCATCAAGACCGCGAGTCTGCTGTTGAGGGAACTGGAACCCGATATCCTCCTCACTGATAGCTGGACCCATCGGATTGTGCGTGCTCCCTCTTCGTTGAGAACCACTACGCCCAAACATGAAGCCTGGAGCTAACTGGGGACGACCTGTGGGTCCCAAAACATCGCTTTGATCTTGCTGAGCAAGAGCAGCAAATCGTGGGGCAGTGAAGCTTTGAGAGAGGGAGCGGCGGTTGTGATTCTGTTGTTGCTGGCGGAAACCGGCGTCTCCCTGGATATCGCCTTCTTCGAAGGGAGGAGGACCATCTTCTGCGTCCTCCATCATGACACCCAGGTTAGGGGTGTAGCCGATCGTATTGTTGTTATAAGAGGCACCAACTGAGGCAGCCTTGCGATGCCTGGCCTGGTCATTAGATTGCGTGGAGCCAGGCCAAGATTGCATGCCCGGTTGGAAAACTGGGGCGTTGGCTGGGAGAGACGAAATGACCTCAGTTGGTGGGATGGCGGAGGGTTGAACTGCAGGGGAGGCAGCCTTGAGGTCAGCGATAACACGTTGAAGAGTAGACAAGGCATCACTAGTCTCGGCACCTGTCGCAGGAGCGGGAGTGCTAGAGTTTGACTTGCTAGCCTGCCTGTTTCCAGATTGGCCATTGTTGGAGTTGCTTGGACGGCCTTGAGACGGGAGGCGGTTTTTCTGACCTCCTCCTCGACCACCTTGACTCTTTCCGCGGTTTTCTGAGGTTCTCCTGTTGCTGTTGTCGTTACCTTTGCGTCCGCCACCGGTATCCGACCCGGATTCGTTGGCGGCAGACGATGGTTTTCTCCGTCCCTGGCTGGGGTTGTTTGGCTTGTTTGGGTTCTTCTTTTGGCTCCCCCTGTTGGAATTCTGGTTGGAGGCGTTAGACGTGGCGGGCTTCTTTTCCTCCCTCGACTGGGAGGGAGGCTGTTGCACCGCGACCTGGTCTGTCATTTCGGTCGTGATATGTTACTTGTTTTCGTTTATTTTTGGCAGGGTTTAAAACGTTTTCCTGGGTGTTTTTGGGTTTGGGATTTCGGTGCGTTGGAGTACAAAGAACTGGAGTACGGAATCAATTGTCATCCGCATCAGCATGCGCTGAGGAGATAATCGAGGAGAGAGTGTACGGACGAGATGCAAGATTTGCGTAGAAGAACGTTGGCTTGCCCTGCGGGGCGCGTGAGGGATAATGGAAGTGGTGCCTTGTGAGGCGGGGAGGGTTAGGTTATCGTGAACGGAAGATGTGGGTGGGCGGGGGAGTGAGTGTGTAGACCTTTGACCGAATAACTGGGCAGTGTAGTGACACGTGCATCATTTTCCCACGCTAGTGACGGTATCCAAGTCTATATCGTCTATAACTTGAGCAAGGTGGGCTAGTACAGACCGCTTGGCAGCTACGTATAAATAGAGTACAAAGCAAGCCCTTAACAGGCTCAGGCAGCCAGCTTGGTAATGATAGCCTGGGTATACTCCTTGGTTGAAGCCTTACCACCGAGGTCACCGGTAACGTGCTTGCCCTCGGCGATGGTCTGTATTAAACATTATCAGAAAAACCGGTTGCGCCCATAAGAACAAAGGCTTACGGAAAGGGCGGCCTTCTCAATTTTGTCAGCGTACTCGTTAAGGTTCATATGCCTTGACAACGTCAGTTCCACAGTCACGGCAGATCATGAAATCACGCACCTGAGCATCATCATGGAGGAGAGAAGCAGAGCAGTGGGGTTGGCCAACCCCTTACCGGCAATGTCAGGCGCTGAGCCATGGACGGCCTCGAAGATTGAAGCGTCCTGCAAGCGGGGTGAGGTGCGATCCGAGAGAAGACGCGAAATGGGCGCTCACCCGTCCGATGTTTCCGGATGGCGTCAGTCCCAATCCGCCAATGAGACCAGCGCACATGTCGGACAAGATGTCGCCATACAAATTCGGCATCACCATCACCCGGTCCGAGTAAGGAGCGGGGTTTTGGGTGATCTACCACAAGGCGGAATGATTAAATTCAATCGTTCCGAAGAAGGATTGTAGATACTGACCCGAAGGCAGGCGCGATCGAGCAGGTCCTCATCATAACTGATTTGTGGGAACTCCTTGGAGATCTGACGGCAGGCAGACAGGAACATGCCATCAGACATTTTCCTGTGGTGTGGTGAGGTAGCTGATTGACCAGAAAAGCAGGATACCTACATGATATTCGCCTTATGGACGGCGGTGACACGCTTCCTGCCATGAGCTTGGGCGTAGTTGAAGGCGTAGCGCGCTACCCGCTCTGAAGCGTCCCAGGTAATCAACTTGATTGACTGGACGACGCCGTCAACGACCTAGAACAAAGGTCAGAGACGTTTGACGCGTAAAAAAAAAACAAGGACTGACCTCATGCTCAATACCAGAGTACTCTCCCTCTGTGTTTTCACGGATAAGAACAGTATTGACATCATCATATGGTGTCTTGTATCCGGGAATGGAAACACATGGCCGAACGTTGGCAAAAAGGTTGAATGTCCTTCGAAGGGTCAAGTTAAGGGAAACGTGGCCCTTTCCGACTTCCCCGTCATAATTAGCACAGGGTTATACGGTGATAGACGAGACTTACTCGGTGTGGCCAAAGGACCTTTGGATTCGACGTCAGAGATGAGCATAATAGAGTACAGGATGTGCACGTACCTTTAAGGGCTACAGTGTTTTTCTTGATAGAGTTAACGGCAGCATCGGGAATGACCGTCTTTCCTCCCTTCAGGACGGGTGTAACGTCAACCTCCTCCCATTGGATTGGCACCTAAAATTTTTGTCAGACGATAAGAACGTGCATTCGGGAGCACATACTCTAGCAGCGGTGTAGATATTCTTAATGGATTCACTGATCTCTGGTCCAATACCTACGAGCATGTGACCTCAGTACATTATGACGCGGAGAAGATCAGCCGCATACCATCTCCGGGAATGAGCGTGACTGTGTATTTGCCCTGGGGGGTCGTCAGTAGTCGGTTCCAGCACGAACATGGAAATTTCCTACGTTGCTACCCTTCTGGCCAGCGAAGGTGGCAGTCGCAGTCGCGGTTGCGGTTGCGTAGCTTCTGAGTGCCTATACTAAGGGTCAGCACGGGCGCAGACATTCTCGACCTGTGTGCGCACCTGGGAACGCCTCAGAGTGTTTTGCGCGGCGCTGGAGAGATACCTGGAACTTAACATGGTTTGGAGAGAAGTGAAGATTTGAAAAAGTCGGTGATGGGCGGAAGGGCGAGTTCTACCACGTGACAGCTTCCGCCAATCACTTCGGATTTGGAATCCGAGGGAATCCGACCACAAAGACCTCCCAGAGCGGGCGGGCGGGACAGCGCAGACGGGCCCTCGGCGAGGCGTGGATAGAGAATTACCAAGTACATCACAAAAACACCTAAGGACACGAACATAAAATCATGAACTAAGTATACCATTCAACTGCTGGCGGTACTTTTCCATCGCACGCTCCGTCTCCTCGTCCTCCAACTGCTCCTGCGCGGACTGTACGTGGACTCATCAGTAAAGAACAAGCTGCAAAGGCAGATAACATACCGGTAGCTCGGTCTCGACAGTTCCAGCCTGTCCCAGTTTACCGTTGGTAATATTAAACAAGACCCTATCGACCTCCGCGTCAGCCTCTTGCTCAATTTCTTCATCTTCCTCGGCGTCAAGCATGTCTTGCATCATATCGTCCATAATGCCAGCCTAGTAATAGAGATTATTTACTACCCAGTTTGCGAAACTTCCCATTTACTCACCTTTGTCATTTCCATGCTCACGTTCCGCATGACTTCACTGATCTGCGGGAGCTTGATGAGCGAGTTCGAGAGCTTCATGATCTCGGTTGATTTCTGCAGAGACCCCGTAACCTTGGCCATCGCTTTTGTCATGTATGAGTAACCGGACCGCCCGTGGATATCCGAGGTACCGTACCAAGCTGTTGCTGTAACTGGCTACTGATTGACCCCAGCCTCGCCTTGCTGACAGACAGGCGATCCTTCTGCTTGTGACTTCGTACAACCTCGCGCGCGAGAATCCTGGCGTTCTTCACATCCCCCTTGTTAGCAAGTTGTTTCACTTGCTGTTGAGCTTTCTTCGTGGCGACATCCAGCTGTTAATTTCCAAGGTTAGCTGCGCATACACGCCACGGACGCCCAATCATCCGACCTGCCTCATCTCACGATCCAGAACTCTTGACTCTTGTCTTAGCTTAGATTGCCATTCTCGTACGCGCTGTTCTGGTGTGGGGCCGTAGATGAATCGGTTGATAGATTCCATGGCCATTGGACTTGGGAGCGGAAGGGGGAAGGTGTGACGTGACTCGTCGTGACCTCAGGGTGATTATAGCCCAGCCCAGCGGCAGCACGAAAATCCGGCTGATAGATTCTATGGCCGTTGGACTTGGGAGCGGAAGGGGGCTCAGGGTGACAGATTGCGTTTTACTTCAAGTTGGAGGGTCTCGGGCGCAGGACCGAACATTAGGTGTTCGGCCGACTGTCCGCACGCGCATCTCAGCTCTACATGATGCAAAGCCCGAGACACGTACAACGACGCATCAATAGCAACAAGGGAGGGGTTCAGAAACCGAGGCCAATAAACAGACCACATAAAGACACGCTGGCTTTCGGGGTATGTGACTTTTAGAGGAGCAAATCGGGATTCGTGGTAATAAACGGTACACGAAGAGAATACAAACGGGAGAAGACGAGGATTGGGGACAACAATTTCAGGATTTGCCTGTTGAAGAAAAAACTAGGAGTCATCGTTCTTTTTGGGTCATCAGTCGATGTTCTATGGCAAGTATAGGTTGGCGCACTAAACTGGTGTTCGGAATCGCAAGGATATGGACTTAGAACCGCGACCTGGGCAAGCCGTCCTTGTCAAGACCTATCACGAATGTTTGTTAGAACTCTACGCCAAGGATAATTCGACGCACCAAGGGTTGCATCACCCAATGTCTTCAGGATTGCACTAATTATGGCCATCGAATGAATGTTGGGAGAGGTCGGCCAATCCAAGTATTTGGCGACCTCAACAACGAAAGGCTTGCCTTCCGAAGTCATGGTATAGCTCGCGAAGGACTCCGGTAGTCGTCCCACGTCCTCGAAGTCGAGTATGCACATGTTCCCTTCCGTATCGATGAAGAAGTTGCTCTCATCCATATCGGACTGGGTGAATACCGACTGCTCGCTGCTGAAGCTGACTTTACCTGGCCTGATTTTCTGTGGAATCCAATCGCAAACCTAGTTCAGGTCTTGGTTAGCGGACGGTGAATGCTAAATAGAATGCGACAAGCGTGGAGGCACCTTGTTCATGTACCTTTCTAAGGCCTCTATGCTTGAGAAACATAGAGGCGCCGTATAATTCTTGAATAGCGCGTGGCGGGCGGGACCACCTCCTACAGGGCCGATCGTGACGTCGGAAGGAGCTGGAAGATCACGAAGCCACTGGAGAGCCTCTGCAACCTTTTCGGGGGCGTCACGGGGTAGGGTGGATTGAGCCTCGATGTATTCCATGATGAGGTACGCCATCTTGTCTTCGACAGTGAAGTAGTCGTAGACCTTGGGAACGTGTGGTGCACTCGCGTCGCCATCTGCAAGATTGGCGATGTACTGCTGCGTCCTGTACTGGGGATACAAGGACTTGTGGCTGCCATATTTGATGAAATGACCCTCGAAGACCACGCAGCGTCTGAAGTCACTCTTTGAACTCTCTTGTCTCTCGTGTTCATCACAACGCGCAATGATCGCTAGTTGAAAAGCAGGTAGTGTGTCGGGCATTGCGGTGTGGCTTGGGAGGTGGTGCTTGGATGAGGGTAGGGGGGTGCAGTGGGTCGGGGTGGGGTGGGAGGAAGATGGGAGAAATGCAGATGCCGTTCGTTCAAGACTGCCGTTTGCACATGAAAATGAACTGTGGGCTTTCGTGTCTTCCTTCTTACGTCATAGATCTTCCATTTGATCTCCGAGACGATTCTGATGCGATGATTGCCTTTCCTTGATTTTCTAGGCTACACTGTAGGGCACCCGAGTGTGGACCTCGGTACCGAGTTGACCGAGACCTACCTCGAAAACGGTTCCCACGCCCACGAACTTATTGGTCGAGGCTTCTGGATTGGCTGCAACCCCGTCGAGGATGACCTCACTCCCGAGACTCTTTTTAGTGACAGGCGTTTGACGTACCAGTTGCCTAAGCACACCGGCAACGACGGGAACTAGGCCTGCGCGCGCCCCTGTGGCACTTCCATCGTTGCCGCGTGTTTATCCCGTCTCCAAAGTCTCCCTTGAAAGCAATCCACATACATACGCATGTTTCCCTTTCTTCCCGCTCATTTTTTTAAACACCAAAACACCCAAAAAATCCCCCCTCTACGAACCCTCTTTCCGTGTCGTCTTAGGCCTTCTTCCCCTTCCCCCTTCCGATTACACGCCCGCCAGTTACTGACTGTTATTGGACTTTGTCGTTGTTGACGCAGTTTGTCGTGGTTTTTATTTATAGAAAATGTGGATGAGAAAAATATCGCGTGAAGCAAGGAAGCTCAAGATTTGTTCCTCCTATGCGAATCCTCCCCCCCCCCGAGCTGACTCTGGATAGAATTTCGACAAGTTACGTGAGATATAGACCGCAGATGTCGATGATCGTCCGAAGGGCACTCTTCGAGACCGTCCGTGACGTGTGTCGACCCACGCTCTTCTTGGCCGTTCCCGCAAATCAGGTAAGTAAACCCTGACCGGGAAGTTGAACGCCGTCTGCCTGCCCAATCGAACGAGAAATCCTTACTGTCCCTTGGAACCTCTCCACGCATCGGCCAGCGACGGCACCGACGCCCTCGACCAACTTGTTGCTGCAAGAGATAATCCATCTCAAATAAACGTCAGATTTGTCGCGGCACCGGACGGCCGAACCGGTCGTCAGTTGGTTGGCAATATGTGTGCGGTCATTCCACCTTTTCCCCTGCAACTCCTTGCAATCTAGGCCTGTCCCCTCTCCCGTGTTCCCCTGCGGCGGGATCCCACATTTGAGTTACACTCGGTAACTCAAGTCGACCCGCTCACCTCATCTCCGTTCCGTTCTTTTCAATCCCCCCTTTCCCTCTTCGTTTCTTTGACCATGCACCTGAAGCGTACCCCGACGGGGTACCTAATCCTAGCCGACGAACGCTGAACCATGGGTTCTCAAGCGATCACTTTTGGATTCCAATCACCGCACTTGAGAGTGAATTCAAGTTACCCACCCAACCTCGCGGTGTGCCTCATTGAACTTGCAGGGCGATACAAACTGGCATTGTGGTTGTACGCAGGTCCCTGTTGATAACCTACGCATAACGCGGCCGCAACGCCTGCGTCTCTCCGACGCATTATTACCCAGGGTGAGCTGCCGCTTTCCGTTCGCCGCTTTCATACACGGTTGACGTTGTAGGTTAGACGAGAAGGACTTACCATACGAACAACACATACATGCAGATATATCATATCGTCCCGAGCGTCGAGTGATACCGAAACACTGACGCGCCGTTGCTCTGTGTGTGGTTGGAATGGTATTTCGGCTTCCACAACAAATCCGAGACGTCGCTACTCAGGAGGTGCGGCTGCTCTATTCCTTCCATTTCTAGTTTAACACACGACATATCATGAAAATTCCCAGGGTTGCTCGTCATACTGGACGAAGACAATACACATCCCACAAATGGTGGCTCCGAAGAGTGTGTGAGTATGAAACATAGAAGGACGTTCGTGATTTTATGGCCCTCAAATATTTTCTCTAGAACGGTCTTGTCTGTCCTCATGGCGCTGTCTTCCTCGGGGTGGATGTTGCACGGTCAGTTCATCAATAGACCGACTCCAAGCGAGTCATACTACAGAACTGGAATGAAAATTTCTCCTGGTGCTTAAGATAACGATGAGCGCCCTGAATACAATCGGGACAGTTTTTCGATGCCTCTCGCTTTCCAGTCTAACCGCCGTGCATAACGTTCAAAGGCACCCCATTTATACCCTCTCCCGTGACCACCGAAGACCCTGTATTCCTCTATGCCTACATTCACGACTCCGGGACCGCGAGGGGGTTCATTCTACATCAGCAATCCCACCCCCCTCTGTTGCTCGGCAAGAAGGCGATCGACTCGGTTTTGGAGCGGATTTTGAGTCGATTTTTTTGAGTCGATTTTGAGTCTAAGCGTTGGGTTCTCCATTCAGAATCTTCTACCCGACTTGCTTGTTCGGCAAACACATTGCTGATGCAGTTGCGGCTTCAATGGACTTTCTCAAAGTTACCTCACACCCCAGACCGATCCTTACCTCAAGGCTTGGGCTACACCAGACTTCCCCAACTGCTGGTCCACCTCCGAGTTCCCAAGGTCGTTCACCATCGCAGTATTCACACCAATCCAAGGTTGTTCTGTTCTGCGAACAACTACCTCGAAGGCGTCATACCAGAGGAACCGATCCACAGGGAGAGGGTCACTCAGTTATATCTACGCGGACCCTATCGGGCCGCGAAGAGTATTTTGAATACATTATCTGTGTTGTACACGAAATGTTTGCCCCTCTGGCCAAGCCGTACGTGGGAGGCGTTCCCATCGCACCGTGTCGCTTCTTCTTTTACCCTCCTTCCAACACCGGGATCATCGATACAGCTACAACAGGGACAGGAGTAAGCAGGTGGTTGGTGAAGAATCTGGAGGAGTCAGATTCCGAACCCGTGCAACCAACCTCGCGCATTCAGCGAACGATTTGGTGCTTCAGAACATGGATCCCAGTATTTGCGTGCATTTGGGATGGTAGGAGACCCGTAGCGTGGTTGGTGGAACAACTGGACGGGAGTTTAGGGGCGCGGTGTGTGGATCTGGATTACAGGGGGGAAACGTTAGGTAGGAACGCACAAAGAGGCTGATGGAGAGCTCGGAATATTGTGGGTCAGTATCAGGGTGGAACATCGTGGAAGTGTTCCAGGAAACTTCGTCAAGAATAGGATTCTTTAATCGTCTGAAGGGATGGGAGACAGACTGACAAACTTGATGGGTTGGACTCAGTATGGCCAGCTGCAGCGAAGTTTACACATGGAATAACTAGTCAAAAGTACGACGAACATCGGGTCACAACATAAATCCGAAAGGCAGAAGTCGCAACTCTCTACCGAGGAAACAAGGGACGAGACGGTATGAACCCAACGATCGACGTCGCGCACACTTGGGATTCCAAGTAGAGTCCATGACATTCGCAATGCGCCTTCCCACGTTCAATGTCGTGCGAATCCCGATCCTTCTCTTGGGGGAACTCCAATGACAAGAGAGACGGCCATCAACGAGCCAAGCACGCAAGAAGCCCTTGTCGACCTCACAATCCTCGCCTCCAAAGACTTGCAGTATTAACCCAGACTCCGCCCTGGCGATTTCAGCATGAAGAGGGCTGAGCGGTCCGCCAACAGCCTGCGATTCCCTGATAACGCGAGCCATAGCAAGATCCCTCAAAACCAGATAGTCCCTAGAAGTCACGCGCATGAGCTGATCGACAAGTTGAGGGTCTGGGGGGATGGGAGAATAAACGTTTGGCGGTTGAACGTCCTGGCGGGATAATGACGCGTCGTGTTCTATAATGTTGTGTTTGGCAAGATGATCAAGGTCGACAGTTCGCCCATTCCCACAGAGAAAAACGCCGGAGACAGCCAAGAGATAAGCCAACGGTTTCGTAAAATTGTATACGCGTTGCATTGCCTCGACGAGCGCGCGTACTGTGAGGTTCCTGCCGTCACGATTACTGGCGCCGGTGAGTTGAGTTTGGCCGGCGAGATCAGAACGACTACCGCATACATGTATCCATGATTTGCAAGTGCGTTCAAGGCAGGACAAGGCGAACGCAGGTCGGATGGGCTTGGAGGAACAAACGGATGTGAGCTAGAGGTGGGGATGGAAGTGGAAGACATGTTGTGCCACAAATGATCGAAGTTTACGAGCTCTTTCTGATCGACTACCATAATGGCCGCCCCTATCCCTGGTCAGGTCCCAATAGGGCCCCCGCCGCTACCCCCGGGATGGACAGAACACGTTGGTGAGTCTCGCTCCGTGCTCTACCGTTCGTTCACGAACACCTCGGACCACAGGGCCGGGCGGTCAGCCGTACTACTTCAACATTCACACAAGCGAGTCTACATATGTCAGACCGCTCCCTACATTCCCTATGATGAATCTCGCTGTCGCTACTCCTGCTCCTGCCCCAAAATCAGCCAAGGAAAAGCCTCTGGTCAAAACACCTGTCCCCGGAACTGACTGGGTCCGCGTCAAAACCACCCAAGGTAACACATTCTATTCGCACAAAGTTGAAAAGCGAAGCGTATGGACTGTCCCAGAGGACATCAAAGAAGTTGTGGAAGCCTTGGAAAAGGAAGAACAGGATGCGGCGGAGAGGCTAATTAGGGAACGGGAGGAAGAGGCTACCAAAATCGAAACTGAGCGGGTCAAAGCCCAGATCGCGAAAGAAACTGCGAAACGGAAAGCTCGGGATCCCGTTCCAGTTGACGAGGTCGTTATTTCCAAGAAGGCTCGCGTTGATGACGAACCCGAGGACGAGGATATGGACGACGAGGACGAGGACAGCGATGATGATGATGAAGAGGAGGAATGGCAAAGGGAGGCCGCTGCTCAGCTTGCTGCCGAAGCGGAGGAACATGAGAGGCAGAAGAGGGAAGAGGAGGAGGCTGAACAGAAACGGATAAAGGATGAGGAAACGCTGAAGGAGGAGTACAAAACTCAACAGCTGAATATGCCAGCTAAAGTCGACCTGGCACCAGAGGAGGCGAAGGCCCTTTTCAAGGTGCGTTTGCTACCACTTATCCACATTCTCTCCGACTTACCGGTTTCCAGACGCTATTGAGGGAGAAGGATATCAACCCACTTCATCCCTGGGATAAATCTCTTCCCTTATTCATTTCAGACCCTCGCTACGTGCTCCTTTCTTCCGTCTCTGCACGACGCGAAGTATTTGACGATTACTGTCGTGAACGAGCCCGTGAGCTACGGGAATCCAAAGTCGCGAAAGAGAAGGAAGATCCCAGAGAGGAATTCGAGAAATTGTTAAACGGGGAAGTGAAGAGTACTCGCACGAGTTGGACTGACTTCCGTCGACAGTGGAAGAAAGACCGACGGTTCTATGGTTGGGGTAGGGATGAAAAGGAGAGGGAGAAACGTTTCAGGGATTTCCTAAAAGAGTTGGGCGAAAGTTTGTTTATCCTGTTCCACGACTCTTGGTTTATATGCTGCTGACTACTTTTTTGTTCACAGAGAAGCGAGCTGCTGCCCAGAAAGCAGAAAAGGACTTCTTCGTACTTTTGCGTGAAAATAGTGCCAACGAGGAGCCGGATTGGAGAGACTTCAAGCGCAAGATCTCTTCGGATCCTCGATACGAAGCCGTCGGATCTTCCTCTCTCCGTGAAGAGCTCTTCACCACATTCCTGAAAGTCAGCACCGATGGTTCCTCCGCCTTGCATCCTGTTGCTTCGAGCTCTCATTCTTCTGAGAGGAAGCTGGAGGAAGATCCTGAAGAGGCAGAACGAAAGAAGAAGGAGAAGAGGGATCGCGCTTTGAGAGAGCGAGAGCAAAAGGTCAAAGCTGACCTATCCAAAGTCGAGGCGCAAATCGAGCGATCGAGGACGGGACTGAACAAGGAAGAGGATGAGCGTGATTTCCGGTGCGCCAAGCTAACCTCGCCTCGGGAATGCATATCCATGGCGCTAAACGTCGTTCACTCCAACTTTTCCCAGAACTTTGCTTACGGATGCGGTCCGCGACCCACAGGTAAGTTGAACATCGCAGTGGAACTGTACGCTAAACCCTTGTGATACCCAGGTTACATGGGATTATGTTCTCCCACAACTCGAAACTGATCCGAGATTCACGAGATCTACGCTTCCTCTGAACCACAGACTTCACATTTTTCACGACCACGTCGGGAAGCTCCGTCACAAACATGTCCAAGGCCTCCACACCTTATTCGAATCACATGCACCAACCCTCGCCACCACATTCTCGATGCTCCCCCTCGACTCATTGCTTTCTTCACTACCTGTGACGAAATTGGGTTTCAACAAACGCGACATAGAACACGAGTTTGAGAGGTGGCAACGGGAGAGAAACACTGAAGCCCGAAAGATGTTCGACGAGATGATGGGAGAGAACTCTTTCATCGAGTTTTGGGGACGATTGGGTAAGATCGGTGGAGCAGGTGTGGACAACTCAATCCAGAACGATGACATCGGTGAAGAGGACAATGAGGATGGAGAAAGGGTGGATATGAAGAAGTTGGCGAAGGGAGTTGATGTGAAGGAAATCGTCAAGGTTCTTAAGGTATGGCATGTTACCAAGTCTTTCCGCATAGCAATAACTCGTCGTCTTCTAGAACGATAAACGCTATATCGTTTTCAATCATGTCCCAGAGCAGAGAGAGAGGTGGATCAGGGTGAGTCGAAAGATTGATATCGTACTCGTGCCTGCTGATTCCGGTTCGCAAAGGACTATGTCGGAAACATGAAGCCACCACAACTCTCAGTCCATGTCCCCGAAAAATCGTAATTCATTTTCATTACATCAGCATCACGAACATACTACTAGAATTTACCCTCTTTCCCCCCATGCATACTCGTCTTGTGCAGTACTTTCCCAGGATTCCAAGGACGAAGCAAGTCTCTAGCGCTTAACGTTGGGTGAAGCGCCAACGACTGCCGATGTCGACCTGCCCCATACATGCACTATGGAATTCTCGACATCGATCCTTCGGCACATAGTCTCCTGGATTTTGCAGATGGGTGATGGAAAAGTGCGACCAATTTGGCTTGCTGTTGCGGAGCGTTCGGGGAGTCCGTCCTCAGTGTAGTTTAGGAGAAACGGGAGCTGTGGCATCCCACTCACTTCCTAGCTCAACTCTGTGGCCTTCGCGCTGACCGGGAGACACTTTCCTAGGCAATGTTGCACGGCCCAACGTAAGGGGCGGGGGGCTGCTGGGTATGCATCCTATATGAGGGCGCCCATTGTGGACGCGTGTTCCACGTTGAGTGTCGGTCCTATTCTTCTCGGTGTCTTCCCGGTGCTGAGGGAGGTTCACATTCGGGAAGGACCACGGGTGAGGGACGAGACACATGACTGGGCGCCAGGGCTGAACGTAACGTTGAGGAATAGTGTCTTCGAGGCTTCAAGCTTCAAGCTTCACTTCTCGGGGCGGGTCCGCCTGCAAGTCGTGAACTGAGGAGAGCGCGCCGACCACGCGGTGAACTTGTGGCTGATCTTTCGGTCGATCGAAATACCAGAGTGATTGATCATTTGTATCGGATAGATTTGATGTTGGACTGTAGGCGATAAGGACACCAGCCGATGGGTGGCCTCGAGGATAGTAGGAGCGACATAGGCTGGAATCCAGCCTCGAATTCAGAGGAAGGGAGGGTGTCGTCTCTAAGGAAGTGCAGGGAGGGGAGGGTGCCTCTGAATTGAGGCTGGGACTAAACCCTAGCGTTTTGGTGGGGGGTTGTAATCCCATTGTTTCGGGTCGCGATTCCAGGACTCTCGCGCCAAGTTTGGTAACTGGCCCCGACGTCATCTTGATCATTTGCAAACATATTGCGCACGTTGAGCCTGAGTTCCAATCTCGCACACCACAAAAGATGTGGGTGGCTTTTCCTCAAGGTACTTGCCCAAAGCCTGCAGCGACTCCCCTCAGTCGCATCGAACAAACGAGCATCGCTGGCCCCTTCTCTCGGTTCAAACCCAGCCGCGGATATCAGCATTTAGGCTTCGGTCGTCGCCGAATATAGCCCCCTGAGTTTGGTCCCAGCCTAGTAGAATAGGGACAAGTCGGAGCTGCGGTATCCTGTCATGTGAAATCATCGATGTTCCTGATAAAAGGAGGTTCTTCTTCTTATCCCCAAACCACTCTACGTCCCTATCTGCGAACTTTGCTGAACACTCTCGTCTATAACAACTTCAATATGGATCCTCCGAGTGAATCCTATCGTTTTTTCCTTAACCTATTCCACACTGACCTATTGAAGCTTTTGCATTCACCGAAGCTGAACTGAATAAAGCCGGTCTTCTGGGTGATGGCGAGTCCCTTAGTCATTTTGTGCGTTTATGCCACACTCACCATCTTCCTCGTAGGCGTTTCTGAATTCGCCATGGAGGTGGTTGCGACCATGAAAAAGCACCCGGAGCTATTGAGCGAGTCCCTTAATTTCTTTCCGCGTCTACACCACGCTTACCACCTTCCATTCAGAACTTTCCCTTTTCGCTCTCGAGTGCATTAACTTCAGGGGCCGCCAACGCAGGGGCCCTGGCTTGCTCGGCTCCCCGACCCCAAGTGATGTGTCTGCGACGTCCTCCGATCTCTCCACCCCCACCCTCGTCAGCGATGTCACTGTTGTCTCCCAGTACACCCCCGACGAGTACGAGAGGACTTCCTACTATAACGGCATCACCGGGGACGGTGACCACCCGGAACTCGTTTACCGTTCGGATTTCTTCACTACACCCTTCCCCAAGCCCATTGGCAGATTCACCCATATCCCTGTCAAGTCACTCCGTGGAGTCTTTGACACCCCGCTCAATGGTGTCTGGGACACTGTCGGTCCCGAGATTCGTGACCTGATCAAGTCTCGGAAGATTAACTGGTCGTCTGTTGACCCTGCCCGCTTCTTCACCCACGGACAGCCAGGAGGGGGGAAGGGGAGTCTCGGTCCCGTCGTCATATGGGTCGGCGTCATTCCCGGTTCTACCTCCTCCGATACCGCCCACGAGGTTTCCCAAGAGATCCTTGCGCTTCTTCTGAAGAATGGAATCAAGGATGCTGTTGTGGAATGGCGCGAGGCCGTCCTGCAGAGGTTGGCAGGCCCACCCCTTATGCGCCATGTTGACAGCAACAACGCCACCCACTATGTCCGTCGTTTCCTGACTGCTCTTCTCGGCATTCCCCTTGCAACCGAAGGGATGGAGGAGGAGGATGCCCAGGGCACTCTCACCCTCTGGTTCCACGAAAATAAAGACAAGGACGGCAACCCCAGCGACAAGGTTTACGGAGTCAGCAATTGCCACGTCCTTCGCAAGGACACCACCATTAAGTACGAGCACAGGGGTGGTGCATCCGAGAACCACGTTCGGGTTTGCGGAATGCGTCGATTCCAGTGGGGCCTTGACGAGATCAGGAAGGCCATTGGTGACCACTGCATTCTCGCAGACGTTTGGACCCGAGAGATTGTCACACTACAGGCGAAGGAGGGGCAGGACACGAAGGACGCGGAAAAGATCCATGCGAAACGATGCAATTTAGAAGACGAGGAGGAGGCTATAGCCGATCTTGAGGCTTTGTACCACGAAGTCACGAAATACTGGTCCGACATTAAGTTCCACCGCAACATTGGCCACGTTCAATATGCTCCAGCCATCACGGTCGACGTCGAAGGCAGCACACTGTATACCTCGGACTGGGCTGCGTTCTTGGCCACTGAGGCGAAGGTCAAGGATGGGTTCGAGGGCAACGTCGTTGATCTCGGTGCGTTTCGACTCGTTTTTCTCATATTTAGCTCGTCTAACAAAAACAACCTTATTCAGGATCTAAGTACTCTCCTCCGAAACTTACGAGGATGTTCTGTCCTCTGGGTGGTGGTGCGACCACGTTCAAGTTTCCCGATGATGGAAAGCTCAGGATTCAGGGTTGCGCCACGAAAGAGGACCTCGCCAACCCTGCAGAGTCCGACGGCGAAGGCCAGCGCTGCCTTATCGTCGGTAAAGATGGCAACAGTACCGACCTCACCGTCGGACGCTACGCCGGCTTGGTGTCATTCACTCTCAACGAAGTCGGCATCGAGTCCGTCGAGCTCGGCATCTACAACTCGGGCGTCAAATATGCCGAAACCTTCTCCGCCAAGGGAGACTCGGGCTCCCTCGTCTGGTACACGAAGAACGGCAAAACTCATATCGTTGGCCAACTCCACTCTGGAAATAACAAAGGCGGCTCGACCAGCAACCATGTTACTTATTGCACCCCTGGCTGGTACTTGCTGGACCAGATCAGGAAGAAGTTCAAGCACGCCGACTTCTACCGCACTACCTGGTCAGCTTGAGAACAATATCGTCGGCTTTCTGCTCTCCATTTCCACGCTCCTTCTATGACTCGTTCTGCTGATCAATTCGGGATGAAGTAGGCAATCAGGAGGCGCTGGGGTAGCGATGGCTAATTCCGCATAGTCTCGCATAGTATCGTATAGTCTCATTTAGTCACGTAGATTTTCCAGATGCAGTCAGCGAGGAATCCGAAATTCCGCCTAGCAGTTGTTCGATTATCTTCGCCCGGCCTCTCTTGCTTGGGTCTCACCCCCGACGCTGTGCCCTGCCACCGGGGTTGTCAGTGCCTCCAGCTCCGATATCTTTGGGGCCTCCGAGGGGGTGTCACCCTCGGGTTTTATGTGTCGAGTACAGTGACTGACGGTCGTCCAAAAGAAGTTGTCCACTTCGATGTGATTTTTCTTCTAATCTACCTAAATTTGTCACCTTTGTCGTACTATTGTATCTACTCCCAACTTTCTCGTCTCAGACTTATGAACGTAGAACTCTCGCCACCAACTGATGACGGCCCTGTGAAGCATGATTCGCAAATCCTACTAATCGTCATCTGGACACCATTCATTAATGCAAACCGCTGAGCCGACCCACGGCCTCAGCATCTCCTCCATCGCTGTAGGGGGCTCTTCCATGCAGACCGTCAAACGTTCGAAGGGTATCCCCAGCGCGTGCTGTGACTTTGCAAGTTCCACGATAGCAGCCAGACATTCCTCCTTACGTTGTAACATCAATGGGTGTGAGATCTTGAGTTCCTTGATTGGGGGGAATACGATAGGTTGCTCCATATCGTTGAACTCCGGGAGATCGAGGAAGGGGGCGAGGTATGAATGTAGATCGCAGCCGGAGATGGTCAACTCGTCCAGAGGACCCACAGACTTGAACAGTCTTCCGACCTCGTTTGCGATATGTTTGAGTCTGTAATCCATGAAACAAGCCCTATAATTAATATTGAGACGCTTGACGTTGGGCAGCGATGGGTGATCCCGGACAGTCCTAAAAGCTTGAGAAAAGACTTCGTGAAATAGGACTCTGTAGGGGACCAGAACCTCCTCCTCATCGGATTCGGAGACGTTAAAATCCAATCTAATGACGGTCGCAGGGGATCGGAAGACGAGGGAGCATGTGACGATGTGAGAGAATTCCACCCTGAATGTGACTTCCTCGATCAGGTCTCTCGTATATTGTCGAACGATCGCGTTCCAGGAAACAGAACTGGGGAACATTTGCTGGGGGAGAATATGGTCGGCGATTATTTCGTGCATGAATGATGTTTGCCCCACGGAAGGACACGATATATAAGTTGCGAGTTCGTAACCGGGCCCACCATAATCCATGGCCAGGGAGAAGGTTTCGACATTGGGAAGCACGACCATCCTTTCCCGAGAGACGTCCCCTAACAATATTCCTGAAATGATCTTCATCTGTACCGTTCGCAGCGTGGGTGAAGCTTCCAAGAAGTCGAGTAGTTCTGAAGCACGGAGGCCCTCCACCGGTGCCCCCAACAATTCGAATGTGGTAAGGTTTGGAAAAACGAAGTGGTTCAGGAATGGCGACCCCTCCGATCGCAATACGAACTCCTTCAGATCAACGGCGTTGCTAAAGAGAGGGAGGGAGGGAGGAGCCATTAAACTGGAGCCGTTTATGTCGGTGTCAATAGCGGTCTCGATTGTGAGGGTACGGATGACCGGGAATGGACCGGGATTGGTCACCGAAAACATTTGAATGTCCACCCAGGGGATGGATACGAAACTGAGGTGCCTGATTTGTTGAGTGTGGGGAGGAAGCAGCACCACGGCGTCGACGGGGTTATTATGGCTGGCGATTATATCTAGCGCGGAACCCTTTGCGCGTTCGAGGAGAGTTTTCACATAGACCTCGCCCTTCGAGAGGAACAACTGGGACCATAGTGGAGCGTGTTGGAGGAAGACTCTGCGCCAATGACGGCACACAAAGCTGGCGCGGAAACGGTCCTGTTGGGAATGGAGGTGGGTAGGAACGAGGGAAAGGACATCCAAGGGGATGCGGTTTATGTGAATGAAAGAGTTCCTCCACTCGCGGATAGCCGTTAGCGCGATCGAGGTATCCTGGTCGAGTTGTGAAACATCGTTAAAGGTATAGCTGTATGTAAAGCGAGTCAGTGCATCGTTCCTCGGGACCTCGCAAGCGAGCCCACAGCGATCTTTCGCGACGTACGAGGGAGAATACGCAGCGCGCTTCAGCTCCTCGTTCAGAGCGAAGACGAGCTGCGAGAGCGACAGGCCCTTTCCGGGGTAAGTGCGTGTGTCCATTGAGGGAATGAGGAGTGTTGAAGAAGGGCGATCGATTGGTCCACTGATCATGCATCATGATTTATTCTCTTAGGTCGTTGTACTGGCAGTTGTATCAACTAAAATCAATACTCTGGTGTTATCTCAATCACAACCTTAAGGGTCCAACCTGACGAGTCGTCATCTGGCTCATCCAATGCCCAGGCAGCATCCTCGTCTACCTCTCCACTCGTACCTGGGGTACCTACCGCACCCACACCTCCTAGAGCCTGCCCAATCGGCGTACCTGGTGTAGGGGCGGGGGTTCCCAGCCTTGAGTTCGGCCTCGAACTCGACAGTGCTTGCAACCGAGCGTGGAGTTGGTGAGGTGGAGCTGGCGCAGCGCCACCGGTCGACGTTGGGATGGGTAGGTCGTCCAGGGTATCGATATCGATAAATTGCTCTTCTTCTATCTTCTTCCTCCGTTCCAGCTCACTTTCGTCCTCCTACAGTGACGCCATCAGCTCTGTTTATACACCGTTCCCGGTGACTACTCACGATATCAAACTCGCCTTCACGTTCTTCATAGACAACGTTTTCATCGACCTCTTCAAATCCACCCGCAAACGCGCCCCATCTCTCAGGAGTGGGGCAATGCCACACCAATACGGTCCCTTGACTAGTCGTGGATGCGATCATGGGTTTACTTGGGTGCCACTGCAGGGTGGAAGCGTCAGTTGATCCAACAGGGGCAGAGGGAAAGGACATACATCCACATGGACTAAGGGTTCGCGGCCTCCATCTAGTGTCGTTGTGAACTGGCCATTGCGCTGAATATCCCAGATGTATATTTTGTGATTTGCTGGGTCGGCAGCACCTCCAGCCAGCCAATCCCCATCAGGGCTGTATGACATAGTATGCCATGCAGTCTTGGTAATTGGATCGTGAAACCTGTGGAGCGGTTCGAGCTCTTGTTCTAGAACATGTGGTTCTGGAAGCGTCTGATTCACGATCTGAGGGTTTGGTGTAGAAGGTTGTGAAGGGAGGGGAGTGGTTGATGATGCTGGAGGGGACGGATAGGCGGGGAGATAAAAAAGTCTAAGAACACGGTCTGAGGAGTTGGTTGTCAAACGGCGCCCTCCTTTGCTGAACGCGAGCCCCCGCATGATGCCAGCGCCAGTAACCTTGTGCCGTGCAAGAAGCTAAACGAGGGTCAGAAAGCGAAGCGTTGACAGGTAAGTATCACAAACAGTTTTGGTCCTGCTGTGGAAGACCAGGATCGAACCGTTTGATGTCCCAACGAAAACGTATCTGCCTGCGGGGTCAAAGCGGACCACAGTGAACGCTGCAGGACTACCGTTTTTCGCCATGTCAGCAGGATGACCCCATGTCATTATAAACACACACCGTTGATCATCACCCTCATGCTGGTCGTATAATTCAAACCTCCCCGCGTGCCCCTTCCGAAGATCGACTATGAATGCCTCCCCGGTGCTCAACAGTACCAAAAGTATCTTGCTGATTGTCGTTTAGTTCCCTGAACCGAGCGGAAACGAACGAACAACCAACCAATTCTTCGGATGAAATGACCCGGAAACTATGGGTGCGTCGAATCTGATCGTTCGCTTCCGTTGACATGGATCGACCTCCGCGGCAGTTTCGACATCCCAGACGATGGCATTCCAATCCTTCGATGTTGTCAAGAGGTATTTTGAGTTCCGGGACCAACTTCAGCGAGGAGTTCCTGTCTCAGTCACGTCGCGAGAACCCTGAGAATAGATACCCACTCCATGCTTGTGAGAGGCTTCACATGACCCTCCAGCCATCTAATTGCGTTTTTCGAGTCCATATCCCAGATCAACGCGGACCCCTGATGTTGAGCAGTTGCTATGAACCTCCCCGAGGGGTCAAAACGTGCGAATATCGCGTTCGCAGAGAGGGAGGTCTGCACAGCAGTTGGGTATTGCATCGCGAGGGGGTCTATACGAATCATTAGAATAGAATCTTTGTCCAGCAGTTGCAGCGAGACGCACTAAATATTGTCGCGGTGGCCATTTCGTAGTAGCTTAGGATGAGGAGAGGGAGACGAATGATAGTGGAACGGAGTCAAAGTCATGACGGTGGCGAAGTGCGATTCCCGGACCCCGATCAACGGATCAGCTTCAAACTCGTCAGAATGTCTTGACTCCCGTGGCACGCAACACCCTTATCGTGCTCCACGTCCTTCATTCTGCTGGTGGCACACACTCTCCAAGAAATTGCATTTTACATCACAGCGAGGTCCCAGAAACTACTGTACACAGGCTTCAAATTCGAGACTCGGGAGTCTTATCGTCGTAGGAAACTGCGGGGCTCAGGAGGAGGATCCTCTCTGATACTACTGAGGCCGAACCACGTTCCTGCTGCAGCCGTTCCGAATCCCGCAAACGCCGCAACGAGCGAAGGTGCCGCCATCGTTGCACCAAGAGACTGAAGAACAGCAAATAGACCTCCAGTCGCACCTCCGTACATCACCGATTGTAGAAATGCTGCAACACTCCCTGTAAAGTAGGGTTAGTCTGTGACGAGGGAATCCCGAGAGGCGTGCAGGAAAATGCCAACCAGCTGCTACACCGCCTGGACCAAACCCAACCACTCCCAATATGCCAATCGCCACTGCAGGTAGAACTACCGCTGAACCCACGCCAATCAAGGTGACAGCCAGCGCGGCTGCCGCGTACGGGTGCTGAGAGCGGAAGTCTTCTCCCTTGGGGTCCTGCGGAGCATCTATGGAACGACGTAGGTATGATCACTCGGGGCTGTCGAATATCAGGCACTGACCCTTCATATACTGTCTGTAGTTATCTGTAGTGGTTGGTCAGTACGACCGGGCTCGTGGCTGACGTGGTTGGCTGTACTCACCCTCGATTTGAATTACACACTGCTTGAAATCTGCCCACAACCACACTCCTGCCTCAGTGACCTTGGCTTCAAGCATTGCCATCAACACCGGGTTTGCTTTCCCAGCCGTGCACTTGACAGCCATCTCCGTCATTTGTATCGGTGGAATGCCATAGATCCGACACATCTCCTCGATCACCTCCAGCCACGGACGCACGTCTTGCGACCCGTCGTATTTCGGCGCATCCCAGTTGTTGAGAATGGCCGTAATGGTGTCTGGGTGAAGGACCATTGTTCGAGGTGGGTGGACCAAGAGCTGAGGTTCCCGGGTAGTCGTTTTTACGTCACACCGACCGCACCCGCATCTGGACGAGCTCGTACGGATATAGCCGAGTTTGAACGGGATCTGGTGACGCCGAGTGGATAACGGACTTGGACGAAACCTCAAGAGATGAGCCTGAGAGACGTCGTATTCAACTACCCTGCAGTCGATAACCATGCTCACCCGCTGCTCAGGGAAGAGCACCGCCAAATCCTTCCTTTTGAGGGGGTGATAACGCATGCACAACCACAGCCCACAAAGGACGCAGCTCATTCGCTCCCGGGATACCGTGCAACCCGGCAACTTGCCGAGCTCTATGGTCTAGACCCCGGAGCGGATTGGGGGAAGATAAAGAGCCACAGAGACACTCTGGAATACGATCAACTATGTGACATGAATATGCAAAAGTCGAGGATCCAGAGTCTGCTCTTGGATGACGGGTTGGGAGGGGTACAGGAGATGGGGAACGATTTGAGTTGGCATAGGAGGTTTACAAACGGATCGGTGCATCGGCTCGTCCGAATCGAGCCGGTCGCAGAGGTGAGAGTCTGATATCCTCGAAGGTGTTGGTACAGTGTTGACGGTGGGACTGTAGGATATCCTGAAATCCCTCTCCCCGACGGATCCAAACGTGTTTGAAGCTTTCTATTCTGCGCTCGACACAACACTACGGAATCTCGCACGCGACCCGGTTGTCGTGGGCTTCAAAACGGTGGTCGGTTATCGAACCGGCCTCGATATCAACGTCAACCACAGCGACTTGTCCGGCATTGAGAGGGGTATCATCGCCACGATTTCTTCGTGGAAAAAGAAAGCCGGGGAGCCAGACGTATTGCGCTTGGCGGAAAAGGCACTAAACGACTTTGTGGTCTGCACGGCACTATCTATAGCCATGGAATTTAACAAGCCAGGCAAGCACTCACTTACGCTTATCCAAGATCACAGTACATCTGAATGGAATGGACTCTCGTCCAGTTCAATTTCACACTGGTCTTGGTGATGCAGATATCAGACTCACATTGTCCTCTCCGGCCCACATGCAGCCAATCATCGAGGCGTACCCCAATGCAACGTTCGTCCTTCTTCACGGCAGCTATCCGTACAGCCGTGATGCGGGATTTCTCGCATCCACGTACCACAACGTCTATGTTGATTTCGGGGAGGTCTTCCCATATATAAGTCGACACGGCCAGTGCTCTGTTGTGAGCCAGTTGCTGGAAATGACGCCCGCAAACAAGATTATGTGGTCGAGTAAGTCGTAGTGCACTCCTACAGGCATCGCATCTCTGATTATTCCTAGCTGACGGCCATTGGTGGCCCGAAACGTTCTATTTAGCCTCCGTTCAATCTCGTGAAGTTCTCTACGAGGTAGGCGGTGTCTAGTGCCCAAGGGTCAAACAGTGACCGGTCTCGTATACCAGGTTTTATCAGAATTCGTCCAGAAAGGCGACATGAGCGAAAGACAAGCAATCGACCTGACGAAGAAGGCTCTGTTCGAGAACGCCAACCAGGTATACGACTTGGGTCTGGAACCGGTCTGGGATGAATAGTGCGAATTTGAAGAGTGTGCGAGCAAGGAAGCCATAGCAGCTGTATTCTTTAGAAAATGTACGTATCTTGGGATATGACATCGGGGGTGCGGCAGGAGGGCAAGACTTGTGGTCATGCGGAGTCATCTTTGACCGTCTCTGGCATGTTCAGACCAACTCTCCTGGCGGTCGCCTCTATTCGTTCCTCCGCTGTGAGATCTATCAGAGGGTTGTAGCGCTCCAGTAATTCCTGCATTGACCCCTTCAGCACAACCGGCCAGGTGACGCGTTAGAACCACTTACTTTGTATTTCCGTTGGTGTCTCAGAAACGCCGTAGCGTTCCCAATCTCGCGACTCAGGGCGGTCGCGCTGGGTCCATCCCGAGGTTGTTCAAACAAAGTCCTGTAGTGACCAGCAAGCGCCTTGTTTCTTTGCGGACGAGGGACGAGCGACTGTGGGCCATGAATCAACAAATCCACCCGAAGAAGCCCCTGACGAGTCTGGCACTCACGGACTTTCCAATCTCGCGGAGGAGATGCCTGTAGAGTCTTGTAGCCTCCGCCATGGTGGTCAAGTTGTGTCACGCTTCTCCCGGCGCTTCGGGATCCTGGCCCGCTTCTTTCATTACTCCGATCGCCCCTTGACATGGCTGGAGGCACATGGCTAAATCACGCGCAGACTCAAAGCGAGATGACCATGGGTGCTCGCTGGAATAGGTCGGACAATGGGTGGCTCAGCGACGTCTGTTGCCAGGGTCCGTCCGGCGGCGGAGGCGTATCTAAATGCGCAGGCCATGATCAATTTCACTGGGGGGCCATGAACCTTGTCCGCAGATAAAAAGCGGAGTGTGGGGATTGTGCTCCTGCAGCCATTCCTTACTCATTCCTCTCTCTCCTCAAGACCTCAAGACAATAATTTTACAATCCTATCCAGATCCTCACTATGGGATGTTATCGTGTGCCTTCTCCCACTCCCAGCGCCGGCTCGGATGCTCCTATTCCTGAGACTCTGCAGGAAGACCCCACGGGGTCACGGGTACAGAAAGCCATTTCCGTCTGGTTCTCCGCGATGCTCATCGTTCACTCCAGATTCCACGGGCCGTCAGGACCAGACGGTTATCTCAGGCCTTCTCTGAGGCAGAGCAGCCCTCTGCGAAAAGACTCAAGCAGGAGCCGCTTGAGCCGATCTACGAAGTTGACTCCTTTTACGAGTCTGAGGCTTCCACCGAGGAGAAAAACTTTGTCCATCCTGATGAGAAAAAGATATGGGTGCTCTTCATCGGTAACGTGAGCGACAATGTCACTCTCAATACGAGGCACCGGATGCTAACGCGATAAAAGCTTCATCCCCGCACCACCCAGGCCGAATTGTACAACCTATTCAGAGACCCTGCAAACCCTAACGAAGATCTGAAGATTCGGAGCATTATCATCCGTAACACCCGCGGCTGTGGCACTGTTGTCATCCCCGATGAAGACATGGTGCCCAGCGATCGCTGCTATGCTTCAATCGAGTTCATAGGACACAAGGAGGCTTCAATAGCTTGGCACAGGTACCCTAAGGACAGCCCCCCAATCCTTCACGGCTTCACCGTCCGGATCGGGCTCAGTCCTCTGGACATGCCTGATGGTCCCGAGCTCGTGAAGAGGTTCATAGGATTCTTCCCGGGGGATAAAGCCAAGTATGTCAACGCTGTTTGCTTGTTCGCTCGACTGTTCGCTGACGATAGTTTCAGAAGCGCTGGACAGGCACCTCCCAAGCGAATCACCGTGCAGAAAACGGAGGTAATTATTGAGGATGAACCGAAGCCGCTGGCCGGACCTTCCAAGAGGAGTGCGAAGCCGAAGTCGAAGCAGAAGACCACTGGTGGTGCCACTCCCCGGCGCCGCGGCCGAGCTTAACTGTATTCACTCACGACTGAACCTTCCGCTCGTTTTTGATTCTCTCTCCTTTCTCTCTGTAGTGTTGTATCGACGTCTGTTGATAGTCAGCGTCGTCTCCCCGCTCTTTTTTTCTTCCTTTTTTGATATAAATACCATGGTGCCCGGTGCTACCTTGTGATGAATATGATTTGTGGTTTGTAACTGCAGATGGCCTCAGTTGATGGTTCGACCAGCGCCTAAGATCCGAACCCGTCAGAGTTGGTTGTTCGCTCTCTCCCTCTTTTCGACCCAATCACTCCCCGAACAGCAGAACTCGACCTCAACACGTCCTCGCCGCCCCCTCTGTATGTGAGGAGAGAGGTGATATACTGGACTAGCGGCTTCCATCGGTAAGGATGACACAAGAAGTCGCCACCCACCGTTTGTAAGTCAATGAGGCTGATGCCGCTCTTTTTAGTCTCCTTATTTTCCCCCTCTTGTTCTTAAACTATGATGAGAAGCCCTGGTCTGAATCCCTCTTCGACGCCGTTCTTCCCTGGCGGGGCCGCAACTGGGAAGGACGAAGGAGGATCTGGGTCTCTCAGACAGGCTGCTAATCGTACGGATCCAGATCGTGCCTCTACATCATCATCCTCGCTGTCCATCTCTCCTTCCGACTTCCGTTCTGTTCGCTCTTCTCCAAGCCCCCCTCAAGAGGACACCAACGGTGGCGACAAGGATTCACCAACCGCATTCAGGCACTCCCCCACATTGTCCATAGAAGGCTCTCGCGGCTCTCCATCGATTCGCGCCTTCGAGGCCAGTCGAAGCTACCCCAACGTTGAGATGAGGAACGGACGAGAACACAGTTTTGCGGCCAACCTGGAGTTCGGAGGCTACTCGGAGACCGAAACTCCAGGTGTAGTTACCGAGAGCGGTATTATCACCAGTGGAACACGTCAAACACGCGAGTCGTTCTTTCCCGCTGGCGTTCTTGCCTCCGCCCGCGAGAGGCTGGCCACCCCGCCCGTTTCGAGCGACTCGGATACATTTAGATCAACCATCGTCGCCAGTAACGTTTATGCGCCCAGGACATCCCCTTCTTCATCCTTGGATTCGACTGGATTCTCCAACGCGGCCATGGACCAGTTCAGCTTCGACGCGCAGCTCAAAGCATCACCCTTAATCAATGACATTGTCAAGCGATTGATCCGGTATGAGAGCAACCTCGCAGAAATCAAGCGCAACCTCGACGAGGTGAACCGCAAGGTCGACACACTCCTAGATCAGTCCACTGGGGGTAACGCGCCAGAGTTCAACGATCCCTTCGCTCCCGGAAATATTGCGACTTTAAACGGTTCAAGACCCTCCCTCGCCCTCGCCCCCCACCAGCTCCCGCCCAACTCCATTGCTCCAAACCAGATCCTGGCCCAGAGCGGTTCGGCACCCGACGATGTTGGACAGATTTCCCAACGTCTGAACGTCCTCACCTCATCGGTTGGTCAACTCCTCGCTTTACAAACACAGCAAATCCAAGCTACGAGCGCAAGCTTGCCAACCGCGTCAAGCTTGTCTGGTATCTCTCCTGATGTCATTACTACCCAGCCAATTGGTCCTTCTTTGAGCCAGCATATGCTCGGGAATGGTTTACCGTCCACTCGTTCAGATCTGCGTAGTTCACCTCGTCACCCCCCTCAGCCAATGAGAACATGGTCGGCTGGAAGTCTGGAGCTCCCTCCCCGAGGTAGCGTAGACTCTTCCGCCGCTACTACCACAAGACAGGAGACTTTACTTCGTGATAAGCGTCGTTCTACGGTTGCCTTGCTTCGTCGAGATTCCGCTGGGGTATGCTCGTCACCTTTCCGCTCTTGAACTCCACTAACCTCAACCATCGATAGGCTGACGGCTTGGGTGGAGCAAATGGTCGCGATAACGGACCTGCAGTGACCAAGTGGGATCAGCTGGCGGTCCACCCGGAGCTCCTCCGTTCCTTGGTCAGATTTGGGTATGCGGATTTCTCGGCCCGTCGAACGTACAGTTTTTGACTGCTTCGATCATTCAGTGTCGGACCCCCAAATAAGATCCAACAGCGGGCCCTTCCATTCTTATTGCGCGGCGCAGATATCATCGCCCAGGCACCACCTACTCAGGAACGGATTGCTGCATATGTCATCCCCGCCATCCACATCGCCCTAACGGTTCCAATGGGCCGCGTCCCACGAGGCCCCTTGGTTGTCATGATTTCAACGACCGTCGATCAAGCTACTCAAGCACAACGCATGATTCGTGACTTGGGCGGACCCATCGGAGTCAGGTCCGCCCTTGGTGTCGGCTCTGCCTCCAATGCCAGCGATATCGCTCAGGAGCTCAGCAATCTCCGTCAGAATATGCCGCATATAATTTGTGGTACTCCTCAGAAGTTGCACGCGCTCTTTACATCGAGCGGTGGCATCTCCGGCTCTGAGGTCCGATTCTTGGTGTTGGACGAGGTCGATCAGTTGATCGCGCGCAACCTTCACGATTTCGTGTTCAATATTGTCAAGCTTCTCCCCCCACCCCGCTCCCGGCCCCTCCCTAATGGACCCTCTAATGGCAGTACTTCATCCTTGATACCACCACTTGACACCAATCCTTCACTACCTCGCAGATTCTCAAGTATCGGCGAAGCATCCGACTCCAGCGCTCCGGCCCCTAACGTGATCGAGAGACAGAGCGCACTGTTCTCCAATACCGTCCCACAAGATGTACTAAACCTCGCGAACGCGATTCAGTTGAGGGAGCCGGTACGCGTTCTGGTCAGACGAGATGGGAACGTCCAGCCTGACTCGGGGCAAAGCGCTAGAGGGTTGCGCCAATATTATTTGTATCTCGCATTCACCGCTGGGGGAAGGTCTGACGCTCCTTCGCCCACATCCGGGTTGGGGATCATCGGTTCCGGTCGTGGAGCCTCCAGTGCTGAGACTGCTCAGGCTCGGGAGTGGAAGTTAGATGCGTTGGCTGATGTTTTCAGCGACATCGAAGTCCCTCAGGCTATCGTTCATGTCGGCGGAATAACTGCGCTTGATGCCGTTGCGTACAAGCTTGCTAGCAGAGGACTGGAGGCAATTCCTTTGGTCAGTTCGTTGAACCCTCTCTGACCGTAGCGATCAACTGACCGTTGATGTAGCATAGTGATATGAGCTCGAGCAACAAGCTTGCTGCCTTGAACAAGTTTAGAAGCGCAAGTCCGACCGCTTTAAGGCCCACCCCGATCAAAGTCCTTGTTGTGTACGATGTACAAGTCAAGACCCCAGAAGTGTCCCAGGTACCGTTGGTATTGAATTATGGTTGGAGGTTCATTCCATCTCCATATACGGGTATCTAACCCACGAATCCCTCACCCTAGACCTTCCAAAAGCTGTCGAGGAATACGCTCATCGGTTGGTTATCCGGCTTTCATCTGAGATCAATCGGAACTCACCATTCCTCACAGCGTTGCGCCAGCAATCGCCTCGAGCTACACTCGCGCAGGCGTCGTCATCAACTTTGTCACCGCTACAGGTGGTGATGTCGAGATGTTGCGATCCATAGAATGCTTCTATAAGTTAGTGTTTACCTTTTGATCCTCGATGCGATCGATGACTAACATACACTTTCCAGAATCAAATGCGTACGTCAAACCGCAGCCCCCCCACTTTCACCTCGCTGATCCACTGATAAAATTTCTCCGCACACAGCCTGAAGTCCCCATGAGCCTCCGTGACATCATTTAATTCCACATTCAAGAGCCTCCCTTCTTTGTATCCCTACGTGCACATCTATTCCGGCCACTTGGCCCCTTTTGTCTCCTTATTCTCTGAAGCTTCGTTCTTCTGTTTCGATTCGCCGAATCCCTCTCTTTCGACCCACCCACCTTGTGTCATATTTTTCCCGGCCCTCTCAGCTTGCAAGCTTATTTTTCGATACCCTTTCCACGATCGATGATTCACCCCGCACACGTCCAAGTATCACAGAATTTGTTTCCGTATAGTCTGGCAGCCCTCCTTTCTCACCCCACTGTATAGTACCTGAAGCTCTTCTCTCTGTGTTATTTCCGCGCCCCCCCCCCCGATATTTTCTTCATTCTTCATCCACGCACTCGGTTTTCCTTCGAAGTCCCCCGAATTTAGCCATTACACCTCTAGTAGGACATTTAGTATCCTCAATGTATGATCTTCACTACAACTCGCGAGCTGCTTTCTAATCATGCCTCCGTCCCCTTCCTCAGTGGTGAGTGGCCGCCAAGCTATGCGGTGGACTTGGTCAACGTGGGCATTTCTATACTCCTATCAGTGGGGCATAGCGATGATTTACGGTGTAGGACACACGATGAATCAATGGCCAAATCGAGTTCCCATTCTGAAGGGTTTGTGCTTGCTGAGGAGTAGATCAAAATGTGACCATTCTCCAGTCCGATGGCGACCCTTCGTCTGTTATTGATAGTAGGGAGAATCAGTATAGCCATCTTGACATGGTGAGCATCGTGCGGAATCACGCAGACCTTTGATCAGAATCGGTGGGAGAGAAGGCGACGGCGGTAGCGCCCTCTGTAGTTTTTATGACCGTGACCGAAGTCCATTTCCCCTCCTGAGATTTTTTCCAGACCTTCACCTACTCAATTATTAGACTTGACTGCTCCTTCGAGGCCACAGGTGTCACATACCGTCTTATCCCGTGAAGCCGTGGCAAAAACGTCACCTTCAGCAGACCAGGCGCAGTCCCAGATAATCCTTGCGTGAGACTTATCCGCCGCGACTAGGGTGTATTTGGGATCTACGGAATGATAGGGGGCGAGGCCATCAGTGTTTTTGTCACTTCCGATGTGATAAGGGAGCGGTTTATTACCTGTTGCGTCCCCCTGCCTCTCGTATAATCTCCACGATCTGTCCCTAGAAACACTCAAGATGTGCTTATCATCCGGCGGGCTGAAAGCCACCCTCGTTACCGTCAACGAGTGCCCATCCAGTGGGGTACCCACAGATCGGTAACCGTCCTCCACAGAATTGATGCGAACAACTGCATGTGTCGGAGATGTCGATTTACAGGTGGAGGCGAACATAATCTTCGATGCCGACGCAGCGAGGGAAATGGACTGGCACAGAAATGGGAGGGAGGTGTCGGCGACTCCGATTAAGTATTTTAGATGAAGGGGCCATACCTCGTAGCCGTGTCCGAAAACCTTCTCCACCTCTGGCCAGAGGGTCATAGAAGCCAATTCTCCCTCATGTGGTGGGCGGGTAGTAATCCCCGAGTGCGTTTCCGTGGTTTGTGCGATGACCTCATTGACGGCTTTATTGGATAAACCTAACGGAGGAACTGTCGCCCCAGCTGGTCGGGCGTCCTGAAGGTCTGGATAAGCGATAGACGATAGAAGGGAAGGATGGGGTCAACCTCGTCAACATCGGTCCCCACCACTTGAAGGTACTTCACGAGTTGAACAAAAGCCCTCGGAGCCTCAAAAACCCGAGCGACCTTTTCGTCTGCTATACTGACGAACTTGAAGGCGTCCAAGAATTGTACCCCAACGAGGTCATATCCGTGAACCTGGGGACGCGCGATCTCACGCCATACATTTGCAGGTAGGAGCCCGTGGATCCTCGTGGTTTGATCTAGACTGGGAGAGTACTAGGTAAGGTTTTGTGTCCTCAGCCGGCTTAAAACGGTTTAGACAAACCTGGTCGATGCCAAGAACTCGCCCTGCGGACTCCAGCAGATATCCCTCACGACATTATTATGCCCAGTGACGGCATTTGCCTCAGTCCAAGCTTGGACTGCGTCTTCTTCGACGTTCTTGTCATGTCTCCACCGTCGCCATCCACCATTCCATCCCCATGCAAGGAGCTCTTCCCCGTTCGTGTTCCATAAACCACCAACGAAACCCCCAAGTCTTTGTCCGCCTATGTCACCGAAACGATTCCGGTTTACCCACAGGGAATCAAACGGAGCCCACAGGATCAAAGAAGAATCTGTCGACGTAGACAGAAGAACAGATGGGCTGGCGGCTCGGTTGTCCGGCTTCCAAGACAGAGAAGTTACTCCGGATTCGTGACCGACAAGGAGAGCGTCGAAGGTGATCGAGTACTTCTGGATGGTTTCGCCCGGTAACGCTGAGTCCTTTACGGACATCATATGGCGCTTCAAGGAAATCTGTCTCCCTCCCTCCTCTCCTTCACCCATGTCTCCCAATGACGCTTCAAAGGAATCGAGAAGTTCGTCACCTCCTTCCGTTGCCAAGTCGAGCTTAAGGGGTTCGATATTCCATAACCGAATTGTGGCGTCTTGGGAACCAGATGCAAGTATGAGAGAATCAGTCTCCGCGCGCGGAGATTGAAACGCAAGGCACTTGACCCAATCTTCGTGTCCGGGCAAAGACGCCGCAGGGAGAAACTGAACTCGACGCGGCAGTTCAGTCTCGTTTTCCTGTTATCAGAGAATAACCATACCGATTCTTCCGAGCAGGTATAAACTTTAACTTCTGTGAAAGTCCCGCTAACAGCGAGCACGAGAACTGGAAGAAGCTTGAACGATTGATCGGTGCATACCGCATCAAAATCCGAAACGAACCGTTGGATCGCGGAAGGCGCGTTATCTGCACGGCGAGCGGGTACCTCACGCCCAGCGTTATCGTCTGCTTCTCGTGTATCCTATCTTGTGATCTGTTCAGCAAATAGGGGTTGCGATAAAGATACGATTAGCATGCCTGCACCATCTTTGGGATCCACAGTCCAGACCTTTACAGTTGAGTCCGACGAGCCAGTGACGAGGTAGCCGTTGTAATAGGTCATGCAAAATATCGGCTTCGCGTGCGCCTGTATCTTTTGTTTTGTAAACCACTAGGAAGGGCAAGAGCGGTGAGGGAACATTGGAGGGGAGTAAACGGGTATCGATCGACATTACCTGAGATCCAGATTTCTCCCAGCAGCGAAGAACGCCGTTATCGTCGCCCGAAACGAAGAAACATCCGTTCACAAAGCGAACACAGGTGACGACGCCTTCGTGTCCGGGAAGTGTGGTGTGAATGTTTTCGTTGGAGAGGTTCCACAGCGAGACGAACTTATGAGATCCAAAGGCAACAAGAGACTCGGGGGAGATGTGTGCGGTGTACGGGAACCTATTTGCCGCGGCGGCGACGTATGCCACCGTTGCGGACGTCTGTACCATCTTGACCCGGAAACTCTTTGAGGGTGGACGGAAGAGAGATCGAGTTGTAGCAAACGATCATCTTGACTCGCGAAAGCCATCATCACCTTTCTCCCCAAGCTCAATCACCTGCTCAGGGTTTCCGTTGTCCGGCACCGGGTCGACCGAATCGTGCACACACACAAAGACCTCACTCCCCAGAAATCCCGGTTCACTTCCATCTCCGTTCAATTATCGTTCTACTCGATATCGTGGTTACATCGTGATGGCTACATAGCGACTTCGACGTGGGCCAAGGCTTATTCAAATTCTTTATGCGCGCGAACTGCAAGAAACGATCCGTCAGCTTCTCGAGGATCGCGCACTCGGTTCGAATGACGAAAACAACTCACCTTGCGCTACTAATGCCGCGAGAATTTGATGTCTCGCCGATTTCTTCATTCTGAAATGTACTTTGATAATGTCCAACGCTTCCTTCATCTTCGCTGTTTCCTGCTTTGTGGCGTCGTTCTTCATTATCCTCCTCCTTTCTTTTTTGCTTAGGTTATCGCCGACCTCCGTTCGTTTCTTCGAGGAGGATTTTTTCTGAAGGACTGGGATGCCGAGTACCTGCCCGGCTGGTTGGACGACGGATCAGACATTTACCATGTCAACGAATGGGAACTCACCTTTGTACAATCGCTCGTATTTGGTGGTTCCGGAACCGAAGATGGCTTCCAGCGCCTTCCAGTGCGCTTCTTCTTCCTTCCTTCTCTTCCGCTGTCGGAGTTTGTCCTGTCAAAAAACATGTTAGGAACGACCCGAGGCGATGAAACTGTGCCCGCGACACTGTACCTTCTCGGACTTGGATTCTGGGTTTTGTGTGGGTGAGCTGTTGGCGTCAAGGTGGTTCGATCGCAAGGCGAGATGTGTCTTACCAGGGGGTGAGTCCAGTCCCACGGAATCAGTCGGGCACTCGTGTGACTGAAATGGCTCTTCATGGATAGGGATATTATAGAATTCTTCAGTGGACCTGGGCCTGTCCTCGTTCGGGAGACAGGTTCCCAGGGCGTTCAATAAACTGGAGGAGTCACTCGACGTTTGCGTCGGTGACTTAATCGTTGGATGAAACTGCTCGAAATGTGATCAATCGGGTGTGATGGTGCGTATTGACTTGGAAGTTGGTTCTGGGACTCAACAAGTCAATACCAGTGTGTCTTCCGGACTGAATAGCGACAAACCTCCTCAGAGAGGTACAAGGAACTCACTTGCGACGAATCCGTGCTGACATTTGTTATTAGGTGGATAGGACCCCCAGGATCTATGCCATACCTTGGAAGACCCCCGGGGTCTCCGAATTCGAGCCCGGCCCCCCCATGAGCGAAGATATCGTTGGGGTCAAACGTAGCGGCCGAGTTGACGCTTCCTCCAACACTAGAGAGGAACTTGTTGTGCTCTTCACTGGACGGCCGCGATAACCACCCATGGTGGTAATCGAGGGGTCGGTGCCCCGGGAAGAACGACGGCGCGCCGCCCAGGATGTCATAGTAACCCGACGGGTAGTATGGGGTATTGCCCGTACCCATGAACTGGAAAGGTTCGTTCTGAAACCAGTCCTCCGGCTGGTGTATGTGTGCGAGATGTGGGTCGGGCACATTCCCTGAGGGCACTGTCAGTCAGCCGTCTTCGGAAGGACAGCCAATGCGACACATACATGGTGGATGGGAAACCTCGTCCGGGTCAGGAAGATTGTCTTGCATGGTTGTCGGTGAGAGCTTTGTTGGGAGACCTAGGGGGAACTAACCTTTTCTTCGCTTCGCAGAGGTGGTCCTTTTATATTTTTTGGGGTGTGGCCATGTCCCGGACTCTTCCTGGATATTGGGACAAATGATAACACCGATTTCATGCTCTCCTAGGCTTCTGCGGTACTTTCTGATAACGGCACGTTTCCTCTCAAGTACAGCCATGTCCACGCATCGGACACGGCACAGAACTGGCTCAACCTCTCAAGAGTCACCGATACCAGCCGTTTAATTATTTCAACTGTGGCGGATTAGGTCATAAGCTGGTCGGGGCAACGGCGCCGTGGCAGGTAAATGTGATTTCACAGCTCAAAATCAGATTGTGGAACCGGAATGCTTTGATGATTTAATATTGGCAGAATTCGGGTCACTATCAGCGTTTCCCCAGTACCATACAATCGAGGACTGCGGGCATGTCACTAGCCACGATCTTGCGGGGCGTCCCCGATCAACGAAGAGGCACGCTGGTGATTGACCCGTCCTGAGTCGCTCCGCGCCCATTCAATCTGCATGCCTCCCCACTCCCAAGATTTTGTCCGAAATATCCTCAGCCAGGGGCAACGCTCTGATATGGGGCTCAAGCATCCGACCCGCTCCCTGGCACTTGGGGAGCATCAGGTTGATTGCTTGAACTGGGGGATACCATCGTACTAGTGGTTGAGAACCCTTACGGTATCGCGTTGTCATCTCCGCCGATAATACTTAGATCCAGACCACTCCAAATGCAAGAAATTCTCCACACATTCGTTATCGATTACTCCGGATTGCAGGTGAGTCAGGTTTGAAGGTGAACCACTTATGAAACGCCTGGCACTCAATTCGTGATGGGCGTGGATACCTGTGCCCATTGGCTGGTATTTACCGGTGGTGCTTTGATGCGTGTGCTGTATATACCCCAACAAAGGACTGCCGATTTGGCGGTTCAAAGTGTGTACCTGTATCTGGATGTATGCTATGTCGAACAGGAATGGAGAACTGGATCCGTATACGTATGTAGAGAGGGTTAGCTGTGCATGCAGTGTGTGAAAGCATCGGAAGCGAAAGTTCGCGAAATTTCCAGTTGGATCTCGATTCCGTTAGATCAATGACCAGGCTTCGAATGTGTGGCGGAGCGGATCATAGTCGGGAACTCCGCGAAGGGTCGGGCCGCCATCCCCAAGGTTGCAGCTGAGGTTGAATTCGACTCCCAAGCTCAAGCTCAAGCTCCAACATTGCCGATCCCCTGGCTACCAGTTGCTCGATTTATTGAAGAGCGGGGCCAGAGACCTACTACGAAGTGGAGGGAATGGGGATCATAGGCATTGGGATCGACATCATCCACGTCCCCAGGATCGTCTCTCTGGTTGCCCGCAGAACCCCCGCGAAACTTGCCGCTCGGATACTCAGTTCGAGCGAACTCAGCGAGTGGGAAGCCTTGTCTCCTCCAACCACGTCCACTCCCACCGCAACGGTAACCACAATGGGCTCTACCGCAGTCGCGACAGAGACCCCGAAATGGGTTAGGTTCCTCGCGGTCCGGTGGGCGGTCAAAGAGGCCGCATACAAAGCGCTCTTTCCGAACTACAGGCCCACTTGGAAGGAGCTCTCGGTGTCCAAGGAGCCGAGCGACTGCGGAAAGCCGAGACTTGGATACGAAAAGTTCGAGAATGTACGGTTACATGTCTCGGTCAGTCATGATGGGGAGTATATCGTCGCGAACGTATTGGCTGAAGATTAGGTGCGTGTCTGGCCGTGTCGTGATTCGCGCAGTCGTGACTATGTGCCTTGCTGATGATCATGGATGTGGACAGGCGCATACGATCATCATCATTTGCATTGTGCCATGTCTGTTGCTATCTAGATCCGGGGGGACATGTACGGACATGTCTCGCGGCATGAGGAGTGGTGATGGTGATCCAATAAGTCTTGGCTAGTGTAGGATGTGGAATCTAGAATACAGCGTGACCCGAATGTGATGTATGATGAACCAACTACTGGGCCTGTTCTTCCACCCTGTGCGGCCACCAATCGGGGTACCAATGGCTTACACGCCTCTGCTTCTCCCCCTCCCCAATCACAAGACACACCCCGCCTCTATCCGTAGCTTCTAGATGATCTGTCCTCAGGAGAGCAAGCCCAATCCCCTTGACGCTGTTCAACAGTTTACCCGTTCCCCTGGGCTTCCGAATATCTCCCCCGGTGCCCAGAACGAGGGGCTTTATCGTTCTATCTGCGGGCGCCTCGGAGTCAAGTTCTTCAGCTTCCTGAAGAGGTTTGCTCGAGTCATGCAACGCGACCGGGAAGATGCGTTTTCTGATCACGCCGGTGTGGTATGTTCGGACGGTCAGTTCTTGACCAACGTAGCAGCCTTTTCTGAAGTCAACTAAACTCATGGGTGAGTATTTCCCCCCGGGTCAGAAGATAAAGGTGGAGTACATACCTCCACCCATGACATCCAGGTTCGCTTCCATGGGGAAGGATGCCCCCGGGATGATTTCTCGTGAGCCTTCGGGGACACCACGAACAATCCTATGGATCGTGTAATCCTCCTCCGTAACCGTATCATGGGTCCCGGCCTCTGGCGGTTCGACTCCCTTGCTGACCAATCTCCTCTGGCCCATGCCCACTCCCCTTCGGTCCCTCAGAAGCAGGGACTCCTTTCCCCATGGTGTATCACCCTCCTCCCATAGCTGTTCGGGAATGTTACTCCTATCTGCCCATCGCCAATTCCGCGGAGTCTCCCAGGATGCTTCACGTTCGGAACCCCAAGATGCCCAAACATCGTATTCGTCCGAGATATCTCGGACCTTGACTTTTGTACGAAGCACGAATTGTTTCAGATATTTGATGAGCGGGGGTATAGGTGCAGAGTTCCCTCCAGCTTCGGGATCTACGTCTGCGATGGGGGGACGGGAGTCATATTCGAGGATGTAACCGTTCAAGGTCGGGTGGTTGTAGACGAACGCGTCATGGAGAACTCTACCCTTGATAAATGCAAACGAAAACCCACGCGGTTAGGTGACAAAGACGATGAGTGAGATGAGATTGTACTTGCATGTGCTTGGAGGATGGTGGTGAAGAAATGCCCGGTGGGAGGGGTCGGAACCGTCGATGCGAGGATTCCGTTCAGCCAGTCCGTGGCTTGGGGACCGACGATGGAGATGAGTCCTCTGTTGGGAAGTCGGGTTGTTGATGGCCCTGCTCTCACGAGAGACGCGACAGCTGGAGGTAATTTGGGCATGGTGAAAGCGAGCTGGAAGGTGATCCCAACTCCGTCGGCCGAAGCTCGTAATGCGATGGCGGTACGGAACGGAGGGCAGAGTGACGATCGGGTCATCCAACTCAAATCCGAACAGCCGTCTCTCCCGCTTCAAACGTGCATCTCCTTGCACTTTCTTGCGATGTCGGCAACTTGCGAACCCCTGCTGGAGGCCCTGAAGGACTGCCTCATGCGGTCCGACTGTGTGCTGAAAAAGGGAAAACTCCCGTCTGAATGCCTCAGACAACATATGGACGAGCTACCCGACAGCTGCAAGTCGTTGCGACACGCGGTTTTCGAGTGCAAACGGGGTCTGGTGAGGACACTAAAATTCCATCGTGTATGCTACGGTATGGTTGATGGAGCTGTGCATACAGGTAGACATGAGGAAACGATTCAGGGGAAACCAAGCGGCCATCATGGTGAGTGGTAAGCACGAGTGTCTGTTGCCTGATGCTTACTCGGCGTTGCTTACAGGGCAAAGAGCTGCAGGATAAACGAAAGGGCGGGGACGGCGGTGGGCTCTGACCCACTTGGGCCGTGTGGCATGCGATGACAATGCCGGTGGAATCGGACGCGTAACACATGGCGGATCACTTATAAATCTCCACTGTACTCCCCCTCACCTGTACCTCACAATCACACCTCCCCCCCACATCGTATCTCTTCGTTCTACGGTAGTCCACCCCACAATAATACTCAGAACTACCCTCATGTCTGCCACAGCTGCGGCAACGGCAACTCATTCCGTGGTTCCATCCCTCTCTGCTCCGCTCAGGGCGTTACCCCCAGCCAAGGACGTACCGCTAACGTTTGTGGCCGGCATCAAGAGTTGGTGGGCAGCGGGCACGAGTGCGAGCGCACACGCCGAGGAACGTCTTTTACGGTACGCTGACGCAGGTCCCCGCCTCTCCGATTGCCACCGCTCCTAATCACGCCACCCAGGAAACTCTCGTACTACCGCTCCGAACCTCCGCACTCCCTCTCAGAAGTGTCCAACCAGCCCATAATCGCATACAGCTCCAGAATCGCTCTCGATGACCAGAAACGACACATCAACACCCTATCAATAACTTCCACTTCCCCGTGCAACTCTTCCCCTGCGCCCGCAGTCCTCTTACACGGGTATGGCGCAGGACTCGGGTTCTTCTTCAAGAATTTCCCTGCGCTTGGTGAATGGGCCGCAGCTCGTCGGTCGTCGGTGCACGCCATCGACTGGTTGGGAATGGGCAGGTCCGCTCGCGTGCCGTTCATCGTGAACGCCAAACGGGACGATATACCCGGCCGCGTCCAGGAGGCCGAGGCGTTCTTCGTTGATTCCCTCGAAGAGTGGAGAGAGAAGATGAAGTTGGAGAAGATGACCCTCGTGGGCCACTCCCTTGGGGCGTACATGAGCGTGGCTTATGCGCTCAAGTACCCGGCGAGGGTTTCAAGACTCGTGTTGCTGTCACCTGCCGGAGTTCCGAGGGACCCGAACACGACCGTGCCCTCTAGGGAGATCACAGATGACCAGACCGACGAAGCCGGCTACGTCTCGGTGGACGATGCTCGACTAGCGACGAAAGCAAAGGTCGAGGAGATCAAGTCGGAGCAGAGGAATCAGGGCCGAAGGCAGGGGAAACTGTGGAAGGTCTTCACGTATCTTTGGGAAGAAGGGTGGTCTCCTTTCCAGGTAGTTCGTTCGGCGATGTGGTACGGTCCCATTCTGGTGGGGAAGTACTCGTCGAGAAGGTTCCCTGGGTTTACGGACGAAGAGGTGAAGGAGATGCACGACTATATCCTCAATATCACCCTCGCGAAGGGGTCGGGAGAATACTGTATTTGTGTGTACCATTCATCGTCGTCCCCGGGCGTTTCTCTTTATTGACAACCGTCTACAGCACATATATTGGCTCCGGGAGCTCACGCTAGGATGCCACTCGTGGATCGGGTGGCAGCGCTCAAGATACCCATAACATTTGCCTGTAAATACTCTTCCCTTTATCCTTACTGATACCTTCATCTGACCCGTCTCTGTTCAGATGGCGATTCCGATTGGATGGATCCAGAAGGCGGCGCAAAGGCCATCGAGAACCTCAACGCTGCGGGGAACACTCAGTCGAGATTGTACACCGTAAAGAACGCCGGTCACCATCGTAAGTCACCCTTCGCTCCTTCCCCTTGACGCCCAGTTCGCCTGAGCTGACACGTGTGTAAAACAGTGTATTTGGATAACCCGCTAGCTGTGAATAGGCTATTGGTTAAGGAGTTAGACAGGGGATCGAGGTGATCATGTCCCATATTTATCAACCCCATCCGCGCCGCATCCCTCCCTCGCATAACCTCCTCCATGGACCGATCGATGACTGTTAAGCAACTAATTTGACACCCTCCTTGCATACGTAGAAGCACCAGCTCTTGTCCGTGCAACGCGAGTAATACATGTACTTTTGCCCCAGGAATTCTCGAGCTTTGGCCCCCAAATAAATCCTCGATGTATCAGGAGGCTCGAGAGCCCCACACACCCTTGAGTGCATGCTAAAATAACGTCCTGCATTTCGATGTATCTTGTTTCCTTTATATGCGCTTCACCGTCAGAGACTATATGCGTACAACATTGCTAGAAAGGGCTGCGAGGCCCTGGGTAGGGCGGGTCAACCTCAAAAAAAAAAAAGAAAAAAAGAAAACTATTGGAAAATGTGCGATGTACCAAACGCAGCGAAGAAAAAGGTAGGAAAGGAAGCAAGGAAAGCCGTGCGCAATTCCACAAAAGGACGAAAAGGAAAGGAAATTGAAATAGATTTCCGAAGGCTGAAAAAAAACAAGTGGATAAATGGCTATCAAAGAGGAAATACGAAAAGGGAAAACCATGATGAACGTCGCATCGTCATAGTCGTCATCGTCATCAAGTTGGAAGACATAGTCAGTGGAAGAGGCCAGGGACCCCGAACAGAGCGAGAGTATCTCAAGCTAGCGAAGCCATGGGTGGAGAGCCTTGCCTGGGTACGACCGTTGCAGACGAAGCAGACGAGTCTGACCCTGTTTCCGTCTCCGTGGGATCGTCCACCCTCCTCCGTTTGCTAGCCCTCTCGTTGTCATCCGTATCGCCCTCAATATCCACCACAACATCCTCGTCGTCTACACCCAGCCGCGGCTTCGCAGGTTGGAGTGGGTTCGGAATCACTGTCGGCCGCGAGGCTGTGACAGATTGCTTCGCGCTTCCTTCCTCCCCCTCAACCTTAACCTGTGGTCTTCCAGCACCGGTTCCAAGTAGTCCACCCCTTGCTCGTCCCCGTCCTCTTACACCTACTCCACCTCTTCCACGCCCCCTACCACTCTCCGTTCTGATCCTCTCCTTCAAAAATCTTACAATGTATCCCTGCAAAATCTCCAGCGCCTTCTGGGCGCCCAGGGTCTCAAGGCCCTTCAACTGCTCATTCGTCAGATGTCCGAAGATCGTCGGGTTCAAGATTAGGGTGTTCTCGTGCAGCACGATCGGTGGCGTGGGGAGGTGTGGTGAGGTTGATGCGGAAAGTTCGCTGCTCGAAGAAGGTACGTATGAATCGGGAACTGGTCCAACGATTATGGGAATTCGGACGCTGGCCGGGATACCCGGTGCCTTCCCGCCGGTCGCCGGGTGCGTGAAGCCCGAGGGTACTGGGGCGGGTTGTTGTGGTGTCTGCTGGAGGTGAGTGGGGAAGCTATTAGATGGAACCGGCGGATATGGGACACCGGCGCCCACGGGTCGTAGGGTATGATTAGTAAACGGCTGATTTGAGTGTTCAACTTTGACGACCGTCGCAGTCGCAGTAGAAACAGGAAGTGCGCGGAAGGTAGAGGTCAGGGAACCGTTGGGGTTCGCAACAGTCTTGGAAGCTAGCGGCTGAGAGGTCAGGGGTGGTGGTAGTGGTCCTTTGTTTTTCTTCGCTTTCTCCCTGTTCGCAGCGGACAGAGTTTGTTCCAGTTTGGCGTCTTGCTCCAGCACAATATGTTCGTAATTCTCGTCGATGGACCAGTAGTACCCCTTGCCACGCTCTCCTTGCGATCGTTCCATCTTCTTGAAAGTCTTTCCGGAGGATAAGTTATGTCGCACAGAATTCTATACCTCGGGTTTAGAACTGTGCAGAATGTGGGAGAAGGGTGGCAAAGCTTACCTCCCAGCCGGATCCAACATTATACTTGTACCATTCAAACGAATCTATCATCCACCCAATAATATCTTGCAAGGTCGCCTTTCCGTCGTGTGCCTTGATAGCTCGATAACATAGCTGAGCGTATGTATACGGAGGCTTAGGTGGCATGACCTCGGGTTTGACTATCGGTACTTCTATGTCTGACTTCTTCCTCTTCTTGGGGTTCGGTTGTGATTTGGGGTTCTTTCCGGCACCTTGTGACTTGCCGGATGCTGGTCGGGGCTTCTCATCTGGTACCAGTGGAGGGGGTGGGGGCGGTGGTGAACACGAGGGTATAGAGGAATCTGGCGAGATGGAGGTGACGTCTACGGAAGGGGAACGTCCTCTTTGCAAAGAGACGTGTGAAGTGGCGGGAGATGGCATGTCTTCTACAGGAGGGGTATCTGGTGGAGGGGGGAGCTCGAAGTGAAAGGTCCTCGAAGCAATTTGGATCTGAGACCTGGTGACCAAACATGTTCGTGAGTAAAGAGTGTGCAATGAGACGAGAAGGATAACGCGCCTTTCGTTGAGAGGTGCCCTCTTCCCCGGTTGGATCCACACACCATCTACCCAAGCACCGTTCCTGCCGTGTACCGCCAGAACCCACCGTTCCTCGGCTTCATCATACTCGATATTGGCGTGGAGCCTGGAAACGCTCTTGAGGGAACCGAGGTCTATGTCGATTTGGGGGGCAGCGGCTGAGGATGAGGGAGAGTTGGGAGGGATGCACCTCCGACCGATGGTGACATTGGGGGTCTGGAGGTAGTACGTGATGGTTGGGAAGACGAGGGAATAGTATGCGCTGATCTTGTCGGCTGCAGAGGTGTTCTGGTTGAGCTGTACATCCATCGTCGGTGTCGTCGTCGTCGTCGACGGTCTCCGGGTGTTCAGGCTGTCGGGGCGTCGGATGTGACTGGGACTCGGAGTGGGACACTTTGACTGAAAACGGAAAGCAGGACAAACAAGGGAGCCGTGACTCTCTGTCACGGTCACACCCGCTCCAATGACCTCCACCAGTCCACAGAGCGAAGGCATAGCCAAACAGGTCAAGGATGAGATCAGCTCCCTGGTCGAGAACGACGTCGACTCTGTCGATTCCGACCTCCGCTATGTCGCGTACGGTGCTCGTTTACGCACAGCGTTGAGGGCCAGTTCGCGTTATATAGCCTACGTAGGTGTTCCTTGACCCGAACTTTTTTTTCGCACGTTCGCAAGCTAGAATTCACACGTTAGACCAGCGATGTCGGTGAAGCCTTCCGTCCAGTCGTGCCCCCAAGGATCGTCACCGCCGCATACGGCGTTTCCTGGATTTATCTAGCTGGGTAAGCAGCATCACATGAGCTCCGTATGTTCCGCTTAAATGCCTTGAGCCTTACCATTATCGTTCGCCTTGGTCCTTTCCGCAGTGACGTGGGATACGAAGGCTACAAGGCATACAGCCGGGGTCCGTCCCCGATAGAAGCCGCCAACTTTTCCGAGTCCACACGCATCGGAATGCTGGTGGTGAAACGGGCCGTGTTCCAATCGATAGCGTCCATGTGCGTATACTGTCCGGAGCGGCAGCCCGATATTCTCACGCGTACTCTCCACAATAAGAATGTGTCTCTGATGCCCACCTCCTTGTCTTTCAATTAGGGCCCTCCCCGCGTTCACGATTCACTCGGCTGTCAGATACTCCAAGCCGCTGTTCACCAACGTGCGGAACCCCAGGCTCAAACTGTGGGGTCCGACTATTACGGGCCTTTCACTCGTGCCGGGGCTACCCTTCGTATTTGATCATCCCGTTGAACGTGCTACGGATATCGTCTTTGAATGGATGGAGAAACAACTCATCGAACGGAACGGAACGGGAAAGACTCCCCGTGATAAGCCATCGCAACCCGCGTGATTTTTTACCACCCGCGCCCCTGCCCCAGCCCCGATAGACACGGTATCCCTTAGACTCACTTTTAGAGAAGAATACAATTACGTATCCCTCCATTTTACCTGCGTCTTTGCTTCAGACCGATCAGCAGTTGGCCGTCATTGATACAGGTACGTACTCATACAAGCGTCAGCGGTAAATATGTTACATCACTGGGGTGTCATCATTCCTGCACGTTCGACGTGATTACCTCGTGCTCCCTGAATTTCACACAGACCACGAATTTCAGGTCGTAATGCCACCACGGGACCGCTGAAAGCTCAATCAAAAGCTAGATTATCTGTCTTCCGAGAGCGATATGGATAGTGCCTATCGAGGTCGGAGGAATTACTCCTACTTCGGTCACCACCGCGGTGATATTCTTCGGTGGGGTTAGGTCATATAACGGATTTAGAATTTCTAGGTTGGGCGTGTTTTCCGTAGCCAGTGATTCACGTGGTATCGAGATTGGGAACGTCGAAAACATCTCGTTCAATGGACCTGCAGGGACGGCCGATGAGCTCGTGGGGATTCCGTCAAATGTGTTGTGAATCGGCGTACCGAGCTCATTTTTCGTGAAACTGTCCAGCTGCACCGTCTCCGATATTTTGTACGTCTCGCAACAAACGACGACCGGTATTGAGTGTTGTTTTGCCATCATCGAAACGAGGGCGGTCCCAGCTCGAGAGTGCACGGCTCCGTTTGAATGGAGGGAGTGAGCACCAATGAAGACGGTCGAAACCTCTGCAATGATGGAACCGACGGCGGGAAGGAGAAGATATGTACATGGGATTCCAGCCGACGATAGTGCTGTCAGGAGTTTCTTGCCTGCAAGAGATTCAGCTCTACAATGTTGACGGGAAGTACCAAACCAAACCTTCCAGCATTGGCCTTGAATCGACAACGTAAACAGAGAAGCTCTTCCCCTCTTCGTGCGCCAGTAAAAGCACCTTCTCAACCACAGACGACCTAGTTATCGATGAGGGAAAATTACAGAGATAGCTGATCATCATGCATACCGAGCGTATGTCAAAAGCACGTCCCCATTTTTAATCTTCAAACCCGCCGACTGTGCAATAACCTGATCCGCGGCAGTAATCCTCTCCTCAATATAGCTGTTTATTTTTGCACATAAGGCTTCTTTAGCCTATAACGACTCCGTTAGGGAGGAACGCTCTGATTTTAAAAATGCTCACATCTTGCTCCGGTAAATCAATATCCACACCACTGATCTCCAACTTGAGCTGCCGAATGGCATTGCCCATGGTCACGGACATTGGTCTCGCGGCGACAAGATGACTGATCTGAGCCGACAAATGCGTCATTAAATGCCGAGACAAAGTATTGTTTTGGGGTGTGGTATAGTCTTGAATAACCTGAATCGTGATCAGCCCAACCACGGATGAGGAATCATGGGGAGATGGGGGCTTCGCACGTGTTTGAACGCAATGAGAGTAGCAAGACACCGTGCATTTGCTCCAGTGATTTGAAAGTCGGAAAAAAGGAGGCCAAGGCGTACGATTGCGGGATGGATCAAGCCCTTGCCACCCCCAGACTTGTGTTGCAAACCGAAATGTGAAAAGATCCGGACACCACGAGGATTTACGCTTCTCGAGGCGAGATCAGAAGCAATATTTCCGCCAGGTCCTCCACCTGGCCAAATAATCTCCCCGGCAATATTGCTAGCTCTTGAGGGTTTACGTTGATGGTGAGTTTGTGGTTGCGTATTCGGCCCACTCCCAGAGCCTTGCTTCCCACTCTGCTTCCCAGACAACTTCTCGCCGCCGCCTTCAGGTTGTTTGGTCACGGGTTTGTTCGACTGGCCGGTCGATCCTGAAGCTTTTGCGGCGGCCTTGGCGGCACGTTGTTTCTCCTGTAACTCTCGTCTTTCGGCTTTCGTCATGGACTTTTGAGATCGGGGGGGCTGAGCGGGGTCTTGGCCCTGTTCGGATATTTGGGGCGGTTGTTCCGAGCTCATTGGGCACGCGGTATCTCTTGAAGAGGAACGGAGAGAGGAGGAGTATCGGGTTCGTGACTCGGTCGAGCGGGTAGTGCGTTACTCCGTATCTGGACGGATCAACGGGTTTTTCCCACAATCGCTCATCTTGGCGTCGGTCACACAGACCCCGCCACCTGAGAGTTCAAGTACCCTTGATTGTCACTAGTGCTCTTAACACTGTTCTATTTGCACTGAGCTACCTGAATGGACTGGGTATAAAAAAGTGACAATGTATATGCTGGGTTTCGAAACGTGTATTATCTCTACAGGCGCATTCTTTGGTAGGCTAACGGTCTCAAACTTTGTGTGACTCCTTATGTCGGTAGCGACCGTATTAACCCGAATGCTAGTGAGCAGGGTCATACCATGAACTTAGGGTACTGACTCCCGTCACAACTCCCGGTTATCGAAATCGCGGATCGTTCTATCCCACGGTACAGTATTTTTGGGTCATATGAATACGAGAAATGCCCTCCACGAATCACCCACCCAGGGGAAAGTATCTCCAGATATTCCACCGGTAGTGGCAAATAGATCCACCCACACGACCAATAAATCCACCCCGATCAACCGACCAGTTACAGCGAATCCCGCCTGGCACTGCAGACAACGGAGCATTTTTCCATGAAAGATGTGATTAAAATATCAGCATAAATCGTCATTTCTTTTGTGGAAACGTGCTTCATTACCCCCAGTGTGATTGGATCGACTTTCGATAGGCTTGCTAGTGCCAGTCGCACGACATGAATGATAGGTTTCGTTGATAGGACCAGAAACGCAGAATGCTGCTGACGGTGGCAAGGTGGTACACGTCCTTTTACTTCGCGATTTCTCTAGCCTGATCCAGGGGCTCTGAGGCCATTTATCGCCCCCGTTATTACGCAGAGTTGCCAGGGTAGGGGTCGGTTTAACATGCTACTCATCTTTCACGGGTTCAACGATGTTCATAGATTCATAGAACGGGTCATTATGCGTTACACCCTAAGCTTAGTGCTGAGCGCTGACACGAGAAGTCATGCGACGGCTAGTGCTTTATTAGGCAAGAACAGACGACAACACATCACCCCGACCACATCTATCCGCCACACACACAACACTAGTAACAGACATGAATGAGGCCATTGCAGACTGGGATTATACAACTGTCATAGGAAAAAAACCAAGAAAACCAAGGGTTACGAGAAAAGAGTCTGATGTTAACGGTGTGTCTTTGCCACAGAATCGGGTTCGCCTCTGCAGACTTATCTCTCAGCCGTTCGTATATCTTCAATCCAATAAGGCCCTGAACGGTAACCATGCTTAGCTCCGGCCAAAGCTGGGCCTAGCATGCCAAGTGCTCACAATTTGGCAGCTAGGCGTAGGCTGAGCAGGGTTTCCGTTCAGGACCTAAGATGCTTTTTCTCTCACCTTTCATCTTATCAAGGCTCGCAGGATCGGCGCCGTCGTCGGAACTTATAGGAAAGTCTCCGGTGGAACCAATAAGGCTCATCAAAGTACACGTCCAAGCTATAGGCGTTCATTGGAACCAAATCACCAACATCCTATCATATAGGCGCTGACTATCAGAAAATCGCCAAGATTGATCGTGAAAACGAGGTCGCACCCCCACCAAAGATTTCTGCCTCCATAGGAAAGGTATCTCCTTCCCTCCCGTGCACTCGTGGCAGAATTTTTGACGAGTTTTCCAGGTGATACAGCAAGCCCGCATGGAGAAGGGCCTTTCCCAGAAGGACTGCGCCAAAAAGATCAATGAGAAGCCTTCCATACTACAGGATTATGAATCCGGAAAGGCTATTCCCAAGATCCAAATTCTGTTCAAGTTGGAGGGGGTTCTGGGCGTAAAGTTCCGGGGTACATCGACATTGTCTTGGCGGCGGCATGTAACTGATGCTGATTTTCAGGTTCTAACATCGGAAAGAAGCTGGAGGGGCCGAAGGAGTCGCAGACATGGGTTCGTTGAGCTGGGATGGCAACGTTTATTGAGATATGTCACAGAAAATGCAGACATGCCCACCGTATCGGTAACTCGAAACAAGAGCAGTACTTGGCACGAACAGAGGTTTTGACAGTAAACCGGCGGGTCAGTTGTTCTCCTGGAGACCGGAACGGTCGGTGGGAAACGAATGAGAAAAACGGGGGCGAGCGTGAAAAGCCATGAGAAAAGTGGTCGGCGGACTCCACAGCCCCTGTCGTTCCAGATTGGAACAAGAGCGTAGGACGGATATTCTGGCAAACGACAGACGGATATCGCGCGAGTTTTAAGCCCAAAACTGTTCATTTCTGGCACCCGACGCTCGGCAGAGGAATTGCGGAGTCGAAAAAAGATGTGGTCAAGTTCACACGTGTCGATCAAGCATATAACACTCGTCTCCCAGCCATGGCTTTCGCTTCAAAAAAGGATGACGAGGGTCTCAGCACATACTACAACAACAAAACGACAGTGATTCAGGAAGCCCGCGTCTTCAACGATTCTCCAATCAGTCCACGAAAATGCAGGGCATTGCTCACGAGGGTCGTTCATCTTCTCTACACTGGCGAAAGCTTCAGCACCCAGGAGGCTACCACTCTGTTTTTCGGCACGACGAAACTGTTCCAGCATAAAGATGTTCGCTCTTTCCTGTTGTACTTGACTAGCCGGTCGGATCGTGCTGACACCACGATTGCACAGAGCGCGCTGCGGCAGATGGTTTATTTAGCTATCAAGGAGCTCGCGGGCACGGCAGAGGACATTATTATGGTCACCAGCAGCGTCATGAAAGATATGCAACCGAATTCCGAAGTCATCTACCGGCCAAACTCGATCCGCGCCTTAAGTCGGATTATCGACGTGTGTTTCTAATCTTCCGAGTTCGAGGACCCAACTGACTCCGGGGTAAATCAGCCGTCGATGGTTCAAGGTTTCGAGAGATTCTTCAAAGCCGCGATCGTGGACAAGACCTCCTCGATTTCCTCAGCCGCATTGGTCTCCTCCTATCACCTATTCCCAAACGCCAAAGACGTCGTAAAGCGATGGTCTAACGAGGCTCAGGAAGCTGTCAGTGCCAAGTCTTCATCATCGTTATTTGGGAGTTCGACTGGCAGCGGATACCTTTCGGGATGGGGGGGAAATGCTGGCCAACCATCTTCAGGCTATCAAGCCATCCCTTCAACCAGCTACATCACCCAATACCATGCCCTCGGTTTACTCTATTTGATTAGGCAACAAGACAGGATGGCCGTGACAAAGATGATACAGCAGTTGGGTGGAGGAAAGACGGGTGCGGGCACGACACTGAAAAACCCGATGGCGCTCTGCATGCTGATCAGATATGCTGCGAAGGTTCTGGAGGAGGACGCCAAGTTTGTTCTTTTTCTTCCGTTTCAACTGAACGAGGGTAACATCGAATTTGTAGCGTTCAAAAACAAATGCTCGACCTTCTTGATGGTTGGTTAAAACATAAGAGCGATATGGTCAATCTTGAAGCGGCTCGGGTGATTTGCGAAACGAAGAACGTTCCTACTTTCCAACTTATGCGGGCCATCGGAGGTGAGAAATTTACCGCGTTTCTGACAGTGGCGCTAATTCTAACTCTCCACCCAGTCCTCCAGCTCTTTTTGTCGTCGCCAAAAGCTACTCTGCGTTTCGCGGCTACCCGGACTTTGGCTGCCCTGGCTGTCACACATCCCTCCAATGTCGCCTCCGTGAACGTTGACCTCGAAAACCTCATCGGTGATTCAAACCGTAGCGTCGCCACTTACGCAATTACCACTTTACTCAAGGTTTGTTTTTTGGGCGACGAAAAGTGTATCTTGGTGGCTTATGGATACACACAGACTGGTAACGAAGCATCCGTTGACAGGCTGATGAAACAAATCAGCGGGTTCATGAGTGACATCAGTGACGAGTTTAAGGTCATCGTTGTCGATGCTATCCGATCGCTCTGCCTCAAATTCCCAGACAAGCATGTGTCCATGCTCTCCTTCCTCTCTGGGGTCCTCCGTGACGAGGGAGGGTACGATTTCAAGCGCGCAGTTGTGGAGGCAATCTTTGAGATGGTCAAGTACATCTCCGCTTGCAAGGAACAGGCGCTTTCGCATCTCTGCGAGTTTATCGAGGATTGTGAATTCACCAAACTGTCTGTCAGGATCTTGCATTTGTTGGGTATTGAGGGCCCCAGGGCGCCACAGCCGACCAAGTACATCAGATTCATTTACAACCGAGTCGTATTGGAGAACGCTACCGTTCGGGCCGCAGCTGTAGGGAGCTTGGCTAAGTTTGGTCTGAACTCGAACGACTCTGGGTTGAAGACGAGTATCAACACCCTGCTGAATAGGTGAGTAAACATCATGCGTTCCACCTTCTCGTGTCTGACGGACCCCTCGAGGTGTTTGGATGATGTTGATGATGAGGTCCGAGATCGGGCAGCGATGTACTTGAGAATGTTCCGAGAGAGCCTACTGGCTGATAGCTACGTGAAAGAAGGTGAATCACCGAGGGTTTTCAGTATTCGTGACCTGACTAACTGGATTTCAGAATCCGTCTTCTCTCTGGACGCCCTCGAGTCAAAACTTGTCTCATACGTTAATGACCCGTCGGCTTCCACCACACCATTCGACGCTTCTTCCATTCCCAAAGTCAGCAGGGCTCAAGCCGCTGCTGAGGCTGCTCGTAGGTCCCCCGTGGTAACATGACCTTTTCCAACTCTCACCCGTATACAGGACCAAGCTCGCTCGAAACTGTTGGTGTCCCGGCCAGGAAGGAGGCTACACCCACACCACAGCTGTCCGCGCTGGAGACCCGGTCGGCATACATTCAACAACTCAAGGAGGTCCCTGAGTTGGCGGCATATGGCGAGGTCCTGGGAAGCTCGAAGTCAGCTCAGTTGACGGAGAGCGAGACGGAATACCAGGTTTCTTGCGTTAAACACATCTTCACCGAACACATTGTGTTCCAGGTATGCGGGTGTCCTTTCTTGATTAAACGACGCTGATAGCGGGTTCAGTTCAACGTTTCAAACACGATACCGGATACCGTCCTGGAACAAGTCGCTGTTGTCATGCAACCTTCCACTGAGTCCAACCTTACAGAAGACTTCATTATTCCGCTTCCATCTCTCTCATCAGCCACCTCTCCGGGAATTGTCTATGTTTCCTTCACCCGGGACTCTCCAGAGGAGTACGCTTGTGGGTCGTTCCAGTGTGTGCTCAAGTTCGTCAGCAAGGAAGTCGATCCCTCAACCGGCGAGCCTGAAGAGGATGGCTACGAGGACGAGTACCAGTTGGAGGAGGTCGAACTGGGTGCTGGAGATTATATTGTCGCAACCTATGTCACGTTCTCGTCAGAGTGGGACAGGTTGAGGGGAGGTGCAAGTGCGACAGAAACCTTCTCACTCCCGGCGATGGAAAGTCTCAAGGGTGGGTCTCCCTTTCTCGTTTTTAGATTTTCATCACTGATCACCAAACCCCTTTTCGATAGCCGCATGCGATTCTATCATCGAAATTCTCAACATGCAAGCTTTGGGAGGCACAGAAGATCCCACCTCAACAACTGTTCATGCATTGCAACTAGCGGGGTTGGTTGTTGGTGCTGGAGGTGCTGGAAAGGCGTTAGTGAGATGTAGGATGACGTACTCGAAGACCCAGGGTGTGACACTCGAGTTGGGTGTGCGAGCAGAGAAGGAGGAGGCGTGCAGTCTGATCGTTTCTGCCATTGGGGGTTGAGGTTAAGGCTTTGGACCTGTTTTTTTGTAGACTTGGGGGTGGACGTGTTGTGTTAAAATGCCTATTAATTTCGGCGTGTCCAATGTTACCTCGCCGCCTCCGCCAGCCCGCTGTTTCCTGGCCGGGCAATCGGCTAGACTCGGTAAGATCCGAAGCAGCCTTACTTCGTCACTCCCACATAACGACCCGCCATGGTGAGCTTCACGTTCTTCAGCGTCGTGTTTTCTACACCGGCTAACCTTCCAACGCGTACAGGGTGTCCCCGCTCTCTTTCGTTGGTTGAGCAAAAAGTACCCGAAGATTGGTAAGCGCCACATTATTCCTAGTTGGGGCCGCGTTCCAAGGTTTAACATTTTTATTAGTTGCACCGGTGGTGGAGGAAGAGGAGGCCACCCTCCCCGGAGAAGATGGTCAAGACATTTTGGTTCCTGTTAACATCTCCGGCCCAAACCCTAACGACGTAGAATTTGATAACCTCTACTTGGATATGAACGGCATTGTGCGTTTTTGAAGCGAATCAGCTTCAAAAGTGTGGCTAACACCTTAATTCGTGTACAGGTTCACCCTTGTACGCACCCCGAAGGGAAACCCGCCCCAGAGACCGAGGAAGAGATGATGGTGGAGGTATTCAAGTACACGGAACGGGTCGTAAACATGGTTCGACCGCGAAAATTGCTCTTCATGGCCATTGGCGAGTCGCCTACACAACCTAAACCTTGTTCGACACTTATTTTCCCGCAGACGGAGTCGCCCCCAGAGCGAAGATGAACCAACAACGATCCCGACGATTCCGTTCTGCTCAGGAGGCGCGTGAAAAGTACGAGGCACGTTTAGAGGCAGAGGCAGAGTGGAAGGGTGCGTCCTATTCCCTTGTAACACGTGAGAGTATGCTGACTTTTTGTTCCAGCGATGGGCAAGGAGATTACCTCGGAAGCTAAAGAGGCTTGGGACTCTAATGCCATCACGCCTGGCACGCCTTTCATGCACCTCCTAGCAATCTCACTACGATACTGGGTAGTCCAAAAGCTGAACACAGACCCTGGCTGGAAGGATGTGAGTTACAGTCTCCCTCTTGCGAATCATGCAAGGCTAACTCTGTAGATAGATGCAAGTTTACATTTCCGACGCCAGCGTCCCGGGTGAGGGAGAGCATAAGATTATGGACTTTATTCGCCGCCAACGAGCCAACCACGGGCATGACCCCAATACTAAACACGTCATCTACGGCTTGGTTTGTCCTTCTCTTTTTACGGAGGCTTCGCAACGGCTAATTCTACCCGAAGGATGCTGATCTCATTATGCTTGCGCTCGCTACTCATGAACCCCACTTTAAGGTTCTTCGTGAGGATGTCTTTTTCCAGGATACCAGTCCCAGCGCATGTCGCATCTGTGGACAGGAGGGACACTACGCAGCACAATGTACTGGAACAAAAGCTGAAGTAAAGAAGGAGCCACCCAAGAAAAAACCCTTCATATTTCTCGATGTCTCCATCTTGCGCGAGTATCTCGAAGTCGAGCTCAACGTCCCACAAATCCCTTTCCCTTTCAGTCTCGAACAAGCTATTGATGACTGGGTGCTCCTCATCTTTTTTGTCGGCAATGATTTCCTACCCCATCTACCATCACTTGAGATTCGAGAAGGCGCGATTGATACTCTGTTGAAGATCTGGAAAGATGAGCTGCCCAGGATGGGCGGCTATCTTACAAACCACGGCCAACTTGAGCTCTCAAGAGCTGAGATAATTCTCTCAGGACTTGCTAGACGAGAAGACGATATATTCAAACGCAGACGTGAAGGTGCATTATCCTCTCACCCCCATGAGTGTGTTGACCAAACCTCTAAATCAACAAAACCGGGATTGTTCGTTCAATCGCCGCTTTTTGCATTTTCTTTCTTTATTAGCTGAGGAGCGACAGGATCAAAATGCCAAACGACGGAAATTAGAGATGGGAGGAAACAGTGACCAGACCAAAAATAATGGCCCTTCACCATCGTTAAATTTAACGGCAGATCCCACGCCTCCTGCTCCGTTCCCTCCCCTCCATGCCTCCCTACCCCCACGACCTGACTTCGCCGCTCGAGCGGATTCGATAGGCTTGGGAGGTCCCAAGACAGTTGATGCTGCCCAAAACGCGACCGCTGCCACTCTCGCTCTTGCTGGCTCCAATCGCGATATTGTTGCCAATCGACGGGCGATCCGAATGGCTAATATGAGTGCGGCGGAAGTTCTCAAAGCGGAGTTGGGAGGATTTCAATCTGGATCATCACCGACGCCTTCGTCGACCGCAGTAGATTCACCCGTGGTCAAGGATCCGATACTTCCTATCACGTCAGAGGTTGCGGAAGAGGATGAGATTCCAGGACTTGGAGGAGACTCTTTCGCGGAGACCTCGATGGAGATGGAGACTCTAAATGGCACCGCAGAGATCGAAATGAGCGCTGCCGCGGAAAGTTTCCTGTCTGGGGTCAAACGGAAGTTGGAGGAGACCGAAGACTCGGATGGTACACCGGCCATTCCGGATGAGGATGAAGAGCCTGGGAAGGGACCTTTAGCGCTGAAAGTGAATCCTGATGGGACAGTGGAACAGGAGGATACCGTCAAGTGAGCGTTTGCCTTCCTCATTCCCTTTCATCCACTCAAACGATCTTGAGCATAGACTCTGGGAGCCTGGTTACCGCGAACGGTATTATGAGCAGAAGTTCGGTGTCCCATATACCGACTTGGAGTTCAGGAAAAAGTATGTGGGTCTAATTCGAAGTATGTGACCGATATACTGAGACTCGTCCCAGGATCACAACGCACTACATCGAAGGTCTCGCTTGGGTTCTCCATTACTACTACCAAGGAGTGAGTTATATTCGTGTTCCCCATCTCCCCCACGAGGTATTCTTACAAAACACCAGACTCCTTCGTGGCAATGGTACTACCCCTACCATTTTGCCCCCTTCGCCGCAGATTTCCTCGATGTCGAGTATATGGATATCAAGTTCAATCCTGGTCAGCCGTTCAAGCCGTTCGAGCAGCTTATGAGCGTTTTCCCTGCTGCTAGGTTTGTCCTGTTCTATGGGTTCACCCCATCCCTTGATGCTGACACTCGTGCAGTCGAAAACACATTCCCGCAGTGTTCCATGACCTCATGACTGACTCTGAATCACCCATCATCGATTTCTACCCGACTTCGTTCGAAGTCGATATGAACGGGAAGAAGATGTCATGGCAGGGTGTTGCCCTTTTACCTTTCATCGACGAACAACGACTCTTGGAGGCGATGCAGCCACGCTATTCCAAGTTGACGGAGATTGAAGTGCATAGAAATAAGTGGGGAAACGATCTGCTTTTCGTATCCGATGACCACTCGCTTTATCCTTCGTTGGAAGCCCTTTACGGCAAGAAAAAGAGTCAACAAGTATGTGCCCACCGCTTCGTTTTTTTTTTCCGGCAGCTACTTATGGCACTCCACCCCAGCCTGTACCTATTGACTATCATCCAAGTAAGGGGATAAACGGGTCCCTCCTGCCCAACCCAGATTGTATACCTGGCTCAACATACTACTCCCCGTTGACTTCGCAAGGTCTCCACGACATTACCAACGACCGCAGCCTCTCAGGGTTCTACTTTTTCCCCAAACAACTGACACCTCACCGGTCAATCCTCCTACCCGGTGTGGCAAAACCACCCAGGGTCCTCACTCCAGAAGACCTAGAGGTCACCAGGCGCGGTGGACGTGGTCGTGGCGGCGGAGACCGTGGTGGACGAGGAGGTGGTCGAGGTCAACGCAATCTCTATATCTACGAGGGGAATGGTCGCGAGCCGCGGTACAACCAAGACTCGCGGAACGGTTCGTATGGCGGGGGCCGAGATTCTGGGGGAGGGGGATACAACCAATCTTCGAATTACCACTCTTCCTCGACTCAAGCCCAGAGTAATTCGCACGGGAGATACCCACCCCAAAGCAATAACCCGTACAACCAACGGGGCGGGTACAGGGGATCGCCTCAGTCGTCATATGACTCCCGGCCTCCGTACCAACAACCTTCCTACGGAGGTGGCAGGGGAGGGTACAATCCAGGATACGATGGTTCGTACGGTGGCGGGGCAAATGGGTACGGTGGAAGAGGAGGAGGCCCTCCTTCCCATAGAGGAGGGGGCCCGCCTTATGGCGGTAGTGGGTATGGCAATCAAGGAGGTCAGGGAGGGGGGTATGGGTATGGCGGTCACAGTGACGGATACAACCAATCTCCACAGAACAGCGGTTACGGTCGAGGTGGTTACAACAGGGGGGGTGGTTATAACTCTGGTGGAGGCTACCAATCAGGTGAAGGTCATCGATCAGGCGGAGGTCATCAGTCTGGTGGACCATACAGCACCGGTTTCGAGTCTTACGGGAACAGAGGAGGACATAACCAAAGGGGTCGGGGTCGTGGAAGGGGGTATTGATCACACGGGTGCACATGCGCACACATGAGAATGCCGCTTAGGTTTGCTTCGTCCATGTTTTCCTCCTGCTTTCCATCAACTTTAGTTCCCTTTGGTGACATCCCTAGCTGTGATCTTGAGTATATATTACACCCCGAGACATCACCTGTAATTAAACCGGCCCTTCCATAGATTATAGCGAGTATCTTTCTCCGTTGAAGATACCTTCCTTCATAGCTTTGATCTGGAGCGCAACTAAACTTGAATGGTACCTCGATGTAGCTATGTTTCCTGTTTTGTGTGATTTCAGGGAGTGGAAGTTCAGTGGATGGTGTGGGCAGTATGGGAACTTGACCATACCGAACAAAACCCACATCTTGTCAACACCGCAGTCTCGCCAGACCGAGTTAAATTCGTACTCTTCGTCCAATCCCCAGATCGGCTTAATCTTTTCGCCGATATCGGGAGCGCAGAGTTTCTTGATCGTCTCCTGGACATTCTCGTAGCTAAGGAAAGGCCAGAGTTGTGTTATGGGGGGAATATACACTGGGTGATTATTAGCTTACCCTGTGGCGATCACGACTATATCGGCTTCGACTTTGCTTCCGTCGTCGAAAAGCGCACCAGTCTCGTCGAATCCCTGGAGTTTTGGGCCACTCTTGACCTTGATTTGACCGTTGATGATCATGGTGCTGGCGCCGACATCTAGAGGCGTTTGTTTAACCCCACAATGGGTCCAGAGATAGCCCAACTTCACCAACCGATATAAAATCCGCCAGAACGAATCCACATGAGCCAAATGAAACCGGCTTCCTCATCGCCCAACGATGTTCTGAAGTCTTTAGCCTCCAACCCTACTCGGAGATCCCTTGAAGAGTTGGTCGAGTTACCCGCGAATCAAGGTGAGACGATAGAGTGCCAAGGTGCTTACTTGTCGGCTTCGGCCAATTTTGCAGTCACCGCCCTGAGCAGGCGCTTTGAAACCTCCCGGGGTAGAGAGTAGGTGAACAGGTCCGCAACGTAAGTGGGAGGACCGCCTTCTACGTATCCTACAAATTACCACGGAAGTTAAACACGGCTTGGTGGGAAAGATAAAAGGAGTAGAAACTACCGCCTATCATCCTGGCGAGCCCCTCTTTGTGGCTTACAATGTATGTGGGATTTCGTTGGTATATGGTCTTCCAGATGCGGGCTCAGTCGTTCAGTGAACTCGAATGGGAGCGGCATTTAATCCACTCACAACTTCAGCTATGGTCGAGCAATTCTCAGAACTAGTGTTTGAGGCTGGTCTTCCGAGAGAGTGCTTACCTGCACCGCAGTTCACATGATCCCATGCGATGTCATGACCAGAAGTTCCAGCACCAACAACAAGCACCCGTTTGCCAGCGTTTTCATTGGCACCCTTGAATGTGGACGTATGGATCATCTCGCCTTTAAACTGGTCCTGTAACATCACCATCACCCCGTCGGAAACCGGCTGAAAGAGAACCGAGTGGAACGAACCTTTCCAGGAAAGTTTGGAACGTGTGGTGTCACCTCGGTCCCCAATGCGAAAATGACATGGACCGGACGGAACACTCTTTCCACGGCGTTTGGTCCAGTCCGACGAACGTGAACCCTCCACTCGTTCGATTGAGGGTCTTTCTCGACCAGAAGAACTTCGGATGAGGTCCATACGTTAAGTTCCAGCGCGGAAACGTAGAACTCAAACCACTCTCCAAGCTATTGTTGATCGTGTGTCAACTTGGTCCAGTCACCAAACGCTGGACGACCAACCTTTTTTGAAGGGGTAAAGGTAGGCCAAATAGATGGGAACGGTATATACGGAAACTGGTTGTGCCCTGTGTGAGAGGTGGCAGGTCAAGACCGTGGTAACGGGTATGTTATCAGAGTCGCAGAACTTACAAACCGGATCGTGCAAGCAAAGCGTGTCGTACCTGTTTCTCCAATTATCCCCGATCCTTGCATTCCTCTCCACCACCAAGGTAGAAACTCCGAGGTGTTTCAGTCGAGCCGCAATGTGTACACCCCCGTGACCTGCACCAACAACTAGCACATGCGGTTCCTCGTCGGCGAACTCTACCTCGCGCTGTCGTTGCTCCACCCACTTCCCATGATTCGGAAGCTCGTTCCTGCGCTCGCCCAGTTGCTCTGGGTGGTCCTTTAGCCCAGAGAGGCTCGTATAAATTGTGTATCCCTTCCATTCTCCCGTCGATGTCGGGGCCAGTCTGAAGACGCCGGTACCTAATCCGTAGTCGCCAACATCGAAAGTAAAGATAGACTGGATCCATAGGTTCACCGGCCTATTATCCACTAGGCTTGGATTTCCCAGCTTGAGGTTAGCGAGTTTCACGGATTTCAATCGGTCATCCAGAAACCGCTTGATCTTTGTGGGACCGTCGAAGGTTCGCAAGTCCCAAGTGAGGGCCAGCCCATCTCGCCAGAATGAATCCTCCGTCAAGAGGCCCAAGATCCCTGTGGTGTCTCCAAGTTCAACGAGAGGGGCGAATGCGTGAAACCATTTATTGGCGATAGCCACGGGGTCTGGGTTTCCAGGAGGGACTGATTCGGAGACCATTCGCGTGTGTGTGGAAGAGAGGGGTTTATCTCGGTAGGTACCCAGGTTCCGTTTTATCGTTTGAGCACGGCGCTTGATCTCACAGCCGAGCGGCAGTAGCATGTGGTGACCAGTGATGTCATCGGTAGACCTGCGGTACTGGCATAGTGCTAACCCACTATGTATATCATCATCACATTTGCATGAACTCCAAGGGTTCGACTGTTTGTACAGGGTGGGTGCAAACGGTTGCGAGCCTCCAAACTCGTAGCCGGACGCGAAACGACGTGATCAATCCCTTGAGTATCTCTCTCCCTTGAAGATGCCCTCTTTGATAGCCTTGATCTCTGGAGATGGGATGGAATTGAGATCGCTGAAAACTTGAGGTATCTGGGGGACTCACGTAGTGTAAGTGGGATCGAATACGATCTCTCGACGGCGATATTTCCTAGGATCAGATCCGTTAGCACTCTTCTATCCTTAATCGAACAGAACGGACAGGTACCAAGCGTGATCCACAGATTCTCAACACCACAGTCTCGCCAGGCCGAATTTATCTCGCACTCATCATCCAAGCCCCATACCGGTTTAATCCTTGCTGCTATTTCCGGTTCACACAGATCACAGATGGTGTCCCGGACGCTCTCGTAGCTGGCAGATGATGTCAATTTAAACTGTCTCGTCGCGGAGACAGAGGTAGACAGATACTCACCCTGTGGCAAGAATGATTACGTCGGCTTCCAACTGCGATCCGTCTTTGAATAATAGGCCGTTTTCCGTGAACCTTTCCAATTCAGAATCGCTCTTCACCTTGATCCTGCCATCTGCGATCATTTCGCTCGCACCGACATCTTGTGGAGGAAAGTCAGCTGGCAATGAATACCGATCGGCTTCCGACAATCACATACCGATGTAGTATCCACCCCTCCTAGTAAGACTCGACCAGTAAATTCCGGCATCGTATTCCCCAGGCCAATGTCTGAAACCTTTTGCAGTCAGTCCCTCAAGTAGCTCCCTGAGAAATGGGTAAGCGAAAAACGTTCAAGACGGGCACAGTTCACGCGCACTTGTCTAAATTCCCGACGTAACGAGTGACGCCCTGCATTATGGATCTGACCACGAGGCGGGGGAATGAGCTAGTCACAAGGTCGGGAATAGCGGGGGGAGGTCCGCCTTCGTGATAGGCTATCGAAAGGGTAAGCACTCCTTACGATCACGGAGGGACAGGTGCTCACAGCCGGTGAAAAGTGGCATCGCATTCTTCTGGGTGATCACATGTATTGGTTGCCGTTGGTATATTGTCTTCGAACGAGTTAGTTCATTCGACTTTTTGAACCCAGTGAAACGGACTGGTAACGTACAACTTCCCCCACATCGTCCCCGACGAGGTCGGCGGCAACATCGTGGGCGGAAGTTCCGGCGCCGATGATGACCACCTTCTTCCCGGCACTGTTCTTCGCGTTCAAGAATTCGGATGTGTGGATAACCTCTCCCTTGAAGCTTTGCTGCACCAAATAACAGGGTGTAAATTCTTTGGTCCCCGAATAATGATCCATTGACATACCTCTCCTTCAAAGTGTGGGACGTAGGGTTTTCCAGACAGCCCAGACGCAATAACGACGTGAGCAGGGTGAAGGATTTCCACTGTTCCGTTGGGTCCGCCGCGACGGACGGTAACGTTCCACTGCCCTTTCTCATTCTTGCCCACCTTCTCTACGAGAGCGGAAGTCCAGACATTTAACTCTAGCGCTTGGGCGTAGAATTCTAGCCAGTCAGCGAACTGACGGATAGAGTTGATCACGGCGCGTACAGAATCCGGAAACAGACAAACGCACCTTGGGAGATGGGGTGTAGACCGGCCAACATGATGGGAATGGCAAGTACGGAAGCTGGTTGTGCCCTGATTGTTCGATTTTGTTAGTAGCTGCACATAACCCGATGCACGCCAGACGTTCACTCACACACAGGGTCATGCAGACAGAGAGATTCGTATCGCTTGCGCCAGGTATCGCCGACCCGATCGTGTCGTTCGAGGACCAACGTCGGGACATCAAGGTGCTTCAAGCGAGCCGCGACCATCAAACCTCCCTGTCCGCCGCCCACGACAACGACATAGGGTTCTGAGTCCTCAAATTCCACTTCACGTTGTCGCTGCTCCAACCATTTTCCGTGGTTTGGGAGGGGGTTCCTAAGTTCTCCTCCCCTTTCCGGGTAGTCTTTTAGACCGGCCAAGCTCGTGTACACAGTATAAGCTTTCCATCGCCCGTCGGGAGTGAGGATCAAGCGAAAAACGCCAGATCCGAGTCCGAATCCGCCCACTTCGAACGTGAAAACACCTTGTATCCAAGCAATCGCCGGGGGGTACTGCACCAAGGCTGCGCTTTCGAGGTTTAAGTTTGTCAAGTTTGCAACCTTGAGTCTATGATCCAAGAACTCCTTGATGCTCGCGGGACCACGGAAGGTACGAAAGTCCCAGGTGATCGCGAGGACATCTCGCCAAAAGGAATCACCCACGAGAAGGTCGACGATCTCCCCTGCACCTCCAGATTGGACGAGCGGCGCAAATCGTGAGAACCACTCGTGGGCGATCTCAGTCGCGTTTAGATCTGCTGGTAAGGGTTTGTCGAGTAAGGGGATTTGGTGTTTGTCGTTTGGGGTCGTCATGATTGTTAGCTCACAGCTGGGCGGTCTGACTCGCACGAGTTTATAAACTAACGGACGAGTGCTGCGTAATCAGCAGCGTTTAGATGGGACGCCTAGTGAGAAACTAGGCAAGCGAACTGATCTGGCGGTTGGCCGTGATCTCGCCCGTCGAACTAGCACGTTTTTTCCTTCAAATCTACCAGGTTCGAAATGTGGCGACGTTTGGTGCTCTTGCACTCACCAGCTGTCCCGAGTAAATTACAGTGGATCTCAATAGATTCCGAGCCCATACCAGAATCGAATATAATCTATCCGTATCGAAGCGGGTTAATACACATCACCGTTAGGCACCTTCCCAACCGAACATGGGGCAGGCTGTCTTTTGTATTTTGGTTGGTGGTTTTGTCTGTTCTCTAGCTGGCTAGTTTCAAACACGCGCAGGCAAACTAGTAGGAGATGAGAGGACAAATTCCCTCACTCGGGCCCAGCTGCCGTCCGCTCACGGTAGGAGCATACCCAGAGCGCATACAGTCATCGAAGTACCACAGATCGAGGTGAGTGACAGAGGCTTACTTTGATGGACGCATCTTCTTTGGCTGTGGAGGCTTTGTCGTGGCTACCCTCCGAGATCTTTTCGCGGCAACCAAATTCTGAAAGTTGGGCGTATCGTTTAAGCGGCCGCCAAAGCGGTGATTGCCTCTCTGACTGAGGCCCAAACAAACGCAAGGAAACGACCTTGTGGTTCCATGGCGATAGGATGGATCCCAGGGACATCACAACTCTCTCAGAGGGACAAGAATGCGAAGTGACCAGTATATTGAGGTTCCTGCTTGCATCCTGTCGAGTAGAAGATGGTAAGGCAGCCGCTGTCCACGATGAACGGTGCTACAATAGCGTTCCCCATAGCCACCAAGCGCCAGATGATAAAGTTGGGGAAAGAGACAGCTCTGAGGTGATCGGGCGGCTAAAGATAAGATGGCGGCTGCAATCAAGTCCTGGACGTTGTCCGTCGAACAACAAGAGCTCCTCATCAAATCATGTTTCGAAGGTAACCCAACCACAAAATTTCTTTCCATCTGAACCGGAACTAAAGCGCCAAACACCGGCCCAGCCAAGGAATTTTCATATACACCGTACTCAGGGTTTCGCGTCGGTGCTGCTCTGCTCACTATAGACGGCCGGGTGGTTAAGGGCGCGTGCATCGACAACGCCTCTTATGGTAAGCATAGACCCCGCTCCCGCTTCGAACGCTCAGACCAAGGCTCGAACTGCGGGGACCTCTTGAGGTGGGTCGATTTGTGCCGAACGGGCAGCACTCGTGAAAGCGGTGGTAAGAGCGTTCACCGCTCTACATTCTCGTGCATAATCAGACTTCCCCCCAGAGCGAAGACATCCGTTCGTTCATCGGCCTCGCGATTACGTCGTAAGCACCATGCTCACCCGATTCGTTGAGCGGACACCTCGATTCATCCCAATTGCTTGTCATGCAGAGACGTTGCGGCACCGATCTCGCCCTGTGGATTGTGTCGACAGTTCATCCGAGAGTTCTGTACGAACGAGATGCCGATTCTTCTCGTGCCGGTCGACTACTATGATACAGCGAAGGAGGGTTCTAGGAAGGTGCCACTCCAGGTCACGAGCTTGGGAGAGCTGTTGCCGTTTAGTTTTGGCCCTGAGGATCTCGAATTGCCCCGAAGACCCCAAGATTCATGAGCGTCTAGTACACCTGTTCAACGGTGGTCTAACCGCAAATTTCGCTTTTTTTCTATCCCTGTCTAAGGGAAATGGGTTAAACTTATTTCACTGTACATACCCTACCCTACGGTTCTTACATGCCTATGTTTGTGATATATAGTGTTTTACAGTAGAGCTGGCTTTGCGCCGCGAATTGGGAAGGAATTCGCGGCTCCACTTTCTGGGAAATGGACGGGACCGCGAGTAGTGCAGCGACAGAGCTGTATGTTCCACCGATCGACCCAGATCATCTGGAAAAATCTTTCCGACTAGGCGGAGCTACGCGAGTCTATGGGATGACTAACCGAGCTATTCGATCAGGGGTCATAGCTATGGGCGTAGGAGGACTCCTACGGGTATAGCTGGGGGGTAGTTCCCACGTACCCCCCTGTACCTTCGGTTAGTGATCCCATAGTTTTGTCATACATAATCAATAGACACATAGCACACGGATAGCAGTGGGGTAGGTGATATCTTCCATGCGGCTCCTCAACAGTGTTCAGACAAAAAGTCGCTCGTGCGAGTAGTGTATTCAATATTATCTGAGCCATACTATATATGTTATATATAGTCTACCCTCTTCCACTGTGGCCCTCGCGTCACGTAGATGTAGAATCAAATGCGCAGGATTGTAATTGTTGCTGAACCCCATCACTTCTTTGACCGATCGTGTTTGAACCCAAATGCTCTTGGGAATGGATTGACCCATGATATCTGCCCGTGGCAGAGCCCACACTTGTGCATCGGCCCCTTCGATTTTCGCGATGGCTTCTGGGGGGAGGTTGATAGTGAGGAGGACAACTTGAGAGTCGATGCTACGGTATTCGGCTTCGGAGAGGAGATCGGCAGCTACAAATGCTGGGTTGGCGGTTTCATCAGCGACAACCTAGATGCACTTGTCAACGGAAAGGATGACTGCAAGTCAGAAGCAACATACCAAAACTTCCGAAGGTCCGGCCGGCATATCGATGGAAACCAGAGCATCCGTACCGTTCTACACAAACATCTTTGTGGCGGTAACCCACTGGTTCCCAGGTCCGAAGATCCTGTCTACCTTGGGTACGCTTTCCGTACCGTATGCCAGCGCTGCAATGGCTTGAGCGCCACCGGCCTTGAGGATCACGCGAGCCCCGGTGAGGTGAGCGACGTACACCGCTTCGGGGGGAGAGGGTGTCGTCTCGTCTTGGAGGTGTGGCGAACACGACTTCATGACATCCGACGACCTGCACAGGGATACCAAGCATCGAAGCTGGCAAGACCGTGGTTCCTCCTGGGGTGTACAGTCACACCCTGGCGATCGGTCGAGCGAACCGCAAACAAACCACCCCCAGCATAATCTCGGCGACCAGGACACCGAGAGTCGAGTCGTTGAAAAGCCGTGTGGTGTATGACCCCTCGGGAGCAGGCTCGAGTCTGGTTTGCAATGTCTTCTCAAGGGGGGCCAAGCCGGCGAGTTCTCCGAAACAAGATGGCCAACCTAGGTCCTAGGTGGCGGAATCCTTCACACTGAGACAGGCCGCAATCTCGGCGCAGCATGTGAGCCGAGATCTCGCTAGCATTGGAATGGAACGTACCCTTTGGGTGGGCAGAGGTTTCTGCGGGCCCCAGACACATTGCCAGCAGCGTTGACCACTTTTTCAATAGTCTTGCTTTTCAATCGTGTAACGCGAGTGGTGGGCGGGAGTGTTGTTTTCGACGTGTTCTTCCCCTTAGTCATGGTGGTGGGCCGGAGAGGAGTGAACTTCTGTTCCCACCGGCCCTCATGGGGTTCTTATGTCCCTCCGGCCGTTCTGGTACCGAATGATTTGATTCGATTTTCCAATTTCTCCGAGATTACTAACCTCACTCACTTCTAGGTTCCGACGATTGCAGCAAGAGACACGCGCCCAGGATGCAGTCGAGTGTTTACTCCCAGAGGTCAGTCACTCCCCCCAATTACAAGGACAACAGCGCAGAGGTGGTTTTGTCCGCCGGGTCCAACGCGATACAAATATCGGGCGATGACATCTCCCCGCCATACCACCGCGTACACGCACGAAATGACTTCCCATCAACACGCTGCTCCCGTCAAGCCGAACACCGTCTATGCGTTCGCTCGCCCGTGCGCGTGGTAAACCGGTCGCCCTTCTGTTATCTTTATTCCCTTCGTCGTTTGTCCCCCCACTACAAACTGTCCTGGTTTCCTATTCTATCTTCGTGCTTGGACAGCATGATTTTTATCACTTCGACCGAATCACTCTTGATGGCGCCGCGCTGCTTGGGGTCTGACGACCGTGTACATCCATCAATCAATCATCTACCTCTCAAGATCTCACTTCTCACACAATTCCTTATGGCTATACGGACCAAACAACTACATACTTGGTTTTCTTGCTATCCGTTGCTCCTCTGTTTGGGTTACCAGCTTCGCTACATTACTTTAACGACCCTTTTTATGGTTGCTTCATATCCAAAATCAGGCATCTTTTCTTTGTGTCGATCGTTTTCAACTACTCGTAGCAAATCAGGGGAAATAAAAGAACAGGAATTTCCTCTGACTCTCCTGTCTGACAAGCGATTTCGCTGAATGGAGGGGAGGAAGAACAGTGGCCCGGCTCGAACGGTTTCTCCCTTGCAGACGCCGACTTGCGAGTGATCGACAGGAAGCTCAGATCATGTATAGATGATGACTAGCACGGGTAGGCTGTCATACCTCTGAATAGCATCACATAGTGTCGCCTAGTCGGCAAGATTTTTCCAGATGCATTTTACAACGCTGTTCATACAGTGCCGCTCTCTATTTCAAGGGACAAGTCTAGCTGGGATGCCACCCCGTGTACACAATACAGGCAGTCGAAACGATTTCTATCTCCTCACTTTCTCAATGCTTCCGTGAGGCTTTGCCAAGTTCTCCCATATCTCCTAGAGATCTCCCTCAGCTGAGGAAAAACGTTCAAGAACCCCCTCTTCACCACATCTAACTCATCCGGCCCCTTCAAGGTGAGAGGAGTTTGGGAGACGGAGAAAGTCCCGAGTTTGCATCTCATTGGACTGTCCCATAACCCCTTTACTCCTGGATCTCCCGTTTCGAAAAGAGATTCGATGTCCCGCGCGATCTCCACCGTGTTGAAATGGATTGAGAGGAATGTCAACTTTGGGCACCGTGCCGACAAGAACAGTAAGCTCCTAAAGGTAGTCTTACATGTGTTCTTATCGCACTGATGGCCAAGCATCAACCATTCTAGCCGTGGTAACGCCACCGATAGGCGCGACAAGTCTTCGTCCCCCAAGTCGAAGACACACTCGTCCTCAGGACAGGACAAGTCTACATCCAACCGCATCAAGTTCGTGAAGAGACAGATCTGGTCGATGAGGGCCGGATTGACGGCGTGGTGACCACTGAGATTCAGTTCTGTGAGGGTCGAGCGAACACCGTTGACTGCGGGATACGAGCTGGCCAGGAACACGACCCAATCGTACTCCATGGCGGACAATGCGAGCGAACGAAGGGCCGGCAGATATGTTGTTTCCTCGGGGGATGGTATGAGTGTGGTAGGGAGCACGCTTCGACAGATCCTCCAAGTGTGAAGGTTCGGCAGCCGCATTGCATGGTGAATCGTAACGTTGGATAGCTCGACGTCGATCTCCAGGTGGCCCAACGTCCGACCGCATCGTTGAATCGCGTACAGAACTTCTTCCTTGAGTTCGTCACTCCCGAGACTAGCGGGGTTTACGCCTAAGGTGAGTTCTTGAAGGGAGGCGGGCAGCGTCGCAACCGCAGCGGCCAGGTAGTCCCGTTTCATCGTGTTGGAGTCGAAGGAGGTGTCCGAATAAACGCTCACGGAGAACGTGGTCATCCGAGGAGAAACGAAGAGGGGGAGGAAATGTAGTAGCGAGGGGTAGATCCGCCAACTTAGCCCACGCAAGTTGGGGAACGGTACCCTGGTGGGCGAACTGAGCTGAAGGATTTCGAAAAAAGCCTCAAAGCGCCGTGTGATAACGCCTGAGATTCGTTTAATCCAGGATGCGTATCGTAGCAACCTGTCCCGTTCCTCTTGGGTGGGAGGGCGGATGATCGTCTGCAGCACACTACGGGTCAGCGACGAGCTCGTCGACGGCCCAGAATGTCCAGAAGCACATACGTAATACGGGGATGTGTTTGGGCCTGAACGTTTTAAAACGCCCTTTGGGAGGACATTGGCGAGCTGATCCAGGCGGCGATCCTCCCAGTACAGACTGAGAGTGGGCTCTTCGAACACCTTGCAACAACAGGCGAGGGCAACCGGGGCTGATCCGCCAAGATCTACGGCGTGTCCAGTAATCAGCCTGAGGATCTCATCGATCTCGAAGACCTTGTGCGGCATTGGTGGTGGTAGTGGGTGAAGCTGGCGGCCAGTGGGTGGTTCAAGGCCACCAGCTTGAATAAAATGGGCGCCTTTAGGTCTCGCCAAATGCCGGACTCTCTCATCCGCGGTCATACGTGATCGGCCCGACGCCACAGCGGGCTCTATCCAACAAATTCCCATCCTACTCCGTCGGCCTTCCGCTCAAATTTCTGGTCAATAGCGACTAGGATATCATATATCATCATTCAGCCGGGAGTGAAGGCCATGGAATTGACGACCCCGGATGCAACCATACTGACCGCGAAGCGTACTACCACTTTTCTGGTGTCGTTGTTGGTCTCGCTGTGCTCCGGAACGAACTACGTGCGTGGTTTTATGTCCCATCTGAGCAACACGAACTGAAAGGGTTGATAATCCCCCAGGTTTATTCCGGTACGCCCCGCTGGCACGGTAACGCGACGACAACGAAAATAACACATGCTTAGCTTACGGTCCGCAACTTGGCCGTCGCCTCCAGTTGTCACACTCGGAACAGAATTTGGTCGGTCTGAGTGGTAACTGTACGGTCGGATGCTTGAGCATATGACCCAAAAAATTCACGGAGATTCCCCCACAGTTGGTGTGTATGCGTCGGCACCATTCGTCGGGAAGCTTGCAGACTCAAGAGGACCGCGGCTGTCTCTGTCTCTCTCTTTTGTGCTGCTTCTGACCGGATACCTCGGTATAAAGGGAGTGTACGATGCTTCAGAAAACAATACGGAACCTGCCAAGGCCGGAACATTGCTTACGCTCATCCTATTTGGATTACTTTCTGGGATCGGTAGCAACGCAGGCTACTCTGCAGCGCTGAATACCGTTGCAAAGAGCTTTCCGAATGAAATTGTCAGTTCTAATTCTGCAGCTATAACATTGGCTATACTTACCATGCTCTTGGACGCAGAGAACGACCGTGACAGGAATCATTGTCTCTGGCTTCGGACTATCGGCCTTTGTTTTTTCCACAGTCGCACACGCGGTTTTCCCAGGCAACACTTCCGATTTCTTGCTCACTCTAGCGGTCGGGACGGCCACCCCGATGGTGCTCGGTTGGTTCTTGATTCGACCTTACCCATATCCCGAACGCATAACGCGAACAACCACCGGGGATGACAATCAGGAAGAGTCAAACGATACAAGTTTTACTCCGGACGAGACTACGCAATTGATTAGCAAGAACAACCGCACGGAACTCCTCAACATCACTGGCATAGACCTTCTCCGTACCATTGACTTTTGGATTCTATTCTGCATTATGTCACTCCGTGAGTGTCTCAATTGTTGAATCAAGGGTCTTTAATAACCGAACAATTCAAGTAACCGGTTCAGGAATCATGTGTAAGTCAAGACACCTGACCCCTTCTACACAAGAATAATTGAGACCGCGAAACCCGCCAGGGATAAACAATGTCGGGCTGATGGCTCGCGCCCTTGTGCTCAAGGACAACACGAGTCCTGATGAACGGGAGAATATGAAATGGCAGGCATTGCAAGTCTCTGCACTGAGCATCGCGAGTTGTATCGGCCGCATTTTGATTGGTATTCGTTTCTATGGAGTATTTTCATTTTGAGATGGCTAAAGTTCTCCATCGAATAGGTGTGACTGCAGACTTTGGAAAACACAGGGGGATGAGACGTGCTTGGTGTATCTCTATGGTGGCCACGTTGTTCCTCATCTCTCAGCTGGTTGGCCTTGGCGTTCGGGACGTCGAACACCTGCAATACGCGGTTATCCTGGTGGGGATTTCTTACGGCGGGGTGTTCGGCCTCTTGCCGACTATCATCATCGAATGGTTTGGAATGGGTACGCAAGCGTTTGTTCCCCTCAGAATCCCAGGTGCTGATCTGTTCTTCGGGGTTCTCTTCACCATCGTAAAACTGCCGCCCACAGCACATTTCTCGGAGAATTGGGGTCTCCTTTCCGTATCTCCGCTTGTTGCGGGGAACATCTTCTCGATGGTCTTTGGGCGGGTTTTCGACGCCCACTCATCGTACAGCGAACAGGGTATGGAATGCCTTGAGGGGGTGCGGTGTTACTCCGCAAGTTTGCACGTGACCACTTGGGCATGCCTTTGCGCGTTGGTCTTGGCCATCGTGGCCGCGAAACGAGACCAGAGGTGTGGATAGCATTTTCACGAAATCATGTACGATCATCGAACTAGCAACGAATTCTTGACCCTGCATCGGCCACTCCATGACGCCTACGCTGCTTACCGTCGACTTAAGATGTGGTTTAAGGCGAACATATATGAAGATCCTGGGCCTTCTTGACGTATAAGAGATTGATCATTCACCTTGTAGGTATAACTTCTCTATTCCTCCTAACTCTGGCCGGTTGTTGTACATTAACCCACGCGCCACTCCATCATCAGACCCTGCCTGTCACCGAGGCTCGTTTGGTTTAAGCAATACAACTTCGACCTTTCATGCCCATAGTCACATGTCTGCTTCTCGTGGCATATAACAAACTGGCGTTAGGAATCTTCAGCGGCGTTAACGGGAGGACTATACATTCTATTCTTAGTTACGGGCTTCTGAGTGTGAGTCGGCTCCCATTGGGCCATCTTCTGGCCCATTCACTGCAAGTTTTCTTTCAGGTTACAAACCGACCGCGAACCAACCCGACAAATATTGAAACGGGAACTTTGTTTCACCGACTCTCTCACATTTCGCGTTGGCATGAGAACAGAAATCATAACAATGTATCTCCTCCCAGTAACTTCACCACCAGTACTTTCCCTGAAAGAGAGCCGTTCGCAAGGCGGACCGGAGGGTGGAGACGCTCACCACCGATCCCAGCGGGCTTGGTTCACCTGCTTTCCCCCTTGAAAACTCCCAGGCTGATGGAGGACGGTTGTGGTTTTGCCGTTGTTCCCACCATACACAGAAGAACTCCGACAAACTCCCGAATTCGTTCCTGGCCTAGAACGCTAAGTGGCGGTTGGATCGATTCATCAACCCTTTCTGCATGTCTTGGGTACCTCGACCGATGATCACGCTTACCTTGGACGCTTCCTAAGAATGGGTCCGAATGGGCCGGATCAACGGAATAATTCCACGAACGCCACCAAGCCTTCGTGACAGCGTGTCCTTGGCCGAGCGTCGCGCGGGGTAGGGTTGCTGTCAACAATAGATCGCCAGGACTGCCAAAAACTTTTCCACTTTCCCGGCCGGCAGCTGCTTAAGTCACCTATCTTCAGCTTCTGAAGGTCTCATCAACCCGCAAAGCCAGAGGTTGATCCATGTTTACAGCGGGAATCTGATCGGCCTGTGGGAACAGAAGGCCAAAGAGCCAAGGCCGTTCTTCCGCGAACCATGCGACCCACTACCCCGCAGGTGACAACGGAGATTGCTCAACGCCGGTAACCTCGGCCAGTGTTTAAATCAAATACCCCACATCATGCAGTTATCCGCAGTCGTGTTAGAGCGGTTCCTGTGATTTTGGATCCCAGAAGGGAGGTAGGGAGTGTTTGTTCCACCAGGTCCCAACCTCGGCTTCATAGGTTACCCGGATGAGCTTCGGTCACAAGCGAACTATCCACCCGTGTCGTACTTACCTGTCCCTTACAGTTCATCCAGACAATGTATTCGCGGTTGGACGGTGCGGCCAGGCTGCGGAACGGTGTCAGCGGAGCATTGGGGACTCTCGACGGGCGCCCTTTTCCAGGGTTATGAAAAGATCTTGAATCGTACCCGTGCTATTTGCCAACTAAGGTAGGATGCAAGTTCACCCGCGGCTTCAACCGGCGCCATATAATCGGATTGTGTGTGTGTGTGTTGCCAGTGTGAATCATTCATCCGTCCATTGAGATTGAAAATTATTGGTTAGGAATGTACGTACAAAAGAAATCAACTGAGCATCGAATGTGGTAACTTCCCGATACAAATGTACCTAAACATTTAGGCGTGGACCTTCTCAGTCGAATCATATGCTTCAGCCCCATCGGCGGGGATCTTGCCATTGCGGTACTCCATCTCAGCCTTCATGGCACCCAGGTGGAGACGGCGATCGGGAGAGATGACTTCGGATGGTGGAAGTCAGTATTTGTGACTCTCGCACGGAAGGTTGAACGACCAGATGGACGTACCTCGACTAGAATCAGCAAAGACGGCTTCGTAAAAAACCAATGACAGTGATGTCGTGAGGATATTCGTGAGGGCAGCGATCGCTGCGTAGGCCCCACCGCTGGCTCTGGTTCCCCAGATGGCGACAGCCATCATACGACCTCCAACGTCACGAGCCGTATTGGCGGCAAGGCCGACCGGGCCGAAACCCCAGATGACCATGGCATAACCAAGGGCGACGGTCCCAGGCAGGAAAGAGATGGGGACGTAGAAGTTGGTTGGGTCGACGCAGGCCCAGATGACCAAACCGAGGATGAAAGTCTGACATGAAAGTAAGAAGCGGGAGGGAGATCCGCAGGCGCATAGGGTACTTACGCAGACAAACTCGTTGAGGAAGACGTATCCAAGTGATGAACCAACAGGAGCGTATAAAGCGAAGCATCCGGCAATACCGTGGGGGGTGAAGTTAATCTGGTCGAGCACACCTTGCGCCTCCAGGGCGTGGGTGACAGCCTTGATCTGGTCGTGCCATTGGAAATATACAGCGAAGCAAGCGACAAAGGACCCCAAAATCTGTGCAATGACGTATCTGACGGCCTTTAAGGGAGGGAAACCTTTGAAGAGGGCGGCCGCGATGGTGACGCTAGGACTGAGGTGACCCCCAGAAACAGGAGCGCATATGACAAGGGCGAGGATGACCCCCACGGCATAGGCAATACCAATACCGAGTAGGGCTGTGTGATAAGGATGTCAGAGCGGTGGAGGTTGGGCGGAGCGAGAGATGACCGACATCCAACACCATCCAACTTCGCGATGGTGCCAATGTTAAAAGCGACGGTGGCAGCCGTACCCGCGAAGGTGTAGATAAAAGCGCCCAGCTAGGAGTGTAGTGTCAGGATGCAGGAGACATAAAAACCCCGGAATCTCGCACAAATTCAGAACAGCACTCGGCGATCCACGGCGCCTGCTTGTTCCTCACTCTCTCGCACGTCCTCCAGAGACTGGCGCGAGGCTCGACGTCCCCAAGATGAACGAATTGGTTGGACATTGCGAGCGAAAGTGAGTAGAAGGGAGAGGAGAGACCACGGTGCAGGAAACACCGCTGGATTTACGGGGAAACGAATCCTCAGGTCACATTAAGTACTCGTTTCCCCCCAGTTAAGGTGTGCAAGCGAGCTGTACCGGATCGGTGGGCGAAGCCCACATGATTAGCGAGTGCACCCTGATCGTAGTTGATTCGAAATTGGCGACCGAGCATGGCGCCAGATGCACCACGCGTAACGAGCCGTAAGCACTCAAAGTTATCCCCACACAGTTCCAAGGATGTGATCGGGAACAGATCTTGGCGGATATGAGAGTGGCTTTTCCCCTGCCAATACTTTTCTGAGGATGCTGGTGTCTACTTCAGGGTAGACTCACGGCCTGTCCGGTGGGCATCCGATCTGCTGCCCGCAGTACAACACATGACAGCCGGGTACCGCTGTAGTCCCGTTGCCATATGGCACGCTGGGCAGGGAAAAGGTCCGGGTGTACACCTGGGCATATCGAAAAGTGATGGTAGACATCTCGAGAGAGATCTTCACGTATAGCCGAGACAGGAGGGACTCTCGTTGCTGTCGACGCAATCATGGGAGCGCCTGGGATAGGCAGAACGAAAGAAGCGGAAGGTGTGATCCCGGGCGGGGGAGACAGATTTGTGGTTAAGTTATTATCATTGGCCAGGAAGGTACAGTGGAAAGACTCTAATCTTCCTCAACGTATTTGTGGCGGATATCCTTCCATTGTTTCTACAAAGGGCGAAAATGATCAGAAGGGTGCGCGTGAGCGAAGAGCGGGTCCGAGAATAACATACACCCTTATTCCAGGTGTCCCAGAATTTGTCGAGTCCCTGGTCGAAACCGATGGTGAAGGCAAAGGTGCTAGCGAAGATGCTAGTGACAAAGACGCCTGTTAAGTAAAGCGTGAGTTTTCTGAAATTCGGTCAAAGCGGTTGCTGGCGGTGTCGCACTGTTTCGTCGGGCAATGGCATTGTAGAAGGCGTTGGCGAACTAGAAGCAAGAGTCAGTGAGAAGGTGGACACTGGCCAGCGGTGTGGTGAACTCACGGCCATGGTTGCAGACGGAGGAGAGGGAATGTCGGATGTTACCGGGAGTCGCGTCTTGCACAACTTGGACCGCGATGAACTCGACGCGTCTCGTCCGCTCCTCGCTTTCCTCAATACGGGCCTCTTCCTCTCACACGCCTCGTCTTGTTGCTGGCCTCGCCACCGCTGCACCCTATGACGGACCACCGGTGCCTCCCTCCAGGTCGCCTTTCTCCCAACTACAGCAGGTGAACCCATTCGCGAGGGAACTGCAGAAGAAGGGGCCTTCAGAAACCAAAAAATTTCATCTCCACGTCCATTCCACACGAAATAACACCATCGCCACCTTCACTAACCAGGAAGGACAGCCAGTCGCTTGGTGGTCTGGAGGTTCTTGCGGTTTCAAGAAGGTCAATCGCGCCAGCTACGAGGCCGGTTACCAATGTACCGTCAGGGCCTTTGAGAAGATACTTGACTATCGCAAGGACGAGGGACCGTTCTCTTTGGAAATTATTTTCAAAGGGTTTGGTCAGGGCAGAGACGCCATGCAGAAAGCATTACTTGCTTCAGAGGGGGAGCAAATCCGGTCGTTTGTCTCCAGACTTACGGACAAGACTCCTGTGAAGATTGGTGGGACCAGAGCCAAAAAGGCACGCAGGCTTTGAGGTTCGTCCCTGGCCTCTCGTCTACATTAGTGGTAAGCTAACGTTTAGCACTCAACAGCGACGCATACTCCCTCCAGTTTACTATACCATTAATCGTATCTTTGCAATTGCTTTCAAAACATCGCATGTCATTTATCACCGTCGAGGCCGCCCCTTACAGGGCTTAATACTATCTGTGTCCGCACCCACGAACTGCTCGGGACTTATCCCTCGGTTTGTTCGGCTGTTTCACCCGACCAGCAGAGTTTGAGTTGCCCCGTTGCTTGAGCTTGTACCCGATAATTTACGAGCCACCGTTTCCAAATACTCCCGCAGGTGCCTTCTCTCTCGTCGGGGTGCTTCGGTCTCTGATCACAGTGGCACGGAAAAAAATAGATAAACACTTCGATCAACGACTCGATCGGGCATCAAACGCACTTCCCGACCATGCCCACCTCTTACAGGAGACTACTAGCGGAGACCATCCCAGCAGCACCCGGAAACGCTGTCGGGCGGACAGAGTCGACCTCAGACATCCCGATAGCCTGGAAGCTCGACCTGTGTCCGGAGAGAGAGGTCCGACGACTCGGCTACGACACTGGGCTGGTATCACAACTCTCCGAAAGTTTCCGGCAGTTCGTGAGCGAGATGGATGGAGGGGTGGAGGCAGGGTGGGCGTTGCAGTTTCCTGGCGAACCTAAATGTCCACCTGGCCGTCGCTCGGGTTCGGTCGAGGACGGGAGCGCTGTGTTTTCGGTTGAAGGGGCCTTTAGGGGTTACCAACGGCTCTTCCTCGCCATCTTTGACGACCTCAAGAATCGACATCCCGCTTGTGGTACCTTAAGGAGCCGCTCATATTATCTATCCCAACGGTCCGAGGGGCTAGACGATGTTCAGCTACATTTGTGGTCGCCCTCCTTTCCAAAGGCAGAGATCCCCATGATACAGTGGAGCTACGAAGACACACAAGTACTGGACGAGAGTGCCCCGCTGGTGGAGGAATTGAGTCGCTCGTGTAATCCTATCTCAATCTCCAGAGGTCTCCCCTCTCCATATCGACCGATTTCCAAGGTCCGTCATATCACACGCACGAACCCGTAAATCCCCTCAACCTTTACAGGCAATGTATTGGACCTCACACAAGAACGATATTCCAGCGTATTTCGTGACGAGCTATAAACACACGGTGCTCTTTCGTCGTCGCGGTTCTACACTTTATGCCACTCCCGTTATCAATGCGGGTGGTAACTCTTCCTCTGGTCTGGTACCCTGTATCATGGGTCTCATTTTCTCTCGTTGCGCCGAAGCCGGTCTCCTAGACTACTATCCAACACCCTCCTCCCTTCCCCTCCACCATTCGGCAGTCCCAAAGGCGGCAGTGGCCGCGCTAGTTCCACTCCCCACGTGTTCAGCCGCCTCGCGGCACCCACACAGAGCAGTACACTCTCTATCGCTCGGATTCGGAGACGAAGACCCGAATTCGCTCAAAAGCCCTTACGACCTTGTCTGGCTCACCTCGCCCAACTGTGACCTCGATACAAAGAAGATCCAGTCGATAGCTTGCTCGAGTCGACTCGGATTTGGACACATGGGCAACGTTTACCGAGGAATCACCGACACTGGGCTAGAAGTGGCGGTGAAGATCGTAATGGGGAAAGTGAACCGCGGAGCGTTACGTCACGAATGGGATATCTATGCGTCGCTCATGGCGTTTGGGGCTACGGGGGAGACTATCCCCATTTGTTATGGATTTGCAGAGTCTGGCGGTCTAGATGACGAGTCTGGGTTCAGCGTGCTGGTGTTGGAATGTATAGGAGATGGTAAACCCGCGGTGAACGATTTTTGTCAATTGCCGCCGCAAGACAGGTCCGTTGTCGTCTTTCGTAACACACGTTGCCGGGATGTTAATCCCATCATGACGTTTGCAGGGAATACCTCTTCTACGCTATGCGTGACCTCCATAGTCTGGGGTTCATCAACCGCGACCTGACGAGCCGGAACGTCGTCCGTGACAAACGCGGGCGCCTCAGGATAATCGATCTCGAGCACGTCAGGCATCACAAGTGTCATTCGGACAGCCCGAGGCCTGGACAGCGCCGCGAGCCGGTCCTGAACTGTGAAGATTTCAGTTGCACGGTCATTCGGCTCGGCGTGGACGATTTTTAGACGTAGATCTCTTCTTGGGTCCCTCATTTCCTTCGGAGTTCCTTGCGGTTGTTGTATTTTGGGGTTTCTTCTCCCCCCCCCTTTTCCTGTAGACTTGTGTTTTTTTGGTCACTTGTATCGGTTTAGACTGCGGAGTTGTTTTCATATCTTTATTGTTTTCAACCAAAACGTCCCAGGTCGGGGACAAAGGACTCGACTTTGATTGTAACTTCATAGATTTGTTCTTCCAGCTAGTATCACGCTGCGCATTTGTTGTAGAGATACGGTAGCAACAGCAACATAGAGATCTTGGTGATTGAATATTGAGGATCGGCAGAATTGTATATGCTCCCAGCGGCAAGGGCGGGCGTGATGGGCAATACAACACCTATCATCCGCATCACATCCATAGCAAAGGTAAGATCCAGATGCGCCAATCCACCAATCCACCTAACAACCACGGAACTCCCAGCGATGGTCATGAACAAATCAGAAGCTGAGGATCGACCATGTGTATTCATCCCCAGCTTCATTGTCCTGTAACTCCAATAAAATCAGCCTTAAACGACGTGGGGCGGTATGAGTATCGCATACAAACATAAAAACGATCGTGTCCTGCCCCATCATCACGTCGATACAGAAATCCATATTCATGTCCAATGGAATCGGAATCTCGTAGGAGGTATAAGGGAGGCTACAGCCCTCCGCGGCCTCTAGTGGGATCCAACCTGGAAACTGTAACGGCGCGTCGGCCACGACCCGACTTCGGTTCTCCTGTTCGCCGCGTTTCGGATCCGAAATAGCGTCTAGTTTATCCCCAGAATCCACCCTCCCATCGTCAAGGCGTTTTGTCGGTTCAGGTTTGCGCTCGTTGTCTTGATCCTTAGCAACCGTCTCACCACGACCAAGAGCCAGCGTAGATCCAGATTCGGCGCCCTTCTTAGCCTTAGCCTTGGCAGAGAGGCGACGCCGGATTGTACAAGGATTGAAATCAATGATCTCCATCGTGCTGGACCGTTCCAAAGGAATGGAAATGAACCTGGTCCCGTACACGGACAGCAAGTCCGAACACCCATGGGCAGAAGTAGGGTAAAATAGTCTCGTTTTGCTTCCCCACCCGTCCCAGGACGAATGGGTCTTCGAACCCGATAACCGCTTGAGCCCGTCCGGCGAATTCAGGTGAGACATGAGATCGTGGAAGAGGACAACGATCGTGTATGAGTCCGAGTTGAATATGTTGTCTTGAGTGGCTCGGAGAGTTATCACAATTATCCGATGCTCAGGGGCGACAGAGAACAGAGTTTCTTCGTCTTCGCCAGGGCACCAAGTCGGAGTAGGCTCGCAGTGGATGTTTATGTCCGCAGCGAGTACAGATATATGTGGGAAGTGAAAAGTGTGGATCGCATCCTGGAGGAAGACCTCGACATCTCCGTCTTTAACATCCACTACACGCAGGAGGGGCTCTCGCGAGGGAGCGGGGGTAATGTGGCCCACCAGTATCCGACCGAAGTCGAGAAATATGAATGAACGGATACAGCAACACTTGATGGTCTGTTTCACCAAGGGTTGGTGTGTCAGTGATCCGGCAACAGATTACCCGCTACGAGACAAAGGAACTCACCATCATTCGTGCACCGGTGTGCCAATTCCATACAGCAAGAGTATCCTCTTGTTCGTTCCAGTCGGTCCTCGTAGCCCAGTCTTCGGCGTCATAATCTGCAGTGAAGTTCTGGAACAAGACCGCGAGGTACGGTCCAGTAACCGACATGGCAAATGACCAACCATCCGACCGCTTTGCGGTCAGGTTCTGCACCAACACGGGGATAGCTGCGGATGGATGTGGTTTCCCCGTGTCTAAATGTAACAGAGCTGCAGAGAACACTGGTTCTCTGAAAACAGGAACCAACAATTTAATCCAATGTTGTGTGACAGGATCTCGAGTCAGTGAACTTACTCTGTTGGGTCACGCCTTATCGCGACCAGCAGCTTCAGCGTCTTGTCGATATAAAGATCGTCCAGAGCCAAACCGTGTAACACCCTTTCATCCGCCTCGAGGTTCCTGAACTTCGACGGCATACGGAGGAGCTTCAGGTCCTCCCCTTCGAGCATCGCCAGAAGATCGCCATCCAGTAGTGAAATTGGCCATGATGGAAAAGTTAGGGTCCGTTGTGAAGTCCATTGGAACCGATCCCAGGATTCTTGAGAAGCCCCGAGCTGTTTCATCCGGTAAATGGTGGAAGTTTGTGCCCGCGTCCCTGGAGTACCATCCGCCATCCCGTGCGCGCCAAGTTCGACTTTGTATCGTAGCAATAAAGAACGGTTGATTACATCCTTGAGATGACGGTTTACCTGTGCGCAAGAAAAGTGGCGTGTTAGCTATCATCTTCGCGTCAAGGTTCGGTGGCCGCGAAATATGGGCGGAAGCAGATTCGGAGACAAACCGTTTTGCATCGCAACACGTCACGAAAGCTCAGCTCTGGTTGGCCGAGAATATGTTCGAGCAGTTCCACTGGGAGGTTTAGAGGGGCGCGTCGTTGCCCCATGGGAGGGGTTTGGTGGGTGAGGCGGGGAGAGATGGCAAATTAATTGTGGGAAAGGCGTGAAGCCTGGTTTACTCAATCGGCCCGATGACACGGCGTGTTCCACTGACGGTGGCGTCCGAGAACCGCACAAGGGGTGGGATACATTTGGTTACAATCATAAGCTACATGTTACGGATACATGGGATATCTGCGTCTAGCGGTATACGCGGTTTGCAGATGGGTCGGTGGGATAATCGTCTAAGTCAAGAGAGCAGCAAAGAGGCCCGCGGCGAGAGCACTGGAGACAGAAGGGAAAATAGAAGTAAGAGGAGACGAGTTGCCGTCGTTATTGTTGTCACTCGGCTGTCCCCCCTCACCACCATTCACAACACCGGGGATATAGTCACTTGTCGTGTTCGGTGCGACCGCTCCAATATACTGACGACCAAGATCATTAATTCTCCCATCGGAGCCCATAATTCTGTCATACTAGGACAAGGTTAATGAGGAACATCACCCTCCATTGAGCATAGCTAAATACCTCGTTAACGCCCTGCATCTGTCTCATCGCACCAAACCAGGAATAGCGTTCTACCCATTCCGTTTGGTCCATGAACGACTGCGCGGCATTCATGAAATTGATTACATCTTGTTGCGAGCATTGTTCATTCGCATCGACAAAGTTCTACAGTGTCTCCGTGTAGGCGGGACCCGAATGAAGGGCGGAGCTAATGTACTGACCTGACATGCCCATTCGGTAACCCAGATCGGGCGTTGGAAGGAGTTGTGGAAGTCTTGCAGGTATAGGACGAACTGGGTCGAGTTTATCCCATACCAGTGAAGGGCGACAAAATCGACGGTGCAATCTCCACACACAGCAAAGAAATCCTGCAACCAGGTCTTTCCGGATGGCGCACTCGAAGTTGCAGGAGCTCCCAATCGGATACCTTGTGCCTTAAGCGGCTGCATGTAAGACCTCCAGAGGTCGGCGCCTTGCTGCGAAGACATGTTTGACTGGCCAGTTTGTTGCGGCCTACGTGATCGACGGTGAGTTGAAAAGCGGATAACATGACTGAGAAGGCTTAACTCGTTGAAGGCAAGGGCATGAGTGACCCTTCGGGTACCAATCGTCCGATTTAGGGTATTGGTCCACTGATCAATCTGTCGTTCACCCCATAGCATGGGGACATATTCAAGGGTCGTGTCGATGGAACCGGGGCTCCAGGTATAATACCTGTTAAAGCTCACGACTTGGTGGCTTGCAAGACATCTGGGGGATATGAACGCACCATGACACCTTCCCAGTCGTTGTGTACTGTCGAATGTCGTCGTAGGGACCGTTTGGCCAAGCGAGCCCGGCCTTAGAATCCGGCCCAACCTGGCAGCCGGAGAGAGTGATGAAAGAAAACAGAACGTTGATGATGGCGAGTTTGAAAGACATGGTTTCTTGGCGTATCCTCGCTGATTCATCAGGATTTTATAGCAATTCTCATTGGGTGGAGTGCCCGCCAAAGTCGCCCTTGGCCTTCATCCGTCCAGTGGAGATCCAGCACAGGATGAGAGGTGTGACATGATGAGGGAGGATAACGCGTCACGCTCCTCTTCTCCCCCGCCTCATCTGGATGTTACGTCCCTCATCAGCTGTACGCCTCCTGACTCTCCACGCACCCCCGCCACCCTCAGCTCTCCGGACCCTCAATGTCCTGTCCGCACTCAGACGACACACACCACCCGCGGCCTATCACACGCGGCGGTCGGTAGCCGTTCTCGCAACAGAAACTCCCGGAGCCCAACTCTCCATCCTCACCCATGCCCCCGCTCTTAAGGACATCGAGGACTCGGAGTATGACGCGGACCTGCTACCTCCAGAAGAGGCCACGCTGGAGATTACCCAAAGAGCTGCTGAGGTACGTTCCCAACTATCTGTAATTCCCGATCCGCTATTCGTTGTTTCCACGTTTGCTTCCGTTGGACGCCCGAGCTGACGGGTAGTCTATTCTACTTTTCCAGCAACTACGCGCGATCTCGCAGCGAGAAAAGAACCCCGAGGCTGCTTTGAGGATAGCCATAGAGTCTGGGGGATGCCATGGGTACCAGTACAAGATGGAACTCTCGAAACACTCCCAGCCGGATGATTAGTAATACCACTAACCCCCGCTTGTATGCATCCGAACCTGACCCACTTGTCCTCTATACAGTGTGTTCTCACACCCCGTCATCAAACCTTCAAACATCGTCGTGGACGCCGTTTCAATGTCCCTGCTCAAAGGGTCCACCATCGACTTTGCCACAGAGATGATCGGAAGCAGCTTCCAGGTTGCGGAGAATCCTCAATCAAAGGGTTCGGGATGCGGGTGTGGCGTGAGTTGGGAGCTCAAGTTATAATTGAGCGCGTTAGATCTTTGTACACTTTATACCGTACATATATCGTTATGTATTGTAGATACACATAATCACCATTCACAGTATATGATGATGGATATAGTCCGTGAGCTCACGAGGCGCTAGCTGTGGGTTTAACACCTTAGGCGTTGGATGTCGCGGTTTGCGTCAGTCCAGGTGTGTGAATAACGCGGTCGGGATACCTAACAATGGTTCAGTTTGGGGTGGAGATTTGTCAATGCAGCAGTTACCTTTCCCTTATCCTCCCCAGGAGGTCTGGTTCGCAGATCTGGTCTGTACCCAACTGGTTCCCCAGTGTGAGCCACCTAGGAAATTATTAGTTTTGATCAGAGATACCTGGGTACGAATCAGTGGCGTACCCTGTACGTGTGTTGTGCTTCCTTCCAAAGATCTCGACCTTCCTGCCTCCGGGACACATCCTCTCAATGAGCTCGTACACCTCATCTGGCTTTCGGCTCGTCTCTCGGACTTCTGAAACCACAACGTCGGTATCGATACCCCTGTTCGCCCAAGAAGGGAACTTTAGGTTGCCCTCCTCATCGTGAACAGTCTTGACTCCGACCAACATGTGCTCTTTTGTGTGGTTGAGCCAGTGTCCTGTCCGTCCGGTACGTATTAGCCGTTGGAGCTGTGAATAATGTTGTCAAGTTGAGCCATGAATAGTTTTATGTTGCGATGGGCTCTACCTGGTTGATCTTTACCCAAATCAATTCGTCCACTCGAGTGTACCCCCACACGCGCATACACTCCCGTCCAACTTCCATGGCTCGGCCGGTGACCCAGAGGAAGAGCAGACCTTCGTCTTGAAGCGATGGAATTGGCATCCCTCGCATCTCGTCATCAGTCATGGTACCGTAAGGCAACTATCTCCCCGTCAGTTTGCCTGCCATAAGCAGGAACGAAAAGGGGCATGCTTACACTCATGTGGATATCCCAAGGAGGATCAGCAAGGATAACATGAAACTTCCCCAGAACCGAGTAATCGAACCGCCTCAAATCGCAATTCAGCCATTGTGGGGGGAGCTGCGAGCGGACATGGTCAGCGCGGACTGTGTGCAGAGAGAAATCCCTCACCGGTTGGGCCTCTTTTCCGAGTGGACCCATTCCAATCTCCAATTTATACGGTTTTCTCCTCCCTCTAATACTGTTCCTCCATGCCTGAGCTTCCTGAGCACCACCATCGCCCTCGTCATAGTCAATTTCATAGTGGAGGTACCGACAAGGAGCTTTCTCTTTCCCTCTTCCACCTGCCCCCAAGCCAGATGGGAGTGAAACCGCTCCAGGGGGACGCGGGAGCTGTGCAGAGGGTAGAGGAGGGATGGAAGGTGATTGCGCATACGTGGGTTCGGAATAACATGTGTTGAGATACGAACAATGACCGAGGGTGATGTCTGTGTGGGGGCGTATAAGAGGACGGAAGTGGACCCTCTCACAGGGAGTTATCGTCAGGTTAGGGCTTTCGTGTGAGAGGTTGGAACGCTGAGCCTGTATGCAGTCCGCCTTGGTTACGTGGGGGCAAATGGGCTCGAAACTTCCGTTGGGGGATCGACGCTGGACACATGTGAGAGGTCCAAACAAAGAACGTGTACTTTGGGACAGGACAGTACCTGTTCGGCCAGTAGCCGCCCCTTCGCAGTTGGTTTTTGGAGAATCTCGTAGATCTCCTTCATCTCCCTGCTCAGGTTACTGAGAGAAGAGACAGTAGGCTTCGGAGGAGGTATTTCCTCCTCTTCTAGGGATGATTGACCGTGCTCCGAGCCCTCCCGAGATTCCGCTTCTTCGTCCACCGGGGGTCGTTTCCGCTTCTTGGGGTTGGGCACTATGCTGCTGCCGTCATACGGAACCTGGGTCGATTTCTTGACCAAAACAACGTTCATTACCGTGACGTCAGATGCATCCTTGAGTAGGGCGATGGTCCCATGTTCCCAGCCTTGTGGTTGTGAGAGAGCCTCGAGTATCGCCTCGAACCGATGTAGCTCGTGAAGCCGGAGTGGGGGTGCCTTGCGCGAGGTAGCGATTACGCGGCCGAGGAGGTTCAGAGAGGATATTGGGGTAGTCACTGTCCTGGATGAGAATAAAGCACGAACGGCGGAGGATATTTCTGGGAGCAAGGGGTCCGCCATCCGTTACGTAGCCAAGAAAGCGGAAGTGGGCCGGAGTCACCTCCCTCGGGCGCACAGCCGCGCAAGTCGCGTTGAGCGTGAAAGCGATCGTCTCTCCCGTACTCCCATGTCCTAGGGCTCGAACACGACACGACCCACCACAGGACCAGTGCTGTGTTATTCCTCGCGTCGCACGCGTTCTATCGTATTCTTCAGCCCAGAACCGGTGAGACAAGATGCCAGATAACCAGATATTCAAGGTATGGACCTCGGGTATGCCCAAACTCGGACAAAACTGATTCTGGGGGTTCTAGGCCACGTACAGTGGCATCCCTGTATTCGAGATGTACGTGGCTTCGCCTGAGACTCCAAATTTTTATTTTCCGAGGAGACATGAACAAGGTTTTTGACTATGCTTTCGTGTGTTCAGGATGTGCAATGGCGTAGCAGTCATGCGTCGTCGTTCGGATTCATGGCTGAACGCGACTCAAATCCTCAAGGTCGCGAATTTCGACAAGCCCCAACGAACCAGGATTTTGGAACGCGAGGTCCAGAAGGGAGAGCACGAAAAGGTCCAGGGAGGGTACGGGAAGTATCAAGGTACTGTCTACAGTTACTGGACTTCGGAGAAGATTGGTCTGACTCAAGGTCGTGTGTCTCAGGCACTTGGATTCCTTTGGAGCGCGGTATCACCCTCTGTAAACAATATCATTGCGACAATCTACTTCGCCCGATCCTCGAGTTCAGCCCAGACTCTAAAAGCCCCCCGCCTGCCCCCAAACATGTCACCGCCCCAGCTACGAAGCAACTCCGTCGCGGACAGCAACAACAGCCACCACCAGAACCCCCCGCACCTGGACGCGCCACTCGCTCGTCTCGTAAACAACAAAACGAGGAATCGGATATAGAAACGCTCTCGGACCGAGGTTCTGTGGACGGGTCGTTACCGCCCACGCCGTCGGACGTGGCCTCCTCAAGCTCCCGAACTCCTTCCCCGATTGGGACAAATGCAGGCTACGACTCCGAGGAGGTCCCTGACTCGCCGCGATCGCGGAGACGAAAACCCAGACGTCAGCGTCATGGCGACAGTCCGCCCCCAAAGATGGGCGGTCCGGCGGAGTACGCCGACCAGATCTTGGAATACTTTATCTCAGACACCAATCAGATCCCCCCTGTGCTGATCACACCTCCTCAAGACTTTGAACCAAACATGGCTATCGATGACGATGGTCACACTCCTTTGCACTGGGCTGCGGCTATGGGGCGAATCAGGATAGTCAAACTGGTGCTTTCTGCTGGGGCAGATATCTACAAGGTTAACAGCACCGGTCAGACTGCTCTCATGCGGAGTGTTATGTTTGCGAACAACTATGACGTCCGCAAGTTCCCCGAGTTGTACGAGTTATTGCACAGGTCAACACTGAACATCGACCATTCCAACCGGACCGTTTTCCACCATATCGTTGATATTGCGATGACCAAGGGCAAGACGCACGCCGCTCGTTACTACATGGAAACGATCCTTAACCGGTTATCCGACTTCCCAAAGGAATTGACGGATATCATCAACTTCCAGGACGAGGACGGTGAAACTGCGTTGACCCTCGCTGCAAGATGCCGCAGCAAACGGCTTGTCAAGCTCCTCCTTGACCACGGAGCTGACCCGAAAATTCAGAATAGGGACGGAAAGTCGACGGAGGACTATATTCTGGAAGACGAGCGATTCAGGGCCTCCCCTATTCTTCCTTCCCGTGGCAATTCGATGTCCTTCCGGAATGCTCAGGCGGCATACCCACCCACTGGAGCACCGAACAACTACGCCTTCGCCCCCGCAAACGGCGACCGGGCGCCGTTGCACCACTCCAGTACGGCACAGAGGGCGAGTACGAAATGTGTCAACGAGATGGCAGACATGTTGGACAGCCTGGCGGCATCGTTCGACAGCGAACTTCGGGAGAAGGAGCGGAGTATGAATCAGGCCAACGCTTTGCTCGCTAATATCCAAGGAGAAATCCTGGAGAGTCAGCGTGCGGTAACCCATCTCCAGAATCAGGCTCAGGGTCTCCCTCAAGTCGAAAGCAGACTCAAGGGGCTGGAAGACGAGGTCGTGACAAAGATGGCCAAACGTTATCGACTTGGGTGGGAGAAGTGGGTGAAGGATGAGGAGGAGCGCGAGAAGCAGGTCAGGGACATCAATCATGGTGAAATTCCTTCCATTCCATCCAGCGCTTCGCTCGTCGATGAGGTGGAGGAATCAGTTCCTGGGCTCAAGCGCCGGATGATGGACAATTCAGACCTTGCTGAACTCTACGCGAACATCCCAACCCACCCGGAGGCGCTGAAAGAGGAATGCGAGAAGCTGAGGGAGGAGATGGTCCAACACCGGAAGCGTCGCAAGGTTGCATTCGAAGAGCTCGTCAAGTTCCAAGCGGAGGCTGGGACTGGTGGCCGGATGTCGGAGTATCGGAGATTAATTGGAGCAGGGTGCGGTCTACCACCATCCGAGGTTGATGGCGTGTTGGGCATCTTGGTGGAGGTACGTCTCTTCGCTGTCTCCTTCGGATCATCTGCTGATAGCCGGCGTTTCAAACGTAGACGTTAGAAGCGGAAGAACCGAGCTCTGTTGCCACTTGGACGGGGTTAAAGCCGGGGGGGCACAGTAACCTCGACGTCCAGTAGTGCATCGCTGGTGTAGCGGGGGCGTACGTTGTTCCGTTGTAAGCTATGGAGCACAATGGTCGTTGGAGAGGATGATCGCGTCTGAGGTTAGAACAATAGAGGTCGTTACCACGTCACGTGTTCTGTGGTATCTTGCCTTCTCTGCGCATTCAGTGAAATAGGGCCAGGCTCTTCCCGACGCTCGCCATCTTTTTCTTGTACTTTTATTTGGTTTTGTACTCCTACCGACCAGACGATGAAGGCCCTCAGAAAATCACTCAGCAGTACCAAGGACCACCATCCCTCGCATTCCTCCCACCACCACCACTCTTCCCACCACATTTCAACCCCAATCACCAGCCCAACACTTTCCAAGGCAGTCGCTAACCTGCCCCCTCCTACCCGTGTTATCCGCGCGACCTCAAAGTTCCGTTCCCAGGCTCCGCAACAGCTCTCCTTCGAGAAGGGCGACTTTTTCCATGTCCTTCGAGACGTCGATAACCAGGGTCTGTGGTACGAAGCCCACAACCCCATGACCGGAGCGCGCGGCCTCGTGCCGAGGGCAATGTTTGAGGAGTTCTCCAAGGGAAACCCAACGTATGCCCCCTTCCACGGTCCATTAACCGCCTTGGTATTCAATGGTCACTGATCTTCTTAATCTTGCGCCTTTACGTAGTTCCCGTGCGTCCACGTTTGGTTCGCCCCAGGAGGGGTCTAGCCCAACATCTCCGACCACCAAGCCTCAGGTTTTCTACGCGGTCGTTCAACATGATTTTGCAGCGGAAAGGCCGGACGAGCTCGAAGCAAAAGCTGGAGACCCCATTTCCGTTGTCGCCCAATCTAATCGAGAGTGGTTCGTCGCGAAGCCGATCGGACGACTTGGCCGACCGGGTCTCATCCCCGTCTCGTTCGTCGAGGTCCGCGACCCGATAACGAACCTGCCCATCCGCGACGTGAACACATTGATCGACCAGGGAGCCCTTCCAAAAGTCGAAGAATGGAAACGTCAGATGCTCAACTACAAGGCCACGAGTATCTCGTTGGGTGTTTTGGACGATATGAGCACCAAGTCCGCGGTCTCGGACAGCCCTTACATGCCCAAGTCCACTTCAGTTCCCACATTGCTTCCTTCAACTTCCTCCCCACCCCAATCCGCATACCCACCCCAACCTCAATCCCCCGACGAGGACCCGGCCCTACCAGAAGGGATCCTTCTCTCTGCAGAAGTTGTCTCGTTCCACTCAGAAATGGACGAGTATTGGTTCCGTGTCCATATTGTCTTCCAGCCGTACAATCCAAACGGTAGCTTCGACCTTCCCCCCGCCAGACAACACGTCCTGTATCGGTGCTATAACGACTTTTACGACTTCCAGATCGAGCTACTCGAGAAATTCCCCAGGGAAGCCGGACGAGAGGTGGAGAATCCTTCTCCCCGTTTGATCCCGTATATGCCCGGCCCTGTCGAACGCGTTGATAATGGGGTCACGCTGACGAGGAAAGACGAGCTAGACAAGTACCTCCGGTCGTTGTGTACGTTGAAGGTGACGTCCGCGAGGTATATCCTGGAGTCCGTGGTCGTCAGGAGGTTTCTAGCGATCAAACCTGGCGACGCAGAGGTTGAAATTGATCCATGTACAGAAGACATTCAAGCTATCTTTGATTCTGGAGACCCACCAGAAGGGTACCCGCAGGAATTGCCGTATGACGATGCCAATGGTTTACACGATCAGATGGGTCGTATGAACCTCAACGGCGGATACGACAACGGGTACGACAATGGGAGCTCCCGCTCAAACTCTCGTGCGCATGACCCATACGGCTACCACGAGGACGGGTACGATTTGCACGACAAGCAATCCCCCCAGCATCCCTTCGCCTCCCAAAACCACCAGAGGACAGGCTCCACAACTTCACATCAGCGAACTTCAGGGTACAGTTCATCCCCCGGAAACTCTCCTCAACCTGCGCCGACAAAGCCCCAGTGGACACATAACCATCCTTACTCTGGTGATAACCACCCTTACTCTGGTGGAGGGTGGAACCACACGAACGGCCACGACCATGACGATCACTTCGGTGATGGGCAGGGTCGAACCTCTGTTGCTTCTGTGACTTCGCCATCGTTCGGACTGTCACCACAACCTTCTGCTACAACCCGATCGCGATCCCATTCAAACGCTGCTAAGCTTAATTCTCCTCCGATATCGGCTACTAACCCGCAAACGGCTTTCGTGAAGATCAAAATTTTCGATAGCATCACGGAAGACCTGATCGCTATCCGTGTCCACCCGCGGGTCACGCACGCACAGCTGATGGAGAAAGTTCAGTCCAGGCTCGGTCAGGGTGTCAGAAACCTGAAGTATAGGGAGAGTGCGGGGGGCGCGTTCGTGGAGCTATTGGATGATGAGGAGTTGAGGACGTGGATAGAAGCGACAGACAGGCACGTCCTGTACGCGGACTGAAGCACTGGTTATGTTAGTTGACTCGGGTGCGGATCTGGGAGTGCACTATGGATACAGGCTTCTCGATTTTTGGTTGTCTTTATTGCCTTCGTTCTTCATTTCTATATTTCTGTTTGTCTGGGTCGCACCTCTCTAATGTTTCCCTCCACCACAGAACTATCTCGCACCTCGTCACCCTCCTGTTCTTGATTCTTTGTTTGTTTGTTTGTTTGTTCTCTACGCCTTTTGTATCTTCCACCTCTCCATCTGACCAGGTACATACATGTCGGCTTACCCCTCTCTCCTCCACCACGTCTCTGTCTTAATTTTTCCTGGTGTCGTTTCGCGTTTGTTGTATCCCACTAATCTACGCTTTTTCTACGTACGGATCTGACGCCCTGTACCGTACCACTGCCCTGGACCTATTACTTGCAAGGCGATCGCGATGACCGCATTGCCGTCACATAAAAATTAGTGCCGACTCAAACCCCATCTTATCTCCGACCTCTCCCGTGCCTCTTACCACCGCCACCATGGCCGAAGCTGACACTATTGGAAAAGTTATCACCTGCAAGGCCGCCGTCTGCTGGGGAGCTGGCGAACCCCTGAAAGTTGAGGACATCGAGGTCGCCCCGCCGAGGGCTCATGAAGTGCGGATCAAGATCCTGTATACTGGTCAGTCATGATCTGTTATCAGACCTTGAAAGTTTTCGTGTGTTGATCAGCATAAACTGCGATAGGTATCTGTCATACCGATGAGTACACTCGCAGTGGGAAAGACTCCGAGGTGAGCTTCACGAGGTCCCATGTCGTTCAAGCAACGTAATTGATACGAGATGGGTTTGAACAGGGCGCATTCCCTGTGATCTTGGGTCACGAAGGGGGTGGAATCGTGAGTCCATGATTCGCCTGGCCCCGATTTTCAACAACGTGCTGTCATGTAGGTCGAGTCCGTCGGAGAGGGAGTTACGAACGTTAAGCCCGTGCGTCATCGTTTGTTTCCGCCTCCGGGCATTAGTTCTTGTTCTGAGCGAGAAATCGTCGTCAGGGCGATCACGTAATCCCTCTCTACACCGCTGAGTGCAAAGAATGCAAGTTCTGCAAGAGTGGTAAGACCAACCTCTGTGGTTCTGGTGTGCACCCCGTTCCTTCAATCCGGAGGTTTTTCTGCTGACATAATCCCCAAGTCCGTGCCACCCAAGGTCAAGGGCTAATGCCCGACAAAACTTCGCGGTTCAGCATTAGGGGTCAACCCATCTTCCATTTCGTGCGATCCTCTTCCCGCACACGCCACATCCCGGTGTTGTTAAATATTGTATTTGTAGATGGGAACCTCAACGTTCTCTCAATACACGGTTGTTGCCGACGTGTCCGTCGTCGCCGTCAACCCCGCTGCTCCTTTGGAGAAAGTTTGCCTCCTTGGATGTGGTATTACCACCGCCTGGGGTGCTGTCGTCAAACAGCAAGGGGTGCAGGGCTCTACCGTCGCTGTCTTTGGCTGTGGTTGCATCGGCCTTGGCGTTATCAATGCTTCTACCATCGTAAAAGCCTCCCGTATCATAGCTGTTGATACGAATCCTGGAAAGGAAGCTTGGGCTAGGAAGTTCGGTGCGACGGACTTCGTGAACCCAACTCAACTCCCAGACGGCAAACGTATCCAGGATTACCTCGTAGAAATCACTGATGGAGGATTGGATTTCACCTTCGATGCCACCGGAAACGTTCGTCCCACATGCCCATCCCTGGTGGGTTCTCTGACACTGGACGGTGAGATAGGTTGACGTTATGCGTGCCGCACTCGAGGCTTGTCATAAGGGATGGGGAGTTTCAACCGTCATCGGCGTCGCCGCTGCGGGAAAGGAGATTTCCACTCGTCCGTAAGTTACATCATTCATCGACCTCAAGTTGCTTGCAACTGATCCCGACCCTTCGCGTAGATTCCAGTTAGTTACTGGAAGGACATGGCGAGGGACCGCCTTCGGCGGTGTTAAGGGACGGACCGAGCTTCCTGGTCTTGTCGAAGGTTAGTTCGCGCACTCCTAGACTCTTCCATGGGACCCTCATAGACCTTTGGCATTGGCCTAGATTATTTGAATAAAAAGATCAAGGTCGATGAATACGTTACCCATCAGCGCACTCTTTCGACGATCAACGATGGGTTCCAGGATATGCATGTGAGTATTGACACTTATCGCATCCCGACCCATTATCAATCAATCGGCCGTATCTAGGGTGGTGATTGCGTCCGGTGTGTTGTCGATATGAGCCTTTGAGTCAAAAGAAGGGTGGCTCGATATCAGAAGAGGGTGATGTATTTTTGTATAGCATTGCATGCTGTGGGACCCCCGATGAAGAAATAAAGCACGTTGATTTCATGAACACAGTGTATTGCACATTACGGGGCGGCCATCAAAGCCGCTCTTCCGAATCCAGTTGGTACACTCCTATAATCACTTCGGCTGATAGTGCGAACATGGGGTCATTAGGACCTGAGAACATTTTGTGCAGTGAAACAGGGTGAGTCCGTTTGCCTACGATGGTGTTAGTGGAGGAGTAAGTTCCGCCATTGGATTATCACCTACTCACGAAGGTCGTCGAGGTAATTCAAGATCCTCGGGACCAAAGCTGAAAGGCAATAACTCTCCCAAGTTCGTCACCTGGACCGGTATCTTATTCGAACCCTCCTTTTCCTTGTCGTAGTGGTCACCCGGCACGAGAAGAATCGGCATTTCGTTCGAACAGAACTCTCGGATAAACTGTCGACACATTCCACAGGGCGAAGTCGGTGCCGCAACGTCCCTGCATGATACACGTGGGATGAGTTGGAAGTTATCTTCAACTGACCGAGTGAGTCTTGGTGCTTACGTGGTGACTGCGAGGCCCATGAACTCTCGGATGCCTTCACTCTGGGGAGGGGGCCTGATTATGCACGATAATATAGAAACGGTGAACACTCTTACCACGGCTTTCACAAGCGCCGTCCGTTCTGCACAGATCGTCCCGCCTTAGAGATTCCCGCGATCAGAGACCCAATCTGAGCGTTTGGGGAGAGATCAGGTTCTGTGCTCACCATAAGAAGCGTTTTCGATGTTTGCACCCTTGATTATCTGGCCATCGACGGTGAGAAGAGCAGCGCCGACGCGGAACTTTGAGTACGGGGAGTACGAAAATTCCTTGGCTAAACTCGTGTTTACGGTTTCAGTTCTGGCTCAGATGGAAATTGATGTTGCGACTCGGGTACCTTCGAAACAAGATTGGATGAGTTGCTCCTGTTGTTCGACGGTCAAGGTCAAGGATTTGGTTGGAGCAGCCATCTTATCTTGTACCTCTCGATCAGTAGAGGACTATCTCGCACTTTGATCATCGATCGATATCTGGCGGACTAGGAAAAAAATCTCACCAGCTAGGATCGAACTAGCGACCTCGAGATAATTGTTCAATTATAGTCTCACGCTCTACCAACTGAGCTATGGTGAGGATACCCTCCTCAACTCAGATAGGTACATAACTCGGTTCTAACTCGGTTCATGGTCCTGATATCCTGATAAGTTATGTACCCATCTGAGCCGATGAAGGTATCCTCACCATAGCTCAGTTGGTAGAGCGTGAGACTATAATTGAACAATTATCTCGAGGTCGCTAGTTCGATCCTAGCTGGTGAGATTTTTTTGTCTCGGTACGTACCTGCACGTTCGACATAATCACCCCGTGCTCCCTGAATTTCAGCGGACCTCCACAATCATCACACAGACCACGAATTTCAGGTCGTAATGCCACCATGGGACCGCTGAAAGCTCAACCAAACGCTAGATTATCTGTCTCCCGAGAGCGATATGGATAGTGCCTATCGAGGTCGGAGGAATCACTCTACTTCGGTCACCACCGCAGCGGCCCATGTGGTGTTTGGCTCCCCCGATCAGCACGCCGGCGCCAAATATACATCCCGTCATGCGCAATGATTGGTGCTGTTTAACTTTGCGTCTATGGAGCTCACTTATCGATCAAAATCGATGGGACGCCATTTGCGCATGGGTGGAGTTTCCTCGTTCACTTGGAGGATCAATTCACATCATTGGAAGGTGGGTGCCTGCCCTCTGAACTTGAGGTTGGGTTCCAACCCAGATAGATCACGAACCCCATAATTCGCGCCACGCACCATCCTCAGACCTCCGCCATCTTGATAATCCAACAGATGGCCGGCGGAAGGAGCACAATTGGGTGACTGATATTTAAAGGAACGGGATGGTCGTCGTTTTGGCCAACCTTCCTCTCTCGCTTTGGTTGTCACGCGACACCGGTCCACGATGACAAAACACACCATATTCTCTGGAGGGTTCACAAAAAGGAAACTCAAGGCGACTGTCATCAACGCTGTGTGGCCCGCGTTTCTCTTCTTCACTTTGGTTGCAACCGGTGAGTGGGTTTTTGGATTATTCGTAGGACTCCCCGTGGAGTTCTGAGTTGTGATTTTACCCCAGCGGTCGTGCTTGTGGACAGGTTTACGCATGTGAAGCTTGCATTCAACAACCAGCTTTTGACCGTACTCGGCGTTATTCTTGGTTTGGTCATATCTTTCAGGACATCTTCTGCGTACGAGCGGTGAGTAAATCTAATAGTACTGTGTCCTCCTGCCGTCAGTTGATGTCAGCGTTCGATCGCAGGTATAGCGAGGGACGCAGGCTGTGGAGCTCGGTGTGCTTCCTTTGTCGAAACATCGCACAGCTGGTACACATCCAGATCATCGAATTGCTTGGGTGGTATTGATTCAGCACGCAGATTTGGACCCAAGTTTCCGCCGAGCGACCTAACGCTGACAAACCCGAGCTCGCAGTCCCGGTACTGAACGGGACTATTGAGAAAAAGTCGGTGATCAACCTGGTACATCCATACATTGCTTGGATTGCACGTGTCAGAAGTGTTGACTCCTTCCAGCTTCAAGCCGTGGCTGTGGCCGTCAAGGTAAGCCCTCGTATCGTCCAAATACGATATTGTCCAAGGCTGATGGCCCACAAAGCACATGCTGCGCTCCGAGGCCGGAATTTACTACGAAGACCTCTACCCCCTCATTGCCTTCCTTCCTCGTTATGCCTATCCATCCGATGGGACCGATCCTAACGATCTTTTGCCTTTGTGGCAGGCGTCACACAATAAAAAGGTCGCACCATTAAAACAGGTGGAAACCCGTACCCCATCACGCACGACCTCACTAGACGATGTGGACAAGAGGACATGGTCCATGTCGTACCGACCCCGAGGATACCACGAATTTGATCCCGAAAAGGTGCTTCCTGTCGTGTACACTGACCACCCTTTGCATCCATCTCGGCTACCGCCAGACACGGGCTTCTTTGATTATTTTCCCGTCCTGCGGCCGATAAAACGGATCTCGAGGATATTCAAACCGAAGAAAGTTGGGGACCATGAGGGTGAAAGGTTTATCGAATCCCCCTCTCGCGAAGGGAAGAGGTATATCACTCGAAAGAGGACGGATCTCATGGACTCGAACGTACCCCTGCAGATCATGTTGCATATCAGCAGCTATAACGCTTTCCTACTGAAGGGTGGCCTTCTCGCGCCGCCGGCGGGTACCGTGTTAACAAACTCCATCGGTGCCCTCCAGGACGCCATCTCAGGCCTCGACCGAATCAAGGCCACGCCTCTGCCGTTCGCTTACCAGGCGCACTTGCGGATGACGGTGTGGTACGAATCTTCGTCTCCCGTTTCGTAGGAAGTGCATCTAGCTGAGACCTTCACTGTAGGCTATATCTCTTCTTCCTTCCTGTATGTCTTCCGATCGTGAGTAAGTGGTTCTAGCTGCACGTAGCTCACAGGCACTCTAGTTCCAAATCTTAACCACGATGGGCTACGTGACCATCCCGTGAGTTGGGCTCCGCGGCGTTGGAGTCGTCAAGGTACTGATCCAAGTCGAACAGAGCGACAGCGTTTACGTCGTTCCTCTTACTTGGTTTCCTTGAAATCGGACAGGAAATGTGAGGTCATTCTGAGCATTACAACTCCAGAACAGACGGAATTGACGAGCTTTTAGCGAAAATCCTTTCAACTATGATCTAAACGATTTAGGTACATAAGATTCATTGGTCGCTCAAATCTAGTAACCTCAGCGGTGTCTGCAGATCTCGACAGCTTCTGCCACACCCTCCAACGTGAGCTACACGAAATTACAGCTGTGCGTAGTACACGTGTCTTCAAGATTTCCACCTAACTTCATCCTGTAGCACCCCAATCTTGCGCCGTCGGAGTTCTGTTACACCGGCTGGAATCAGCCGTTTGCCCCCACTGATCGGAGAACGGCAGAGGACATGATTCGTGATGAGAAGGACGAATATCACGACAAAGAGACAGGACCGGACAAGATTAGAAAGACGTTATTACACAACTGGCGCAAAGTCGACCAGGAGACCAGGGCGTGAAGCTCGAAGCTTGAAGACTTGATCAACTGAAGAGGACAAGTTGACCAATGCACGTGCTATGGCCCTTGTCTGTGGCCGCCTGTACGGTGCCCGTCGTAAAAAAAAAAAAAGTACGTGCCCTGGCGGGCGAAATGATTTTCCATGTAATATTCCTTTTCAACACACGAAGAGCGATGCCACCCTTTGCCAACTGAGGTCCCACTTTACTGTCAGATGACGAGGAAGGGAGTAGTCCCCGACGTGGAAATAAACACCAGGGTTGGTCACCAGCGGATAGATTATGTGCGGGATGTGAATTAAGGAACGGTGGGTCGCGTGACTGTGTGACAGCCTTCTCCTTGTCCCCAAAAGTCAAGATGTACAACGGGATCGGTCTCACAACTCCACGCGGAAGGTTAGTGTCAGATTTCTTCGTTGCTTTGCAGCAGTTTTTATGCGTTACATAGCGGCACCAACGGTTACGTGGTCCGGAACTTGTCTACCCTTCGTTCGCAACACAGCGCGCAGGATAGGGCTAACGCCTGGGATGTCGCTCCCCCAAAACACCGCGAACCGGATGCGGAGATCCTGGAACACGACAGGAAACGAAAAGTGGAGGTTCAATGCTTCGAGCTACAACTGAAGTTAGAGGATGAAGGGTGAATAGCGACTGGTCTGCTGTATCGCTCCCTTCATCTGATTCAGCCCATTTTCTTTAGACTCGAGGAAGAAGAAATTGAAAAGCAAGTCGATGCACTCCGACAAACACTCCTCGCAAACCTCAGGTCGTTCTCCACCAATGCGAAATCACTCAAGGCTCATGACACACACGGTCTGGCCGCCGCAAAGCAGGTGGAGTTGGACCGTATGGCTGCCGCTCTTGGAACGCGACGCCCAGGCTACGTCGAGGGCGAGGCGTTCGACCGCGAAAAGCAGGAGGAGAACAAACGGAAGCGGATCGTTGAGAGGGCTGAGCGGGAGAGGAAACAAGAGGAGGACCAGGAGAAGTGGCGAACCCAAAAGGAGAAGTGGGAGGCAGAGAAGAGGGAGAAGGACAGACTGAGACGTCGCGAAGAAGATAGGAGGCGAAAAGAACGAGAGGGTCGAGGAGGGGATATGCCGCCTCCCCCGCCTCCCCCCTCGAGGCCCAGGGACGATGACCGTCCGCGAGGTTATGACCGCGATCGTGACCGCGACCGCAACTATTATCGGAGGCGAAGCGCAAGCCCGCCCCCGAGACGTCGACTACGCAGCCCGAGCAGAAGTCCGAGTAGGAGCAGGAGCCGGAGCCCCAGCCCCAAGCCTGGGGACCGGGATCGAAGGCGGTCGCCCTCGAGAACCCCTCCTCCACCCCCGAGGCAGCGTCGTCGGTTTGATTCACATTCGCCACCGCGTCGTGGTCCTAGGAAGTCCAGGACGCCCTCCCCTCCCCCTCGGAGGGGTTCACGAAGTGACGGGTCCTTGTCACCACCTCCAAGGCGTCGTTCACCCTCTCCTGCCCGTCGTTATAGCCGCAGCCCGGCTCGTAGCGATAGCAGGTCGCGCTCACCGTCAAGGTCCCCTTCTAGGTCACGCTCTCCCCCAAGAAAACGCGGTCGTTCCGCTTCAACCGGTTCTCCAATGTCAGTGAGTTCTGGGGGAAGCCGAAGCAGGGATTAGATATAAAAGGACTTATCCCCACCCGCTGTTGCTTTCTGACTATGAACGCTTTACTTTTGTGTTTGTGTATATCTTACTACTTCGTGTCCTGTAACGCGACCTCCCCTCCAACGTCCATCAAATCGTGCTCAATTACGTCGAGATTGTGTCACTGGACGTTGAGTCAATTTTCATCTTGTCTACTCCCGTGCATATCCGGTGGTCTGTAACGATGCTAGCTGGTTCGCGTTCGACCGTGAGGTACTCTTCGAAATCGTCTTTTCGTTGCTTGTCTTCGCAGGCTTCTGTACGTGCCACATTATCACGAGCTGATACCCAGCTTAACCCTGACTCGGCTCTAGGGACCAAGCACGAAGTACTTGAAGCCCGTATACTCCGACTTTGCGTTTTCCAAACAGGACCAAGACATAGTCGACAGGGGAAACAAATATATACTCCCGGTTTACGCACGAGCACCTTTCGTTCTGTCCCATGGGAAAGGATCATGGATTTGGGATACCGCCGGGCGGAAGTACTTGGATTTCAGCGCCGGAATCGCTGTCAATGCGCTGGGACATGCTGATGAAGGTGTGCTCAAAGTGCGTATCTAAACCGCTAATCTCTCCAGCGCTGGGCTTACAAGGTCGCAGGTCTTACAAGATCAAGTTGGAAAATTGCTCCACACAAGCAACCTCTATCATAACGAATCTGCAGGCAAGCTTGCAGAACTCCTGGTAGAACTCACAAAAAGCCACGATGCACCTTCTTTCGACGGGGCCAAGGTCTTCTTTGCAAATTCGGGCACCGAGGCCAACGAAGGTGCGCTCAAGGTCGCGCGTAAAGTCGGGAAGGAGCGGTGGGCGAAGGCTACGGGTAAGCCGACCGATGACCCTTCTTGCGACAAGCACGAGATCGTGTGCTTTGAGAACGGTTTCCACGGAAGGAGCATGGGTGCACTGAGCGTGACGAGCAATCCGAAGTACCAAAACCCTTTTACGCCTCTGATACCCGGCGTAAGGGTTGGTAAGCTCAATACCCAAGAAACCATCGATAACTTGATCTCGGAAAAGACGTGCGCGGTCATCGTCGAGCCCATCCAAGGCGAAGGGGGTATCCAAGCTGCTAGGGTCGATTGGCTCAAGGCATTACGAAAGAAGTGCGACGAAGTTGGTGCGGTATTGATTTTTGACGAGATCCAGGTGTGTGGGCATGTTATGATTTCCCCCCCGTCCATCAAGGATTGAGCGGTGTTATTCGTACCTTTGTTGCACAGTGCGGACTTTACAGGACAGGGACACTCTGGGCACATTCCACGTTTGGCCCAGATTGCAGGCCCGATATCATCACGATGGCGAAACCGTTGGCCAATGGTTACCCGATTGGCGCCGTGATGATGCGTGAAGAAATTGCCCAAGTAATGTCTGTCGGTAAGCACGGGAACTTACTGTAGATATACCCCCTCTTCTAACGCCCATTACCATGTTACTTCAGGAACCCATGGGACAACTTTCGGTGGTTCCCCACTAGCGTGTGCAATTGGACACCATGTCCTGCAACGTCTGTCGGACAAGACATTCATCGAGTCCGCGAAGGAGAACAGCAGTTATTTGAAGGGACGGCTGGCGCAGATGACTAAATGGTTCCCGAGAACAATCCAGCAGGAGATCAGAGGGCAGGGGTTGATACTCGGTATTGGGTTCCACGATGAGAGTCTGCCAAGTCAGGTGATGGCTCTGGCACGCGAACGCGGGGTTCTGATCCTGACTGCGGGCAAGGACGCGGTGCGCCTTGTTCCGAGCCTGAACGTCGGGAAAGATGAGGTTGACTTTGCGGCGGATGTGCTGGAGGGCTGCCTTGCGGTGGTCGAAAGCTCGAAGTAGGGCCACCTTGACGTTAATCTGGATTTACCTCTGTATTTTCTGCCGCACAAGATATTTCAAAGCCGAGCAACAAGGATCACTCCCGTGGTTTACATAGACCGGTTCTGTAATTACGCGACCAACCAATCGTATGCCCGGAATTTCTCACCCGATAAAAACTCGCACGCTCTTGTTACATCGATTGTCCACGTCTCTTCTCTCCCCAATGGAAAAGCTCTCCAACGTTCTCAAGTTCAAGGCTCAGTGCCCCTTCCTGGGTAGCACCAAAAACTCCACTCTCCGCACCCTATGCACCCGCGCTTCTCCCCACTACCCGTCTCTCAGCCGTTTGACCGAGAAGGCGACCGGGTGCCCCGTCATGGGCCCCGTCCTCACCTCCAGGTCCCGTCAGATCGCTGCCGGCTACGCGAGTGTCGCCGGAAATGTCGATGTCAAGAAGCTTCACCAGGAGAAGGGTGTTGACATGGAGGAAGCCTCTACTGCCGACATTCAGAAGTGCCCTCATGCGTCCGCTGCGTTGTCAGCCGCCCGTATGGCGCAGGAACTCTCGTCCGCCCAGAAACAGAGGTCCAATGTTACCAAGCCTGTACCTGTCCATACCACTTCGACTAAGCTGGCGGGGTGCCCATTCCACAACGCCAAGACCCAGACCACCTCTACCCAGCCTGCAGAGGAGCTTTTCAACTACGAAAAATTCTACGGCGAGGAACTCGACAAGAAGCGTACGGACAATTCCTACCGCTACTTCAACAACATCAACCGGATGGCTCAAAAGTTCCCTCTCGCTCATACCGGAAAGGTCACAGACCAGGTCGAGGTTTGGTGTGCCAATGACTATTTGGGCATGGGTAACAACCCCGTTGTGCTAGAGACCATGCAGTGAGTGATGCCGCATCACAAGTTCCCGGTACCCGAGTTCCTGACTGATGCTCCGTCTGTAGCCGCACTTTGGACATCTACGGCCATGGTGCAGGCGGTACGCGTAACATCGCGGGGAACACCGCAATGCATCTCGCCCTGGAAGATGAGCTTGCGGCTCTCCATCGCAAAGACGGTGCTTTAGTGTTCTCTTCCTGCTACGTCGCAAACGATGCAACGCTCTCCACTCTTGGGACCAAATTTCCAGGGTGTATCATCTTCTCCGACAGAATGAACCACGCTTCCATGATTCAAGGCATGCGCCACTCTACTGCGAAGCGCGTCATTTTCGAGCACAACAACTTGGAAGATCTCGAGCAGAAACTCTCTCAATACCCCAAGTCCATCCCGAAGATTATTGCATTCGAGAGTGTCTACTCCATGTGCGGCAGCATTGGGCCTATCAAGGATATTTGCGACCTCGCTGAACGTTACGGCGCGTTGACTTTCTTGGACGAGGTCAGGACATGCCTTGGTCATTGTACAACGCGACGAGTTGCTCAGCCTTCACTTTCTAGGTCCACGCTGTTGGAATGTATGGTCCCACGGGTGCTGGCGTTGCTGAACATCTCGATTTCGACGCATATATGCGGGTTGGAAAGACTCGGGAGCCCCTCCCCCGCAGTGTGATGGATCGCGTTGACATTATCACTGGTGAGTCGATCGCGCTTAGGCTTCTCCGAATTCACCGCGTTCGTCAATTGACGCCGGACTATAGGTACTCTCGGCAAGGCGTACGGCGCTATCGGCGGATATATCGCGGGGTCCGCAGACTTCGTTGATGTCGTCCGGTCTTACGCTCCCGGGTTTATCTTTACCACTTCTCTACCCCCGATCAACGTCGCTGGTGCCCGTGCGAGTATCTCCTACCAGAGGGAATACATCGGTGACCGTCAACTCAAGCAAATCAATGTGAGGAATGTCAAGTCCAAGTTCCTGGCAAAAGATATTCCCGTTGTGTGAGTGCTAAGAGTTTTTCGATATTCGAGAACCAGAATCTTATCCGTGTATAATCCAGTCCTGGTCCTTCCCACATTGTCCCCGTTTTGGTCGGAGACCCGATGTTGGCAAAGATCGCCTCGGATACTTTGCTCACCGATCACGGGATCTACGTCCAAGCCATCAACTACCCCACCGTTGCTCGTGGCGAGGAGAGGTTGAGGTTCACGGTTACCCCCAGACACACTGCGGAGCAAATGGATCACCTCGTTTCCGCTGTCGACCAGGTCTTCGCTCAACTCAAGATCAAGCGCATCCAGGACTGGAAGACGGAGGGTGGTCGTGCTGGCGTTGGAATGGTCGATCCCGAGACCGTTACCCCCATCTGGACCGATAAGCAGTTGGGCCTTTCGGACGGAACTGCTCCAAAGATGCTCAAAAACGGAGAAAATGGTTTCATCGATGCCAAGGCGGTAGACTTGACGATGGAGAAGTTTGTCAACCTTTTGGGACCACTTCCGACCGTCGGTTTGAAGAAAGGCGGTGCCTTCAAGAGCCAGACCAGTTTGGGGTATCATCCTGTCAATACTTTGGAGCGAATCCCCATCTCCATCGCCGCCACCGCCTAAAGGCCAAATCCCGGCCACTCAGCCGATTCTTGATTTGGTGGTATAGTTTAGAAAAGTGGCCGTTTATCCCACCGAACTTATTACCTTGATTCCCATCCCTCGCTTCCGTGATGTCGGGGACTCGTGTAAATTCTTACAGCCTATAGAAAACAAAAACTACGATTGTTGACCAGAAACATGGGGTAAAAGTTGAAATGGAGAACCCGAGTAGTGTAATATTTGACAACGGCGGAAGTATAAAACTACCCCAGCGAAGATTACGGCCTCCTCGTGAGTGCATAAAGTAGAGTGTTAGCTCGCTCCGTCTTCTCGTTTCCGATGGTATCCTGGGTGGGCGGGTTTTCCGACGGACCCTTCTCATCGATTCCTATCGGAGGGTCTTGGTTTGAGCCCGAAATAACCTTTTTACAAGATTCGATGAGGGTCTAATGGGCAGAGCATCGTCAGTGGATATTGGTTCACTGTGGTCTGCCCTGTTTCATACCTCCCTCACTTGCCCCTGGACCTTGGACAAGTATTCAACAACCATCGGGACGTACTTCTCCGGAACCTGAAGGGGAGGAAAGCGGGTTAGAAGGGAAGGAAACCTCACTCTCGTTCACCACCTTAGAAGTCCAGATGTTGCGGATTATCCAGTTCTGACGGGCTTTGTTGAATTTCCAGGTTTTTGGCGAGGTAGAATGGGAATAGATGTAGATCAGAGCTGTAACCGTCGAAGGGCGAGGTCAATGCTTGGCACTTGGAACTTGGAGAGGGGGAAGAAAGGAATGCGGACCTTTCTGCGATTGCTCTGTGAGATCGGAGTCGTCAGAAGGGTCCGGGTGGATGGACTTTCTTGATTTCTTTCGTTTCTGGGGGGAATCGTCCGTGGGGGCAACGGTAGATGTGCGATCCTCGCCTTCGATGGTTTCCCTCTTCTTCCGTTTCTTAGACTTGGACTTTGTTTTCGACGAGGGCTCCGCATCGACATTTGCATCCACGACGTTGTCTTTCTTGGGTCTCCACTTTCGTGGCTTTTCCGGATCGTCGGTAGCACCAGCACTCGGGATGGTCTCTGCGGACGATTTATCTTTCTTCCGCTTTTTCTTCTCTTTCGTACCGGATGTAGTCCCGGCAGTCCCAGTAATGTCGGAGGTATCAGCAACCTCGAGAGGGGGGTCGGTAGCGGGAAGAGCAGAAGTAAGATCACCAGAGGTCTTCTCTTTCTTTCGTTTTTTCTTTTTGTCGTCCGGTGGAGGTTCTCCATCCTCCCGGTCGCGCTTCCGTTTCTTCTTTTTCCCCTTCCCCTCTAGGTTGGAGGAAACGGGTTCAGGTTCCACGAGGTCCTCTGGGTCCTCAGGTTTCTCCATTGTTCGAACCCCTTTCACGACCTCCGGTTGGATTCCAATATGGTCTGGAACATCCGCGACTCTCTTCTTTTTCTTCTTCTTTTCCTTGTGTTCTAACAGATAAGTTGACCCGGAACAATCCTCGTAAAATGGGACGCGTACCCTTTACATTATTTTCCACACCGTGCATGTTCTTAGGGTCAGAGTCCGAACTCGCCATGATGGGGGAATCTTGCGAGAAGAAGAGAAAGATCTGTGAAGAAATAGACGTGTGAACTCCGCCCGAGGCGGCTTATGCGTGTCCCAGGCGGCTGTCATTGCATCCATTCCCTCTTACTTCACGCCACCTGGTAACCGTCATGGGTCTCACCTTCTCGTCGATTTTGGACACCCTGTCCAGCCTAACTCGCTGGACGAAGGAGAAGGACGTTCGTATTCTGATGCTTGGGCTGGATTCTGCTGGAAAGGTCCGTACTGCTGACCAATTTTTGGCCGGGTTAAGGGTATTGGCTGACAGCTCTGGATACAGACGACGATTTTATACAGGCTACAGGTACTTCATTGCTCCTGTCACCAATGAGAACCATTATTGAAACGTCCGACTGTTAGATTGGGGAGGTTGTTTCAACAATACCGAGTGAGTGACTGGTCACAGGACACTCGTGAATCGCATTGACACCGACTGTGGTCATGTAGCGATTGGTTTCAACGTCGAGACGGTGCAGGTGCGTCTCAGTGTTTACCACGATTCTCATGCAGGGTAGTGACCTCTCGCATAGTACAAGAATATCAAATTCCAAGTGTGGGACCTTGGAGGACAGTCAAGCATTCGGTAGGCGCTTTTTGCCTTTCCTCGACCCACTCCGACGCTCATCGTACGTTTCTGGATCAGGCCATACTGGCGATGCTACTTCCCAAACACCTCAGCCATCATATATGTCATCGATTCATCAGATACCGCGCGTCTTCAGACATCACGCTCGGAGCTGCTTACGATGTTGTCCGAAGAAGAGCTGAACGGGGTTCCGCTGCTAGTGTTCTGCAACAAGCAAGATGCGGAGGGCGCGCTAAAGCCGGAGAAGATCAGTGAGGAGTTGGGCTTGGCCGGCGGAGAGAAAAGCCGAGAGTGGAGCGTCCGAGGTAGCTGTGCGCTCAAAGGCGAGGGCCTGGAGGAGGGTTTAGACTGGTAAGCCATTCTATACATACACCCACTCTCAGTTGGAATGACCTTCGTTGTAGGCTGGTGAACGCAATTCAAAAGAAATGAGACCTCTCCTTTCTGCTCATCTCATCCGTATTTTTTGCATCGCCCACGTTCACGTAGCATATCATTCCTGCACTCGGTCTGCCATACTTTCCAGTAATATACCATAGGATAATACAGTCGTCACCTTGCTTTCAGTCGAAATTGAGACGGGGGGATTGGGCGGGAAAACCTCGGATAAACGCTCTTGCGGGAGGTCTGCCACGTCCGACACGTCATTTGACCTGGAAGCCACCACACACCTGCACTTGCCTGCACCTACCTTGACGCCGACCGCCAGACCGCACCACAAGTAATGGTTCGCTCTACTATCATTGTTAGGGCGTCGGATGCTCTCCCGTTGGCCGCCAGCGTCGATGACGAACAGGTATTCCCAACATGTCCGAAGTTGTCCGTTCACAATTTGACGTTTTGGTAGATCGAGTCCGCACTCCAGGAGCAGAAGCAACAGGCGAAGCTCATCTTCCGCCGTATCACGCCAAACGCTGAGCCTATGTGCTCGATAGAGTCTGGCCCATACACTCTCCAGTTGGTTGGCTTTCCTCCTTATTTCAGAACGGGGGAGAATTAACCTGCTCACAGTTACCTGATTTCCGACAACATCGTGTACCTCGTCATTACGGACAAATCGTACCCTCGGAAACTGGCATTCTCATATCTCGATGAGTTGTCAAAGGAGTTCTGGACGAGTTATGGTGCCAAAGTGGAAGCCACAAGGAAGCCATATGCTTTCGTCAGTTTCGGTAGGTTCATTTCTCCAACTTTTATTATTATTTAACGCCGGACTCACCGCTGACTTATATTCTTAGATACATTTATGTCAAAGACAGCTAGACTGTACCAAGACACCCGTAACGTGGCGGGTGGATCTAATATTGACAAACTTAATGACGAATTGCAAGACGTTACGAGGATCATGACCAAGAACATGGAGGAGTTATTGTGGAGAGGAGATTCGCTTGACCGCAAGTTTACCCCAACCCCCCAGTGTACTTGTCATCTGATCCTTTCACTCCAGGGATGTCTCACCTGTCAACATCACTACGATCCGAGTCTGAAAAATACCGCAAAGCGGCGCGGAACATCAACATCCAGGCAATGCTTCGACAATACGCCCCAGTGGCTGCCATCGTGTTCATCCTGTTCATCATCATATTATGGAAACTATCGGGATGAGTTTTTGGCGGTGATTTGTCCTCGTGTGTTGTCTGCTCTGCAATGACTTGTACTCTACGCTAGTATCTTTTTTCTTTGCCTTAATCGCATCCATTTTTTATTTACTCCTGGAACCTTGGTACCGGGTCTTGTCGAACGTCTGGGCCTCCGAACTGTTGTCGCGAGCTCACCCCATCAGTCGCTCGGACATAAAGCCTCCGCGGTGTATGTTGAAGAAACGCGGCCGCAAAAATTGTACATATGGGGGTGCAAACCAATGAAGCACAGTACTAGTACAAAGCTGCATGCGATCTGATAGGATATCAAGAGAAGGCAAGCTACGTAATACACTGATATATGCTCAGAATCAGAGGGGCTGAAAATGAAGGTATGGCGATGGGTAGGGGCGTAAAGTATCTGAGTCTGACGGATGAGTCGAACTCGAATGAAGTAAGGGAGAGAGTTAGGGAAATTCAATGATCACGGGTTCCAGACGGTTGCCCAATACAGTCAGGAACTTGTCGTCCCACCTTCTGTCCCACTCCTTCACTAAGAGTGGGAGTTTACTCTTGGGATCCGTAGCCCACTGGTTCCCATCTCCAACAAAATATCCAGCAGATGATGTCCATGGATAGCCCGCTAGCCACTCACTCCCTCTCTCTGGGGTAGTTGTCGCAGACCCCTCTTCCTCCGCCATCTTCCACACCCATTTACCATATAAATAGGGTCCGACATCCTGGACCTCATGCTTCTCGATGAACAACACTTGGCGCCCATCTGGAAAGAATCTTATACTGTCGACACCGAATTCGATTGTGGATTCGGTAAGGATGCCCCAGGTTTTCGTAACACGTGCGAGAGGGTCGCGGGAGGAATCTCCTATTTCCGGCCTGCTGGTGACAAGGGCGATCCGAGAGCAATCCTTGAATAACGCTAGCTGATGCACGACACCGGTGCCGGTATCGAATGCCACCGTTTCACCAACGGTTGTTTCCCCTGCTTCAAGGCGCCAACTGACGAGTTTACGTGTGTCCACCACAAAGATCGTGTCAACGACGATCTTGACGTCACATATTTCCGTGCCTATGTCCGTAGGTTGTTGCGGCCCTCGCCATGGTATTTCGAACGGGTCACGGCACGCTCTCCCCGGCGATGGGGCATGTCTTCGTAGGGGGGGTGGAGAGCCAACGCGAGTATCCGGATCCAACAGCTGGATGATTTCTTGATGCCAGCACAGGGTCGAGGTCGCATCTGGTGAGAATTTAAAGTTCCTAAATGCCGATCGGAGTTAGGCGGTCCTTGGGAACATAACCGGTGGGCGTGTTTTCCCAGAGACAAATATCTTGCGCCAACGTTTCGCATACGAAGAAACGACCATCAAGGGAGAAGCCTCCTTGGAGTTTGTACAACGGTTCTGGTGCTTTTGTCTTGAGTAGGACTTTTGGATTCCGAACATCGGGAGTGACGACCTCCGTTTCTGCAATGTGGGAGGCGCAGAAGCTGGCGAGAAGGACAGTCTTCCTTGACGGAATGGGACGGGGAGCGACTCGAGTGTAGTCAGTGGGGGAGTTGAGGTTGGTTGGATTTCATGGATGTCGATTATGAGCTGTTGATCGGTTTATCGGTTTTGAGGCTCGTCGAACACCATAGCCCTAAGCCCAGAGGTGCCCGGAGAATGCCCAGATGGCGGCAGGAGTATACCGCTACATAGCTGCCTGTAGTCCCCCCATCGCATGTGCTAAAGGCATAGTGTCCTTGAATGGGAGTGACCGTCCCTCTACCCCCAGAATACTCCATCCGTACGAATATCTTCCTCTACCGTCAAGTTTTTTGACGACGATTTCCGTCTGGGTGTCCCCAAAAATGATTGTAGTGCCTGGAGAGGGGTTACCAGATCCTCTTCCGTGCACGGGTCCAGCGAGCTTGGAAAACCAGTAACAACCATTCGTCCCGAGGAAGGGGTATACTGCCTATGCATCTCCCAAACCATTGACGAATGAGGAACGAGAGTAAGGGCGAAGTGGTAGACATGAGGCGCGGACAGGCTGATGACCTCAAGGGATTCGGCCACGAAGCGGAGACAGTCCTTTGCAGTGTGTAGAAGGCGGCCGATTTCAAAGGTCTCCCGGGCCGCTGGATTCAAATTAACATTAGGCAGGAATAAAGCTATCAGTCTGAGTATACCTTGCCCAGCCATCCGAGAGGCAACATAGAGCAGAACCCACGTCAGCGGTCCGGTCCTTTGTCACGGGAGAGTGCTTGTACCATGAGGTGCACGCATACTCCAACGCTCCGCGGATTCCATTGCCTTCGAGCCTTGCTGATGGATCCTTCACTCCAGAATTGAGGAAATAGTCAGGAATTGAACCCACGTTCTTCTTCAGTGACTTGTCCATAATCCCGAGGTAGCGGAAGACAAGTTCAGTGTGATATTCGGGGGATATGTAGAACCACGCACCGGCGCAACGAGTTGGGTCTGTGAGAAATTCAGGAAAGGACTGGTAAAACGGCTGAACTGGGTGGCTGGGATCTTCAGGTAGTGCAATCAATGATTGGATTAACTCGAGGAAGCGCTGGACCTGGCTGGAGCGGGAACCCATTAGCGTGGCAATCGTAGATGGTGAGAAGGTACTTGCGGCGAGGACCACAGCACTTAGGACGGAACGGACTGTCGCATCATCGTTAGCATCGTTTCCGGGGAAGGCTGTTTACAAAATCCACGTGTACAGAGAATCAAGGCTGGTATACTCCAACTTCAACCTGGCTTTGCCTTCGTAGGCTGTGTTCTCCGGGGATTTCATGAGTATGTCAAACCGATCTGAGAGACATTGAAACTTGTGGTCGAGGAAATTGACCGTCGCAGCAGTGTAAACGAAGAGGCCACCCGCTCTTTGGCACAGTGAGTCGAGTTGTCGGCCAATCGTCAGCACCGCCATTTCTACGTGTGATTCCGAGTAGCTCGTTTGAAGAGGCGATGGATGCCTTTGCCCGTGGTGCGAGGATCGACGTGGTGGAGAATGAAGATATTTGTCAACGCTTCACAGTCGTCCTGGATGACAGGATCAACGTCAGATAGACCCTCAAGCGTACTAGGCTCCGGTGTTCACCATCAACTTGCAACCCTGATCATGTATCGCTTGTTGTTTCAACCGAACCGTCGTGAGTAAATTGAAGGTGCTCGACCGTGGCTACAAACCTTGTAGTCGTTTAAGGCATCTTGTAGCTCTTTAAGCAATCCTGCGACCTCTTCTGCATCCTCGAAATTATCGGCGAAGCGAACTATCATCCCTTTTTTGTAGTAATAGCAGTTTCTGTTCGATCCCTTCCAACTTGCTAGACGGCGCTTAGCCTCCTCTCTGGTGTGAAAAAAATGCAGACTAACCTGAGACAATCTCTACAGCGCCTCAGTTCATTCCAATCTCGTGCAGGCGAACGAAAGGGTCTTCAACGTTATCATCCGTGCCAAGAGCCCTTCGATCTTCCTAACAGCGATAGCTTACTGTGGTAATACAGCCAGGTGTGTCCAACTGGTATAGGTCTGGGAGACGGATGCCGATATGCTTGATGCTTGCATGGAGCCCACCGAGCACGGACTTGGGCGGGGGGAACGCACTGGCGGAGTCCATTGCGATTCCGAGAATGATCCTTCCACCGCTTCCGAAGAGGGATTTCCGGTTCTTCCGCGGCGCTGCAAAGGAGGCATACCATTGCCTTCTACGAATATCAGGCACCAACCTTCTTCCTTGATTGGGGTGACCACTCCGTCAGTGGGCGATCCGGAACTGGTGACGGGTGTTCCGGTGATCCATTCTTTCGGAATCTTCCCTCCGACGGTGCTTGGAGGGCCAACGGAATTCGCCTGTCCTGCGACCTCGGAGATGCTGCGAAATGGCTGAACCGTGACGGGGAGCAAGGCAACATGTTCCGTGCTTGATTCATTGGTGGTAGGTATTGCTGGATCTTTAGGTTGTACGGAGCCTCTGCCTCCTTCGATGGAGCAGGCGTGTTCAATTTTTTCCGGTTGTCCTGCATCAGGGATATCGGCTGGGAGCCCCCCCCCCCTAACACGGGATTGAGCGGAGGGATTCCATCAATGGAGTTCCTTGTTGTCTCAATTAAGATCTTTCTACCACCGCTGAGAACGGACTTCCGGTTCTTCCACGACGCTGAGAGTGTCAGACCCATCGCTTTCTATGAATACCATGCACTAACCCTATCCCTTAACAGGGCTGACCACCACATCAGTGGGGGACCGAGAGTTGTCGGCCAATTTCTTGGTGATCCCTTCTCCTGCAATCCCGAGGATGCTGGGGAGCTGATGGTCGGTGGGCACGGGAGATGCCGGGTTGGATCATGTTCCACCGGTGCCCTTCATGAATGGATGGGTTTAGTGCTTTGCTCCCCTGCAAAGTGCACCCTCTCGGAAATTCCACCCTGAACTGAAGGATATTGCTCCGATCGAACGCAGCCCGGTGCCCGGGAGCCAAACTGTGTTACCAAGCTCCGAGACCACCGTGACGATGTCCGAGACCCACCGAGAGTTTAGTGGGGACCAATGACCATATGGTCATGCGCCGAGGGGGAAGGCACTGCATTCGACACCTTACAGTCCGGACGTCGCGGAAACATCGTTACCGCCATTTGTACCGGCTTCTGCGGGCCAACAATACCCACTGTTTACGTAGTGACTCAAAGGGAAGGCAGGCCCGCTCATTGTTCACCGTGAAGCTGTGCTTAAAGCGCTGGAATGGTCGTACACGTACAATTCTTTACACACTGGAGACTAGCAAAAATCCGTATTCGTGGCCAATTGGTAAAACTTGCACACTGAACGTAGAGTCCGCTCACGGCATTTTCCCTGAAGATCCGGACGTGGCGGTGCCTTCCCGACCGCGAAGGCTCGCCAGGGATGACATGAAATTTGTGAAGTCCTGTGGTATGAATATGTCATGCCCATTGTTACAGCAGCGCTATTCTTCGAACAGAGTAGGCCAGAATAACACAATACCAGTTCCTCTCCTTATCGAGAGTAAAGGAACCAGTCCAACAGCACGTATCCGCGACTGGTATTACCTTGGCTACGACATTGAATATATACCATCGTTAGCGATATCTCGTGCCTTGATCATTTCCAAGCATGCATAGCGCCCCAAACAAGGACTCACTTCTTCATCACTGTGACAGGCCATCAGGACAAATGCAGATGATTCTCTCCCGGGTGAGAATGTTTGAGTAGTTGTATTGTGGGGACGCCCATTACGGGTTCTATCCAAATGCATGGAGGGAGGCGTCGATGGACACCTTCACCGGTGAGATGACCATCTGCAAGTCTGACAAAAGCGTAAAATCTTGAGCTTGAGGCCTTGAGGGACCGCCCTCGTCCTAGCTCTGCTGCTGGCCGGCCCCGAACCTTATTTCAGTGGGTCTTGTGCACCTCGGACGTCACGCTTCAAGGCCTCACGGCCGGGGACAGCTAAAAACCAAATCCGATATCGATCTCTCTTTCAACCGCTACCACCATCTGAGATGTCATACGGTGTGGATCCTTACAATCGCGCCCCATCTCCCTACCATCGCGCCCCATCGCCCTACAGGGCACCGTCACCCTACCACCAGCCATCACCCAACACCCTCGCTCAGAGCTTGCCGCCCACGAACAGCGGTCAGATCGCCGCAGGTCAGATTACTTACACAACCACCATCGGACCAGATGGAAAGACCGTCTATCATCCATTCAAGTACGTCTTTCATTTTACTCCACGTTCTCCACTTTGGATCTCATATTCCGTTCATAGAGCTGTCCCTGCAAGGTAATCTCATCGCGATCGAGATGTGGCGACTTTCACTTACCTGGCCATCCCGCATGCAGTTATCAGACCCCTAATGGCGTTGTGAGCGGCATCCAATGGGTTCCAGCGGAAGCCACACAGATCCTCCCTACAAACGCGGTTCCAGCCAACCAAGTAAGTGTAGCTTCCGACGATCGATCCGCTGCATTTCATCGGTTGATCGATAACACCTTTTTTTTATTTAGGAATTTCAACAATCCTGGCAACGCGGGGGTTCAGACCGTGATCGTGAACGCGAACGTGAGCGAGAATGGTCGGTTGTTATATTGTACTCGCTTGTCGTGACGCTAATACATTGTGTTCAATAGGCAACGCGAGGAGGATAAGCATCGCAAACGCGAAGAGAAGGACGCTGCCCGTCGGGAGAAGGAACGCCGCAAACGCGAGCGGATTGAAGAGCGAGAGCTTAGTGAAGCCCGCGAACGTGACAAGCAGGCCCAGTATCAGAATCAATACCAGCCAAATCAACATCGGGCTGGATCCGGAAGGTCACCATATTCTGCCCCAGGTAATCTCCCGAGACCCGTCTCGCCATACCAGACAGGAGGACAGCTCCCGGGACAAAGGCCCGTTTCTCCTTACCAGAGTGGGGGGGCCCTTCCCAGCCAGCGGCCAGTCTCCCCCTATCATGGTGGCGGCCAGCTCCCAGGCCAGCGGCAAGTTTCACCCTATCATGGAGGCGGCCAGCTCCCAAGCCAGCGACCTGTCTCGCCATACTACGGAGGAGGCCAATTGCCCGGCCAGAGACCCGTTTCTCCTTATCAGTCCGGCGGAACGCTGCCTGGTCAGCGTCCCGTTTCGCCTTACCACGGTGGCGGAGTCTTGCCGAGTACCAAGCCGATTTCTCCTTACCATTCGGGGGGTGTGCTGCCGGGTAATAAACCCATCTCTCCCTACCACTCCGGGGGTGTCCTGCCGGGCACAAAACCTATCTCCCCTTACATTGGCGGCGGAAATCTTCCAGGATCCACCACTTCGACGCACTACTCTAATCCTAACTATGGGTCTGCCTATAATGAAGTCGAGAGGAGAATGGGCGATCTAGGACTCAACGCCACCAACAAAGCCGCTGAATACCACTCTCGCAAGAAGAGCGCTGGATACCAGCCTGCCCCCGGTGGAGATTACCCCCCCAGTACTCCCGGCGGTCACTACAGCGCCTCAGTCCAGCCTCAAATCGCCACCAGAGATCCATATAATCGCGGGCCATCGCCCTCACCGTACGGCACGCCTGCCTATCAACCACCTCCCCTTCAGGAAGAGGCCATGCTCCCACCTCCTGAAGGTTTCAGCCGACCTCCCAGTTCTGCGCAATCTTACACCCACTTCGATAATTTCAAGGTCCAGGATATGGACGACTTGATGGAGACTATGCCGAGGATGCCGGCCGTCCTCACCACTCACGACGTCTACCACCAAGATTGGATCCGATTTATGCAGGACCTTACCAATGCCTGGCTCGGTCGACTTCCCATTCCGGAAGCTGCCAGACAGGACGGCCGTGCTCCCAAACGTTCAGTCGTGGCCACTGACCTAGTTGAACTTTGGAACGCCTCGTTCTTCGTCCCCCGAGGTATCGAGCTCATCATCTACAAGGGCCGTGAACGTAGGAACGGGAAATACGCCGGGAGGATTGACACAAATATCTCAGGTTTCGATCTTACGGCCGACGATATCACTGATTCCTCTGATGAGTTGTCCGAGGGGGATTCCGGGGAAGAATACGTGCCTCCTGGTGGAACTAGGTACGGGAACTACGGAGGCGTGTACGGAAGACAGGACCCTACAACCCTCGAAGGGCGTGACGCTAGGATTAGGAGGAAGGAGATCGAAGAAGAAGAGAGGAAGAAGAAGAGGGAGAAGAAGCTTAGGAGGAGGCTGAGGGAGTTGGAAAGGAGGTACACTCTTCACCTCACTTGTCTGCCCGCTCCTGGTTATGCCTAAGTGAAGCTTGGACGTGGAGGAAGACGAAGCACACCTAGACCCACGAAACAGCACCCCAACCTCTCCAGAGAACCCCACTATGTGATCGGCATGCATATCTACGTACCCATGTATTCCCCCTTCGACTTATGCTCTCTCGAACACTACTACTACCACCTTCTTGTACTTTCTAACATGCACCTATTCATTTGTTTCTCGTTAAGGCTCGGAGTTGCGGAGACGGAACAGAGTCCGAAGCACGTGGATTTTTGATCCGAAGGGGACCAAGCCTTCTCAGACTCGTGGGGTCACCGTGCCACTTCCAAAAATTGATTTGAAGTCCTCCGACACAGTTGGCCACGTACCACGACGACGGTATTAAGATGCTCCTCCACAATGCACTAAGGACAGGTCTTCAGCGTACTACGACGCGCGGTATGGCGACGCAGGCACGGTCGACCCTCAAGGTCGCGTTGCTGCCAGCTGATGGTATCGGAAGGGAAGTTATTCCGGTGCGTGTGCTCCACTTGCTGGGTGCTACCTGTTATCCTTGTTGCACGTTCGTGTGGTGTTGATATGCGCTCATCGTTCTGCCGTCCTATATAGGCAGCCAGGGCTGCGTTGGAAGCTTTAGGATCAGATTTACCAAAGCTAGAATTCGTGGATCTGCTTGCTGGGTTCGAATTATTTACAAGAGTGGGCACAGCCCTCCCCGAGGATACAATTGAGTGGGTCATATAATGGAGGGCCTGGGCGTGCGTGTGTTGACAGAATTCACCGTAGGGCCTTGCAAGAACAGGATTGTGCTCTATTCGGCGCCGTTAGGTTGGTCTCATTCCCTCAGAGATTGTCCGGAACGTTCGAGTTATTGACTGACGGAGTTTCGGAATACAGTTCGCCGTCGAAAAGGGTGTTCGGATATTCGTCGCCTATAGTCGCCCTCCGTAAGAAGCTTGATCTCTATGCTAATATCCGCCCCGTATTATCTGTGAGCCTTCCTCGACCAGTATCTATACACTGATAGCTGATATGAACACCCCCCTAACAGGTCTCGAAAGACCCATCCCAAAAGCCCGACGTAGATCTTGTTGTTGTGAGAGAAAACACTGAATGTCTGGTGCGTCTCAACGTGCTTCAGCCTTCGGGGCAACCATACCGCACGTTGGATACTTTGAGGTTATGAGATGACTGACGTTCTAGAACAGTACGTCAAGCAAGAAGTGTCTGAGATGGGAGAACACGGGCGCGAGGCCAGAGCTACAAGGCTCATTACCGAACGTGCTTCTACGAGGATTGGAAAGATGGCTTGCGAGATAGCCTTGCAACGTCCAAGAAAGGTTCGTACGCTCGTTTAACGTTCATCGATACGACACGCGATTTTCATTCCCCTCCCGCCCACCACCGCCCCGCTCATCCGCGCCTTCCTCTTCTCGATTTCGCGGTTCCCTCCTCACGTGGCGCCTTTTCTGTTTGATTGTTGCCACGAGAAATTCTGGTGATTGGCTCATGCTTCTGTGTTTTACGATTTACCCAGCATGTCACGATCATCCACAAGTCAAACGTCTTGTCTGTGACTGATGGTCTCTTCCGGGAAAGCGTGCGACGTGTTCCATCGTTACCTGAAGTTAATGGCAGGTACGATTCTATCCAGATTGGAGAGCAGATCGTGGATAGTGCAGTGTATCGGTATGTTCCTCCTGAATACTTCACGCTCTTCCGTCTTCCGCCTGGTTACTCACTTGCCTCTTCGATGCATTACCATTTTTCATGTCGACGCCCCCCCTTCGACTCCGCGTCTGCTGACCACGATCTACGATCGATCGCCACGCGTCCATCGTCATGAATAACTCGCCGGTTTTCCCCCCAAAGCCTCTTCCGTGAACCCCAGTGAGCAGTCACCAATGGGCCGTTCGAGTGACATCCCCGCTGATGGTTACGCGTAGCATTTTCGACGTCATGGTCGCGCCGAATCTCTACGGCGACATCCTATCGTACGTATGATGCACTCTTCAATTCATGCATTGGGGCTGCACCCCTGAGCTCCGCCGCCCCGATTAGGGACGCGGCAGCCGCCTTGGTTGGGTCACTTGGCCTCGTTCCCTCAGTAAATGCAGGAGACACGTTCGTAATGGGTGAACCGTGAGTTTCCAAGTTTGTCCCTCGCTATATACTTGACCCCTCACACGTTCGTTCACCGACTCGTTCCCTCCTGTTCTTGTTGTTCCCATTTCGATTATGTTGATCGTCCTGTTCCGGATTATCCCTTGCGTCGTTCTGCCGGGCGGCTCTTGCCGATGCTGGTGCTGTGTACCACTGACCCCCCAAATAACGTCAACCGTCCCTCCCTCGGTCTCTTGGTGTGTGGTCACCGTCGCGGGAACAAACCTTCTTCGGTCGAAAAACGAAAACCCGATGCTGTTTGATCCATATGCCTCATGCCATAATAACTGTACGGAAACATACAAAACGCCGCATTCGATACGGATGCAAACGACCTCCTCAACTGAATCCCCCCTCTCTGGGTCTCCCGGATCCCGATGACCGTCGCTCCTAACGCCGAAATTACACACCACATTACACTCCCTTCTTTTGACCGGCGTATGTTCTCCAAAAATAATCAGGGTCCACGGGAGCGCTCCAGACATCGCAGGAAAATCAATCGCAAATCCACTGGCGTCAATCCGTTCGGCGGCTCTGATGCTGCGTCATCTTGGATACGGTAAGGGGGCGGAACGCATCGAATCTGCGGTGGACGAGGTCATTAGGGATGGAAAAGTTCTCACCCCCGACCTTGGGGGGAAGAGCAAGACCGAGGAAGTTACTGCTGAGGTGTTGAAACGGATCTAGGTGTGTCCTCTCCCTCCCTCAGCCGTTATCTCTTTGATACGGTGTGTGTGACGGCATATCTAATGATAAAATTGGCAGGAGGCTCAGGATTGATGGGGAGTGACTCGAGTGCTTATGTTTGTATTCATTCCAACTAAGCTGATGGCCTACATGTTTGGGCGCGCTTTGATCAATGCTGGTTTGATGAAAGGTAGCTCTAGTGTGTTCTCGGTACACGAGGACCTCCCCATTATTGAGGCTAAGACCCTCTGATAAGAGCCTAGGGGTATTTCAACAGGTTGGGCATAACTAGATCTCCTCTCGATTCCTGGTCGAGTCTCGCCTCCGAGTCGGTATTTGTTTGTCGGTTGGGGTTCGTTGGATCCGCTCTGGAAGGGACAACGGGTCTCGTGATTCGCGGACCTTAACCACCGGCAGCGATTCGCTGACCGCCAAAACCTCGACTGAATACGTGAGAGAGTGGCATACATCGTTATCACGCGTTCGACTGGAGAGCTTGTCGGAATTTGATCGTACTACCGGCTCCTCCCTTGATATCTCGATTTAATTGAGAAGCGACTAGCGCGTTGGGGTTTTGATTGGGACAAAATGGCCGAAGAACAGGAGGGGATACAGTGGGTACAAAGTCCAGGTGGTGTAACAAATCCAAGGTCGTGGATGGAGTGTGGATCACGGGATCAATGATAGTTCCCTCTTGAGCGTTTGTCTGGGTCTAGAAACCAAATCTCGTAAGTCCCGTGAGTGGGTTAGCGCTTGATCATGGAAAAAATACGGGTTGGGGACGTAAGGGCGTCTTTTGGATCAACGAACCGGCGCCGCGTGGTAGGAGCTAGGGAGCCTCAAGGTCCGATGACCCCGGCCCACCAAGGAAGGGGGGTGAAAAAAAAAAGTCGGGACGAAAAAGGGTAGAGAAATGGAGAGGGAAACAAGGGACAAAAACGACGGGGTCAAGAACCAAAAGAGAACTATGCACTTACACTCTCGGCGACCGTCATTTTCATGATCTTCGCGCCTGCGCCCGCCGGGATACTCCAAAGACCGTTTCCGGTCACCACTTGCAGACTCTGGGTCTCGTTCGCTGTCGGTCCTCCGTTCACGGTAATCTCGTTCGCGACCTCCACGTTCGTCGCGGTCCCTCCACGAGTTCGAAGAAGAAGGGAAACTGGTCCGATCGTGATCCCTGTTTGGAGCTGGATTTCGAGGAGCTTGAGGCCATGATCCGGTCTGATACCCCAGATCTTGATCTTCTGCATCCCGCTTGATCCTGCCGCTGTTGGGACCATCTCCATGCGTACCTGCATGACGAGAGATGTGAAGGATAAGCAAGGTAGAACGGAAATGAGACGGCGGTAACTGACTTTGTGTCCTGTTTACCGCATCTAGAACTTCAAAGGCCCCCCGAGCCTTGACATCCTCCAGGTTCTCGAAATCCCGTTTGACAGCGAGACGGACATCCTGCGGGGGACCTATTTCCATTATTAGGAACACCGGAACACGAGATCCGAGCACAACACATAAACGTCAAGGAAAGAGTGAAACATACTCTGAGTCCTGTTCACCACGTCGAGCACGTCAAACATTTCCTGAGACGCAGTGTCATCCTGTTTCGCATACTCTCGTTTGACTATCAGAGGGTTGCCGGCTGTTTTCGTTTACCCCACAAACGGTCGTTCATCCACCCGGAATTCGATTCGGATTTTAGGTTCAAGGCCGAGAAAGGTCCCGCGTCGAAACCGCGTCCAGAAAACCACCGCCACGAACGTGGAATGTCGTAAGCGTTCGGCACGTCGCGAAAGTTGGGCGTTATCCGAAGGGAAGGCAAATGAAATGAAAGATGAAGAGTCAGAAGCTAGCTTCCAATTCGCGCAGCATCCTCCCAATTCACACACACACACAACTCCACGACACTCTCGCGCACGCACGGTGTACGCGCGGGGCACGTAACTCGCCACGAAATGACGAGGAATCAAGTGTGATCTTGTATTGAGATCACGTGCCCCGTTGCATGTAGGAGGTGCGCTGTTTCCCCTCGCCCTCTGGACCGTGCGCGGAAGAGAGAGTGAATGGGAAAGTTTGATGTGAAATACCACGCACGTTCGTCATTGACTATAGTCAATCGACCAGATGGCCATCCAATACAACGATTGAAATGAAACAACGTCAGTTATCTACTCACACTTTCGTCATCGGGATATGAACGCAAGAAGAGTGGTATTTAAATGCAGCGTTTGCCCCTCCGGATCGTGAAGGCGAACGAGCCAAAAACCGACGAACCGGAAGGGACCGGTGGTCGTTGGTTAGTTACGCCGGCGCGGGGTGAGATATCGCGGAGGATGTAGCAGACATCAAAGACGTTCGTCGGGCGCAGCACACGTTCACGCTGCACCGACCAATCGTCGAGCGAACCCTCGAACGGGAATGATCATGCGGGGTCGCGGAAAAGGATAGAGCCAACGTTCAAGGACAAGCGTACCTTGGGACGGTAATGGATTCGGTTCTCTATGGTTTATGCTCATGTTGCGAGACGTAGACCGCTCGGTCGAGACCAACCGAGGTTCAGACTTGATGTCCGTTCTTGAGGCATCAATGAAGGAAGAGCCATGGAGAAAAGACGAGATAGCTTCCGCTGAAGAAGCATATAATTTTTTGGCAAATGTCGGTAGAATTGGGGGAACGTTTGTAGTGTCAGCATACATGAAAGTATCCGCTTGTGAATTCGGCGGAAGTGGTACTGACCTTCCTGGTATGGGTCCAAGTTCTTGATCTTGGGGTTAACCGCTTGAGGTCAGGCGTGAGTTTAAGTTGTATCTGATGAAGGGAAAATCTCAGGAAGAAGACGCACGATCATCTTCTGGAAAGAAGAGGGGTTGCTCGGTCCCTGGTAACGTTTGTTTGGCCAATTGAGCTCGTTGTCGTTCTTGTGTGGGCGGTGATGGGTAACGTTCAAGTTCCATAGGGTCGGGAGGCGGAGGGGTTACATCAGGGGGACGGCGGCAAAACATTTTCACTCTCTGGGGTATCTTGCTGAAATCAAACGGTTGCGGGGTTGGATACGGAATGGTCAGATCGAACTTTGACCATTCATCCTCGCAAGGACCGGATATCATCGGGTGAAGTTCTGGAAACTCGTGTCAATCCAATAGAGATGTTGAGGTTCCGGGATACGGCACGTACTTCGAGTGTCCTCGGGATGGCCGACATGCTCAAAGTTGTATGGGAAGATGACGGCACAGCCGGTCTTGTGGTTAAACCAGGGTCGTCTTTTGAGCCCTAGACGCAAGCTGTGTTCGCCGTACGCAGCCTTTGGGAAGGGCAGCTCCTCTGGAGAGGGGAGCTCAACGATGACGGCTACCTCTGGTTTCCTTTCGATCTCGTAGATGAATTTCGCAACTCGCTGATCATCGAAGATGGCGCGCAACCAGTATTCGAGGGGCGAGTAATCGATCTGGCCGTCGTTTTGAATTATATGGGGGGGTGCCAGGACCACGATCCACTGGGCATCGTCTGGGGGCTTGTATGGTGGACCTCTCTTGCCCATGGCGTTTAGAGCTCAGATCGGAGGAATATGTGATTGGATCGGGAGAAACGCTGGCTGTGCGGGTGCAACGGAGGGCGTGGTCAGATGGGGATGGTAGTGGTGGGATTTGCAATGGCAGAAGGAAATACGCCACGACCAACCGCTTAGCTTTCTCCCGCCCGCGAGCTCAAGAGGGGCAGGGCGAGTGTCTGGGAGGATCGACGGAAAAGGAAGCGGGGGTCGATAAGACTGAATGCGCACTGCAAAATTCCCATTGGGACCAGATAGCGGACATCGCCTCATAACGCTCGCCTGGGTGGCCTCCAGGGCATGGGATGCGGTTTGATTTACGTGCGAATACGTACAAATCAAACGTTCGTCCTGCGTTTATGGCAAGTTTTTATAAAGCCAGTCCGTCGGAAATTTTACCTCCGTTGGCTCTCCTTCTAACCTTTCCGCGTCCCAGGTAAGAGTGCACGAGTTGAGGGAGAGGAAAGCGTTGACCCAGCGATTAGTCAGCCTAGCCCGCGGTACTAACAATCGACTTGCCCCGATCCTTTCGTTTCGCTGTCAACTGTTGAATTCATCTCGCTTGCGGATCATTCGACTCTCTCAAATATCCCTCACCTCCTCCCGACAAACCTTCTTCCCCTCCCCGTCTTCCGCTACACCCGCCCCCCATGGACTCTCCCCGTCCATCATCCGCTTCCCTCCTCTCCTCTCTCCCTTCCGACCGCACAACAAGCCACGACGGTGAACACGTCGTAGACGATGACCACTACCTCTCCACGACCCCCACCGTCCGTCGCATAACACCTCGTAAATCTTCAGCCGTCCCCCGAGCGCCAACAAAGATCGTCGAGTCCCCCTCCTCTCCTCCCTCCGACCTCCCCCCGACGAGTCGAACACCCACGAGCTCTCAAAGACACTCGTTCTCTCAAAGAACACCCGCTCTCCCCCCTTACCACTCAAGTTCTCCCATCCCCCTCCCGAGATCCCGCTCCCGCTCATCTACCGACTCGTCTTCCTCATCGGGTTCCGAGCCTCAGTCCTCACAACATGGCATGGGCCGCAAGGTCGCTGCCTCTCTCGACCTTTTTCGGGAGACCACATCTTCTGCCGATGAACTCGACGAGCCTTCAATACCCCTCGTCTCTCCCAAAAAGCGGAGATTATCATCGAAACCCCAGACCGCCGCAGAGCCGCAGTACGCCTTTTTCAAACGATCAGAGTGGCCAGATCGTGAGGCCGCCGCCGCACGGAGAGAACAATCCGGCAGTAACAGAGAGCATGCTCGTACTAGAGGCGGGAGTTACTCAACCTCCGTTTCCCGGGATCCCACAGATGCCCAAAGACGTAAAGACCGCTCCCACACAGTTCGCGAAAACGTCATCACTGATCTTGTCAACTGGCGGAAAGACGTCCTCGGCGATCCATATCAGGATCGCGGTCGTCCTCGCAAACGTTCCTTCGACTCTAATCATGGCCCCGTCGATCACCAGGACTTGCGCCGAAATGAATCCTCCTCATTCAGACATCCCCGCACTTTTCAGTTCTCTCCTTCCTCGTCATCCCCTGTTTCTCCCACGGATATCCTTTTGACGTCACCAATCGTCCCATCAGCAATCATCGGAGACTCCCCCTTATCGCACCAACACACACTCCCCCCAGCAAACGCCCCCAATTCCCCATACACCACAGAGGACGAGGACGACGAATCTTCCAACTGGGACGACGAGACTGCCTCTGAGTCTGGAACCACCGCTTCTTCCAATTCCCCTTGGCCCCGCTCCCCGTTGCAGAGCAGCGCTTCCTTATCTCCAGTGCTTAAGCACCCCGTCCACCACGAAGATGAAGACGACCAAGGCTCTCGGCTCGTTATGCCCTCACATGTTCGCCAGCCGGCCGTTCCACCAGAGCTCTCAGACTTTCCTGCTTGCCTCTCCAACTTTCGCGACGGCGACGTGCAAGCCGAGGAGGACAGTCCTGACAACGAAACCTTGTCTGGTTCCTTGGGAAAGCTGGTCAATTTTTCTCAGGAAAGCCTGCCACACATACCGCTGCGACCTTTCCGCAATCAAGTTGGTGGTCACAGCGCCATCTACAAGTTTACGAAGCGGGCTGTGTGTAAGGTACGCAGAATTATCAATTGTCCTGATTCCCACAACATTCCTGATCATTGCTTACTATACATTTACAAAGCCTCTGGTCTCTCGGGAGAATCTGTTCTACGAAGCCGTCGAGCGTGAGGCTCCTCCGCTTCTCGGGTTCATTCCACGATACCTCGGGGTCATGCTTGTAACATACCGTCGTGTCAAATCGAGCGAGCACTCCCCTGCATCTCCGGATGACCGGAAGGCTCGCCCGGTGTTACATAAGGCCACTACCATCGCATCTCTTGATCCGGCATCAACCAATAACCGGTTGGCGCCCGAGGCCTCATCTATGGTTTCCCGCGTTATCGAGGAGCCGGAGCCCTCGTTCATGGAAGACGATGGCGGGGTCACCGAGACTGAGTTGCCCGAAGTCGTGTTGGACCGCAACACCCACATCGTCCCCCACTGGTTGCTGAAGTACAACCAAGCTGACAAGAAGAGGGTCCGAGCTATGTCGCAATCCAACCTGCCTTCGGATGCCAGATCATATTTCTCACCAGGCGTCGGGCCTGTGGCAATGACAAGGCGGAGATTTGGCGACGCGACCCTCTCTACCCCCGATCTCTGTGTGGAGACAAGGTTTTGCCCACAACCGAGCCCCTTATCGAGGCATGCCACTTTAGAAAGCGCGGCACCCACACCTGTCAACTCGCCGAAGATGTTTGGTCGGTTAATGCACGGGAATGCGGAACACGATTATCGGGCTTCGTCTCTCACTCCGATGACACCCAAGGGACCGAGCCCGACTTGTGGTTTCGGGGGTACGGGGTCGACGACAGTCAACACCAAGTTGAAGGACCACATCTTCAGCACGATCTTGAAGAGGTTTTCGAAGCGTCACCGGGTTTCCACTGGGTCCTTGAGGAGGCTGTCTCAGGCACCGGGATCAGCCGTCATGTCCGACTCCGCCTCGACAGACAAGCGTTTGAAAGGGAGATGGAGGCCTGTCGATGATGGGGATGCTGCGGATACCGAAGGCGAAAGCAGCAGGAGTCCGAGGAAACCCCGTACGATCCATGTCGGTGGGGATATCAGCTCTCGCGACCGCTCGGCCGAGGGGTGTGGGATGATCAGGAGGACCCACAGCGAGGATATAATAGTTAGCGTGGAGAAGATGAAGACGATGGCTGGACTCAGTAAACGTGGCGATTCCTCCTCCCCCGAGCATGATGATGTGTTCCACATGGAGTTCGATAGCGCAGGAGAGGACGTCCATATGAAGCAGACCCTTGGTAGCTCGTTCCTCCCCCTGGCCAGGAAGAGGAGTCGATCCAGATCACTTGGACCTGATCCTCGTATGTCGACTCTTCCTTCACGCCCCTCTCTCACGATTCCTCGTGGGCGACGTGACTCGAGGACGCCAGTACCTCCCTCACACGAAGTTCCCACTCACCCAATATCTGCACCTGCCAACACTAAGTCATCCCCTACGGGCGCTGCGCCTTCCTCTCCGCGCCAGAATCACTTCATCCTGATGGAAGACCTTACCGGGAGGCTCAAGAAGCCGTGCGTGTTGGATTTGAAGATGGGAACGAGACAGTATGGGATGGACGCAACCCCGGCGAAGAAGAAGAGCCAGAGGAAGAAATGCGACAGGACGACAAGTGGGTTGCTGGGTGTTAGGGTTTGCGGCATGCAGGTGAGTTGGGCTTGATCCTTTTATACCCAAAACACTAGTTGGCTTTCCTGTCTGCCGAGTTGCCGCATCAGCATTAGTTCCCCATACATGACATCCTTCCCCTCTCCCCCATTGCTTTTCTGTCCCATCTACTTGTTTAATGCTCGGTCGCTGATTGACGTTAACGCTGCGCATCCGCGGTGTTATTCTCATTAGGTGTGGAACAACGCTACCCAGTCTTACGTGACCCAAAACAAGTACAGCGGGCGGGAAATCAAAGTGGACGATTTCGCATCTGTTCTAGCCTCATTCTTGCATGACGGCGAGCGTCTCCTGGTTCACCAGATTCCGATCCTGCTCGCCAAGATATACTCTCTGGCCAGAATCGTCAATCGACTCAAGGGGTACCGCTTCTACGGCTGCTCTGTACTGTTGATCTACGACGGAGATCATGAGATCCAGGACGTACTCATCTCCCAGACCTGCGAGCAACCAAGTTCCAGGAAGCAGAGAGGAGAGTCATTAGAGCGGAGGAAGAACCATCAGAGGCACCTGTCTGGTTCCTCTTCTGGAAAGAATTCTGCCGTTCCGACCCTGAAACCCTTTATCGCCGAGGGCGAGAAACCGGATCAGGACTCTCCAAGTTCGCCAAAACCCACTCCTCTTCGTCGATCCCACAGCGAGGACTTCATGGTTGGGCCCGTCGCCAAACGTTGCCACAACTCTCGACCACGCAAGCGCGGTGAGGTTAACCTCCGAATCGTTGATTTTGCTCACACGACTACCGGCCACGACTGGCTGCCATACCCCGATCCGTCGATGGACAAGTACTCCCCAGCGCACTTCAACTCTCAGCATCCCAAGGTCGAGGAAGTTGCCAGTGGAAAGGGTTACGTCGCCGACATCGACCCAGCGACCGGATGCATCTACGCCAGGTTCCCACCACATCACCCGGACCAGCCTGATCGTGGGTTCTTGTGGGGTCTGAAGAACGTGGCCAAGACGTTGGAAAGCCTTTGGGACCAGGAGAGGGTGAGGCGGATGAAGGGATCGGGTTCGTCTGCAGGCTCCTCGGCGTCCTCTGGGTCTTCCGTCCATTCATCGCCTTCCTCGGTCTACGAGCCAGAACAGTTGCCTCCGCTTTCCACCTACGGCAAAGAGATCTTTGCGGAGATTTTTGGAGAACGCGATGAGGATGTTGGGTATATTTCGAACTAACTCGAGCAGTACCCACGGGTTTTTTCTCCGTTTCCAGATCCCACCTCACTTTGCCTTCTACGGTTGTCTCGCCCGTCAGAAAAAAGCGCCTTTGGTTCCTGGTCACGACCACACTTACCAACAAAAAAACCACTTCGATTTTCTGTAGTTTGTGGATTCCGCTCCATGTGAATCTCTTTCACCCTCCCTCCGCTCTGGTTCATGCTATGTCATCGTTCTATTCGTTCTCCACCCCTCACTGGAACCGGTGTCCACAAGTTGTTCGCTCTCGTCTTTTCTGTGTTCAAGTACAGGTGTCACGCGTCATTCCCCTTCTCCCCTCGTCAGTGTCTGTTGTGCTTCTGTCATGTTTGTTGTTGCCAACGATCCCCTCGCGCATTCATCTCCTACTCCTCATGTTTTGTGTCTATTTCTATGTCGCATCCATCCATGCACTCTGACCGACATACACACCACCTATAGAACTAGCTTCGTGTCCATGTGTCACATCCCCCCCACCTTGTTCCCGGTTCACGCGTTGTCCCTTTCACCTCCCCGCCTCTCCCCCCTCTTGGTCTCCCTCGGCTCTTATTTGCATCTGTCGATACTGTGCACATCATTTTTATTCCTCCTCTCTTTATACATTCCCGATATTCCTTCCCGTCGCTCCCCACGATCATGTAGCATAACTTCAAAGGCCCGCGCCGTTTTTTCCTCCCCAGACTTTACGAGTACGATAATCAACCTCCCCTCGATTGACTTTTTTCGAGTAATTATTTGAGTATAAAATGGCATTGGTTTTTCTTCCCTTGTTTGACCGGTTGAGCCGTGCGATGCTAAGTCGGATGTCCCGAGATCGGGTGGAGTGCCGGTCGCATCGTGTTCATGAGCAGGACTGAAGGTCACTCTTTCGCGTCCTTCCAGTGTCTTTGAATTGGTTTCCAACCAGACGCCCCTTCGCATGGGCCTTACCTCTGTCACTGAATCGTGTGCTGCATTTTTACCGACCAATGGCGGTTCACCTAGGCCGATCCCCAACCGGAGCCCTCCACCCTCGAGATCAGTCGGCGGGTGTAACCCCCACCCCGCCAATAATAACTGGTCTCTCGGATGGCTGCTCTTCAACGAGAAGCATGGCGCGTTCTTATGAACTTTTAATAGAAGCAGCCATCTGATGGCTGGTCAGTGGTATCGCGGGTTGTACTGTGCTCCGGACAGTTGGGCGTGTGGTGGGATTGAACGCTTCTAGGTTCCCGGCATGCCGCGCAGCTTCGTGCCGCGTGCTTTTGGCCTTCGTTCTTGATTCCCGAACAGCTTGCTGCCAGTGTTCGCCTACATGTGGTATATAGTTCTCCCGATGAGACGGTGCTGGGTATCCACAACCCACCCTGCAGAGAACCTCTACCTCTTACCTCCACCGGTTCGACGCTACGGCCCAGGTCTCTCGCAGGAAGAGGTCGCGCTGTGCTCTGAGCTATGGTTTTGCTGTCCTATCTCCTCTCGGCGCTCGTTTGCACGGCGTTGTACCCCGCGGCCGGGGTCACCTCGGCAAGACAAATCGATAGGAAACACATTCAGGCTCTCCAACGAGAAGCCGCAAATAGGTTCAACAAGAACAGGCTTGCGGATCCTTTCATTGGCGGCGATGTCCGACTGAGCACGGGTGTGAAGAATTTTACATTTTCGAACCCTGCCGCGTCTGGTGAGTGTCCTTCGCGTGTCGGGTTCGTATTGTGAGATGTTGGGTGGCGTGTTGATTAGGTTGTAGCGTTTTATGTTGATGGTACGACGATTCCGGAGGTCGATTGGGATGTTGGTCCCAGTTGGGCTGGGTTGTTGCCCATTAGCGGGGACAAGGGTGAAACGCGAAAGGTGATTGTTTCTTGTATTTCCCGTCTCAATGATTTTGCGCGCGGATGCTCAAGTGACTTTGTAGCTGTTCTTCTGGTTCTTTCCGCCTGGTCCAACAGGGAGAGATGATTCGTTATCGATTTGGACGAATGGGGGCCCCGGATGCTCTTCGTTTGAGGGGTTGCTCCAAGAAAATGGGGTACGAATCTCGGTGTCTTACCCAAGTTGATGATGGTGCCTAAAGCTTAAATTTTTCGTGCCACTTTCTTATCGTAGCCTTTCTCCTGGTCTTGGGGTCAATACAAACCCACTGTAAACGAATACAGTTGGACCAACCTGTCAAGCGTGTTGTATATCGAGCAACCTGTTGGGACAGGGTTCTCCCAGGGAACGCCGAACATCAGGAACGAGGATGATTTGGCTGCGCAGTTTGTTGGATTCTTGCAGCAGTTCCTGGAGGTTTTCCCGGAATTGAAGGGTAAAAAGACGTATCTAACTGGAGAGAGTGTGCGTTTGAAGTTGCATTTCGCTGGGTTGTGGATACTGAATACCATCCGGGCGTCACATAGTATGCCGGGATGTATATTCCCTGTGGGTAGTCATTGACGAGTTCTGTGTATGCTCGGAACCGCGCGCTGACCCCTCGTAGATATCGCCGACTACATTTACAAAAAGAAGGCACCCCTTGATTTGTCGCTACAGGGTATTTGGATCGCCGACCGTGAGTGGCTCCTTCCTACCCCCACCTTGCTACACATTTCACCTATCTTTCCTTTAGCTGTGCTTGGGTGGAACGTTGCCCAAGAACAGATTCCTGCCGTCGATTTTGTTCACAAATACGAACATGTCTTTGCGTTCAAGTGCGTTTCGGTCCCCCCCCGGGATCTGGTATTCAATTCTGATCCGTTCTCCGACAGCCAAACATTCTTGGCCTACCTCGACAAGAAGAACAAGGACTGTAAATATGCTGGGTATCTGGATAAACATGTCAAGTACCCACCCACGGGGCTACTTCCTTTGCCCGGAAAGAGTACGGATGCTGACCCGGGGTGTGATCTCTGGACCGAGATCTTTGGCGCTGCCCTGTTGGTGAATCCTGCATTCAACATTTACAGGATCTTTGACGTGGTCAGTATACGATCACCCCAGGCCGTTCCGTGTGACTGATTCGCTTGTAGTATCCTGTGCTGTGGGATGTCCTGGGTTTCCCGTAAGATGTTGCAGATTGTTCCCCGGGGTACATTGGCTGACATGATTTATTTTCCAGTGGCTCCTTCCCCAATGTGCAGTCACCGATCTACTTCGACCGTGAAGACGTGAAGAAAGCTATCCATGCACCCGTCAACCAGACCTGGCTCGAGTGCTCTGACGCAAATGTCTTCCCCCGTGGAGATGCCAGCCTACCGCCTGCGTTCACTGTGCTTCCGGACGTCATTGAGAAGAGTAACCGGACCGTTATCATTCATGGCTTGGCTGACTACGTGTTGATTGCCGAGGGAGCTAGGATCGTACTGCAGAAGTGAGTGCAGTTTTGGTGAACACTCCGAGTTCTTGAAGTTGACCTTTCTTGTTTTTTCATCGTAGCATGACTTGTAAGTTTCTACGTTGGCTCCTTTGCGTAAGGAGATCCTGAACTCGCGACTTCTCAGGGGGCGGCAAGCAAGGGTTCCAGCAGGCACCCAAACCGGATAGCTTCATCGTCGAGGGCATGGGTGCGATGGGTACCGTCCAGAACGAACGAAAGCTTGGGTATTACGAGGTCGTGCTCAGCGGTCACATGATTCCACAGTTTTCTCCTCAGGTGAGACCCCTTGAGCTTTATTCCCTCTGCCTGAGGGAGGCTGATCACTCTCTATTCTACTCAGGCTGCGTTCCAGAGCATGCAATGGTTGTTCGGGATTAGGCAAAACCCTTGAATGATGACCTTTATTACAGTATATTAGAGTCAGAAAACATAGGTATCTTGAGTGCCGTTAAATCGAGTCCATGAGGGTAGTTGAACCTTGAATCGTGCGGCTCGTATGGTGGTTCCGTCGTTGCCAAGACCCTGAAAATTGATCCGAAACGCGAACACGTGATCAGGTTGTTCGCGCTTCGGTGACTCTGCCACAAACGATAATTACGTGACCCTCACCATCCACTCCCGATGGAAAACCAGCCACACCCGGTTCTACAAAATACCACAAACGTCTACAGCGATGGAACCACCCTTCACGCATTTTTTCAGCGCCACAAACGCCCTTCAGATGATGGGACGACCGAGCCGCTGAATAAGAAACCGAGGATAGAAGTGGCCACGGAGAGCCAGGAGGCCGAATCGCAGATCTCCGTTGAGGATGTCGTGGAGGAGATACGGGTGCCTAGGACGAACACGTACAAGATGCTACGGAACATGCATCGGATGAGAAACGTGTTCATGCAGCCATCAAGTGCGTATCTTGTTTCTAGCGGAGTAGTGGGCAGAGGCTGACAGCCGGTATTAGTCCCAACGAACAGGATATTGGAGAGCTTTGTCTCGTCGGAGAAGGCAGACACATTTTACTGTCACTCTGTCAGGGATGGTGTCTCCATCTCGCCACCTTACACGTGTGCCTTTTCCAATGGTACGGACGGACATTAATCGAAAGTCGCGATCCTGTCTGAAACTTATCCCCAGGCTCGAAATGTGGGAAGAGCTCTTTATTGGCCGTCGCAGCCGAAGACGGTGCGGTTCACATACTGAACACTACCAAGCGGGAAGATTGGGATTACGGCATGGGTCTGTTCAACCGTTCCGCATGTTTACGCTGACGTTACACATAGAACCACAAAGAACCGTGCTCGCTGCCCACTGCAATGCCGTATTCGATTTGAAGTGGCATCCGACCGATGAATACATCGCGACTGCCTCGGGTGACCAGTCCGTCGTCATCACATCCGTTCGTCACGAGAATCGGCTCACCACTTTGACTGGACACACGCAGTCTGTGAAATGTGTTACATGGGAGCTGGAAAATGGGAATTTCCTGTGTAGCGGTGGTCGTGATGGCTCGATCCTCGTCTGGGACCTTCGGGTAGGCGAGAATTGGAGAACGACGACCGGTCGTGGGGAACTTGGACCGTGTTTGATGATCCCTCAGGCGCACAAAGACGTTGGGACGAGGTGTACCCCCAGTGGACGGAAGGTAGCAAGGAGCATCACCAGCTTGACGCAGGTTACTGGAAGGCCGTATTCTATCATCAGCAGCGGCTCGTTTGATGGGTATGTTGAATTTATCTGGTCTGTTAGCCGACTGTTCACCAGGCTTGATAGCGTTCTACGAGAATGGGACATCCGGTTTCCCGGTCAGAAGTCCAAACTTCCAAAAAGACAGACCCGTCCAATCCAAATGTCCCCTCTGGATCCCACCATCGAAGTCGACTCTTCTTCCAGTCGACGTGCGCGAGGTATTACAAGCCTTTCCGTTGGCACTGGACCCACTGAAGGCTTGCTGTTCGCCCTGGCCAACGATTCAAATATCCACACCTTCAGCGCCGATACCCTGTCTCCGATTTCTTCGACGTTCTCCCACGAGACGATGCGGACGAACTCGTTTTACGTCAAGTCTGCGATTTCACAGTGCGGCAGGTGGATGGTCACAGGGTCATCGGATCGAAAGGCTTTCCTATACGATGTCAGCAACGCTCCGAGGAACTTGGAAATATCCTCATGGGAGGGGAAGTGTAGTGTGGTAGAGTTGGGGGGAAACCGTTCCGAGGTTGGGGCTGTGGATTGGGGTCACGATATTTTCGTGGCTTGTCACGACAGGGCCGTCAGGGTCTGGAGACCGGACATCGAGACGCGCAGGTTGTGCGAACGCGACCCCGAGGAGCAGAAGTGGAACTGGAGTTGGGCAACGAGGCTGTGATCGTGTCCTGGTCATTTTCTCCGCCTCCAGTTAGGGCGTACCGGACATTGCTTGACATTCACCTGAGGTCAAAATGGCCAAGTCGGACTGGATTGGGTCCGACCGGCAGGGATAGTGGATCGCCGGCGCTCGGTTATTCCTTGAGTGGAAACTCGCCGAGAGCGGCTGCGTCGGGGTCAAGGGAATTTTGGGTGGTCGAGAGGACCTTGATGTATTCTCTATATTATCTACTGTACTGTATGAAGGCGTAATATCCGGTTCACGCGTACACGTCCTAGTTTTGGGAAGATCTGACCGCGGACAATTCTTAGATCTCCCGAATCGCTGGCCATGCACAGACGATCAGCACCGTGGGGGTGAATATCCCCTTCAATTCGAATCCAAAGGTTTCCGTTCGCCTTTATCTTGAGGGAACTGATTCAAACTTCAACGTCCAATGTTCATTTCATGGCGAATGTTTTGTTTGCGGGGGAGGTGAAGACGAATGCGATCACGAACTTTCAGCGAGCCGGGATTCCGATGAATGTGAATGTATTCAGCATTCGTCGGTCGTTGCATGATAAGCCGCATACAACTTTCGTGGTGCACCTACGAAACTTCGCGTTATTCATTTATTTCTGTACCGTTAAGTCCAAGTCATGAATGCTTCAGGAAGCGTGATCGGCATTAGCAGCATCAGTGTCAGTGAGCACTGAAGACGAAACCAATGTCGACCGAGGAGGATGTTTCACGGAGATACGGCAGGGTCGGCGAGGCGCAGTGGTGACGGGCGACTGTTCAACGCTTTACGCGGTAGGGGGACACAGGGCCCTGACTCCCTTCCTTCGCTGGTGCGGTAGTCCACAAAGAACGCCCTCTAGGGACGGCTTGCACGCAGAGGCCACCTTACAGGATCTCTACCACAACCACAGCATTGTCAGCGAAACGGAGACGTCTTGAAATCGTCGTGAAACTTGAGAAAACCGGCGTCATTTGCGGATGTCCAGTTGATGATAGAAAAGCAAACGCGCAATATATCCTTTTGGCCTCGCTCATCCTTGACAGGGAAGGGTTTCGATTCCTTCGGGCCAGCGCGATGGAGAGTCAGGATCGGAGAGCTAGTGCGAACTGTCGTGATGGACTTGTGCCGAACAGACAACAGGTGTACGCCGCGGCCTGGAGGACCATCAAGGCCCAGTTCCCCTTGGCCTCAACCAGGAGTAGTATCTGGTTTACAAGGTAGTCCTGTAGGCTTCATGCTACACGCTCGCAAGGTACCAGATCTAGTCCACCCACAAGGTCCGGCTTGACGGGTGAAGCGGCCTCGACCCCGTTCTCCGTGGGTTTGTCATGGACGACGAACCAATGGTGGTCCCTTGCCACAGATCCATGAGAACAATCCGGAGGAGTACCGTGACACGCATCGGCGCCGTTTAAGAACGTTACAGCAGTGAGGGGGCGTGTCTGCTCCGATTCGACAGTGGGCCAATGGGACCGGGCTGTTCTTTCAAATGGTTCGTGGGTCGAGTTTATGAGTTCGTCGGGTGAGCCTTTCCAGCGACGGAGAGCATCTCGGCAATCCCACCGGCGCCAAAGTTCCGTGGGTTTCTTTGCCAGAGCTGTTCCTCAAGTTAAAGGTCCCTGATAACAATATGCGGCAAACACCGGGACTCGACAGGACACAAGTGGGCCGTTACATAAGTGACAGGATCACAATTCCCCCCAATCCCGGTTGATAGGCGAGGGGATCCCCACCACACACCCGCGAGTTCTGTAGTACTTATCTCCGCTAAAGCTGTACATAGTGTTTTTCCAGACTTCCCGGTCCTTCTCGAACCCCCTTCAGGTTGCATAATTCCCACGAGTCACGTGGGCGACGCGCGTACCCTATCTTCCCCCTACTTCGCAGTGGTATATAAGCTCAGGACGTTCAGCGCTGCGTCCAATTTCCGCCAATCCCCTTCTACCAACATCTTAATACCTTCACCATGGCTGATCCCAGTGGCGCTCCTCCTCAACCTGGTCCCAATGACACCGCGACTGCTATCTTACGGACAAAAAAATCGTACGGAGCTCCGCGTTTATCGCATCCAGCAACACTTCTGATATCGTTTTCGTAGCCCTCATCGTCTCGTTGTAGACGAAGCCACCTCGGATGACAACTCTGGTGGGTTCTTTTTTTGCCTGGACGCTGAATACATAATGACAACGGAACGTAGTTGCCACTCTCAACCCAGCCACAATGGAGACGCTGCAGCTCTTTCGAGGAGACACTATTATCGTCCGGTATGTTTGGTTTATAGAAACAAGGGTCCTGTTGACAGTCTTTCCAGTGGGAAGAAGAGGCGCGACACCGTTCTCATCGTTCTCAGTTCCGATGATGTTGACGAGGGAAAGATCCAAATGAATAAGGTCGCCCGAAACAACCTCCGGGTAAAGCTGGGGGATATCGCAGTTGTTCACCAGTGTCCCGATATCAAATATGGCAAACGCGTCCATATTCTCCCCTTCGATGACTCGATCGAGGGCCTCAGCGGGAACATCTTTGACGTTTACTTGAAACCATACTTCTTAGAGGGTAAGTGCCTTATATGCGGATAGTTTACGACATCTTCTTACAGGAAATCTAGCGTATCGACCTGTTCGCAAGGGTGACACCTTCCTCGTCCGTGGTGGAATGAGGACTGTGGAGTTCAAGGTCGTCGAAACTGATCCGGCCGAATACTGTATTGTTGCTCAGGATACTGTCATTCACACTGGTGTGTATATCATTATGCACTCGATCTATTTCCCTCGTTAACTTTTACCTCAGAGGGTGACCCTGTGAAGCGAGAGGATGAAGAGTCGAATCTGAACGACGTTGGCTACGATGACATCGGCGGCTGCAGAAAGCAAATGGCTCAGATTCGTGAATTGGTCGAACTTCCTCTTCGTCACCCGCAACTTTTCAAGTCGATTGGTATCAAACCTCCCCGGGGCATCCTCATGTATGGCCCACCCGGTACAGGTAAAACCCTGATGGCCCGGGCTGTCGCCAACGAGACTGGTGCTTTCTTCTTCCTCATAAACGGTCCGGAAATCATGAGCAAGATGGCTGGAGAAAGTGAGAGTAACCTGCGGAAGGCTTTCGAGGAGGCGGAAAAGAACTCACCGGCGATCATCTTTATTGATGAGATCGACTCGATCGCCCCAAAACGTGAAAAGGTCAGCGACTCTATTTCCCCGCGCTTCTCTGGTCTAACTCTTGTCAGACCAACGGAGAAGTCGAACGTCGTGTGGTTTCCCAACTTTTGACCCTCATGGATGGTCTCAAGGCTCGGTCAAATGTCGTTGTAATGGCGGCCACCAACAGGCCGAATTCTATTGATCCCGCCCTCCGTCGTTTTGGTCGATTCGATCGTGAAGTCGACATTGGAATCCCTGACCCGACTGGCCGTCTCGAGATTCTTCGAATCCATACCAAGAACATGAAGCTCGGTGATGATGTCGATCTCGAGCAAATTGCGGCCGACACCCACGGTTATGTCGGTTCTGACCTTGCTGCCCTTTGCTCGGAGGCGGCCATGCAGCAAATCCGAGAGAAGATGGACCTTATCGACCTTGAGGAAGACACGATTGACGCGGAGGTTTTGGATTCGTTGGGTGTCACAATGGAGAACTTCCGCTTTGCCTTGGGAACCTCAAACCCCTCTGCCTTGCGCGAGACTGTTGTGGAGATCCCTACCGTCACCTGGGACGATGTTGGTGGTTTGGACAAGGTCAAGCAGGAGTTACAGGAAACTGTGCAGTACCCCGTCGAGCATCCCGACAAATTCCTCAAGTACGGCATGTCTCCATCAAAGGGTGTCTTGTTCTATGGCCCTCCGGGTACCGGAAAAACGTTACTTGCCAAGGCTATCGCCAACGAGACCCAAGCGAATTTTATCAGTATCAAGGTTCGTATTCTCAGGCATCCGAAAACTTCCATTCTAACCCGCGACTCTAGGGTCCTGAACTGCTTACCATGTGGTTCGGTGAATCCGAAGCCAACGTCCGTGATGTCTTCGACAAGGCCCGTGCCGCCGCTCCTTGCGTGATGTTCTTCGATGAGTTGGATTCGATTGCCAAGGCTCGTGGTAATTCCGCCGGTGACGCTGGAGGTGCTGGAGATCGTGTTCTCAACCAAATACTGACGGAAATGGACGGTATGAACCAGAAGAAGAACGTCTTCATCATTGGCGCTACCAACAGGCCCGACCAGATCGACCCCGCTCTCCTTCGTCCCGGTCGTCTCGATCAGTTGATCTACATCCCACTTCCTGACGAACCTTCACGTCTTTCGATCTTGAGGGCTGCTCTCAGGAATTCTCCTGTTGCTCCCAACGTCGACCTTGGCTACCTTTCCAAGTCAACTCACGGATTCTCTGGTGCCGATCTTACCGAGATTTGTCAGAGGTCCGCCAAGTTGGCTATCAGGGAGAGCATTGAGGCCGACATCCGAAGGGCTCGGGAGAGGAAGGAACGTGAAGAGGCTGCTGGAGATGAGGTGAAGATGGAGGAGGATGAGGAAGAGGAGGACCCAGTTCCAGTTATCACCAGGTTCGTGTTACTTAGTACCCTGCGGCTAATCGTCTTACTGATCTCATCTTTTTCTAGGGAGCATTTCGAGGAGGCTATGAAGTATGCTCGCCGTTCCGTCTCCGATGCCGACATCAGGCGATATGAGATGTTTGCTCAGAATCTCCAACAATCTCGCTCGTTTGGCGGCAACTTCAAGTTCCCCGACGGCCCGGGTGACGCATCTAACGTCGGTACGGCCGGCGGCGATGGAAATGCCACGTTCGGTGACGACGGTGGAGATGATGACCTCTACGCTTGAATGACACTACTGTTTTCTCACCCCCATCGTTTTTATTTTTTTGATTCCTGTTTCTTCTCTGGAGTAAAATAGATCAAGCGCTCGGTGTACCATTATCATTAACAATGACGGGAGTGGTTGTGAATGAAGAACTATCATCCTTGCATCTTAATTGTCCCTTTCTGGTGTACAGGAGGACCCGACTGTGAGCGTCGGTATAGTGGCGAAGCGTACTGTGACCAGTGGTGCCCGCTCTCGACCGTCATTCGTAAGAACTTGTGAACATGCCATGCTCTAGAAATGACAGTTTAGTGCGCGTGGGGGATGCCTTCTAGCTCCTCCCCATCCGTAGGCACAGGCGTAGGCTGATCGGGGGGATGCTCGTTTGTGTGTGTAGTGGTTTCTCTGAGCTGTGGTTCAGCGGAGGTCTGCTCGGTATCCATCGCGTCCTCGTCCTCGTTCTTCTTTGTAGTTTCCACCTTGGAATCCTCACCGTCCCTCTTCTTTGTCTGTTCTTCAGTTGGTGCCGGCGGCCCGACGCCAGCCCTCACCGTCGCTGGGGGCTTCGTCGACTCCTCAGCTTTCTTCGCTGTAGTGGGACGAAACGATCAGGCCTCGCACGACCGGAGCATGTTCTCGCACTAACCTGGTTCATTTTTTGTTTCTCGTTTGTGGGTGTCCCGAAGGAGACTCTTCAAACCACCCCTTACTTCGGAGGGGTACAACCTATCTGATCTTGTGCGGAACTCGCCGACTGCACGTTCAACGACAGGATATCTCGTTTGGTCATGAGCATGAGGTTCGGAGACCGTGGAGAACCCATGCTGCAGTCTCTACCTATCAAGTTCTGCTATGAGCTCTCGGTGAACCGCCTCTTGGGGCAGGTACCCGAGTTTACGGTCCGCCTGTAACTTTTGGTGGGCGATGTCCTCGACTCGAGACAGCAGAGGCCGAACGGCTTCCTACACGTCACACATCAGACCTTCTGTTATCCTCCAGGCGGGATAAGATGTAAGAATTTACGCTTCTCTGGAAATCTGCGAGGATTTCTCGTCTAAGACGGTCGAATTCGCCAGATTTTTTGTACCTGAAGCACCCCGCGTCGTGTTTCAGCGGTCGTCTGCCAGCTAGTAGACCAGAGACTTACGCTGCGACAAGTTGCGCTGGAGTCGTTATAGACATGCTGGTTCTGACGATGACCTCCAGCAGGAGACTGCTTTCATGTGCAGCCACTCACGGTCCAAGTCGCAATGGAGATCGCCGAAAGCCGAAACACCGCGAGTGATCCGCCACGATCGGCCCAAGGGTGTGTGACCCGGTCCCACCCCCCGGCCCTTCTCTCGCTCTTCCTCCCCTTCCCCTCTCAAAATCCGGAACCACGGGCTTTCCGGCCGTGCATGCTGCTGACTGCGGCTGCTGCACTCGTAGGACTCATAACCGGATATCGGATCTCCCGGATTCAGCCGGACCAGGAATCGGAAGACAGCGGAAGGATGACCACCCCCCATGATTTCCCGGAGTTGAAGAACGATTTGCTTTTGCGAGCGGCTCGAGGTTCACCATTCCGAGTGCATAGAAATTTAACTATGGACTGAATGGTGCTTAGGTGAAGTGACAGAAAGAGCACCGGTGTGGGTGATGAGACAAGCCGGCCGTTATCTACCAGGTGCGAGCCCCTGCCATCGCCCCCAAGTATCAGCAGGCGGATCTAACCCTACGGTTCCTTGCTTTTGCCTAGAATTTCGTGCCGTCCGTGCGGAACACGAATTTTTCGAAATTTGCAGGACGCCTCACCTTGCGTGCGAGATCACCCTTCAACCGATCCGTAGATACTCCGGATTAGTGGACGCTGCAATCATCTTCTCCGATATCCTTGTTGTTCCACAAGCGATGGGTATGGATGTGATCATGAACCCCGGTCCGCACTTCCCAGATCCCCTGAATACACCCGAAGACGCTCACACGAAACTACACAAGGTTGTGGATGTGGAGAAGGAGCTGGGATACGTGTTTGAGGCTATAACATTGACGAGGAAAGAACTCAAGGGTGAAGTTCCTTTGATTGGGTTCTCTGGTGCGCCTTGGACGCTGTTCGCGTACATGATTGAGGGAGGAGGGAGCAAAACACTGCAAAAGGCCAAGAGTTGGCTGTACTTATACCCTTCGGAATCAAAAGATCTGCTGCATAGGATAGCGGAAGTCTGCGTAGGATATCTCGTTGGCCAAGTCAAGGCTGGGGCACAGGTGAGGGCTTGGAGATGCCACCACTTCGATTGACTCACTCCGTTCTGCTCCTTAGCTCCTTCAACTCTTCGATTCCTGGGCCGGTGAACTATCACCCCACGATTTCGCCGAGTTCTCGTTGCCCTCTCTTCAGTACATCGCTACCGAAGTTCGTCGGCGGCTAAAGGACCAAGGGCTCCCTATTGTTCCTCTCACCCTGTTCCCCAAGGGAGCAAACACTTCCCTGAAAAATATCGCTCAGACCAGCGGTTACGATGTGATCGGGCTGGACTGGTGTATCGAACCGTCCGTTGCTCGGGAAACCCTCGGCCCAAGTGTAGCGCTCCAAGGCAACCTGGATCCGAACGTATTGTATGGTGGGAGGGAAGCGATTGAGCGAGAAGTTAAGAGGATGTGTAAGAGTTTTAAAGGCGGTGAGGAGACAAAGGCGTGGATCGCGAACTTGGGACATGGTATCACTCCAGGAGTTGACCCTGAGGACCTCAGGTTCTTCTTCGAGTGCGTGCACGAGTACTCTGCGAATTAGTTTCTCCCGTCTTGTGGGTGTGTAATAGAACCAAGACTTGTGCTTCTGTCCTCAGTTCAGCCCGGACACATTTCCCGATCGAATCACCGCACGAATTCAGATTACGAAGGACACAGAGGAGGAGGACAACAAAAGAAGAGTTTCAGTACAGAGGATTGTTCTACAGTATACGGTCCGTGGTATCGCTGTTTGCAGTCAAGGTTCTGGATACTGAGCGAGGGCTAATAGCGATGTAGAGAGAGGAATAAATGGAATTAATAAGGAGAGTGATTGCCAAAGTACAACAGTTGCTGGTTTGTGGAGAAACGGGGCTAAGAAGCGGAATTGTGCACGCCAGGAGCGGTGTTGTCATTTACATGTGGAAGGGTGGGGGGTGACGAGATGGGGATGGAGGGTTGTGGACGGTACCAAGCCGTCGATGAAGCGGGGGATAATAATAGGGACTGTCGGGTCGGTGTCGCGTGTTAGCGTCGAGGATCTGGTCTCGTTCCGTTAGTAAAGATTGTCATGGTCGGGAGAGCGAAACCGATAACTCACCATAAAGACCACGCGCCGTCGATGGAATGAGGTATACGACGAATTGCTTAGGCAATGATACAGTTGGCAGAAGATGTCCTTCCGCTGGACTCGTAGTCGGTGGGGATTTCGACTTCCTCGGACCTGGCGGTGGAGGGGAGCTGGGAAGTGAGGTCGAAGGAAGCGAAGGAATCCATTGCAATCGAGTTTGTTGTAGAGGGGGGGTTTGCAGGGAGTATGCGAAAGGCTCGAGAGCTTGAGAAGAAGGACGAAGGAGGTTGGTGCTCATCCAGCCATGCCAGGTCCAACTTATATATTCATCGAGCATGCTGTGCGTTAGGATCCGACAATAAAAAAACGAGGAAGGAGGTCCAGCACGAATCCCGGTGAGGCCAAAGCGTGTCGCCAGGGGCCATGCGGGTTGATGAGGACGTACTAAGTTATTCGCTGGCGCGCGGATGATGACGGCGAGGCAAGACAATAGGTTGATCCCGTCGAATCAACCCGGCAAGCGGGATTGACCCAGATTAACCCCCAAAACGGCAGGGGCGGATCATTACCAACGCCGAGAGAGCGCAAGACAAAAGAGAGGGGAGAAGATCCAGCAGGAAGTCCGCTGGAAGGGCGATCAGTCCCGACGCAATGACTTATTGTTTTGACGGACCGACGACGGCTCGCGTGGGTTCCTCATCTCCCACTCAAGACCCGCGGGGATGAAAAGAAGGAATAAGAGATTCCCGTAACCCATTTAGACATATTTCGCTAAGCATGTTCGCTTTCCAAACGAGCCAGGGCAGAGTCAGATTCTCCCTCTCTCGTCTGATTGAGGGTCCGGGCAAGTGATGGTTGTGCATAAACAAACGAGCGCTTGACTCGGCGGTTTATTGTCTCTGCGCCTGTGCCATGTGGGAATGTTGATCGGACTTGGCAAGCCGTTGTCTCTTTCCGTTCCCTGTCGGGTTAATTTCCGGGATTTTTGTCGCCCGGTCACTGCACTCCCGAAAGGCGTTGTCTCACTCATCGGTCGAGGAACTAGCTTGGATACCTACCACTTTGCTGCGGAAGGAAAAACGGAGACAAATGAGGTTGTCCTCTTTTCTCTCTTCCGGGTTTACGCCTCAGCGTTTGACAAAACAAAAGGCCGGAATCTCGGAAGATACGGGTGCGGTCGACCAGAAACACCAACATTGAAACTCCCTTCGGATCCCTTGATTGTGGCCCTGGACTCCGGATGCTCGGTGTACAGTTATCCGGGGCTTTGCCTGCCGTATTCGTTGTTTCAATTCACAAGCACTCTCGGCTTCCGCGTGAATACGTAGGTGCGTGAGAGCTTACCACCCCAAAGCACGTCACCGAACATTTAACGCCATTAGTACAAAAAGACAAATATCAGACGTGACATACGGCTGAGGTAGCGGGTCCCCAGTAGGCAATAAACCTCGTCAGGAAGTCTAGAGCAAGCTGACCTCTGCTGACCTCCTCCCTTATTGTTCTTGCAAAAGTAACACTCACCACCTGGACGTGAACTCGTTCCTGAAAGTGATCGTGAGTGATCGGCCTCCACACTGCAATCTCCTCCCCTAAAAATCGGGTTTGCACCTGTCAAACCCTCGAGTCAAAACACTAATACGTACTCTGCGTGCTGACTTTGTACTTATTCAAGCATCTCCGTTCTCGTCTCATTGGAAATTCGATCTTTTGGAATGCAGGTGAGGGTCGTAGCATGGAGCTCGTCACGGAGGGCTCGGTGAGGGGGGGGGACGAAAATCTTGAATCAACATCCCGGGAGCGAGTATGACCGATGTACCTAAACGAAAGGCACAACTACGGTCCAAACTCAACACTTACCCACGCAGAACATGTTTGATATCTCCCTCAAGCCGCGGTTCCGGGAACAGGCACCCATGAATCAGGCACCAGTCAGCAAGTCATGCATTAGTACGGCGGCCGTACCCACCATGTGTCCACGGTTAACGGCTAGATTTACCCACTAACCTCACACGCATTCATCCTCTCGATAAGCCGTCCTATCAGTCCTAATGTAACCCGCCCCCAAGGCAGCGCACGTTCATACAGACCCACCAAGAATGGAGGCCATTCCTTTTTCAGCCAACAAGGTACGCATTCGGCACCGATCGCACAAGACCACCCCAAAGTGGCAGAGATGAGCGAGTTGAATTTGTTATTGTTAAATGAACAGATGAGATCTGCAGTATGGAACGATGGGGTGGGGGGAATGTACCGAGTGCGTGTATACAGAGTGACCCGGATAGTCACCCACTCACCCACTGTACAATGAGTATATCATTCATCGACAAGGGGATAAATATCCAAGACGCTCGACCGGGTGGTGGACGTAGGATATAGTGGCGGTGTTGTATAAAAAAAAAGGAAAGACGATTGCAGAATACATGCAGGGATATGCGAGAGCGAGAGAGATTGGGCAGTGAAGGGAGGTAAACCAAAAAGGTAACGCAATCGGAAGCGTAGTGCGAGGGGATCGGGAGGGGGGAGGGAAGTGATGTGGAGATAGGGGGTAGCGTATGTTAAGTGGTAAACGAACGAATAGACGGCGAAGCGCTTGAAACCAGATCAAACAATAATTATGGGAAAGCGGCGCAAAGAGAGCGCTTCTACGGTATGCCAAGGATGCGAGTGCAGCGATGAATCAACAAGGAAAACACTTGGACGCTTGGATCTTGATTCACGAATACGACGGTGTGTTACGGGAAAGAGACAACAGCATGCGTGGGAGCGAAAGGAGGAAGATCGAGCCCCGCGGTAGCGGGATCTGGGGTGAACCGCAGTCAGTAGGACCACGCGCCAGCGCTGTGGGAAGGGAGTCAGGACACTTGATGACACTCAGGCCTCGCTGAAACTGCTCCTTCTTCTCCTCGAGCTCCTCAGACTTGGCTTCTCCGTCCGACTCGTGGGTATCGAAACCGCTCCCGCGTTCTCAGAAACCCACGCAGAGTCCTCCTTTACCCCACCCAACCCCACGCTTCCACTCCTGTTCGCAGAACGCGTCCCGACGGCCAGGTCGCAGAGGGAGTTCGAGGTCTGGTGTGTGAGCCTTTTCCCTACCAGGGTGGGAAGTCTCGAAGGGAGGGTTGGCGAACCAGGGGTGGGGGTTTTCAACGGGGCCCTTTTCGACGTCGTGGTATTACTGTTGGAATTCGAGTTCTCATCAGAGTTGGTATTGATCTTGATCGGTACAAGTTTTGACGTTGTGCTCCTCGTGGTCGTCCCGTGGGCCAACCTTGGTATCTTATTTGGTGGGTGGACGCTGCTGACAGGTTTCGTGCTCTTCACCGGGCTCCCAGTGGTGAGGTTATTCGCTTGTCCCGACACAAGTTTGTTCTTTGCATTCGTAGTTGATCGGGTCACCCTGGTCGGCCGTTGTTCCGAAGCCACAGCTCTCGTAGTTGGCGCAGCAGATCGAGGGGCGACCTTCTTGACTTTCTGCGGCCGCACTGGAGTCGTGGTGTTCGTCGTTGTCGTCGTCGTCGTCGTCGTCGCGGTGGCGATTAGTGGGAAAACCTCGTCACTTTCCTCCTCTTCCCAGTCGTTCGTGCTTTTCCGTTTAGCCACGGGGGTTTTGCGAGGTTGTCCGGGTGGAGAGATAAGCTTCGCCTTCTCCTGAGCAGCAGCAATATGCTTGCTCGGAGTCACAGGTGGTAACTGCCTTGTGAGGATCGCCGTAGTGGTAGCGGTCGTTGTCGAAGCCTCGTTCATCTCTTCATCCTCGGCAGGGGGGGTGGCAGGGGCAATAACCTTCGTAGCAGCGGCGGCAGCAGTGAGGGCGGCGATTTGTTGTGCTTGAAGCTTCTTCATCTCGTCTACTGCAGCCCACTTCGCCCATTCCAGCTGCTTGAGGTACATGTACTGTTGTTGTGGGCCGACAACCGTCCCCGGACGGACGATACGCATGAAAGCAATGGCCTCTGTTGCGGTGAAACCGAACTTCCAGATAAGGTAAGCCCCTATCAGGGTCCCCGTTCGCCCGAGACCAGCTTTACACTACATGAAGGGATTTAGTGCCCGGTCTCGAAAAACAAAAGCATTTGTGGCGAGTAACTCACGTGAACGGCAACAACACCTCCAGCTTCTATAACTTCATCGGCCATGTCGATGAACTTCCTCACAATTTCGTCGGTGGGGTTCGTCCCGTCATCGAAATACAGTTCGACATGATCGATTGACCGATCAACAAACATCTGGCGATCGTACAGCTCGTTATTGAGCCTGACTACAAGCTTGATATTCCTTTGCTCGAAGTAATCGAGACAGTTCAGAAAAGGTTGGGGTAATTTCCTTTCCAGTGCATGCCTGGACGGGCTGGGGCTGGCTTGATCGTTCTTCTCCTTCTGTTTCTTGATCCAGCTCGGATCCACCGGGGAAGCAAAAGCAATGAAGTTTGGTGTTATCCAATTCCAGTCGCCGTTCTCGACCTTCTCGTAGTACTCGTAGTCGTCGAGGTTGAATTCTGAGAAGTCGCACAGCCCGCACTGGATGGCTTTCCAGATACCCCAGAGACAGTCTTGGATGTTTAGGTTGAAGTCGGACCGGCCCTTTCCCGCGTCGCGGAAGCAGAGGAACTCAAGTTCGGCAATGGGCTGGAAGGCCTCCCAAGGTGTTCGGCGGTGTACGACCATCTACGGGTAAAAAGGGGGATGTGAATATTTGTGACTGAGTGTGAGGGTGTGCGTGAACAGAGCGGCATACAATGTAGAGAGCTACCAGCAGCGCGGCGTTGGCCTTCTTCCTCGGATCACTTGACGAATAGAATACCAGCCGATAAGGTCCTAGTTCCTTATCCTACCCCACGAGTCTCAAATTTAAGTACTCCACCGTACCAAGAAACTATCGGAACGCAAAAGGTACACTCACCTCAAGTAACTCGTGTATCAGGATACACGCCCTATACACCATCGCCATGTTTAACGGACCCCAGTCCTGGTAGAACGAGAGGTAGAATAGGTCATCGTCGAGGGTGAAATAGTAGTACAACGCTTGAGAATCGGCTTCGGGGTCGGGTTCGGTCCTGGAGCCGCTAGCACCGTGGCCGGCGCCTCGTATGGGGGGAGGTTTGAATTCTGCGCCGCGGGCGTTGAGGTGCTGCGGTTTGGGTAGAGGTCCGGGGAAGGTGGTGAAGTACAACCTGCGGAAGCAGATAAGGCGACGAATCAGACAATAGGCAACCCGGGATCGAAACGCCACTGGGCCAGAAGGACAAAGCCGCAAGAAACAACGCGCGTGTTGGGGAGAAGGGGTGCACACCTTTCTGCGAACTTTGAGAGAGGCTCACAGTTGAGCGTGTTTACGGGCATGTTTCGTCCGGGCTTCAAACCAGCGATCTTGCTGGGATGGAGAAAAAGAGGATTTCCCAGGGGGGGCGTAGACAGAAACCAGACGAGGTGTGGTTCGTGTGCGGTGGGAGGGAGGATCACTGATGGCTTCCCACGAGTGCAACGTCTCTCTCCTTTGCCAGCGACCATGGCAAATGCTTCCGCAAAGAAAACGGCTGCGAGCAATGAACGAGCCATCTCAAACCTGCGACAGGGTCTCCTCATCGCCACGACGCTCTCCATGCTCATTCGACTCATCTTCCGCTTAAAATCGCTCTCACCTGCCCGACTGTCCTTCTGGATCCACATTCTCTCCCACGTACCCTCCACACTCATCGCTAGGTATCTAGCCAGGATCGGGGAACCAAAGCGGACCGCCACGGGGGAACTGATTTCACCCGGGGAGGATCTCAACCAGCCGGGTGTAATCGAATGGTCCTTCGACGTTATTTATGTCACTTGTGAGTACACCACAAACCCTCAGATGATTGTCCTTCGATCGGTCTCTTGCAGGGACGTGCCAAATTGGAAGCGCAATATTTGGCGAAAGGTTCTGGTGGTTGGCCGCAGTCGTAAGCCCCACCTCTCTACCTCACCCCACTCCGTCTCAATCATAGCCTGCACATCATAGATCCCACTATATGCGCTTTACAAAATCTGGACGTCGTTCATTGGACCATACCTTGGCTTTGGGAGATCTTCTGATTCGGTTGATGACGCAGAAGAAAATCCCCCCCAGCAAACAAGCAGGCGGCAGGAGAAACTCAAGAAGCGCAGCGAACGAGGAGACTCGCGTGTTCAGACAAAGGCCGTCAAGAGGCAACAGTGAAATGTGATCTAATGCACACAATACATCTAGCGTGGTACGTCGTGTCATTTATCATCATGACGCGCTAAGTTTCCAGCGTTTTCGCTGATAGCCAATTGCCTGTCCATTCACAATTGCACCGAGTAGTTTCGCATCTTCGTCATCGGGATTGTCTTCTGTCGCGAGCATGAGACTCTTCAGTGATTCCTGTACGAGAGCCGCAGTCTGTAGTTTCTTTTCGAGCGACTGTACGGCGGCCTTCTTCATCGGTGCAACCTGGAGTAAACAAGTTCAATCAACTGAAAACCACGTTAACGAAGAGGCCACACCGGTGTTCTCAAGTATGTGTGTTTTGGAGGTAGGGCGGGTGTGTAGTGAGGTATACTCCTTAGTGTCGCGGGTATGACCAACCCAGGCTCATCCTCATCCGAGTTGAGCATACGTGGCAGAGGGGGTGTAGGTTCAGGAAGTTCAAGGGTCACGGCCTGGACACGGTGTGGATCTGTGAGAGGGTGAATTAATTACATACCAAGCAGTGTTGAGAGAAAAGGCGCACCTGACGACTTTGGCTTCTCGCTTCTGGACCCTCCAGCAACCTTGTTCAACTGCTCCGGATCCACATTCCGTTCTTTGCATGCCAACAACAAATCCGTGACGATGGGACCCGACCTATTCGCGAGATTCGCGAGTTCATGTGCCCTCTCAAACAGCGTCTTCACGTCTGTACGAGGAATTAAGAAAGTGATTCCCAACATCGAGATGAAGGGGAACGTACATTCAACAAGTTCCGCCTCTAGTCTCTTCATCGCGCCAAGCTCGCTTCCATCAAAACCTGCATTTTTCAATCCAGCAAGCACCAGCCTCTCGATGGTTTTGGTCGCCACCTCCGGGTTGATCGACGAGTAATCCGGCGGGGGAGGGGGTTCGGCTGGGCTAGTCGGACGCGCGTACAATGATGAATAGGATTGGCCATAGTACGACGGATACGACGTCGGTGTATAAGGTAGTGTCATTCCCGATAGCCCGCTCATGGCCATCGTGGATGCGTACGGTGGGACCGTGTACGTCCCATATGAATAGGGTCCTGAACCGGAAGCATAACTCGTCGTTGTGGTCGGGTACCCGGAGGCATTAAACGTCGTCGTCGTGGATTGGATTGGCTGGATTGCGGACGTGTACACGGACGTTGTTGGGGGTGTGTAGGGGATAGTGGTGTAAGATGAACCTGACATGGTGGCTGTCGCGGCAGTGGTCGGTTTCGCTTTCGATCAACTAGCTGGCCACTCGCGAACTTGCCGGGCGATGCTTGATCCCAGATTGTGGGGACCGGCAACCCTCTGCCAAAATTTGATCCCACGCGTGATTTCCCACACACTCAATTCGTTCCACATTTTTATCAACTCTTTCACATTAGGATACCGCATGCAACAAACAGCTTAAAAACATATACTGTAAGGATATGTATCAGCCTTCAATTGCCTAACATGGTTTTAGGGGGAAGTTACACCAAATGGCAGAAAACTGTGTCTTCTTTGGAACACCCCAAACCTGGTGATTGAGATGAGTGAAGAAACCCTGTCTGGACAGGGGTATATGGACAATTCTCTCTTCAATGGAATCCATGCTGCTGCTATGTGTGAAGAATCGCTCTGCAGCACAATGCAAAGGACCTCATTCCCCATGGGAATGGATACACAGTGGATCTGTTAGTCTACTCTTTGACCCATTGACATCAGGGAAACCTTTGATCACTTTCAAAGTGCTGAAAGTGCCTGAAAGCAGTGGAAAGTGTGCAGAAGTGCACTTCTGAAAGCCAAGTGCTTACTTCTGGAAGTAAAAGTGACCCTAAGTGCCCAAATTTGGTGGGGGGGATTACTGTGAAAAATTTGGTGCTCATAAGTAGCCGTGACTTTTCCTGATGGATGTACTCTATTCAGTTCATCTGATGTAATGTTCTTCCTTTTGCACTGGGTGCATATTTGCTCGGTACATCTTCATGCACCATGTGTTTTTTGTAGTTACCATAGTCTCCCTGTTATTGATACACTCTTAATTTTCATCCTGGGTTCCACTGCCAACTGTTGTGGCAACAGATCCATGTCAGGGCTGCTCTATGCCGAGACCTTCTCCAGGAGATGACTCCTACTGGGAGTCACTAACCGATTCTTGAGTAGCTTGCCCTTGTTGAACAGAGACGACAATGAGCCACTGAAGTGGATAGAGGTCTTCAAACCAAAGGGGTGGAAGATGAAGCAGGGCCTTGCACAATGCTGGACGATGGGTTGAGGAGGCAGTGGATGCAACAGTAGAGGAAAGAGGGAGTGGAGTGGAAGGGAACAGGCCTGGTGTCCTGTATCTTACAGTAAGTCTCTGAACTTGTCCAAAGAGGGTCTTCAGGCAGAGGAAATCCTGTAATAACAAAACTAGCAAATACAGACACTATCTGAGGTCCTTATATACTACCAGAGTGGCCTGTGACAAGTGACGAGTGACGCTGAGTCAAGGGGATGACCTATAGTCATAATGAGTCATTATAGGGGTAAATGTGGGTCATCTGAATAGCATGACAAAGAACAATCAGAAGGAAAGTGGGTCATGGGAAAGTCATGACAAAGAAAAGCTGAGAAGCGTGGGAATAACCAATGAGAAAAAAGGGAAGAAGTGAGACCATTGTGTCATCAGGGAGATTGATGGGGAGTGTGGGAATAGCCAATAGGAAAAAGAGGGAAAATGGTACCACTTGTGTCACCAAGGAGATTGATGGGAACAATGGTGACGTGTGCTGGTTGGGAAGAGGTGGATAAAAGGGGGTGTCCTAGGGTGCCAACTCATCATCTGCTCGTCTTCCAAAACCAACAAACCTAGCTTTCTTCTGACTTCTCATCCTTTCATCACCTATCATCATGCCTAGAATCTCCCAAGACACCTACCGCATCCATGACATGTCCGTCTCTCATACTGACCAGGGACGCTATCCCCATTCCCGCTCCAATGTTTTCACTGTCAGGGCCACTCTTCACCCTAATGTCAGGGTTGATGCCTGCTTACTAATCGATGGACACCAGAGGTGTAGTAAGTGATGGGTGGTTCGGGGTGAGGGGAAGTCGAGGAGCTCGATCTGGGCGGAGGTTAGGGGACTTGTGATCGTAGGGGAAGACCGGCTTCCAAAATTTATTGACAAAGTCGGCAAGTGCGTGTGAAAACAACCAGAAGCTTTCCTCTTGAGGATAAAGGTCTGCTTGGGTTTGTAGCCAGGCGATGACTTCTCCAGGAAGTCCTGTTGGAAAGTCCCACCAACTAATAACACAAGACTCACAGAGGAAGAGGGGGTGTTGATGGATGTGAACGAGTGGCTTATCTTGCGAGTAAGCGGAGTGGACGATGAAGGTGATGACTGCAAGAGGTTGATTAGTGTATACTGATCTCCACTCGAAATAGTGATCGGTGGTAGCGAGGAAAGGTGGGGCGGGGGCTCCACTATCTAATGAAGAAAAGGGCTTATAGTAGGGACAGTGCACGAGCTGGCCTCTGGTCTGGTTAACACTGAGGCTTGTCAGCAAGCGTTGACTCCACAAATAAGGTCTTATGTCTTCGATAGAAGGGAGAGGGAAAGGGGAGACTAGATTGGGGTTAGGGAGTTGAGGTGGCAACATACAATAGCAGGGGACACCTGCTAAGTATGTTAGTATAAGAGGGAAAGCTGTTTATTGAGAGTATCCAACTTACTAGTTGGAGTAGTGGGTTACAGAGAAGATTGAGGATAAGGGGAAAAGAAAGCTGGAGGGGCTCGTCCTTATATACTCCCAAACCCGGGTCACATGATCTACTACTTTCTGTGGCTAAGTCTACTCTTCCCTTGGAAGCGTCTAATGATGACTAGGCGTGACTCATACTTAGTCATTGGAACTACTAGTGATTCCTTCTAGAATATTCTGATTTCCAATTGATAAATGGAACGGTCTTCTATTTGATGTGATGGGAGGGCTGCGCATTGATGGGCTGTGTTTCTGAGAAGTTTGATGGCGTTTCAAGGAGAAATCCCCGGATCTAAAACTCCCCTCCAGTTATGGCTTACTTTGGTAATATTTGATGGAAGGGTTTGATGGAATCTAAGATCCGGTGTTTCAGGGTTAGGGTTCTTACCATCTATTTAATGATTGGTCGTTGGCTGGTTTCTTCCCTCAGTTCGCTTTTCCTTTCCCCCCATCAATCAGTCACTCCTCCTCTCTTAAAGTTCTTCCCCAATTGTCATTATGTCCGCCGCCTCTTCTGTCAACATCAATCTTTCTCTCCCCATCGTTATGGGATCTCAGGATGAGGTTTGGGGTCATGATAGCGTGGACTTCTTTGATGGCTCCGACCCATTGGTATGTGTGGTGAAGCCTCTAGGGATTTGTCCTGGAACTTAACCTCATGTTTAGATTGATCTTTCTTATCGTTCTGGGGAGAGCGTGTTCCAACATCCCCCTTCCACTGTTCCCGAGGTTGCCGTGGAGATTTTATGTCTTCGTATGAACGAGATAGTTGCTGGGCAACTACATGCGAATACCATTAACATTCAAGACACTCAGGCTGCTTGTATCATGGAATTGGAGCAACAGTTGGATGGGATGGGTTTAGTGATCCATGGTCTTCATTCCAGAGTTGAGGGTTTGGTGGAGAAGTTGGATGAGGCTCATGTGCTGTCAGTAATGTGTAAAGCTTTATTGACTCATTACGTGGAATCTCATTGGGTACCTATTGCTGGTCTTATGGAACAGATCGGTTCCTATGCTGCCTGTCAGCTCGTCACTGGATCCCTGCCTCATGGACCCTGTGATTTCTCAGATGCAGGGGTTATCCTTAAGGGAGCGAATGAACCTTCCAGTCCTTCTTCCCTCCCCTCGCTCGAGTCCGTCTCCTCCTCTTCCATCAACTCTGTCTACTTCACCCCTGGCTTCCTTCAATCAGCACAAGGAACGACGTCGTTCACGCCACCAGAAGTTGTCCCGTTCGTCGTACAAAGAAGATCAACCACCCCGCCAACGTTGTCTCCCTCATTCCCAGGAGACACAGAATCGTTTGGCTTCCTTGACCAGGGAGTCGTCGACGAAACAGGCTTTACAGGGTTTCCATTACTTGGTGATGAGGGATGGAGTTCAGGAGGCAGTGGAGGCGATGCGGTGGATTCTGTTGGAGTTGGGTATTGAGTTGGAACACAACCCTTTTGGTTGTTCGTACTGCAAGGTAGTTGATGGACAGTTCGTTTCACTGGGGGCAAGGGTACCCAGAAACGAGTGGGAACATTGAAGGAACATCTCAAGGTCTGGGTCAATTTTACTGCACTGTAACCAACAGACACATTTATGGAACATTTGGAATGTGTTGCTAAAATGAAACTGAAATGTTTCCATTGGTAACATTTAAAATGTTCCCAGAAATGAGCTTTAGATATTCTTAGGCCCATATCAAGTGGAAACATCTTAAGTATATGGCCCGTTTGTAGGAATATTGAAGGAACATAGACTACGAGGCTCATTCCTGCCAAAAACATTGGAGGATTATTTGTGGCAACAGGTTAGGAACATTTTTGTAAGTATTTCTGAGAACATTTTAAATGTTACCATTGGGCACATTTCAGTTTCATTTTAGCAACACATTCCAAATGTTCCATAAATGTGTCTGTTGGTTACAGTGCAGTAAAATTGACCCAGACCTTGAGATGTTCCTTCAATGTTCCCACTCGTTTCTGGGTACCCTTGCCCCCAGTGTTTATTGCTCTCGTAGTGTACATTATCCTCGTCATGTTCTTCATGACCTTCTTGTAGAGGACCACTCAATGTGTGGTTGCGAACATTGACTGTTCTTAGCTCCTCTGATGAATCAATCTTGGGTTTCCTCCTGTCCTTTATGTCACGAATCTCAATAGTGATCTGTTTGATCTGATCAATCAGATCACGCGTTCGTGACACCTAAGCTCTACTGCACCAAGGTGACAATCTGGAGAACAAATCAATCCAGATACCAATCACAACCATGACAGCTTGTGTGGTCACTTCTTCCGGTAGGTGTTCCTGCTGCACAATGGGGTTAACCCAATAGGACAATCACAAGCTACTTGGTAGATGTGAGCCTCAAACCGAGGGCTTATCTGAGCGAGTGTTGGTCTTGACTTGAAAGTTGAGTGAAGGGGTAACAATGATGAATGGATAGAACTGAGTGGAGGAGAGCAAGAAGAGTGCTGGGGTTTCTTCCAAAGGAAAAAGACTTGCTTGTCCGTAACAGTGCAAGAGGGCTGAGAAGGGGAGAGGATTTCCTGGAATTGCAAAGCTAAAGAGACACCAGCCACAATCTATCTACCTATATAGGAAGAGTGGTCGTGACAGTGACAAGTGTAACCGGAACAATGCAAAACCAGTGGAGGGAGAGAAAGGAGAGAAAGAATAGAAATGAATGAGCGTGTGGGAACTACCAAAACCTAAAAGGGTAACATGTACCAAAAATGGAAAGGTAGGGGTTGGATCTGATGAATGAATGATCAGAGTGAAATAGGGGATAAGATCAATAATGCAGATGAATGTGAAATGTGTAGGAGAAATGAATGTAAAGGGGCATCAAAGATAAGTCCAAAACATGTCCATGAAAGTCCAGAAAGAAGGTCCAGGTCATGATGTCATGGATGACAATGGTAGAGTGAATGATGTCAGAACGTCGTCAGAAGTGATGTCAGAAGTTGAGACTCATGTGCTGCGGCTGACTGAGCTGGGTGGTGGATGATGTCATGAGTGGTGATGAGCTTGGGTGAGCGGTGTTGTGAGGATATGGGTGGTGATGAGGTATTGAGTGAACCCTTGATGGTGGGAAGAAGGTCCGGACCAGAGGTAGCGTTCAGGGGATAGTTGGAAAGCATATAAGCAGGGCAGATATGTGATCAATCCCCATCAATCCTTCCTTCCACTTCACCAATCACCAATCGCCAACACTACACCTTGATGTCTATCTGTAATGCAGCCACTGTTGATAACTCTGTCGGTTCTCATGCTGTGTATGTCGCTCCCGACAATAGGGGAGAAATCACCTGTTGTGACAATTGAGGCCATACACGGAGTCAGATTGATCCCAACGCAGTCTATCCCAGTCCAGTTGAGGCTAGTATCCTGTTGTTGTTCTCCCACGGTCTAGCGGCTAACCTTTTTGAACAGATCATGGGTCGGATGCTGTCCGGAGATGTCAACGACATCCTTGGAGAGTGTTGTCGGCTTGATTGCTGTGGTTCCCCAAAATGAGGGGTTTTCTGGTGCAGTCTTGGTTCTCTTGTTTTTATGCAAGCAGGCTGGTTGGTTAGGTCAGGCAACTAATGACCTAATATCCAACTCCTCAGGGGGTGCGGGATTGACGTTCTCCAGCTGCTGCTCCTGATGAGTTCGCTGAAGACTATTAGTGCTTCTTCAGTAGCTTGTTGGGTACTTCAACGGTCTTCACACCGGTCTCCTTGTGATACTCTGTAACCCTGACTGGAGGTCCTGAGAAGAGTAGCAAGCGTGGGAATCTGATTTCCTAATGAGGAAATGGAGTGGTCCTTGGATGAGTGTCGACGGAGTGGAGTGGGAAAAGGTTGTCTAAATGGGGAATGGTCTCTGTCTGTTCTCCTGAAGAGGTTAGACTGTTGATCTGATCAACATCTTGGCGGTCAGAAGGTCTCTGGTGAATGGGGCTGGAAGTGGGCTAAGTAGCCTGATCGATCCGTCTGTGTTCTGGCTTGAAGTCAGTTAAGTGACTGGACTAAGCGTCTGTGTTCTGGCTTGAAGTCAGCTAAGTGGCCTGACTAAGCGTCTGTGTTCTGGAGAGGAGGCCTGATCTAGATCGCAAGATCAAAGGTCTGTCGAAGTGGTGTGAATCTTCCTTGTCTAGATCGCAAGATCAAGGGTCTGTCGATACTGAGAAATGTCTCTGAAGGCTCTGGGGATGGAGCACTCTGGATTATAGGTCTGGTGTTTTTTCAGAGAAGGATGATGAGTGAAAACCCTGAAGGGGTTCAGGTGTGGGAGATGACTCTGAAAGAGTTTGAGAGAGAGAGATGTGAGAGAGGGAGATGGGAGATGTGAGGTAAAAGGGGGTTTATTGGCTAATTGTGGTAACTAAAGGCAGGGGTTCAGGGGGAGGGCATTACCTGCCTGACCCTAAAACCATGAGGATGAGTCCCTTATATACTTTTCCGTACATACAAGTATCTACAGTTCTCATGCCTTTGTTTGGTTGGGGGCTGTGTGTCACATGTCACTCCTGCCACAGTCCTTCTGTATTGAGGCTGTGTGTTAGAGGGTCATGTGGGGTATCTACTGAATGAAGCTGTGCTCTGGCATAGCCTCATTGTTTACCGAGTCCTGTGCGTTCTGTCACATTATTCCTTCTGTCACTCCCAACTGAATTAGGGCTGTGTGGCTAGTGTGGGAATGAAACATGGTCAGTTAGCAACGGTTCCCGTATCCCTGGTGATAGGGCTGTGTTCTTGATGGATGGTGGTCATGGGGTAAAGTCTTGTGATCAGTTTCTGATGGAGAATTCTGATCTGTTGGAGTGGTGATGAGATCATGGGGTAGTGAGGTCATAGCGGTGAGGTCATGGGGTGGTGATGTCATGGGGTGATTCTTCTGCCTTCTTTTTAGTCATCCTGCTTATGTGATCTCTCCAGGATACATGATGGAGGGGAGGGTTTATTGTGGGGGAAGGGGAGGGAGAGAGGGTACAGTTCTGGCTAATAATCTACCTGTCCTCTCCTCATGTTCGACAGTGTCACTACAATGATCGGCTCTGGGGTTATGCTATTAGGACCACTGAAACATGGAGGACCAGCGACAGAGAAACTTGGAGGGATCCCATCCTAGCTTTGTTGTTTAGGATGGGGTCGTTCAACTGGGAGAGCGAAGACAAGCTGATGAACCAGGCGAAGCAAGCTATTCGTTTGGGAACCGCCACCAGCATTTGAATCTGGAATAGGGTCATAGAGATCCAGGAACGGTGAAATACCGTGTCTCGGGGCAGGGTGCGCAAGAGAAGGGGTAGGGAGAAGGTAGGGATCAGCCGGTATGTGGTAGGGAGTGTCGGAGGTGGAATAGGGAAGGAATCCGAGGGGACGTGAAGCAAAAACGAGATGAGGACGAGACTGCGAGCGCGAGACGAAGGCAAGGACGACGAGGACGAGGACTACTGGCACAAAGCGAGGGCTAGACGAGAGCGAGGACGACGAGGACGACTGGGAGACTCAAGGGAAGCGACAAGAGACTGGGGGAGAACTCCGCGAAGGGGATCTGGCATTAGGGGCTATAGAGTACAGTCTTTATATATCATCTAGGGAGGCAACTCTCGGAAACTCGGAAGGAACTAGATACTGAGAAGAAAAGGGGAAAACGTCGAGACATGAGCGAAGACGTCAAGACGCGACCGAAAACATCGGGATGCGAGCAAAAACATCGAGACACAACAGAAAACATTGAGATGCGAACAAAAACGTCGAGACACAAGCGGAAACGTCGAGACACAAGCAGAAACGTCGAGATGCAAGCAGAAACATCGAGACACAAGCGGAAAACGTTGAGACACAAGGAAAAACATCGAGACACAAGGAAAAACATTGAGACACAAGGGAAAACAGCAAGACACGAGAGAAAGGGGACATTGAGACACCAGAGTGAGGGTAGAGACTCGAGAGAAGATATAGAGAGGTGGGAGACTACGTCCCAATGTTGCGACGTCGTGACACGGAGTAGCGAGGCATCGGAACTGTGCTGTCGAGCTTCGGAGCACCACGAAAATCGAGGCAGGTCATCTCCTCAGGACTTTTAAAGATCAACCATCCCTGGTTGCCAGAAAATCTTGAACGATCGCAAGGACAAATCGTAGGAAGCCAATGGGTGCACTCGAGACTCGGAATTTGAAGCCAGACATCGTGTTCGTCCTCAAGGTCTTCTGTGGCAGCGTTCCGATCGTCGCGAGGATGGAGAGCTCTCACTGGGGACAAGGGGTCACTTACCTGGTAGGCAAATGGTGGGTTTGTGCTGAGTTTGTGTTAAAATTACCCAACTGTTACCCACCAGGTAAGTGCTGGGCAAATTTAAAATTTGCCCACCTCCTTG
>Ga0307513_10000036_pt1 | contig 180080 bp, 150 predicted proteins | sample 15_EM_MG_FD_202174 | JGI IMG/M metagenome (GOLD analysis project Ga0307513, IMG submission 202174) | Populus trichocarpa ectomycorrhiza microbial communities from riparian zone in the Pacific Northwest, United States - 15_EM | ecosystem: Host-associated > Plants > Roots > Unclassified...
ACCCGATCACGTTGCCCACTAGGGCGCCGACCGTGACCACTGCCCACAAGGCCAGGAACTCGGGCACCGAATCGACGGTGGCCGAGGCGAGGAGCAGCGCCGCTTCACCCGGGATGAAGAACCCGAGGCCGATGATGGCCTCACCGAGAGCAAGTACTCCCGTGGTCGCCAGCAGCGCGGGTTCCGGCAACGCCTGCAACCCGTCCAGCACGTTGGACAACGCCATATATGAGACTCCCTCGCTCAACTGGCATGTACTGCCATTTATGCGAGCGTACCTCACGACCCTTTTTGCGGCATCTGGGCCAAGGGCCGAGCATTCACGGCGGCGGATGTGGGTCCATCGAGGATCGATCCGACGATGCGCCCGCCACAACCTCGGCGAACACCTCGGCCGCCGCGCGCAGGAGCCAGTCCGGAGTGTGCGCGGCGGCGGCCCGACGTGCCCGTTCGCCAACGCAGAGCGACAAATGGCGTGCTCGGCCCTCAGGTTCGGGTCAAATCTGTCAGTAACTGCCACCTGATATCGGCCTCGACGCCATCACCGACGATCACGGCGCCGCCTTCCTCGCCTGAAAAACGGTCGGCGACGGGGCGTCGCTCCGTCGTATTCACCACATCTTCGGCCTGGGGCTGCTTTCATATCCACTGCGCCGCATACGGTTCGGGAATGGACAAACTCAAGGAGAAACTCATCGGGACCACCGTTCGCGAGCGCGTGCTCGCCGTGGCGATGTCGTTCGCGGCCGCCGGTGGCGTGCTCGCGCTCGCACCGGCCACCGCGCAGGCCGAGACCACCGGCGACCACTGCGTCTACGACATCGTCACCGAGGAGCTCACCTGTGCCGACTCCCCGGAGGCGGCCCTCGCCGCGAACTCCGAGGGCCTCCTGGCGGACAGCGTCCTGGTGCGGATGTACGACCAGACCAACTACGGGACCGCCAACGGCACCCACACGCTCAGCGCGCCGGGAGACTACACCTGCTCGGCCGCGTACTCGCCGGTTGAGTTCTCCATTACCAATATGGGGAGTTTCACCAACAAGGCCAGCTCCGTGCACACCTACAACTCGTGCGACGTGAAGCTCTTCGACAACGCCAGCGCCACCGGGACCTCCTCCACCTGGATCGACAACCTCGCCAACCTCGACACCGCCTCCGGCGGCTGGTCCAACCGGGCCAGCTCCTACCAAGTGAGCTAGACCGACCGTAAGCCGAAGGGGGCCGACCGCATCCGCGGCCGGTCCCTCATGCTGTGAGACCTCAAGGGCGTCAGGTCAGGCCGTGCTTCGCGGCCTGCGCTCCCGCCTGGAACCGGGTCGTGGCGCCGAGTGCATCGGTCAGGGCCGCGAGCTGCCTGCTGAACGTCCGCGGGCTGATCTCCAGTTCCCGCGCGATCGCCTTGTCGCTCAGCCCGGCCGCCAGCATCGACAGCAGCCGTCGGCCGGCCTCGTCTACGGGCGGGCACTTCGACTCGGCGGCGCCGCTCACCCCTCCGGAGAGCGGCAGTGCCAGCTGCCACAGCACCTCGAACAGCGCCGCCAGCGCGTCCACCAATGTGGACCCCCGGACCACCATCGCCTGCTCGGTGATCCGCTCGTAGCTCAACGGCAGCAGCGCCACCTTGCGGTCGGCGATCGCCATCTTCATCGGCACCAGCCGCGAGACCCGGGCCTCCTCACCGGCGGCCACCAGATGGTCGAGTTCGGCCATCCGCCCGGGCAGCTCCAGGCCCTCGACCGCGTAGATGCCCCGGACCTTCACGCCACGCGCCAGGAGCTCGTACTCGCTGGCACTGGCCTGGTCGACCGCTTGCGAGTACGGCGGCCGGTCCAGGACCAGCAGCTCACCGGTCACCGCCTGCTCCATCTGCATGAACCGGTGCGCCACCGCTTGGCGCCCGTGGACGATCTCGACCAGGGCCTCCTGTACGGCGCGCTGCTCGGGGGCGATCTCCTCCATCAGCGACTGCGCGGCGTCCTGGGCCTCGGCGAGTTCCCTGCGGCGCAACGCGACCAGCACCTCCACTGCCACATCGGGCCGGGTCGGCTGGAAGCGCACCGGCGATCCGGCCAGGCGGGTCACCATCCCCAGCTCTTCCATCCTGCGCAGTCCCCGCCGGACGGTCGCGACCGCCTGGCACGCGGTCTCGGCGAGGTCCTCGGCGGTGGTTCCGGGCGTCCGCAGCAACACACGGTACAGCGCCTCATCGGGTTCGGTGACGCCCAAAGCCTGGAGCATGGCGGAATTGTGCCATGGCCGAACGTCGCCACGCAAGAAAGTTGATCATGCGCCGATACCGGCATAAGAATGGGCGACAAACCCAATACTCCCCCCGAAGGAGTCGGCGTGAAGCACCCGGCCGGCAGACTGCCCCGCATCCCCTTGCCCGTTCTCCTCACCGCGGCGACCGCCCTCGCCCTGACCGCCGTGGCGCCCGAACCGGCGTGGTCCGAGACCGCACTCGCCACCGGCGCGTTCGGACAGGGCACCCAGTCCGACACGAACGCCGCTCTCGACGTCACCCTCATTACTGGCGACGTGGTCCACCTGGACGCCCTCCCCGACGGCCGCAGCGGCGTCACCGTCACGCCCGCACCCAGGGAGAACGGCATCGAGCCGAAGTTCCGCGTCACCGGCTCCGAGGGGCGGATCCAGGTCGTGCCCTCCGACATCGCGCCGCTGATCCCCGACAGCCTCGACCCCGCACTCTTCGACGTCACCTCCCTTGCGGCGCAAGGCTTCGACGACGCCCACAGCGACCACCTGCCCCTCATCGCCGAATACGCCCCGACGAGCGCCCTGAGCGCCGCCTCCGTCCCCGGCACCGAGGAGACCTCGCGTCTGGAGAGCGTGAACGCGGTCGGCCTCGAACTCGGCAAGGACACCGCCCCGGATCTCGGTGCGGCACTGGTCGAATCGGCGACTGATGGCCCCGCCACACTCGCCGCCGGTCCACTGTCGGGTGTGGAGAAGCTCTGGCTCGACGGCCGCGTCGAAGCGAGCCTCGACCAGAGCACCGGCCAGATCTCGGCAGGCACCGCCTGGGACGCCGGCCTCGACGGCACGGGCGTCACGGTCGCCGTCCTCGACACCGGCATCGACGACACGCACCCCGACCTGTCGGATCAGATCGCCGCCACTGCGAACTTCACTCGGGCGGAGGACTACCGCGACCACGCCGGCCACGGCACCCACGTCGCCTCCATCGTCGCCGGCACCGGCGACCCCCGCTCCGGCGTGGCCCCCGGCGCCGACCTGCTCATCGGTAAAGTGCTGGGCGACAACGGCATCGGCCAGGTCTCGTGGATCATCGACGGCATGGAATGGGCGGCCGAGCAGGACGCCGACGTGGTCAACATGAGCCTGGGGCTGACCCCCGGCAGCTACCAGGCGCCCCTCCTGACCAGCGCGCTGGACGGACTCAGCGACAGCAGCGACGCGCTGTTCGTCGTCGCCGCCGGCAACTCCGGCTGCGACGCGTGCATCGGCAGCCCCGGCGACGCCGAATCGGCACTGACCGTCGGCGCCGTCGACCGCGACGACGCACTCGCCGACTTCTCCAGCGCGGGCCCCGTCTACAACGGATTCGGACTGAAGCCCGACATCACCGCTCCCGGCGTCGGCATCTCGGCCGCACGCGCCGACGGCACCGGTGAGGGCGACGACCCGTACATCGCCTACTCCGGCACGTCCATGGCCGCCCCGCACGTCGCGGGCGCCGCCGCACTGCTGGCGCAGGCGCACCCGGAAATGACCGGCCCGGAACTGAAGGCCGCCCTCATGGCGAGCGCACTACCGAACGACGACTACACCGTGTTCGAGCAGGGCACCGGCCGCGTCGACATCGGCCGGGCGCTGGAGGCGACGGTGGTGCCGTCGGAGGGCTCGCTGGACTTCGGCTTCTTCGCCTACCCGCAGAGCGAACTCGACCCCGCCACCCGGCAGATCACCTACCGCAACACCTCCGACGAGGCGATCACGCTCGACCTGACCGCCCAGGCCGATGCGGACGGGAAGGCGGCCGACGGGCTTTCGGTCTCGCCGAGCACGCTGACCGTGCCTGCCGGGGAGAGCGCGACGGCGACGGTGACCGTCGATGCAGCGGCGATTGCCGTAGGCCGGTACACCGGCGAGGTCGCCGCCGCGCTCGGCGACGGCACGGCGGTCCGCACGCCGGTCGCGTTCGAGATCGAGGAGGTGCACTACGAACTCACGATCGACGCGATCGCCCGCGACGGCCGACTGGCCAGGACCTGGGCGAACTTCACCGCGGCGCTGGTCTTCGACGTCGAGACCGGCGAGCCGATGCGCGAGCGGTGCGCCACCGGCGCGAACTGCTTCCGGGTGCCGCCGGGCACCTACTCGGTGATGTCCTACATCTACACCAAGCCCGAATGGGCGGCCAGCGACGGCAGCCCCAACACGGAGGTCCCCCTGCACACCACCATGGCGGGCGACCCGGAGCTGACGGTGGAGGCCGACACGACCTTGACGCTCGACGCGCGCGACGCCGTCGAGGTCACTGTGGACACCCCCGACCACGACAGCAAGGCCAACGCCGGCGGCGCCGTGGAACTGGCGTGGTCGCGCACGTTCGCCAACGGCGCTCAAGCGTTCGACTTCGACCTGAACGGGGCCGGATCACAGCTGGAGCAGCGGTTCTTCATGCTGCCCACCGATACGGTGACGACGGGCGAATTCACCGCGACGTCCAGGTGGCGACTCGAAGCGCCCGCCGTCACGCTGGCGGCCGAGGGCCTCGACCTGGCGCTCGAACCGCAGTACTACCGGGCCGACTGGTTCAGCGACCACTCGTGGCAGTTCCCGACCCTCGAAGGCGAGTCGACACTGCCGCTGGTGGACGCGGGCGAGGCGACCGAGGCGGACATCGCCGGGGCCGACTTGGAGGGCGCGCTGGCACTGATCCGGCGCAGCGACGACCTCTCCGTCGCGGTCCAGTCGGGCCGCGCCGCAGAGGCCGGAGCCAGCATGGTCGCGATCTACAACGACGAGCCGGGCCTGAGCGGTCGACTCGGTGCGACGGGGAAGGTGCTTCAGGTGCCGACCGTCCGTCTGTCTCATGAGGAGGGAACGGCGCTTCTTGCGGCGCTGGAGGACGGCGCCGTCACCATGGCCGCGTCGGGCACGCAGATGAGCCCATACCGGTACGACCTGGTGTACGCCGAGCGCGGCGGCATCTCCGACGAACTCCACTACACGGCCGACACCAGTGACCTGGCAGCAGTGGACCGGGACTTCTACTCGATGCTCGATCACGAGACCTTCAGCGAGACGTCGTACGCGTTCCAGCCGGACAGCTCCTTCGCCACGGGCATCGTGACGCCGTTCGTCGGGGCGCCGCGGACCCGCGTGGACTACCACGTGCCCGATCCCGCCACCGAATGGCAGTACTCGGTGATCGCGCCCGAACAGCGCTACAACTACATGCTGCCGGAGGACCGCACCGCGACGCTGCGGATGATGAGCGACCTGGTGTCCTATGAGGATGATGGTTGCTACGAGCAGTCCTGGTTCCGCCAGCCCGTGGCGCCCGCGTTCGATCCGTTGCGGCCGGTCACCCGGCAGGGCGACGTGCTGGTGATCCCGCGTGCGGGCGTCATCGACGACGGCGGCAACTTCTCGCTGAGCCCGTCGGACTCCTATGCGTACGGCATCGACTCGCATTTCCAGATCTGGCACGGCGACGAGCTGCTCGGCGAGACGACCGGGGTCCCGACCGGCTTCCTCGAACTGCCGCCGCAGTCCGAGACGTACCGGTTCACCTACGAGGTCGAGAACGACTCGTTGTGGGCGAGGGAGTCGACCAGGACGCGCACCGAGTGGACCTTCACGTCGGCGTCCACCGATCCGGACACCGCCGCGCCGGTCTCGCTCCTGACGCTCGACTACGACCTCCGCCTCGACATGGACAACAGCGCCGAGAGTCCGCAGGTCCGGCACGGACTGAACCTGGTGGGCCTGACCGTGGGCGACGAGAGCGGCGACCCGATCCGCGCCGAGCGCCTGACCTTCTCGGCGTCCTTCGACGACGGGGCGACCTGGCAGCGGGTGCTCGCCCTGCCGAAATGGGACGGCAGCTACCTGGTGCTCCTCCCGAGCAGGGCGCCGAGGGGCAGCACCGGCTTCATGTCCTTCCAAGTGGGCGCCGAAGACGGCCACGGCAACACGATCGAACAGGAGATCATCCGAGCGGTCGCCTTCTGACCCGGCCGGGATCGTGCGATGCGAACGCGAGAACTGCGGCCTCCCTCGGGACCCCGGTCAGGTGGCGCTCGTTGAACAACCGGGCGACGAGTTCGCCCCGGCTGGAGACCTCCGTCTTGCCGAACACGGCCTTGACGTGGTCGCGCACGGTGTGCGGGGAGATGAACAGCGACGCGGCGATCCCAGCGGTGCCCTGCCCCCGCGCGATGAGCTGGGTGATTTCGAGTTCGCGCGGCGTCAGGCCATAGGCCTCGGCGATCAGCACCGCCAGGTCGGCGGCCGCCGCCTGCTCGATGACGAGCGCCACCAGGTCGGGCCCACCGGCGAGGCCGCTGAGACACGAGGCATGACAGGTCAGCCAGCGGCCCTCGACGGTTCGAATGCGCACCCGCGCGCTGCCTCGGTCGCGGCCTTCGGCGATGACCCGTGCCTGCATCGCGGCGGTGGCCGCCCAGATGGGCAGCCTCAGGCCCAGCGGGGACACTACGGAAGGTCCGTCCGGCAGTAGCGAGAGGTGATGCCGGGCCTCCTCATTGATCGAGATCGCCTCGCCGGAGAGGTCGAAGAGCACCAGACCGGGCGTGGGCGTGCCGGTTCCGATTCCGGCCGCGGGCAGACGGACGAACCGGCGCAGCCGCGCGGCCAGCGGACCGGACAGACCGGCGAGCAACGCGGTCTCGCCCGGACCGAACGGGGCGCCGTCACCCATGCGGAACAGGCTCACCACAGCCCACGGCCTGTCGCCGATCCGCAGCACCGCCCGCAGCTCGTCGTCCACACCCTGACTCCCGAGCAGCCGGCGGAAGCGCACGCTGCGCGCGGGCAGGTCACCGGTGACCGCGCGCAGGCCGACCGCGGGTACGGCGGCGCGGGCGAGGTCCCGGAACGGGGCGACGTTCTCCTCCAGCAGCTCGCTTTCCCAATACTGGCCGCAGCCTTCGCCCGAGCCGAGGTTCTCCACCAGCATCGGTGCGGTGATGAGACCGGTATCCGGGTCGGTGGCCGCCCACACGGCCGAGTCGAACGGCACGACCCGACGCAGCTTGGCGGACGTCAGGGAGAAGAGCTCGAGCGCGTCGGTGGCCCGGTCCGCTCCCGCCAGCACCTCGGCGCGGAAGCGTGCGTCGATCATCGGGTTCCCCTCTGCGGTCTGGATGCAGCTCAGTCTGCCCGGTCCCACCTCATGCGCCAACCCCGCGTTTGAGGGGGGCCGCCCCGGTCGATCGCCCGCACGCGCGGGATGGGCGACGGCACTGGTGACGGCGAGGATCAGACAGGTCTCGGTCCTCGCCGGTGACGACCTGGAACCCGAAGGGAAGCATATGGACATCGCCATCGTCGGAGGAGGCGCGGCCGCGGTCGGCATGTTGGACGCATTGGCGGCCGCCGCCGAGAGGCCGGGCTCGATCACGGTGTTCGAGCCGTCCCCGCATCGGTGGCGAGGCCGCCCGTACGGCCCGGACCTCGACGCGGTTCTGGTCAACTCGCCGCCCGCTCTCATGTCGATCCGCCACACGGACTTCGGGCACTACGCGGCCTGGCTGGGCGCGCTCGGCGCGGCCCACCTGGACGAACTGCTGGGACAGCCGCTCGTCCCCCGCTCGCTCTACGGACAGTACCTAGTAGACACTGCCGAGGCGGCGCTCGACGTCCTGCGTCGGCAGGGCTGGAACGTGTGCGTCGTCGCCGCCCGCGTCACCGAGGTCGCCCGGTCGGGGGCCCGCTTGACGATCCGCACCGACGACGGGCGCGCATTCGACACCGGCCACGTGGCGCTATGCGTGGGCGCGGGGGCTCCGCGAGACCACTACGGTCTCAGTGGGGCTTCAGGTTTCGTGGAAGACCCCTACCCGCTGGAGCGCACGCTCGACCGGGTGCCGTCCGGCAGTGATGTCGCGGTCATCGGGAGCGGCCTGACCGCGGTCGACATCGCCGTGTCGCTGGCCGCGCGCGGGCACGCGGGACACATCACGCTGCTGTCGCGCACCGGGACGCTGCCCTACGTCTGGCAGCGCCCGATCGACCTTCGGCCGCGGCACTTGACCGCTGAGCGAGTGGCGGCGCTGCATCGAGCATCCGGTGCCGCCTCACTCGACGACCTCATGGGGCTGCTGCGCGCCGAGCTGGCGGAGGCGGGAGAGAACTTCGCGGCGTTCGCGGCCGACCTGTTCGCGGCCGGGACCGAGGAGCCGGTCCAGCGGTTGCGGTCGCAACTCGCCGCGATCGCCGACCCGAAGATCGGCCGCCGGGTCCTCCAGACGGCGGCGCACTCCGTCGGTCCGCTCGCATGGCGGCTGCTTCCCGAGTCCGATCGCGACCGACTGCGGGAGCATCTCCGCGCGGCGACGAGCGTCGCCTCGCCGATGGTCCCGGTGAACGCGTCCATCATGTTGCGCCTGTTCGATTCCGGGCAGCTCACCGTCGCCTCGGGCATCAGCGGGATCGAGCCGGTGGACGGACGGTTCCGCGTGCGCTGCGACAACGGCGAACACCTCGCCGACGTGGTCGTCAACGCCGTGAATCCGCAGCCGCGAGCGATACCCCGCGGTGCCGCGCGACTGGTCGAGTCCTCGCTGGCAGAGGGCTTGGCCGCGAACCACCCGGCGGGCGGTCTGGTCCCGGCGGATCCACGACTGCACGTGGTCGGGGACCTCGCCGGGGGAGGCTCGTTCATCACCTCCAGCATCCCGGGCATTGCGGCCCAGGCCGCGCAGGCGGTTCAGGCACTGATCGCCGAGCCGAGGGCACTGCCGTTCGTCACAGGCGCGGTATCCAGAAGTCGCAGTGATGGCCCTCGGTGATGCGGATCGGCTCGATCGCGTTGACCGAGAAGGACAGTGCGTTGCCGTGCCGGTACTTCGCCCAATCGCCGCCCGGGTCGCCGGTCCACGCGAAGGCGCCCCAGTGGTCGGTCAGCGTGTCGGCCAGGATCCGCCTGCCGCCGTAGTCGGTCAGCAGCGTCGCCAGCGCCAGGCTCGGGGTGGGGTGGCCGCTCAGCGGGTACTTGGCGAGGATGCGCCGGGTGTCGTTGCGGCCGAACAGGTCCTCGATGATGCCGGGGTACTGCGCTGCGGTCACGGGCCGGCCGGGCCACTCGTAGGTTTTGGCGACGGCCAGGCGCGCCTCGTCCTTGGTGGCGCCGTGGATGAGCGGCACGTCCGCGGCCGTTCCGGCGCGCAGCGCCTCGAGCGGCTGCCGGGGCAGCGCCTCGGTGCCGGCGACGGGGAACCACGGGTAGTCCGAGCGGTAGCGCGTGACGTGGCCGATCTCGCCGGCACGGTACTCGACGAGCGCGTCGGGGTCGGCCTCGCGGAGGCACTCGACGGCCTGCGCGGGGTCGGTGCAGCCCATCGCCTCGGCCATGGCCTCGCCGCGGGACCGGGCCTCGTCGACCGTGAGCATCGTGTTCGCGCAGCTGGCGCTCTGCACGATCGCCTTGTCGAACAGGCCTTCGGCGCCCGGTGCGGCGAGCTGGGCGCAGGTGGTGTTGGCGCCTCCGGATTGGCCCCACAGGGTGACGTTGCCGGGGTCGCCGCCGAAGGCCGCGATGTTGTCCTCGACCCAGCGCAGGGCCTCCTGCTGGTCGGCGAGGGCGAAGTTGCCCGCGTACGGGTCGTCCAGGCCGGGATGGGCGAGGAAGCCGAACGCGCCGAGCCGGTAGTTGACCGTCACGACGATCACATTGGAGCGTTCGACGATCCGCGTGGGGTCGTAGGAGGCGCCCTGGCCGCTGACGAGGCCGCCGCCGTGGAGGTAGACCAGGACCGGCACGCCGCCGGCGGTCTCGTGCGGGGCGTCGACATTGAGGTACAGGCAGTCTTCGCTGCCGCCGATGCCGCCGGTGGTCCAGTCCTCTTGCAGGCACATCGATCCGGGTGCGGTGGCGTCGCGGACGCCGTCCCACGGCTCGACCGGTTCGGTGGAGCGCCAACGCAGGTCGGCGACGGGTGGTACGGCGTAGGGGATGCCGAGGAAGGTGCGGTGGCCGTCTGCGGTGCCGCGAACCCAGCCGGTGGAGGTCTCCACGAGCGCGGGGTCCTGCGCCGCAGCGGGTCCGCCGATGGCGGTGACCGCGAAGACCGCGGCCAGCGCCGCGGCGGCGGCTCTGAGGATTGTCGATCGGTTCATGCTGTGACGGTCGCAGCCGAGGCCCGCTTCCCGCATCGTCCGAGGCGCGTACTCCGCGTACGCCGTTCCCCGTAGCCCGAGGTGCTGCCGGACGGCCGCGCCCCTGCGCGACGAGACACGAAGCGCGGCTTTCACCTTCAGCCCCAATGCTTACGGGGCACCGTTGCGGCGGTGTCCCGCGAGTCTTGACGGCGGAGTCTCATGTGGCCGTTGCGGTTTGTCGGAGGATGATCGCTGCCCCGTGTGCAGCGCCAGCGGGGATGAAGGGCTCGCCGGTAGCGCCCTGGTGGAGTTCGATTCCCCGGTCGCTGAGGAGCTGTGTCGTGGCGGCCAGATCAGTGAACTCGATGGCGTAGGCACTCAGAGCCGTTGCGGCGGAATTTCGTTCGCCCGGCAGCCGTTCGGCGAGGCCGCGTGCCGTGGTGATCGTGAGGCGGTGCGGGCCGAGGTCGAAGACGCGGGAGCGGTCGTACTCGGTGGGCGTGCGGTCCAGATAGCGCGCGTACCGGTCGGCGGTCGCGCCCAGGCCCTCGTCCTCCGCGACAAGGACGCATTCGGTCAGGCCGACCGCGCCGTTGGGATGGTCGAGGCCGATCTGGGCGTCGAGGAGTTCGGGCGGGGCGTCCTCGGCGGCACCGACGCGGCCCTCGGGGAGCATCCCGGTCGGGTCGTCGTCGCTGATATCGAGGTATTCGATCGCTGCGAGGCGGGTGCCCTCGGCAGTGGTGATCGGCCGCTGAGCAGGCCGGGCACCGGTATGGCCGACCCCGGCCGCGGTGAGCCGGGCGGCGGTCCGCTCGGCGTCGGCGCTGGCGAAGACGAGAATGTGCGCGCCTTGGGCGCGAGTCAGTCTCGCGGCCAGACCCGCGACCGTATGCCCGATCGCGGCCCTGGTGGCCGCGAGGTGATCGTCGGGGACTTGCAGCGGGACGAGCCGCGCCTCGGCCGGAAGGTCGTCGCGCCGGTCCGCGGCGAAGGCGAGCAGTTCGATGAAGCCGCGCGGGAAGTCGGCGTGGGTATTGCCCGCGCCGACCGGCTCGGGTCGCCCGCCAGGGACGGCAGGCAGGGCGGGGTAGGCGGGCGGGCCGATGCGGAAGCCGAACCGGCGGAACGTGTCGATGGCCGCGCCCATGTCGCGGACGACGAGGCCGACGTGGTGAAGTCCGGTGAGGTCGGTGTCCATAAGGGGGTTTCCTCTCGGAGGGAGCGGGAGGTCAGTCGGCTGCGGCGCCGTACGCGATGCGGCCGAATTGGGCTGCCAGGCGTTCGGAGGCGTCGATGACGCGGGGTGCGGCGGCGGCGTAGCGGTCGGGAGCGGGAGTCCGGGCCGGTTCGAAGGAGCATCGGACGACTTCAGCGAGCAGGTCCGCCCGGTGTTCGAGGCTGAAGCGGGGATCGCCGGGCAGGAGCGGTGCGGCGGCGAAGAACCCGTAGGCGATCGCCTGCACGGCATGGTCGACGTCGGCCAGGTCGAGGCCAGGGCGCAGGAGCCGGTGGTCGCGCAGTACGGACAGGTGGTCGCCGGAGGCGATCAGCTTGGTCTCGGCGAGGTCCGCGCGGGCCGGCTGGTTCGCGAACGCGGCCAGATCGGCCTCGCCCGCGATGAAGATCGACCGCAGGATCGGGCGCCGCATCGCTTCGAGGAACAGGCGTCGGAGGTAGCGGTGCAGGGCCGCTTCGACCGGGTCGGCCCGGATCGCGGCGTTGACGGCCGTGTACATCGCGGCGGCCTCGCGGGCGCCGACGGCCAGCAGCAGGTGCTCGCGGCTGGCCCAGTGCAGGTAGACCGTGCCTTTGCCGACCCCGGCGCGCCGGGCGACCTCTTCGATGCGCAACCCTCGCGGACCGGCATCGGAGAGCAGCTGCGCCGCGGCATCGAGCAGTGCGTCGGCCCGCTGGCGCAGGTCAGCCCGCTGCGTCTTGGCCATGACCGTCTCCAGACCTCGAACCAACTCGTGACCAAAAGAGTAACACGGTCACGAGATTGGTCGCCCGCGCTCGCGCGCGACGAGCAGGCCCAGCGGCAGGAAGTAGAGCGCGGCGACGGCCGTGCCGACCACGACCGGTCCCGTGGGCCCCAGTACCGAATCGATGGCGAAGCCCGCGAACAACGACCCGACCGCAGTGCCGAAATTGAACGAAGACGTGCTCAGCGCCGACGCCAGCGTCGGAGCGCTGCCCGCGTACTCGACGGCCTTGGCGATCAAGACCGGGTTCGTGGACATCCCGAACAGGCCCAGCAGCATCACCAGCACCACGGTCGGCACCGGCTCATGCGAGAACAGGGCCAGTGCCCCCAGGACCGCGAACGTCATTGCGGCGGCGGTGAACAGGACCGTGAACGGGCGCTTGGCGCCCAGGTTGCCGCCGAAGTAGGAGCCGACGAGCGCGCCGATGCCGTACGCGGCCAGTACGAGGGGGACCGTCGAGGCCGCCAGACCCGTGTTCTCGGTCAGCAGCGGCGCGATGAAGCTGTACACCGCGAGCGAGGATCCGCAGACCACGGCGCTCCCTGTGAGGACGAGCCAGACCCGGACGTCGCGCAGGCTCGCCAGTTCCGCGCGCACCAACGGCGCAGGCCCCTGGTCGGCGTCCGCGGAGACGAGCCGGTAGATCCCGACCGAGCCGACGAGGGCCAGCGCGGCCAGGATCCAGAAAGGACCGCGCCAGCCGACGAGCTGGCCCGCGAACGTGCCCAGCGGCACGCCGAGGACGTTCGCGAGCATGCCGCCGCCCAGGACGATGCCGAGCGCCCGCGAACCGGCGCCCGGGCCGGCCGCCTTCGCGGCCACGACCGCGGCTACCGCCCAGAACGCGCCGGTCGCCAAGGCGGTGACGAACCGGGCGCCGAGGATGACGGTGAAGCTGTCGCTGGTCGCGACCATGATGTGCCCCGCGGCGAACACGATCAGGGCCAGGCTCAAGGTCATCCGGCGCGAGAGTCTGAGGGTGAGGATCGCCATCAGGGGCGTCCCCACGATCATGCCGATCGCGAACACGGTGATCATCAGGCCCGTCTCGGACACCGAGCGGCCCAGGTCCTGCGCGATCTGGGGCAGGATGCCCGCCACCACGAACTCGGTCGTCCCCATCAGGAACGTGCCGACGGCCAGGACGTAGGTCACCAGCGGCAGCCGGGTCTTCTGGGCAGGGGCTGGAATCGTCTCGGTCAACATGGCGCCAGTGCATCCGCTTTCACATCGAGGGCAAGGTGCGAACGGTCGGCCGACAAGGCGGCCCGTCCGCTTCAAGGACAGCACCGTTCGCACTGGCGGAGGCGTCCCGCTCGTGAGGTGTACCGGCAGGGCCCCGCAGTCTCGATCCCGCACGCTTTCGCGCCTTCGCCGCGGCCGAACCCGCGAAGTGACCCGCCCTCTCGCAGGAGGCGGGACACCGGCAGGACTCCGGCAGGAAACGACGCCGTCTGCGGACAGCGCCGCACGTCAAAGCTCCATTCAGGCCACTGCCGGCGCGAGGCGACGGTCCCCCGCGGCACGCGGCCGACCGCTAACGTTCGGAATGCCGCTCCCCCAACGCCCCGCGGCCGGACCCGAAGGACGAACCCTCATGGACCAGACGCAGTACCGCGGCTTCGATCCCGACCTCGACGCACGGCCGGTGGTGCACTCGCACTACCTGCGTCCCGGTGAGGAGGTCCTGTTCGCGGTCGGGGTCTCGCGCGCGAGCACCGCCTACGACGTGCGGGGACGGGAGCGCGGCGGGAGTCCGAAGCGCTTCGTCCTGTCCGCGTTGAAGACGACGCTGGTCATTGCGGCCAAGGTGATCACCAAGCTGGTCGTGATCTACCTGCGCCCGGGCTTCAATCTGGAGTTCAACCGAAGACGCGTCGTGCCGGTGACCGTCTCCGGTCCGCGAACTGACTGCCGGGCAGCGTTGCTCGCTGACGACGCTCGCAAGAAGACCGGCGTCTGGATCCTCACCGACCAGCGCTTCGCCTTCGTCGAGGTGCGCGACCACGACCAGCGGGAGACGGCCCCCGAAACGACCGAGGACCACCTCGGTCTGATGAAGATGCACCTCGACCTGCCCAGTAAATGGTCACCCGACCAAGAGGACCGACAGCTCGGCCCGGTGACGACCGTCCCGGCGTTCGAGCTGACCGCCGACCGGTACTGGGACCGCGGCCGAGACCGGCGCAAACCCAAGGGATCCGTTGAGGGCGTCTTCCACCTCCTGGAGTTCCCCGACGGCTCCAGCATCGCCATGGGCGTCGACAGCCCGGACTGACAAGCAGAGGCCCCGCTTCTCGGCCGAGCGGCAAACCGCCGGCTTCAGCAGGTGGTAGTCGACTTGTCGCGGTTGCGGCACCACTTCCGGGCGCCGCGGGTCAGCAGGCAGGCGACGACGGCAAGCGGCGTCGCGACGTACGCCAGAACCCAGAGGATCAGTTCCGGCGCGCTCCTGCGCTCGTACCAGTGCGGTTCTGAGACGGCCGAGAGCAGATGGGCTGCGATGAGCACCGCGACCGAGACGCAGACCAGCATGGCCGCATACCAGGTGAGCAGGCCGCGCCGACTGAGCAGTGTCGACAGGACGCCAAAGGCCGCAGTGACGGCTGCGATCAGCGCGATGCTGAAGTAGTCCCTCTCGCCATTCAAAGAGAACTGCGTTCGGATGAACTCGTATGCCGTGACGGCGAACCCGTTGGCGAAGAGGATCCACAGCAGTGTTTGGGCGACGGTGACGACCTCGGGTTTGGCTTGAGGCCGGGACGGTTCGGCGATGGGGACTCCTCATGCAGGGGTCGCAAGATCGGTTGCACGGCAAGCGGGGCGAACTCAAGAGGCTGAGCTGGACGTGCCGGGAGGAGGTGTCCAACTTCGATGCATGCCGGTGTTGTAACCGATGAGCAGGTTCACAGCGGCCAGGACCAGGAGGAGAAACAGCACGCTTCCGGAGCCACTCGGGTTCCACAATGCCAGTAGCCAGACCAGATAGCCGGCGATGAAGGAGAGGCTGTAGATGCCGGAGGCGGCGAGTCGCAGCTTCACGGCCACTAGGGGTCCGATGATCATCGCGCTGAGTGGGGCGAGCAGCAGGAGGGCCAGCATGTACGGTATGCCCGCGCCGGGGGCGAACTCTTCTGAGCTGTCAGACCAGGATGAGGAGACGGCATCGCCGCCGAACGTGATCGCAGCGGCAGCGGCAACCTGAGCGAGGCTGACCACAAGGGTCTTGCCCATGGCGACCTCGCCTCCCTTGCGCCGCAAGGCGGATTGGCTCTCATGCCCCTGGGGGTTCGCTTGTTCGCTCATGCGACCCAAGCATACCGAGCAGTTTCGCCGCAGCTCTTCTCTGAGAGCAGCGAACACACCGACTGAGACACGCCCATAGCGCTATTGAGGCTGTTGGCACCGTGCAGGAGGAGTTCTTCGGCCGCGGGTGCGCCTCCTGATGAGATCTGATTCGAACTCGGCGATCGGCCAGGACGCTGAGGCGCATCGAAGATGCCTGCTATACCTAGGGCGTGCCAGCTGCCGAAACGCCTGAGATCGCCGGGACGGTCGGATCGCTGCTCGGCAAGACTGCGGCGGCCTGGCGTACACCTGAGTTCGGGCTGTCGGCTGCGGACCGGCTCGTGGTCACGTTCACCGACGGCAGCACCGCGTTTGCCAAAGGGGCGACGACCGAAGAGACTGCGGGCTGGCTGCGCAACGAGCACCGGATCCTCGGTCACCTGCGCGGCACCAGCATCTCCCCCGAGGTTCTCGGCTGGCAGGACGACGGCACCGGACAGCCGTTGCTGGTGACGGAGGACCTGTCCGCCGCCTACTGGCCTGCGGCCGGCGCCGAGCATCCGGGCGGCGGCACGTCGACGGTCTGGCGACCCGGCGACATCGACGTTCTCCGCCGCACGCTCGACCGTTTGCGCCGAGCGCCGCTCCCTGCCGGACTGCCGCGGACTGCCAGCTGGCCGGGACCACAGTGGCCGCGCGTCATCGAGCTGGCCGACCGGCTCGCCGAAGTAGGTGTCGTCAACCGCGGCTGGCTCGAGGCGAATGCCGAGACCCTGACCGCTGTCGATGCGGAGGCCGACACCGCTCTCGAGCTCGGGGCATACCTGGTGCACGGCGACGTCCGCAGCGACAACATGTGCATCCTCGGCAACGCCGGCGAGCGCGAAGGTCGCCTCGTCGACTGGTCGCACGCCGGCGCCGGCCACGAGTTGCACGACCTCGTGCAGTTGCTCCCCACGCTTCACCTGGAGGGCGGTCCGCCTCCGTGGCAGGTGTGCACCGAACCCGCACCCCTCATCGCCAGGCTTGCAGGGCCGTCGCTGCAGCGCGCCTGTGTGGGCGAGCAGCCGGATTGGCTCCGTCGCGTGTTCATCGACCTCGCGTCGATCAACCTGAAATGGCTGGCCGCGGCCCTCGGACTGCCACTGCCCGTGCCGGATCAAGACACGCCCGGTTGAACAACGAGCTCCAAGGGTCTCCGGCGGTACACAGAAGCAGCGCAAAACCGAGTGGCGGGCTACGGGGCAGCCGCACCGACTCCCGTCCCCGCGACACCCGCTGGTCGCTGCGGGTCAGAAGAGCTTCTCGTAGCCCATCGCGACGAGGTTGTCGTAGGAGATCTGGAGGCTTTCGAGGGCGGTGCGGCCGTAGAACTCGTCCTGCTCCACCAGGAGGTGGTCCGCGCCGATCTCCTGGCCGGCCGCGATGATCGCGTGCCAGTCGAGGTTGCCCTCGCCGACCTCGGCGAACTGGACGACCTGCTTGAGACCTTCCTGCCAGGGCTCGCGGTCGCCCTTTTCGAGGGCGGCGTACGTCTCGGGCGCGAGGCGTGCGATGCGGTAGTCCTTGAGGTGCACCATGGCGACCCGCCCGGCGTACTTGCGCAGGGTCGCAACGGGGTCGAGGCCGCCGCGCTGGACCCAGTGGGCGTCGATCTCGAGGTTCACGAGCGGGGATCGCTCGGCGATGATGTCGAGGAGGAACCTCCCTTCGTACTTGGCGAAGTCGATGTGGTGGTTGTGGTAGTGGAGGCTGATGCCGTGGTCCTGGAGGCGGGCCGCGACCTGGTTGCAGGTGTCGGCGAAGGCGCCCACGGTCTCGGGGGTCGCCATCGACTCCGCCGGGAGCATCCCGATGCGGATCATGTTCGCGCCGAGGGCGTTCGCATCGGCGACGAACTTGTCGTACGCGGTGAGCAGGGATTCCTCGCCGGTCACGCCGCCGGAGATCGAGGCGATGTCGAAGCCGAGCTCGCCCCGCACCCGCACGAGCTCGGCGACGTTCTCGGGGGTCATGGGGATCGCGGAGATCTCGGCCGAGCGGTACCCGATCTCGCGGACCAGGCGGAACGTCTCGAACACGCCGCGTTCGGCGAACTCGTCTCGCAGGGTGAAAGTCTGGACGCCGATCTTGCTCATGGCTGCTCCTTACGGTCGGTGCAGGACAGTTCCAACTCGAAGTCCGCGGTCAGGGTCGCCCTCGCGGCGAGGGTGATCGGGCCGAGCGGGCCGCCGTCCGATTCGTACGGGCGGGACGCGGGTTCGAGCGCGACGGTGTCGGCCAGGCCCCACCAGGGGAAGCCGAGCGTCTTGTGGTGCTCCTGCCACACGTGGAGGTACGGGAACAGGTCGGGGTCCCAGCGGAGCACTGCCGCGGTTCCCTTCTCGGCGTTGCGGAGTTCAACCGTCCCGCGGCCCTTGGCGCGGACGGTCTGGAAGGCGCTGTGCGGTTCACCGTCGGCGGGGAAGGACGTCTCGATCAGGTCCTCGCCGATCCGCACGGTCGTGCCCGGCCCGATGAGGGCCGGGCCGAAGGCGGGGTGCTCGGTCCAGGTGAAGGCGACGTCGCGATCCGAGTAGTTCGCGACCGACTGCCGGATCGACAGGCCCGACTCGGTCGCCGCGAAGCGGCGGCGCACCTTGAGCGGGACCGTGCGGAGGACGACTTCGAGCGTGCAAGAGGCCGTGCTCGCTTCGACAGCGCTTGCTTCGATGGCACGCCAACGCCGCCAGGCGGCCTCGCCGTGGAAGGGGTGCTCGACACCGTCGACGGTGCGCGCGTCGCCCGCGTGGGGCACGAGCGTGTGCCAGCCGCCGGAGTAACGGCGGTGCCATTCCTGGTTGGGCCCCTCGAACGCGAAGGTGCCCGTCCAGTCCTCGTCCTCCCAAAGGGAGCGCAGCAGGAACTCGGTCTCGCTGGCGGCGTGGACGATCGAGGACACGCATGCACCGTCCGGGTCGATGACCGCGGTGAATTCGCCGCCGGGTGAGGTGATGCGGAGGCGCCGCTGCGGCGCCGCGGACCCGCTCACCGGAGCCCGTACTGGCGCGTGCGGCGCACCGAGGGCGCGAAGGAGGCGTGGAAGATCGTGGAGGCCGCGCCGATCGCGCCCGCCTCGGTCTTCACCAGCGAGCGCTCCACGGCGACCCGCCTGGCCTGGTGAGCGGTCGGCATGGAGTTGACGGCCCGGTCGATGGTCGTGACGACCAGCTCCTCGAGTTCGGGTTCGAACGCCGGGCCTCCGATGACCAGGAGCGGCAGGTCGAGCAGGTCTATGAGGGCCACCGCGCCCAGGGCGATGACGTCGGCGATCTGGCCCGCGGCGGCCACGGCTGCGGGGTCACCCGCACCGACTTCGGCGCAGAATTCCCGGTAGGTCCTCGCGGCCCCCGCGTAACCGAGTTCGCGGGCGATCTCGGGCAGGGCCGCGGGAGGGTTGCACTCGCGCACGAGCTGCGGCCGCCCGGTGTCGTCCACGCGGCCGAGGCGAACGGCGCACAGCTGCCCGAACTCCCCCGCGTTGGCGCTGGCGCCGCGGTAGGTCTCGCCGTTGATGACCAGCCCGGAGCCGATGCCGGTGCCGAAGTAGAGGTACACGAAGTCGCTCGCGCGCTCGGTGCGCCCGACCCACCGTTCGCCGACGGCCGCGGCGGCGACGTCCTTCTCCAGGACGACCGGGCAGTCGAGGCGTTCGGCGAGCATGGCCTGCAAGGGAACGTTCCGCCACGCCTGCGACAGCGGCAGGTCGAGCAGTTGTCCGTCCATGGTGATGGGACCGGGGGCGGCCACGCCCACGCCGAGGAAGGTCGCCGGATCGATCCCCGAGGCGGTCACCACGTCGTCCACGCATCCGGCGATGATCTCGACCAGGGCGCCGGGCGCGGTGTCGTCCTCCAATGCGACCCTTCGCTTCTCGAGAGCGCGCCCGTCGAGGTCGGTGAGGACGACCGTGACCAGCTCGGGGTCGACCAGGACGCCGACCGCGTGGGCGGCCTCGGCCCGCAGGCGCACCGGGGTGCGCGGCTTGCCCATGCGCTCGGCGCGCTCCGTCGCGCCCTCGGCGAGCAGGCCCCGCTCCAGCAGGACGCGGAGAATCCGCGAGACCGACTGCTGGGTCAGCCCCGTCTGCTCCGCGATCTCGACGCGGGAGATGACGCCGGCCTGCCGGATCGTCTCGATGATGGTGGCCTCGTTGAAGGAGCCGAGATCGGACTGGTTGGCGCCCGGTCTGAGGCGGTCGCCCGGCGGCCGGGAGTCGCGGGCCCTGTAGGACCGCGGCTCGCTCGCCGAGCGGTTCGATGGCATCGTCGAGTCGGTCACGGCGCCTCCAGCGCTCCGTCGGGGCGGCGGACGCCCGCGGCCCAGGCGTCGTGCCCGGACAGCTCGGCGGGGTACCGGGCGGCGGCCGCTTCGTCGATGTCGATGCCCCACCCGGGGGCGTCGTTCGGGTAGAGCCAGCCGTCTTCGATGCGGAGCGTTCCGGGGAAGACCTCGTGGACGGCCTCGCCGTACACGTGGCCCTCCTGGATGCCGAACGCGGCGGAGGTGACGTCGAGGGCGACGTTGGCGGCGGCGCCGATCGGCGAGGTGTCGCCGGGGCCGTGCCAGGCGGTCTTGACCCCGCACAGTTCCGCCAGGTCGGCGACCTTCCGGGCGGGGGTCAGGCCGCCGATGTCGGAGACGTGGCTGCGGATGAAGTCGACGCCGCCGTCCTTGACGAGCCGCACCGCGTCGGTCAGCGAGGTGGTCAGCTCCCCCACGGCGATCGGGACGGGGCTCGCGGCCCGCACCTCGGGCAGCCGGTCCCAGTGCTCGGGTGCCAGGACGTCTTCGAGGAAGAACAGCCGGTAGGGCTCCAGGGACCGTGCCAGCGTCACCGCTTCCTTCGGGGTCAGTCGCGAGTGGACGTCGTGGAGCAGTTCGATGTTGTCGGGCAGCTTGTCCCGCGCGGCCTCGAACAGGGCAGGCGTGCGCCGCAGGTAGTCGCGGACGCTCCAGCCGTTGCGGTACGGGGCGTTCGGGTACTCGGTGGGCGCGGACGGCGCGCCGTATCCGCCGCCGCCCGGGGTGGTCATCTGGAGCCGGATGTGGCGCTGGCCCGCCTCGATCAGCTCGTGCGCCTGGTCGATCGTCTCCTCCGCGTCGCGACCGGCGGCGTGGAGGTACGTGTCGGCGGCGGCGCGCACTTTGCCCCCGAGCAGTTCGTACACCGGCATGCCCGCGCGCTTGCCCGCGATGTCCCACAGCGCCTGGTCGATCCCCGAGACGGCGTTGTTGGTGACGGGGCCGCCGCGCCAGTACCCGCTGAACGCCGCGAGCCGCGTGAGGTCGCCGATGTCGCCGGGGTACCGGCCGATCAGCAGCCGGGCCAGGTGCTCGTTCACGAACGCCACCACGGCCTTCCACCGCTGGGTGAACGTCGCGCAGCCGAGGCCGTAGAGCCCTGGGACGTCGGTGTCGATCCGCACCACGACGAGAGCGGTGCCTCCCGGCGCCGTCGCGATCGCGCGGACGGAGGTGATCGTGATGTCCTCGCGAGGCGGCCACGGATTCGCGAACGTTTCAACGGACATGGGTGTCGGTGCTCCTTGCTGGGTCTACGGTTCGGCGTTCAACGGAAGGCGGCGGGCAGGTCGAGCGTCGCCACCGGGATCTCATGGTGCGCTTCGAAGCCGATGAGCTCGCGCGCGGGCGTGAGGTCGATGGGCACTTCGCGTTCGACGAAGCGGCGCAGTCGCGGCGTATCGGGTGCGAACGCGTCGAGCAGTTCCTCCGTGCGGTAGGGCGAGTTGGTGTGGTTCGCCGCGAGGAAGAACGCGTGCGCGCCGGTCGTGTTCGCGGTCAGGGACAGCTCGATCGCACGGGCGGCGTCGTCGGTGTGAAGATAGGACCAGGCCTCGCGCAGGCCCGCCTCCGGGTCGGCCGCGTGCTCGCGGGACTGCGCGAGCAGGGCCTCCTCGTTGTGCACGTGAGGGAACCGCAGCGTCACCACGTCGATCCCCCAATGGCGCCAGGCCATGCGCGCGGTGGACTCCCCGTGGTGCTTCGACAGCGAATACCAGTCGTCGATGTCGACGGGGATGTCGGTGTCGAGCGGGAAGTACGCGGGACTGACCTCGTGGTGGTTCATCGGCAGCCCGTACGCGTTGATGCTGCCGGCCACCACGGCCCGGGAGACCCCGGCCGCACCGGCCTGCGCCAGCACGTTGAACGTCGAGACCACGTTGGTGGAGTAGACGTCGTAGGGCGGCGCGATGTCGCGGTGCGCCAGCGCGGCCAGGTGCACGACCAGGTCGACGCCTTCGATGGCCTTCGCGACGTCCTCTTGCGACCGGGTGTCGCCGATGATCACGCGGTCGGCCTCCAGGAGCGGGTTCTCCTCGATCGACAGGGTGGTCACATGGGCCCCGGCCTTGCGCAGGTGCGGGACCGCGACCGTGCCGATGCGGCCCGAGGCCCCGGTCAGGAGCACGCGGGCACCGGCGAGAGCGCCGCCGAAAGTGCGATCGAACTGGTTCATCCTTTGACTCCTCCGGCCGTGCCGACACCGCGCAGGAACTGCTTCTGGAAGACCGCGAACAGGACCACCGGAATGATGATCGTGAGGAACACCGCGGCCATCTGGACCGAGAGCGGCGAGTTGCCGGTCGCCAGCCTCGGCAGCATGACCGAGACGGGCTGGAGGTCGGGGTTCGACAGGACCAGCATGGGCCACAGGAACTCCTTCCAGGAGCCGACGATCGACAGCAGCACGATGACGCCCAGGATCGGCCGCGACAACGGCAGCACCACCATGGTGAGGATGCGCATCGGCCCGGCGCCGTCGATCTTGGCGGCCTCCATGTACTCGCGCGGGATCGAGTCGAAGAACCGCTTGAGGACGACCACGTTGAACGCGCTGGCGCCGGCGGGGAGCCAGACGGCCCAGAACGTGTCCTGGAGGCTGACGTTGAGCAGCGGCATGTCCAGGATGGTCAGGTAGAGCGGCACGAACGAGACGACGCCGGGCAGGAACAGGGTCGCGATGATCGCGCCCGACAGCCACGGCCCCCACTTGGGGCGCAGGACGCTCAGCAGGAACGCGGCGGCGACGCTGACGATGAGCGTGGACAGTGTCGAGCCGGCCGCGAGGACGACGGTGTTGCCGAGGGACTGGCCGATCCGGGCGCCGTTCCACGCCAGCAGCAGGTTGCCCCATTCGTTGGGGGTGAACCAGATCCCCATGGGGTCGGAGACGATCGCGTTGCTGGACGAGATCGACGCCTTCGCGGCCCACAGGAGCGGTCCGAGGCCCGAGACGATGAGGACGATCAAGAGGATCGTCTGGACGATCCGGAGCCAGGCCTTGACGGCGGGGCGCTTGCGGTCGGAGGCGGAGATGACGCCGCGCTCCTTCGCATCGTCCGGGCGCGGGGCGCGACGCCTCGCGGGGGCCTTGGGCCCTTCTGCCGCGTCCGCAGTGGACGTGAGCGGCTTGTCGACGACGCTCATGCGGTGCTCCATCTCTTGGTCACGAAGTAGTACACGACGGAGAGCAGGCCGAGGAAGGCCGCGAGGAGGACGCTGAGCGCGGTCGCGGCCCCGAAGTCGCCGTTGATGAACGCGTAGTTGTAGATCTTCAGCAGGATCGTCTGGGTCGCGTTGTTCGGGCCGCCGCCGGTGAAAAGGAACGGCTCGGTGAAGATCTGGAAGGTCCCGATGATCTGGAGCAGCATCATCACGAAGATGACGTTGCGCAGCTGCGGGAGCGTGATGTGCCAGATGCGGCGCCAGATGCCGGCGCCGTCGATCTCGGCGGCCTCGTACAGCTCGGTGCGCACGGTCGCCAGCGCCGCGATGTAGATGATCGCGGTCGATCCGGCGCCGGCCCAGGTGGCGTACAGGACGATCGAGGGCATGGCGCTGTTCTCGGCGTTGAGCCACGGGAAGGGGCCGAGGCCGAACCAGCCGAGGACGGTGTTGAACATGCCGGTGGCGTCGGGGTCGTAGAAGAACTTCCACAGCAGGATCGCGGCCACGGGCGGGACGATCGCCGGGAGGTAGGCGAGGGCGTTGTAGAGCGTGTCGTACTTGCGCAGCTCGTTGATGAGCACGGCGAGGATGATCGGGACGGGGAACCCGAACACGAGGGCGAGCAGTGCGAAGTAGCCGGTGTTGAGCGAGGCCTGGACGAGGCCGGGGTCGGCGAGGACGTAGGTGAAGTTGCCCCAGCCGACCCATTCGGCGGGCTGGATGAGGTTGGTCTTCTGGAAGCTGAGGATGAGGCCCTGGATGACGGGGCCCCAGCTGAAGTAGGCGTAGACGAGCACGACCGGGACGGCGAAGAGCACGGCGTGCAGTCCGCCCCCTTGGGCCCATCGGGTGAGGTTGCCGCGCTTGCGGCGCCGCGCGGCCGGTGCCGCGTCGAGGGTCTTTGTCATGGAGGGTCTCCGTTCCGAGGACCGGCCGGGCCTGGTGCGAGGCCCGGCCGATCGTCTCGGTGCTACCTGGCGGCCTGGTCGATGATGCCTTGGACGGCCTCGTTGGCGTCGGCGACGACCTGTGCGATGTCGGCGCCTTCGTCGGTGAGGATCTGCTGCACCACCGGGTCGAGGGCGGCGTAGGTCTGCTGGGTGCCCGCGGGAGGTTCGGCGATGAGTTCGAGCGTCGAGGAGGTGTAGCTCGCGAACTGTTCCAACGGCACGTTGATGTGCGGTTCGATCCAGGCGAGGTACTGGTCGTAGACCTCTTGGGAGACCGGCGGGAGCCCGGGGAGGCCGACGGGGTTGCCGTCGGCCGCGTTGGACTCGGCGTCGGCCAGGGCCACCGCTTCGTCGTAGTACTTGTCGAAGTCGTAGAACTTGATCCATTTGGCCGCGGCGAGGAGCTGGTTCGGGGTCGCCTTGGCGTCGAAGAGCTTCAGGGTGCCGCCGGTGAGGGTGCCATTGTTCCCCGCGCCGCCCTGCGGCAGCGCGCCGACGCCGACGTCGGCGGGGTCGAACCCGTAGTCGCGGATGAGGGGGATGTAGATGTCGGGGGCCTGGAGGACCATGCCGATGGTGCCGCCGGCGAAGGCCTGGCGAACGCCGTCCTGGTCGTACAGGAACTCGCGGCCCATCGTGTCGTCGACCCAGCGCATGTCGTGCAGGAGCTGGAGGGCGGCGATGGTCTCGTCGCCCATGACGGACTCGGTGCCGGCGTCGTTCTGGACGCGGCCGCCGTTGCTGTAGGTCATGGTGGTCAGCATCCAGCCGCCGGTGTTGTTCGTCGTCATCTGGGCGTACGGGGTGACGCCGGGGACGTTCGCCTTGATGGTCTGGGCGAAGGACCGCACCTCGTCCCAGGTCGCGGGCGGGGTGTTCGGGTCGAGGCCGGCCTGCTCGAAGATCGCGCGGTTGTAGGCGATGCCGACGGAGAACAGTCCGGTCGGGATCGAGTAGATGTTGCCGTCGTCGTCCTTGACGTTGTCGAGTGCGAGGGGGTTGAGGTCCTCGGTGAGGCCGAGTTCGTCGAGGTACTCGGTCATGTCCGGCACCTGGCCGTTGGCGATGAGCTCGTAGCTGTAGGTGAGTGAGACGCCCATGACCGTGGGGAGGGTGCCGCCGGCGAGTTTCGCCTGGAAGGTCTGGGCTTCCCAGACTTCGGTGGAGGCGTCGACGGTGATGTTCGCGTTCGCGGTCTCGAACTCGTCGATCCGCTCGTTGAAGGCGGCGAGTTCTTCGGGCTTGTCCTCGGTCGGCTGGTCGCCGACGGAGATGTCGACGTCGGCCGAGGGGTCGAGGTCTTCGGTGGCGCCGTCGGCGCCGGGGTCGCTGCATGCTGCGGTGCCCGCGAGCGCGACGACAGCGCCGGTCGAACCGGCGGCGAGTACGTGCCGCCGTGTCAGTTTCGTCATTGAAACTCCTGTGAGGGTGTAAGGCCCTTGATCCGTTCGGGCCGGTCAACGTGTAGTCAACAAACTAAATCCATTAGTGTTACTAAGTCAAGCGAATCCGGCCCCCGAGTTTTCCGCCCCGCAATCGGGACGTCATCGGGACGGGTTCCGGCTCGGCCGTACCGTGTTCCCCTCGACCGCGATCACCAAGGAGACCAAGCACATGAGCACTCCAGCCACCCTCACGCCCCTCCGCCTCGCCGTCGTCGGCTGCGGCGTCATCGGCCGCCACCACGCCGAGGTCGCCGCCCACTCCCCCGACCTCGACGTCGTCGCGCTCATCGACCCGTACGCTCCCAGCGCCGAATCCGTGTCGCAGCTGATCGCCGACATCGGCCGGGCCGCGCCCCGGATCTACCCCGACCTCGCAGCCGCCCTCGCCGAAGGCGGGATCGACGTGGTCGTGGTCTGCACCCTCAGCGGCACGCACGCCGATCTCGCACTCGAAGCCCTCGAAGCGGGCGTGCACGTCGTGGTCGAGAAGCCCCTCGACGTGGCCCTCGAACCGGCGCGGCGCCTGCGCGAGGCCGCGGCCGAACGGCCGGGCCAGGTCGTGGCGGTCATCTCGCAGCACCGCCACGACCCCGCCTCGCTGGCGGTGCGGCGCGCGCTCGACGCCGGCCGCTTCGGCCGGATCACCTCCGCGACGGCCAATGTGGACTGGTTTCGGACGCAGGCGTACTACGACTCGGCCGCGTGGCGCGGCACCTGGGCGCTCGACGGGGGCGGGGCGCTGATGAACCAGGGCGTGCACACGCTCGACCTGCTGCTGTGGTTCCTCGGCGAGCCGGTCGACGTGGTCGCGCACACCGCGCGGCTCGCGCACGAGGGGATCGAGGTCGAGGACGTCGCCGTGGCGATCCTGCGGTTCGCGTCCGGGGCGCTGGCGACGCTTCATGCCTCCACGGCCGCCTATCCCGATCTCGGTGTGCGCCTTCAGGTGCACGGTGCCGACGGGTCGGCCGTGATCGCGGCGGACGAGCTGACGCTCTTCCACGCCCGCGACGCCGAGGGCGGCGAGCACGCCGATGACCAGATCGGGCACGAGCTGCGGAGCGCCGCGCCGGAGGGCCCGGAGCCGGGACAATACGACAACACGCACCTGACGCAGTGGACGGACATCGTCGGGGCGATCCGTGAGGCGCGTGCGCCGCTGGTGACGCTCGACGACGGGTTCCTCGCGCTCGCCACGGTTCGCGCGGTCTACTTGTCGGCGACCCTGGGCCGGCCGATCCGCGTCGCCGACGTGATCGACGGCAAGTACGACGCCGAGGCCACGCGCACCGGAGGCGAACGGTAAATCCGCCGGCAAGGCCCGGGGAGGGGCCCGGCGACGATCACATCATCCGCGGGGCCCGGCGGGATTCAAGGATCGCCAGGTCGCGCAGGGCGAAGCGACGGTGCTCGCAGTGCTCGTTGAGCACCACCCGCAGGCACCTGCCGACCGGCCGGGTCTGCACTCCCCAGGTCGGGGCGGGCTCGGCGCTGACGATCCGTTCGAACTCCGCTTCGGTCAGCCCCTCGACCGCGTCGCGCATCGTCGCCGCGCGGCCGGCGCGGATCTCCACGATCTCGCCCCAGGAGGGCCGCTCGTCGGGGTCGACGCCGATCTCACGGGCGGCGTCGGCCGGATAGTCGCCCGTCGGCAGGCCGATCCGGTGGAACGGCCGGGCCTCTCCTCTTGTCATGCGCCCCACCCAGATGTCGGTGGCGAAGATCAGGTGGCGCAGCGTCTCGGCGAAGGACCACTCACCGTCGACACGCTCGTTTCGGGCGGCCTCCGGCAGCAGCTCGGCACGGGCGATCGCGTCCTCCCAGAGCCGCTCCAGGAGCGTCCACATCGATCGGAAGTCGTCCGGCGTCCGCACTGCCCGCAGCTGCACGCGTTCGGGATGGCGTCGGTCGAGTTCGTCTCGCACGAAACCGGTGACGTCGACGTCGTTGACCACGAGTCGATCGATTTCGCCGGCGTGACCCGACACGCGCAGCTCGGTGATCGCCGACCCCGTGATGCGGACCTGACTCAGATCGCAGTCGCGGAACACCGCCCCCGACAGGTCGACGGACTGGAAGACCGCGCCGCGGAAGGCGTCAGTGTGCTCGAATTTCGCTGTCATCACGCCATCTTCCCCAACCCCACCGACAATCCGGTCCGGTTCGATCAGGAGGCTCGCGGAAGGCCCGCCGACGCCGCCGCATCCCGGCTCGTCGGCTGCGTGGCACGGCCGCGTCGGTCGCTCATGCGGCTATCGTGGATTGGTCGAAGAGGAGGGGCTGGCGATGGAGCATCTCGATGCCTCCGTGCTCTTGTTCGGCTGCGGGAAGGTGGGCATCCGACTCGGCGAAGTGCTCATCGAGGCGGGGCATCGGGTGTTCGCGGTGCGACGCGACATCGCAGTGCTCCCTCGGTCGTTCACGGGCATCGCGCTCGACTACCGCCGGCCCTTCACCGCCGAGCTCCCATCGGTCGACTCGATGGTCGTCACCCTGACGCCGGGCGCGACCGAGCGCGAAGCGCCCGACCTCGTGAACCCGCTGCGCCGGCTTGCGGCGGCCCTGCCCGCTCGGCCGCGGCGCGTGATCTTGGTGTCCTCGACCCGCGTGTTCGACGGTGACCCGGGCCTGCGGACCCTCACGGAGGACGACCTTCCCAGCCCGGCGAGTCCGCGCGCACAGGCCCTCCTGGACAGCGAGTCCGAGGCCCGCCGCCTGTTCGACGCGGTCGTCGTCCGTCCGGCGGGGATCTACGGGCCGGGCCGCGAGCATCTGATCCGCCAGGTCGCGCGCGGTGTCCCGATGGACCGGCAACGGCGCACCAACCGCATCCACGAGACCGACCTGGTGCGCGCGCTGCGCGAACTGCTGCGTGCACCGAAGCCGCCGCCGACACTGCACGCGGTCGACAACCACCCGGTCACACGCGGCGAGGTCGCCGACTACATCGCGCGGCGACTGCAGGTCCCGGCACCGCCGGCGCTGCCCATCGAACCGAGCGGACACATCATCTCGGGCGAGCGGCTCGCATCGCTCCTCGGAACCCTGCGATACCCCGACTACCGCTCAGGCTACGACGACATCATTGCGGCTCAAGGCTCCAGGCGCTGGTAGTCGTCGGATTCCATTGGTGCGGAAGGGTATCGGGCGGGGTCGCAGTGCTCTGCGGTTCGACGGCGCTCCCGGACTCGGCGGCCTCGGTGATCGCGGCCATGATGTCGAGCACGTGGAAGGCGACGGCGGCGGAGGCCCGCTCGTCGGTTCCCGATCGGATGGCGCGCGCCAGGTCGAGCACGCCTGCGCCTCTGCCGTATTCGGGTCCGACGGCGTCGATCACGTCCGGCTCGCCGCCGTCCCGCCACAGCCGCGAGGCGCCGCCGAAGCCGTTCGGATCAGGGAGCGCGAGCGTGCCCGTGGTTCCGGTGACCTCGATGAGGCCGGCCCGCACCAGGTGGGACTCGAAACTGAACATGGCGACCGCGCTCGCGCCGCCGGTGAACTCCAGCAATGCACTGTGCGCGGTCGGCACGTTCACCGGGAACTGGGTTCCGGCGCGCGGACCCGAACCGATGACCCGCGTCGCGCGCGATCGTGAGGAGGTCGCGCTGACGCGGCGTACCGGTCCGAAGACGTGCACGAGGGCGGTCAGGTAGTACGGTCCGATGTCGAACAGCGGGCCGCCGCCGGTGTCGAAGAGGAACTCCGGGCTCGGATGCCACGATTCGGGGCCGGGGGCCTGCATGATCGCCAGGGCCGTGAGGGGTTCCCCGATCCGGCCGTCTTTGATGGCCCGCAGGCCGGTCTGGAGGCCGGAGCCGAGAACGGTGTCCGGTGCGCACGCGACCCTGAGACCGCGGAGCCGCGCCTCCTCCAGCAGCACCAGGCCGCTCTCGCGGTCCAGCGCGACGGGCTTCTCGCTCCACACGTGCTTGCCGGCGCGAAGGATCTCAAGCCCGACTTCCACGTGCACGGCGGGGATCGTCAGGTTCACCACGATCTCGATGTCCTCGCGCGCGAGGAGTTCGGCCACCGTTCCCGACGCCGGGACGCCGAACGCTTCGGCCTGCGCCTTGGCCCGGCCGGTGTCGAGGTCGGCCACGAACCGCACGGCGAGGTCGGGGAACGTGGTGAGGTTGCGCAGGTACTCGCCGCTGATGACTCCCGCGCCGATGACGCCGACGCCTACCGGCCCGTTCACGCCGCCTGCCCGGAGACGAACCGCAGGCTCTGCGCGATACCGTCGAAGATGTCGCCCGCATAGCCGTCGAATTCGATCACCCGCACAGCTCGGGGTGCGGCCGCCAGGATCTCCTTGACCGGGATGTCGCCCGATCCCGCGGGCTGCTGCGCGGACGCGTCGGTGCTGCGGGGTCCGTCCTTGACGTGGATCAGCCGCACCCGGTCGCCGAGGCGGGCCAGGACCGCGGGTGCGCTCGCGCCGCCGACCTCGGCCCAGTACGTGTCGATCTCGAGGACCACCGCGGGGTCGAGCCGATCAGCGAACACGTCGAAGGCGTTGCGTCCGTCCATTTCGTACTCGAACTCCCAGGTGTGGTTGTGGTAGCCGACCTCGATGCCCAGCGGCCCGGCCTGGGCGGCGATCTGCCCGAGCCGTTCCGCGATGGCGGACACGCCGTCCGAGGTCTCCCATCCGTGGCGGATCATCGGCTCGATGAGCGTCCGCATGCCGAGCGCGGCCGCGGCCTCGAGCGCGCGCTCGGCATCGCCCTCCTCCACCAAGGGCGCGTGGCCAGAGAGCGCGGTGAGGCCCGAATTCGCGAGGGCGGTGCGGTACTCGTCCACTCGGTCGACGAAGCCGAAGAGTTCGACGTTCGCGAAGCCGAGTCCCGCTAGGCGGTCGAGCGTTCCCGGCAGGTCGGCGGCGAGGGCGTCTCGCACGCTGTAGAGCTGCACCGAAAGTTCGGCGGTCATGTCGGTTTCCTTCTGGTCAGGGGGATCGGTATCGGTCGGAGGCGGATCCTAAGAGGACGATTCGCTGGAGCCTCGCCGCGAGTTCGCGGTGTCATGTCGGCGATGGCCGCCCTGCGTCGCGCGGGGCGGCCTCCTCCCGTCAGGCGATGTCGCCGTAGATGATGCCGCGGCCGGAGAGGTAGACGCGGCCGTAGATCTCGGGGTCGCCGGTGATGACGGACCCGGCGTTGCCCCATTGGTGGGCGTCGTCGTTGATGCGCCGCCAGGTGGTGCCGCCGTCGATCGAGCGGAAGAAGCCGTCCTGGCCGCCGACGGTGGCCGTCGTGTAGATCGCCGGGTAGCCCTTCCGCTTGGCGGCCTTGCCGAAGCCGACGCCCATCGCCAGGTCGACGGCGCTGATGCGGGTCCAGGTGGTGCCGCCGTCCTTGGAGTGCCACAGGCCCTTTGCGACCTCGGCCTTGTCGCTGCGGCCGCAGAGCCAGACGTGGCCCTTCTTGCCGGGCGCGACGCGGAAGTCGTCGACGCCTTCGGCGGGCAGGCCGGTCGCGCCCGTGTCGGTGAACGTCGCGCCCCCGTCGGTGCTCCGGTAGAACACGCCGACGGAGAACGCGTACAGGACCGACGCCTTGACGCGGTCGGAACGGATCCTCGCTCCCGCCGGGAGTCCCTCGACCGGAGTCCACGTCTCGCCCAGGTCGGTGCTGTACACCGGGGTGACCTCGGTGTCGCTCGGCGACCAGACGATCCTGGACCCGTCGGCGCTGACCGCGACGGTGCCGGGGTGGCGGTCGCCGGGGAGGCCTTCGATGCCGGTCTTGCGCCAGGTCTTGCCCCGGTCGGTGGAGACGCCGACGTGGCCCATCTCGTTGTTGTAGTACCCCTGGCCGGTGGCGACGATGACGTCCGGGTCGGACTGGGCGAAGTCCACACTGGTGGCCATGGACCAGCTGGTGGGGATCGACGGCTCGGCCCGGTCGAGGTCGGTGTGGACGAAGCCGCAGACATCGCCGACGGCGGAGACCAGCGTGCCGCCGAGCGCCGCGAGGTCGATGATCGCGCACTCCTCCACGCCTTCGGCGCGGACTCCCACGGTGAACTTCTCGACCGGCAGGGCGACGCGCCCGCCGTTCTCGTCCTCGCCGATGAGCTCGCCCTGCGAGTCCCATCGGGTGAGTTCCTCGGTGCCCCAGATGGTCGCGCCGGTGCCCCACATGATGCGGTCGGAGTCGTGCGGGTCGATGGCGAGGGCGTCGATCATCCACCCGTGCTTGACCGCGTATGCCGGGCCCTGGTCCTCAGCGTTGAACGTCAGCCACGGGCTGCCCGTGATGTCCATGTCGAACCGGTCGGTGCGCACCTCGCCTTCGGCGTAGTCCCAGCTGAGCTTCCAGGTCTGGCCGGAGTCGGTGGAGCGGTAGAGGATCTCGTCGGGCCACCAGTTGTTGCGCGTGGCCGTCATGATCGTGCCGGGGTTCTGGCGGTCGACGGTGATGCCGCCGAAGCCGGGGATCACGCCGCGCGGGTTGTAGGTCGGGGAGACGTCGGTCCACTCACCGGTCTGGGTGGCGAGGCGCACGATCTTGCCGCCGTTGCCCGAAGCGGGCGGAGCGTTGCCGGGGCCCGCGTCGTGGCTGGTGGCGATGTACAGGTATCCGTTGGTGTCGTCCACCGCGGACTGATTGGGGAAGGTGCGGTTCCCGTCGACTGCGCCGAGTGCTTCGGCGGCGCCGGGGACTGCCTGCCAGGTCGTCCCGCCGTCTTCGGAGACGTAGAGCGGGTCGGCCGGGTCGGCCACGCCCACATAGATCTTCCCGCCGATCTGGTCGAAGTCGATCCAGATCACGCCCTGGTTGTCGCCCCAGATGAGGTCGCCGGGGACCATGACGAAGTTGCCGGGGTTGGGGAAGTTCTCGACCTCGGCCCAGGTGCGGCCGTAGTCCTTGGAGCGCCACAGGCCGTTCCCGCTCGGGGTGCCGAGGTAGAGCTCGGCGTTGTCGGCGGGGTTGACGACCAGCCGCTCGCCCATGCCGCGGCCGGGCATGTTGCCGCCCTGCTTGAACGGCAGCTCGGCGATGCCCCAGGTCTCGCCCTTGTCGTCGGAATAGAGGATCGCGCCGTTGTTGGGGTCCCATTCGTTCGTGTAGGCGCCGACGGCGGCGTAGACGCGGTCGGTCTCGACCGGGTCGGAGGCCATCGAAACCACGTACTGGTAGCCCCACTTCGCGCGCGGCACCCAGTCGAGCAGCGGTGTCCAGGTGCGCGTGTCCTCCTGCCACCGGTAAGCGCCGCCGACGTCGGTGCGGGCGTAGATCAGGTTCGGCTCGGTCTCGTTGAACACGATGCCGGACACGAAGCCGCCGCCGTTGATGACGGCGTTCTTCCAGGTGTAGCCGTTGGTCTGCTTCGAATCGGCATTCTCACCCGCCCAGGCGGAAAGAGTCCCGGTCGCTATCACGGCGGTCGCCGCGGCGGCGCCCACGGAGGCGGTGGCGGTGAACGTGCGTCGTCGCATGATGTTCTCCTTTGCGAGGGGTTGAGGTAGCGAAGGATCATTAACTTTGGATATACCTACAAACGAACAATATGTCGAGACCCCTTCCTCGCACAAGGCTTATCCGTGGAAAAGATCAGATGAATGAGCGCAACTCTTCTCGACTCTCAATGCCCATCGCTGGAATTTTCGTAGGCTTTTGGTGGCTTCCGCGCCCTTTATGTCCTACTGGCATCGGCTTGTCGGGTTGGCTGAGATCAGATGAATACCTCATCGGGCCCTGGATCACCGCGACGCTGTGAAGACCCTGGCGGCGGGCCCCGCCGGCAGCTCGACGACCGGCGTCTCGCCGTCGGTGCGGATCGTCCACTCCGGCAAGGCGACCGGGTAGGCCTGCTTCAAGTCCCGCCCGCGCAGCCCTGGCAGCGCGACCTCCGCAGCCTCACCGCGCGACCACAGCGCCAGCAGCGACTCGGATCCAGCGTCGAGCTGCAGCGCGATCACCTCGTCCCCCCAACCCGGAAGGCCCAGCGGCCACACCGGCTGCGACCTGGCGATACGATGCCGCCAGTCCTTGTGCAGCACAATGGCTTCGCGGACCAGCGCGGACTGCTCCGCGCTCAACTCGTTGAGGAACCCGGAGAGGTAGAGCCGGCCCATGACGCCCGCCGTCATCGCGAACGCCGTCTCCTCCAAGCTCATCGACGCGGCCGGATACGCCCAGTTCCCCGCCTGCTCAGGCAGCACGCTCGCAGGCGCGGCCGCCGCGATCGGCGCGTACTTCCGGAAGTCCTCCTGGTCTGAGGTCGACTGCAGATGCGCCACCGAAAGGAGGTTGTAGTCCATGCGCAGCGCACCCGAACCGCAGTTCTCGAACAGCACTCCCGGATGCCGGGCGTGCACGCCGAGCAGCCAGTCGCGGAAGGCTCGGGTGTGACCGAGCAGCCCCGCCCCCGGCGCGTCGGCGTCCACTTCGGTCCCGCCGCCGACGTTCCTGTTGTAGTCGAGCTTGATGAACTCGAGCCCGAACTCGTCCACCAGCCGGTCCACCGCCTCGTCCAAGTGCGCGCGCGCCGCCGGATGCCGCAGGTCGAGCTGGAAGTTCCCCGCCACGATCACCCGCTCGCCGAACCGCTGGAAGAACGCCTCGTCCGGCAACCGCTCCGCGATCGCCGACTCGAACCCGACCGACTCCGGCTCCAACCACAACCCGGGCCGCATGCCGTTGGCGCGGATGGCGTCGATGACCGCGATCAGGCCGCCGGTGAACCGCTCGGGAGCCTCGAGCCACTCCCCCGCGCCGACCCACCAGGCGCTGCCGGGCACGGCGTACCACCCGGCGTCGATGCAGAAGTACTCCGCGCCCGCCTCGGCCGCCGACTCGATGAGCGGCAGCAGCTTCTCCGTCGACGGCTCGCCCATGAGCGTGTTCATGTAGTCGTTGTAGACCACCGGAAGCCGCGAATCGACCGGGCGCACCTCACGGATCGCTCGCCGGTAGCCGGTGAGCGCCGCGAAGGCCGCGTCCCGCCCGCCATCGGCGACGCAGAGACCTGCCGGCACCGAGGTGAACTCCTCCCCCGGCGCCAGCCGCGCGGCGAACTGGTGATGCACGTCGGTCGCGCCGTGCACGCCCACCGTCACGGTGCTCCCGGTCTGCGCCACCTCCCAGTGCCAGCCAGCGCTGGTCTCGACCTGCCACGCGATCGAGGGGACGGTCTCGGCCGCGAGGACCCCGGTCGGCAGGAACGACCCGGTCGACCAGCTCCCATGGCTGGTCAGCGCGAAGAGCCCGCGCGGGTGCTGGCCGCCGTGCGTCGCGGGGTCGGTGTCGGGCAGCAGCTCGCTCAAGGGGCGCTGCCGCCAGCGCCCCTCGGCCCGCCATTCGCTCTCGCCCCAGAGGAGGTCGTGCGCGCCGTCGTCGGGCACGGCCACGAGCGCCGAGCTCACCGACAGCAGCACGAGACTCCGGTCGGCCACGTTGCGAACGGTGTGCCGGATCTGGAGGCCCGGTCCCGCGACGCGGAAGACGCTGAGCACCTCGATGCCGAACTCCGGCGCGCGCTGGCGGATCCGCAACTCGGTCTCGTCCGATTCGTGGCCCGCGTAGCGGAGCCGCTGCCCGGCACTCGAGTAGAGGAGGCCCTGGTCGTCGCCGGCGCGGTGCACGACGCCGGCGGTGATGACGTCGATGATCGCCCAGGGCGCGGCCGCTGACGGCGACTCGGGTGCGGTCGCGAGGCGAACGAGCCGCACGGGCCGGTCGTCGCGGTGGTCGAACTTCAGGTGGAGCCCGGGGAGGGCCCACTCGAAGGCTGGATCCTCGTCACGATGCGACGGGTCTTGCGATGTCATTTACTGCTCCGCTCTCGATTGCAATACGTCTATGCATCAACGGTTCCGGGGCTCGCGAACGCCCTGCGGCCGTTGATCGGTGAGGAATGCGTTGGGGGGGTTCCTTGCCCTGGTTCCTCGTCATTTCTCGGCAAGGATGCGGATGGCCATGTGTTCGCGGCCGGGGAGGGGGACGCGGACGGTGCCCTCGGCGTGGTCGGCGACGCGTTCGACGGTCATGTTCCAGGTGTCGATCACGTCGACCGCCCAGCGCTTGCCTTCGGGGAGTGCGAGTTCGCGGAAGCGGGGGCGGCTGAACCCGAGGTAGGTGACCTCGTATTCGCCGGCGACCCCGCCGATTCGCGCGTCCCAGTGGGAGGGGAGCGGGTCGAGGACCCCGGTCGGGGATGCGGCGATGACCTCGCGCAGGAAGCCCATGCGGGTCGGGCTGGTGCCGACGAGTTCGCCGCCTTTGGACCACCAGAGTTCCTCGGCGTCGTTGAGGTAGGTCTCGCCGTGCGCGACGTAGCCGCCCCGTACCGCGCCTTCCCAGCAGCGCCGGGTCAGCTCCTCACCGGAGATGTTCCCCCAGCCCTGGTCGATGTCGCCTTCGTAGGCGCACTCGTCGATCACGACCGGCTTGCCCCAGCGCTCGCGCCACTCGTCGGTGAACTCGGCGGTCCGGTAGACGTCCTGGCGCTGGACGCTGGCGTGGGTGATCCACGGTTTGGCGTAGTCGTAGAACGGGCCGCAGTTGTGGATCGAGTTGAGGTGCCCGTGCGGGTCCTCTTCGGACACTGCGGCGGCCAGCCGCTCCCAGTCGTCCTCGGTCTTGGCCTTGAACAGGTCGTACTCGTTGGCCATGGACCACCACACGTTCGCGTAAGCCGCGAGGCGCCGGACCGTGTAGCGGATCAGCCGGTCGTCGGCTTCGGCGCCGAGGTCGGCGAATCCCCACCGGTCGTAGGGGTGGAGGAGGATGACGTCCGCTTCGATCCCCATGTCCTGCAAGGCGGCCACTTCCTGCTCGAAGCGGCGGAAGAACGCCGGGTCGAACCGGGTCGTGTCCCAGCCGTCCTCGGCCGAGCCGGGGAAGGGGTAGCGCTCGGGCTCTTCGTGGTTGTACTGGTACCACTTGGGCAGCAGGCACATCCGCACCTTGTTGAACGGCCCGGCGGCCAAGGTCCGGCGGGTCCGGTCCCGCAGGCGCTCGACCTGGTGGGTCCACGCGTAGGCGGTGGTGCCGACCGGGAGGTAGCGGGTGCCGTCGCCGTGCGCGAAGTGGAAGCCTTCGGTCCGGACGGGGCCGTGTGCGCCCGGGGCCGGTGCGGTGCAGGTGAACTCGCCGGTCACGCCGTCGAGGGAGGGGGCGTTCGAGGCGGTCGTGAAGGTCCACTGTCCTTCGGCGTCGGGCATGAAGCGGACGCGGTAGGCCCCGTCCCCGTCGTAGAACCCCCCGACGCGCATCTCCCGCTCACCGTCGTTGAAGACCGCTGCCAGGTCGACGTCGGTGAACGGATTGCCGTCGGCGGGGCCGTGGAGCTCGACCTGGTACACGCCCCAGCGGGCGCAGCTGTCAGGTGCAGCAGGCTGGTTCATCGGATCCTCTCGGAGGCCGTCGCGGCCTCATTCTTACGGATGACGCAACTTGCGACGCGCGGCGGCGTGGGCGCCTGGGCGCCCACGCCGCCTTGCAGGTTGCCGCCTAGGCGGAGGTTCCGGTCACGGTGGTGCCGGTCTTGGTGACCGTGTAGTCGATCGTGCCGCCGCCCCAGAAGTGGAACGTGAGGGTGACGGGCTCGTCGTCCCTGACCGCGTTGAAGAAGTCAGGGGTGAGCGTGATCGTGCTGCCGTCGTAGTCGGGCCGGAAGGCCGCCCAGAACTCCTTGAACTCGGTCCATTCGTGGGGCCCGGCAGTGGTGCCGTCGGCGTACTCGGCCTCCATCGTGGAAAGCTCGTCGCCGTTGAACTGGGTCGGGATCGCGAACGCGTCCGTGGTCCCGGTGAGGTCGGAGAGCTGCGGCGTGTCGTAGGTGATGACGTGGATCTGCCACGGCACACCGTCCGAGAAGCGGGCCTCGATCGTGCTGTTCACGCCGTACTCGCGGTCGCCGGAGAGGCGGGTGAGCGCGGCGGCGGTGAGGGTGAGCGTGTCGCCCTCGACCGTGTAGTCGTCGCCTTCGGCCAATGCGGTGTCGCCGTGCCACAGGCCCTCGAACTCCAGGCCGTTGCGGTTGAGGGTGAGCGACTCGTCCGCGATGGTCCCGGCCTTCTCGAGGTAGATCGAGTCGAACGAGGCCGTGCCCGAACGCGTCGTCAGGCCCGAATCCATGTACGACCGGATGAGCGGGTCGCGCCATTCGAGCGTGTGGCGGTTGAGGTACGAGCCGGCGTCCCACAGCATCAGGGTCACCTGCTTGTCCGAGGCCTGGTACATGATGCCCTCGAAGAGCTTCAAAAGCTCGCCGTACTGCTGGGAATGGGGGACTCCGGGGCGCGTGTAGTCGTAGCCGAGGACGCCCCACTCCCCGACGATGACCGGGATGTCGTTGTCGACGAAGGTGTCGTTCACGCGCTGGAAGGTGTTCTCGAGGTCCTGCTGGGTCGCCTCGTCGTAGGTGGTGACCCCGGCGACGTTGACGCTGAAGGGCCAGAACCCGTAGAAGTGGACGGTCGCGGCGATCATCGGGTCGTCAAGCGAGTCGATGGTGGCCTTGAGCGCGTCCAGGTGCGGCTGCTCGGAGTTGGTGACCCACGTCGGCAGCACCAGGAGCCGGTCCTCGTTGTTCCCGCCGGTGGCGCGGACGGCCTCGTGGAAGGCGACGTTGAGCGTGGCGGTGTGGGCGTCCTGGTTGGCCTCGTCAGTGGGGAAGGTCGGTTCGTTGATGCTCTCGAAGGACAGCTCGGACGGGTAGTCCTTGAACCGCTCGGCGATCTGGGTCCACATCGAGTCGAACTTCGCCAACACGTTCTCGCGGTCGTCCGGCAGCGCCTTGGTGAACATCTGGTCGTGGATGTTGACCATCACTTGGAGGTCGTTCGCGATCGCCCAGTCGACGACCTGCGCGACACGCTCCATGCGCTCGGAGGCGATCGTGTAGTCCGGTCCCGGGCCGGTGTGCTCGTAATCCCAGGCCACCGGGAGGCGGATCGAGTTGTAGCCGTTGGCCTTGATGGTCTGGAGGAGTTCCTCGGTGATCAGCGGGTTGCCCCAGGCCGTCTCACCGCCGGTACCGCCGAAGGCGTCGAGCGTGTTGCCGATGTTCCAGCCCGGCTGCATGGCCGCGACCTGCTCAATGGCGGTCAGCGGGGTGGTCGGCTCGCTCACCGAGCCGTCGCAGAGACGGCCGTTGAGGCGGAACTCGGTCGGGCCGGTGTTCGCACCCGACCACTGGCCGGTGACCTGGTAGTCGACCTCGCAGCCTTCGGCGGCTGCTTGAGCGTTGACGGCGCCGATCAGGCCCGCGGTCAGTGCGGTGACCGCGGCGGCGGCGATCACGCCGAGGCGCATTCGTCTCCTATGGACAATGGCTGAACTCTTCACGACTCTCCTTGGGGGAAGTCGGATTCCGTGAGGGAGCGGCACTCGCCGCTGGAGTCCTTGTGCGCCATCAGGCTAAGTTTACCGACCAAACTTTGTCAAGAGGTCGATCTTCGACGCCGTCTCGCCCGTCTCCCGTCGCGGATCGACGGAGATTGCCTGCGGGCCTTCGGCAAACAGCCATGAGGCCGAGGCACGGCACGGGAGTTTAACGCTAGGCGTGCCAACAAACTTTCCGCCAAACCGTTGACTGCATATCGAGATCTCTCTATAGTTCGAATCACTGGAAGAATCATCAGATGTTTCGTGACTAGGTTGCGACATGTGAGCGATAACAGGCTATTTTGCCTGCTCACAGAAGGGGAATTCATGCAACGAACACTGCGAAATCGCGTGCTGGGAGCGGCGACCGCGCTCGCCGTGGTCGCCACGCTGGCATCGAGTGCGCTCATCGCCAACGCCCAGACCACCGGCGACGAAACCGCTGACGAGGTCGGGGCGCAGGCCCTGCCGACCTCCTACCAGTGGGAGTCCACCGGGCCGCTCATCGGCCCCAAATCGGATGCGACGCACAACGTCGTCTCGGCCAAGGACCCCACGGTGGTCCGCTACGACAACGAGTGGCTCGTCTACAACACCGTGGCGAGCACTCCCGAGGGGTACTGGAGCCTGGCCTTCACCCACTTCTCCGACTGGTCCCAGGCCGCGGACGCGCCCGTGACCTTCCTGGACACCAACCCGAACATCGGCTCCCGGTACGCCGCGGCTCCGCAGCTGTTCCACTTCGCACCGGACGACGAGTGGTACCTGGTCTACCAGACCGGGCCGCCCTCGTACTCCACCAGCAAGAACCCCGCCGACCCGCAATCGTGGTCGGCGCCGAAGAACTTCATCGACGAAACGCCTCCCATCGTCGAGGAGAACAGCGGCGGGTGGCTGGACTTCTGGAACATCTGCGACGACAGCATGTGCTACCTGTTCGCCGCCGACGACGACGGGCGCGTGTACCGCTCCGAGACCACGATCGGCGAGTTCCCGAACGGGTTCCGCAACACCCAGATCGTCCTCCAGGACACCCGCGACCTCCTGTTCGAGGGCGGCGCGGTCTACAAGGTCGACAACACCAACCAGTACCTGCTCATCTGGGAGGCGATGGGCTCGAACGGCCGCTACTACCGCTCGTACCTCGCCGACGGCCTCACCGGGCAGTGGCAGTTGCAGGCCGGCGACCAGAGCGCCCCGTTCGCCGGGCTGGCGAACACGACGTTCCCCGGCGGTCAATGGACGGCGGACATCAGTCACGGCGAACTGATCCGGCAAGGCAACGACCAGACCATGCAGATCGACACGGGCAACCTCCAGTTCCTCTACCAGGGCCGCGACCCGAGCACCGACGGCATGGAGTACTCCCAGCTGCCGTACCGGCTCGGGCTCCTGACCCTTAGCGGAGGCGCCTCGTGCTGACCCCTTGGAACCCCTCGTTCCCCGTTCCCGCATCCGTTGCGGAGCACCCGATGAGCTCGGCCGCGCCCGATTTCTCGATCCTGTCCCGCTGGACCCGAGTCATGGCCGCGCTCGCGGCGGCCTCCGTCGACTGACCGATAAGGAGACCACCATGGCCTGGATGGAAACCCCCAGGAGCCGCAGGCGGATGCTCATCGGCGGAGCCGGCGTGCTCGCCGGAACCGCCGCCGCGGCCGCACTCAACCCGTTCACCGCAGCCGAAGCCCAGCAGACGACCTACGCGAACCCGGTCATCTGGCAGGACTTCGCCGACGTCGAGATCATCCGCGTCGGCTCGGACTTCTACATGACCGCGTCCACGATGCACTACTCCCCCGGAGCCCCGGTCCTGCATTCGCGGGACCTCGTGAACTGGGAGTTCATCGGCCACTCCGTGCCGAGGCTCGACTTCAACGACTGGTACGACCTGAACGGCGGCCACCGCTACATCGTCGGCATCTGGGCCTCCTCGCTCACCCACCGCGCCAGCGAGAACCGCTTCTACTGGCTCGGCCAGATCGACTTCCACCGCTCGTTCATGTACACCGCCGCCAATCCGGCCGGGCCCTGGACCCGCCACGCCGAGTTCCCCCGCTCCTATTACGACGCAGGGATGCTCGTCGACACCGACGATCGCCTTTACGTCGCCTACGGCAACACCACGATCTCCGTCGCGCAGCTCTCGGCCGACGGCAAGACCGAAGTCCGCAACGAGGAGGTCTTCGACAGCCCGTCGGACATCGGCGGCCTGGAGGGCTCCCGGTTCTACAAGATCAACGGCAGCTACTACATCTTCCTCACCAAGCCCCCGAACGGCCAGTACATTCTCAAGTCCTCGTCGCCTTGGGGCCCTTACGAAATCCGGGAGGTGCTGCTCGACATGCCCGGCCCGATCCCCGGCGGCGGCATCCCGCACCAGGGCGGCCTCGTCTCGACCCCCGACGGCTCCTGGTACTACATGGGGTTCGTCGACGCCTACCCCGGCGGCCGCGTGCCCGCGCTCGCACCGATCACCTGGACCGCGGACGGCTGGCCGGAGGTGCAGACGGTGAACGGCACCTGGGGGCAGACGTACCCGTTCCCGAACCTCACCCCGCATCCCGTGCCGTCCATGATCGGCACCGACGAGTTCACCGCGGCGACCCTGGCCGCCAAGTGGGAATGGAACCACAACCCCGACGACACGAAATGGTCCACCGGGAACGGCCTCCGGCTCCAGACCGCAACGGTCACGGACGACCTCTACAAGGCCCGCAACACCCTCACCCACCGCATCCAAGGTCCTTCTTCCACGGCCACCGTCGAACTCGACCCGGCCCAGATGGCGGACGGCGACCGGGCCGGCCTGGCGATGCTCCGCAACGACTCGGCCTGGATCGGCCTGCGCCGCGAGAACGGCGTCACCCGCATCTCCATGACCGACGGCCACACCATGGACTCGGGCTTCAACACCGTCGGGACCGGCATCGAGCGCGCGAGCGCCGAACTGTGCGGGTCCACCGTCTGGCTGCGGGTCACCGCCGACATCCGACCAGGCGCCGAACGTCAGGCGCATTTCTCCTACAGCGAGGACGGATCGAACTTCATCCCGCTCGGGACCGCGCACACCCTCGGGACCAGCCCCGCGTTCTTCATGGGCCCCCGGTTCGCGGTCTTCAACCACGCCACCGCCGCCCTCGGCGGCGCCGTCACCGTCAAACGCTTCTCGGTCACCACGTGAGGAGTCGCAACACGCGATCCGCTACCCGTTCCGAAGGGTGACGTGTGGCGGCATCGCCGGACGAATCGCGGGCGACCCGCGCATCCTGCATGACACCCGTGGCGCGCGAGCGCCGGAGAGGTACTTCCCATGACTCAACCTCTGAGAACCCCCCATTCCAAGACGCTGCATCCGAAGCCCCGACATCTGCAGCGCCACCTCGCGGCGGCGCTGGTCGCGGCGTTCGTCGCGGCCCTGCTGAGCGCCGCCGCCGACCCGACGCCCGACCCGGCACAGGCCGACAACCCGATCGTCCAGACCATGTACACCGCCGACCCTGCGCCGCTGGTCTACAACGGCCGCGTCTACCTCTACACAGGGCACGACGAGGACGGCTCGACCTCCTCGTTCAACATGAAGGATTGGCGGGTCTACTCCTCTGACGACATGGCCAACTGGACCGACCACGGCTCGCCGCTGAGCCTCAACACGTTCAGCTGGGCGGGCGCGAACGCCTGGGCGGGCCAAGCCGTCGAGCGGGGCGGCAAGTTCTACTGGTACGTCCCCACCACCGAGCGGATCACCGGCCAGTTCGCGATCGGCGTGGCCGTCTCCAATAGCCCCACCGGCCCGTTCAGGGACGCCATCGGGCGCCCGCTGGTCCAGAACGGCGAGATCGACCCCACGGTCTTCATCGACACCGACGGCCAGGCCTACCTCTACTGGGGCAACCCGAACCTGTGGTACGTGAAGCTCAACGCCGACATGACCTCGTATTCGGGCTCCCCCACCAAGATCCCCCTCACCACACAGGGCTTCGGCACCCGCCCCGGAGGGACCGACCGGCCGACCCTCTACGAGGAGGGGCCGTGGGTCTACAAGCGCGGATCGCTGTACTACAACGTGTTCGCGGCGCAGTGCTGCCAGGAGTTCATCGGCTACTCCACGGCCCCGGGACCGACCGGCCCATGGACCTACCGAGGCACGGTCATGCCGGCACAGGGCAACGCCTTCACCAACCACGCCGGGGTGATCGACTACAAGGGATCGTCGTACTTCTTCTACCACAACGGCGCCCTGCCCGGCGGCGGCGGCTTCACCAGGTCCGTGGCCGTCGAGAAGTTCACCTACAACGCCGACGGCACGATCCCCCAGATGAACATGACCACAGCCGGGCCGCCGCAAGTGGGGACCCTCAATCCCTATGTGCGCCAAGAGGCCGAGACGATCGCCTGGGCCACGGGGGTCGAGACCGAGTGGACCGCCGCCGGCGGGATGAACGTCGGCTGGATCGAGAACGGCGACTCGATCAAGGTCAAAGGCGCGGCCTTCGGCACCGGCGCGAACTCGTTCACCGCGCGAGTGGCCTCGGCGACCAGCGGCGGCACCATCGAGCTGCGGGTCGACGGCCCGAACGGCCCGGTCGTGGGCAGGTGCACCGTCTCGGGCACCGGCGGCTGGCAGACCTGGACCAGCGTCTCCTGCCCGGTCAGCGGCGCGACCGGCACGCACGACCTGTACCTGAATTTCACCGGCGGTAGCGGTTACCTGTTCAATGTGGACTGGTGGCAGTTCGCGGTGTAGCGCAAAGGGAACGGGGGTCCTCCAGATCGACGACATGACGCCGGCGCGAACTTCGAAGCGTCAGAATCCTAGTGGAGGATGGTGGTCGCGCCGTAGTAGACGTTGCCGTGGTCGAGCTCGACGACCTTCACGACGGTCCGGGAGTTCGGGGCGTGCACGATCAGTCCGTTGCCGATGTACATGCCCATGTGGGAGAGATCGTTGTAGTACACGAGGTCTCCGGGTTGCAGCTCGTCGCGGCTGATGCTCGCCGTCGAGTTGTACTGGGCGGCGGCGTTGTGCGGCAGGTCGATCCCGATCTGCGCGTAGGAGCGCAGGACGAGGCCCGAGCAGTCGTAGGTATCGGGCCCGGCGGTTCCCCACACGTACGGCTTGCCGACCTGGTCGAGCGCGAACGAGACGACCGCGTACTCGTCGTCGGTCATGTGCGGCAGGTCGTAGTCGGTGATCGCGTCGCCCGCGGCGGCCTGCCACTCCTCTTCGAGGTCGGCCATCCGGGTGTTGAGATCGTCCTGCTGCTGCTCCAGCTCGGCTTCCTGCTCGTCCAGGTCGGCCTGGAGGTCGTTGAGGAGGTCGAGCTGGACCGTGTACTCCTCGGAGGCGGTTTGCAGCTCGTCCATGAGGGCGAAGTTGTAGAGGTTCGCCGAGTTGAGTCGGTCGAGGCGCTCGACGAACGCGTCGGGAGAACCCGAGTCGAGCAGCAGGGCGGCATCGCCGATCCCCTGGTCCACGTATGTCGCGGTGAGGTAGTCGGCGAGCTGCTCGCGCAGCGAGTCCAGGTCTGCCTCGGCAGCGTCCAGGGAGCCCTGGGTCTCCGTGACCATGTCACGGTTGTCCTGTGCTTCTTGCGCCAGTCGGTTGTACTCCTCGACCGCGGCGGTCAGATCCACATCGGTCTCCTCGATCTCGTCGTTGATCTCCGAGGTGTCCCGCTGGGCCCAGGCGGGAGCTGAGCCCACCGCGGAGACGAGGAGACCGCCGACTACGGCGACAGAAGTCCATTTGCGACGAGCAGATGACGGCTTCATGAGCAGGGTGCTCCTTCGGGGATGTCGGGGTGCGGCGGTGGCGTTCGGCGGGGAAGAGGCCGGCCTGGCTCGCAAGCCGAAGCTCGGGCGAATCTCGGTGGTGACGACTTCTCGGCGAATCGGCCGTCAATCTGCACGACTCTAATCTACTATCAACGATAGTAGTATCGCCGCCCGCATCGTTCCCTCGCCGAGCGGCGATCATTTGACTTTCATACCCCCTAGGGGTATAAATGGAAACCTCGTCGAACCGGGTACCCACCGTGCGTCGCAGTCGGCGGCGCAATGACGGCCTCATCCCGGGAAGGAGGAGCGATCTCATGAACGAGCCGGAACACGCACCACATGCAAGCCACCGGTCCCAGCCTGATCAGAGCCATGGCCAGTCCCATGAACACGCACATCACAGTGCGCGCACGGATGGCGACCACGATGGTCACGGCGCACACGGCGATCACGTCGGACAGTTCCGCCGCCTGTTCTGGACCATGCTGGTCCTGGCCGTGCCCGTCGTCGCCCTTTCCGACATGTTCGCGATGCTCCTGGGCTACGACCTGCCCGACGCCGCCTGGCTCGGTCGGGTGTCCCCGGTCCTCGGCACCGTCATGTACCTCTGGGGCGGGCGCCCGTTCCTGACCGGCGCAATCGATGAGATCCGTTCACGCAAGCCCGGCATGATGCTGCTGATCGGCCTCGCGATCACCGTCGCATTCCTCGCCTCCTGGAGCGCCACCCTCGGCGTGCTCGACCACGCACTCGACTTCTGGTGGGAGCTCGCGCTCCTGATCGTGATCATGCTGCTCGGCCACTGGCTGGAGATGCGCTCACTCGCGCAGACCACCTCCGCCCTCGACTCGCTCGCCGCGCTACTGCCCGACGAAGCCGAACGGGTCGAGCACGGCCAGACCGTGAAAGTCACCCCGGCCGACCTGCAAGTGGGCGACCTCGTCGTCGTCCGCCCCGGCGGGAGCATCCCGGCCGACGGCCGGATCGTCGAAGGCCGCGCCGAGATGGACGAGTCCATGGTCACCGGCGAATCCCGCACCGTCTCCCGCTCCTCGGGCGAGAACGTCACCGCCGGGACCGTCGCCACCGACTCGGGCCTGCGCGTCGAGGTCACCGCCACGGGCGAGGACACCGCGCTGGCCGGCATCCAGCGCCTGGTCGCCGAGGCCCAGAACTCCTCCTCCCGGGCCCAGCGCATCGCCGACACCGCCGCCGGGTGGCTGTTCTGGTTCGCACTCGGGGCCGCGGCGATCACCGCCGTCGTCTGGTTCGCGGTCGGGCAGGTCGACGGTGGCGTCATCGCGACCATCACCGTGCTCGTCATCGCCTGCCCGCACGCGCTCGGCCTCGCCATCCCGCTGGTCGTCTCGATCGCAACCGAACGTGCCGCCCGCGGCGGTGTCCTGGTCAAGGACCGGCTCGCACTCGAGAGCATGCGCACCATCGACACCGTCCTGTTCGACAAGACCGGGACGCTCACCAAGGGCGAGCCCGTCGTCGTCGCGATCGAGCCCGCGACCGATCTGGACGAGGACGCGATCCTCGCGCTCGCAGCCGCCGCGGAGGCCGACAGCGAGCACCCGCTCGCGAAGGCGATCGTCCGGGCCGCCGCCGAGCGCGGGCTGACCGTGCCCGAGGCCTCCGGGTTCTCCTCCGCACCCGCGGTCGGCGTGACAGCCACGGTCGAGGGCCGTGAGGTCCGCGTCGGCGGGCCCGGGCTGCTGGATGCCGAGGGCGGCAGCGAGGTCGCGGCCGCGGAGCAGTGGCGCCGGGACGGCGCGATCATCCTGCATGTCCTGCGGGACGGGGAGGTCGTCGGCGGGTTGCAGCTCGCGGACGAGGTCAGGACCGAATCCCGGGAGGCCGTCGAAGCCCTGCACCGGCTCGGCGTCCAGGTCGTCATGATCACCGGCGACGCCGAAGCCGTCGCCAGGTCGGTCTCCGAGGAGATCGGCGTCGACCGGTTCTTCGCCGGAGTGCGCCCCGAGGACAAGTCCGCCAAGGTCGCCGCGCTCCAGGAAGAAGGCGGGAAGATCGCGATGGTCGGCGACGGCGTGAACGACGCCCCCGCGCTCGCGCAGGCCGACGTCGGCATCGCGATCGGCGCGGGCACCGACGTCGCCATCGCTTCAGCGGGAGTCATCCTCGCGAGCGACGATCCCCGCTCGGTGCTCTCGGTGATCGAGCTGTCCCGGTCGAGCTACCGGAAGATGAAGCAGAACCTGTGGTGGGCAGGCGGATACAACCTCATCGCCGTCCCCCTCGCTGCGGGCGTCCTCGCCCCGGTCGGCTTCATTCTGCCCATGTCCGTCGGCGCGATCCTCATGTCCCTGTCCACTATCGTCGTCGCCTTGAACGCACAGCTGCTGCGCCGCATGGACCTACGCCCCGAAAGCAGCGTCGCCGCCGTTCTCGAGCGCTGAAGCGCACAAGGTCAGGATCGACCGGTGCGCAAAGGAATCGCAACGAACGTGTGGAGGAGAGCGGGAACAGTGAACTGGCGACGTCTCTGCCTGCGATTCACGATGATCGTCGTGGCCCTCGGCATCGCCTGGATGCACTCCTCCGCCCATGCGCACGACGCGGACGACTGCCATGCAGCCGTATCCGCTCCCCATGCCGCCGTGGCAGAGCCGATGTCAGCGCTCACGGTGGACGACCGGTCCGATACGACCGCGAGCGCCGCCGAGTCGTGCATGGCGCTGCTCGCCGCGATCTGCGTCGCAGTGCTGACGTTCCTGTTCTGCTACTCCCCCGAGCAGACCACTGTCCTGGAATCGATCGCACGGCCACATGGTGCCGTCTCGAAACGGGTCGCCGCAGCGCCGCCGGGCCTGCGATGGTCCTTTCTGGAGTTGTCAGTGTGGCGGATTTAGGCCGAAACCACGGTCACCGAGACCGCTTCGACCCGAATTCGCAGGTACACACTCGACAGGAGACACCGATCATGAACAAGACCTTCACCATGCGCCGAACCCTCTCGTTCGGCCTCGCCGCCGTCGCGATCCTCGCCTTGACCGCCGCGTGCGGCGGCGGCGACATGGACGGCATGGACCACGGTGGCGACGGCGAATCCTCCGCCGGGGGCGACTTCAACGACGTCGACGTCCAGTTCGCGCAGATGATGATCCCGCATCACGAGCAGGCCGTCGAGATGGCGACCCTCGCCGAGACGCGGGCGTCCGATCCCGAAGTCGTCGACCTGGCCGCCCAGATCAAGGCCGCCCAGGACCCGGAGATCGAGACGATGACCGGCTGGCTCGACGCCTGGGGAGAGCCTGTCGAGATGGAGGGCCACGACGGCATGGACATGAACGGCATGGCCACCGACGAGGAGATGGCCGAGCTCGAAGCCGCCGAGGGCGCGGCGTTCGACGCGCTGTTCGTCCACCACATGATCACCCACCACCAAGGCGCGATCACCATGGCCGAGGAGGAGATCGCCGAGGGCGAGAACGCCGAGGCCAAGGCCCTCGCCGCTGCGATCGCCGAGACGCAGGCCGAGGAGGTCACCACTCTCGAAGCGATCATGGCCCGCCTGTGATCGCCGCTCCAGGGCGCTCTCCTATCTCGGGTAGGAGAGCGCCCTGGAGACCGGTAAAGTTCGATCCGACGAAGGGAGTCCCATGCGACGGCTCGGCGAGTTGGAAGCGGCCGTCATGGGCGTGCTCTGGTCGTCCGGCGAACCGGTCACCGTGCGCCAGACCCTGACAGCGCTGGATCGTCATCCCGAGCCGGCTTACACGACGATCATGACCGTCCTGGACAACCTGCACCGCAAGGGAATGGTGACCCGCGAACGCGAAGGGCGCGCCTGGGCCTACCGACCGGCGCAGTCCCGCACCGAGTTCGACGCCGCGACCATGGCCGAGGTCCTCGACGCCTCCACCGACCGGAGCGCGACGCTGCTGAACTTCATCGGGAAGATCGACCCGGGCGAACTGGCCCGCCTGCGCGAACTGCTGGACGCGGCTGAGGAGCAGTCATGATCACCGCCGCGGTCACACTCCTGGGATACGCCGCGCTGCTGGCCGCATTCGGCCCGCGCATACTCGACCGCGCCCGCTGGACCAATGCGATGCCGCGCCTGGCGATCGCCACCTGGTTCGCCATGGCCGCTTCATTCCTGCTCGCCGCCGCTCTGGCCGGCGCAGCCATCGTGATGCCGACCGAGGGCCTCACCGGCCACTCCGTCGAGTTCATCGGCACCTGCATCACCGAGCTTCAGGAAACCTACGGGGAGGCCGGCGGACTCGCACTCGTCACCCTCGGCGCGGGCTTGACCTGGGGGCTTCCCGGATGGCTGGCCGCTTCAGGAGTCTCGGTCGCCTTCCGTACGTCCAGAAGGCGCCGAGAACTGCGGCGACGCCTGGCACTGACCGGGCACGACCGCAGCGCGGGCGTCGCCATCCTCGACTCGCCCGATCCCAAGGCCTACTGCCTGCCTGGAGAGGGCGGCCTCATCGTTGTCACCAGCGCCGCCGTCAAGCTGCTCGATGAGTCCGGGCTGGCCGCCGTCCTCGCTCACGAGCGCGCCCATCTGGTCGGCCGCCATCATCTGCTCATGACCCTCGCCCAGATCGGACGCCGCGCACTCGTATGGCTGCCGCTGTTCTCGCGCCTGCCCGACCGCATCGGACACCTGGTCGAACTGGCCGCCGACGATGCGGCCACTCGTCGCACGCCTCGGCTGATCCTGGCCCGTACGCTGTTCGAACTCGCCGCTTCGCGGACCCCTGGTGAGGCATTGGCGGCCACCGGCGGGGACACCGTCGCCCGCATCGAGCGGCTCCTCGACACGCCGACCGGACCCGGCCCCGCGGGAATCGGTTCCATTCTGGGCGGCAGCCTCACTGCCATCGCCATGCCCGTCGTGATCACCTTGGTTCCCGTCCTGACCACCGCGGGTATGGCCTGCTGCTTCATATGACCCCGTCTTGGGCACCGGTAGTCAGAACATGAAAGCTTTCGCGACCGTCTCGCCCTGGGTTTTCGGACAGGCTCCACCCAGAGCGGCCGCCCTTCCGTTTCAATCGCGGCCGGTGAAGACGACCGCACGTGGTTCGGGGGTCGGTCGCATCAGGAGTACGAGGGCAACTGCCGCCGCGGTGAGTTCGCCTACCGCGAGGCCGATCCAGACGCCGGTGGTGCCGATGGTGCTGAAGGCCAGGACGGCGGGGACTTTGAGGGCCAGGAGGGTGCCTGCCGAGATGGCGTAGGAGGGCCGCGGTCTGCCGATGGCTTGGAAGTAGGCCGAGGCCAGTGGCGGGATGCCGGAGAGCGCGAGTCCGGCGGCGATGATCCGCAGTGCAGTCGCGGCTTCGGCCGAGGCGACGCCGAGCAGGAGTGTGGTGAGGTGGTCGGCGAACAGGGCGGTGAGGACCGCGGCGGCGGCGCTGTAGATGAAGGTGGCGCGTAGTGCGAGGGTGCGGGTGCGGTGGACGCGGTCAGGGTCGCCGCGGCCGGCGTTGAAGCCGACGATGGGTTGCATGCCTTGGCTGATGCCCAGTTGCGGCATGGTGGCGAAGGTCTGGATGCGGGTGCAGGCGGCGTAGGCGGTGACCGCGGCGGCGGCACCGAGTCCGGCGAGGGTGTTGTTGACGATGAGGGTCAGCGCGGTGGCCCCGAGCCCGGCGATCATCGAGGGTGATCCGACGGCCAGCAGCGATCGGATCGTCGGCCAGTGGGGGCGCAGGTGGGCGGCGCGGATGCGGTAGGGGCGGTCGCGTCTGCCGAAGAAGAACCACAGGCTCATGGCGGCCGAGACGGCCTGTCCGGCGACGGTGCCGACGGCCGCGCCGCGCACGCCCATGTCGAAGCCGAAGATGAGGATCGGGTCGAGAATGATCTGCACCAGGACGGGCACGACCCACAACATGGTGGCGAACCGCAGGCGTCCCTCGGCGCGCACCAGGCTGGAGAACCCGGTGCCGACCAATGTGGAGGCGAGGATGACCACGGCGTAGTCGCGGGCGTAGCCGCGCAGCTCGCCCTCGGCGCCCAGGGCGGTCAGGAGCGGTTCGAGACCGGCCAGGCCCGCCACCGCGATGGCGATCGCTCCGGCCCAGAACACCGTGAACGCGGTCCCGGCCGACCTGGCGGCACCCTCGTTGTCGCCCATGCCGAGTCGCCTGGAGACCAGGGACGCCCCGCCGGTTCCGACGGTGGCGGAGAGGGCGCCGAGGACGAGGAGGACGGGGGCGACGAGGTTGACCGCGCCCATGGCGTCCGGCCCGACGCCGTAGGCGACGAAGGCGGCGTTGGTGAGCGCGTAGACGCCGTAGATGCCGACGGACATGGTCGCCTGCGTGGTGCCGTGCCACAGCAGGCGACCGACCGATCCGCTGGCGAGCGCGTCGACGCCCTCGACGGTCCTGGTGGCCATGGCCTTATGCCTTGGAGCGGTGTCCGAACAGGTTCATGAGGTCGACGAGTTGGGCCCTGGCCCAGTCGTACTGCTTGGTGTCGGTGTGGCCGCGGTAGTTCGTCTCGATGACCATGATCAGGAGCAGGTGGAGACCGTAGAGGCGGCGGCGGACCCGCTCAGTCTCGGTGAGCGGGCCGCGGCCCCAGCCGCGGGCGAAGGCGGCGGCGTCGGAGACGGCCGGCAGTTCCGCACCGCAGAACCCGGCTTCCATGAGCGGGTCGCCCCAGAAGGCGCGCTCGTGGTCGATGATGCACACGATGCGCCCGCCGGAGACCATGACGTTGCCGGGCCACAGGTCCCATTCGACGAAGCGGGGTTCGGTGACCTCGTCGAGGCTGGCCTCGTGCTCGGCCAGGACGGCGCGGACCGTGTCGTAGTCGAAGCCGAGATCGACGCCGCGGCACTCGCCGTTGGCCAGGATGTCCTCGATCATCTGCGTGAAGGCGGCGCGCCAGGTGGGGTGGCGGGGGTCGAGCAGGGGCCCGAACCCGGTGCCCTTGATCGCGTTGAGTTCGGCGTTGTGGGCGCCGAGCTGCTCCCAGTACCCGGTCATCTCCTCTGGTGAGAGCGCTCCCTCGATGATGCCGATGTTGTCGGCGTCGATGTAGGGCATGAAGAAGTACGGTGCGTCGCAGAGTTCCAGGCCGGTGTCGGCGAACAGCACGTCGGGGACGGGGACGTCCGTGTGCTCGCGGATGAGGGCGAGGGAGGCCAGTTCGATGTTCATGGCCCCTTGCTCGTAGGTCATGACCTCGACTCCGGGCGGAGGCGCGATCTTGAGGACGACCTCCCGGCCGCCCTGCAGCCGGATCCGGTAGGCGACGTTGAACCAGCCGTGGCCGAGCTCCTCGGCGAAGTCCTCGCCGCCGGGGACCTCGTCGGGTCCGAAGGCCTTGGCGATCATGGCCCGGAGGGTCTGCGGGGTCTGGCGGTTCTTGGTGATGCTCTCCATCGGGGTTCCTTCACTACGGGGAAAGGGTGGACGGTGGTGCGGGTCAGGTGTCGGTCGCGGTGATGCGCCGGACGGCGTCGGCGACGATCGCGGGGTCCTGGGGTTCGGTGTCGAGGGCGCGGTGGATGGTCAGGCCCTCGATGAGGGCGTCGACCATGCGGGCGGTGGCGGGGTCGAAGTGGCGTTCGAGCGCGGCGCGGGAGCGGGCCATCCAGGCGTTGGTGAGGGCGCGGAAGGCGGGCTTGCGGGCGGCGAGGGTGTACAGCTCGTGGGTGAGGACGAGGTCGCGCGGGGAGTCGAAGACGGTGTCGGTGATGATCGCGACGACCGCCTCCACGGCGTCTTCGCGAGTGGCGACGGCGGCCATGTGCTGCTCGAACTCGTTGCTGACGGACGTTGCGAAGCGCGTGAACGCCTCTTGGAGCAGCTCGTCCATCCCGCTGAAGTGGTAGGTCATCGATCCCAGCGGGACATCGGCGGCGGCGGCGACCCTCCGGTGGGAGGTGCCGGCGACGCCCTCCTCGGCGATGACGTCGAGGCAGGCGTCGATGATCCGCTCGCGGCGTTCGGGATCGTGGCGGCGCCGCCGCCCCGGCTCACTCATGGTCGGGCTCCAGCGTGCGGATCACCTTGGCGGGGTTGCCGACCGCGACGACATTCGCGGGCAGGTCGCGGGTGACGACGGCACCCGCGCCGACGACCGTGTTGTCGCCGATCGTGACGCCGGGGCAGACGATGACGCCGCCGCCGAGCCACACGTTGTCGCCCAAGGTGATCGGCTTGGCCGCTTCGAGCTTGTCGCGCCGCGGCCCGGCCTCGAGCGGGTGGGTGGGGGTCAGCAGCTGCACGTTCGGGCCGATCTGGCAGTCCTCGCCGATCGTGATCGCGGCGACGTCCAGCGCCACGAGCCCGAAGTTCGCGAAGGACCGGGCGCCGATCCTGATGTTGGAGCCGTAGTCGACGTAGAGGGGCGGGCGGATGAAGACGTCCTCGCCGACTTCGCCGAGGAGTTCGCCAAGGTGCCCGCGGGCGGCCGCATAGTCCTCGGCGAACGCCGACCGGTACCGCTCGGAGAGGACCGCCGCACGCTGCATCAGCGCTTCGAGCTCGGGGTCGTCGGCGAGGTAGAAGTCCCCCGCCAGCATCCGCTCCCGCATTGAGCGGTCATCCCCCGCGAAATACTCGACGTTCGCCATAAGGACGACCGTACATCACATGCGTACGGTCGTACCCATGAGCCTCCGCCCGATTCTCAGGATCCGACCGGACTCGACTCGAGACGCGCTCGTCTGCGGTGTCGAAGCACTCCCGCCAGAGAGCACCACCATCACCAGCACCTGCATATCAAAACACCGGGAACATACAACATGTCCCCGATGTCCGTTTGTCGGGGCTCGAGGAATCTGCGCCCCGTTCTCGGGGCTAATCACCCGCGACCGCGACCACCGGTCGGGCATGGCTGCCGGCACCCCTCCCCTCCTCAGTCCGAGTCCGGCCATGGGTCAGCTCGCTTTGCAGCACGAGGGCCGCTGCGCCGATCGCTGCTGCGTCGGGGCCGTTGACCGACGGCATCACCCGCACCGGGTGCGTCCGCCAGTTGACGGTGCGGCGGTCCACTTCCTCCTGGATCACGGTCTGGTAGATAGAGCCCGCCACCGTGAAGCTTGGACCGGCCAGGACGATCGCGTCCACATCGAAGAGGATGGTCATGGTGACGGCGGCGGCACCGAGGTAGCGGGCCGACCGCTCGATGAGGTCACGGGCGGCCGGATCGCCGGCGTTGGCGGCAGCCGCGATCCGCGCGAACTCGGTGAGGAAGTCGGCGGTGTCGGGGTCGGGCACCAGTCGCTCGGCCAGCGCGGGCATGGACGCGGCCTGCCGGACCAGGGCTGACGGGCCCGCGTAGTTCTCGAGGCAGCCGACGTTGCCGCACGGGCACTGGTCGCCGTTGACGTCGATCGACATATGGCCGAGTTCGACGCTGTTGGAGGAGCTGCCTCGGTATACCTCGCCGGCGACCACGATCCCGCCGCCGATCCCGCTGGCCATGTAGATGCAGCCGTAGGTGCTTCGTCGGTCGATCGCGCCCATCCAGTATTCGCCGATCGCGGCGGCCGCGGCGTCGTTGTCGAGCAGCACGGGCAGACCGAGGCTCTGCGCGAGTCGCTCCGCGACCGGGTATTCGAGCCATGGCTCGGAGGGCTGCGGGCTCAACAGCACCCCCGCGCGGCGGTCCTGCGGGCCGTAGCTGACCAGCCCGACCCCCAGCACCCGGTCGCGGTCGACGGCAGCCGTGGCCAGCAGGGCGTCCACCTGCGAGGCGATCATCGGCAGTGCCTGGTCCGGCGGCATCGACGCCACACCCTGGAACGAAGTTCGGGCCACCGGCCGGCCGGCCAAGTCGACGATGACGATGACGCAGGTGTTGCGCTCCATCTGGACTCCGACGCTGTAGCGGGCCCGGGGGTCGAGCTGCACCAGCGTGCGCGGCTTGCCGCCGGTCGGCGCACCTCGGCCGGCCTCGACGACCAATCCGTCGTCGATGAGCTCCCGCACGAGCTCGGAGATCGTGGCGCCGGTGAGACCCGTCGCTGCCGCGAGCTCCACCCGGCTGATCGTGCGGGCCGCACGGATGGCGTCCAGGATCAGACCCCTGGTCCTCGATTTGCTTGTCCACGTCGGGCTGAGCGCCACGTGTGCCTCCTTCGCTGTACTTTGGCAGGCTGCCTTACTTACCCGCCTGCTTGCCCTTTCGCTCATTTCGCCGATCGGCTGCACGATGATCACTAAGCATAGATCCATATAAATTCTTGACTTTATTCGGGCGCCTAACTAAGGTGATATCGGAAGCGCTCCCATACATCCCTCACGAGAATCAAGGAGCTTAGATGCGACAACGTCAGACACTGTTGGTCGCCGGCGCCGTCGGCGCACTGGTACTGGGTGGCTTGGCAACGGCGACCCTTCCCGCATCGGCGGCCACCTCGGGCTGCGCGGTCACCTATACCGTGCAGAGCGAGTGGCCGGGCGGGTTCCGCGCCGACTTGGACGTCACCAACCTCGGCGACGCGATGTCCGACTGGACATTGACCTTCGACTTCCCGAACGCCGGCCAGCAGGTCACCCAGGGCTGGAGCGCCGTCTGGACCCGATCCGGCGCCAGCGTCTCCGCCGCCAGCATGAGCTGGAACGGGTCGCTGGGCACCGACGCCTCCACCTCGATCGGGTTCGTCGGTGCATGGCGCGACGCCAACCCCGAACCGGCGTCCTTCGCGCTCAACGGCACGCCCTGCACCGGCTCGACGACACCTACCGGGGGCCCGACCACCACCCCCAGCGAGGACCCGACCACCTCCCCGCCGGACGGTCCGGCGCCGCAACTCAGCGTCTCCGGCAACCAGATCGTCACCGAGGACGGCGATCCGTACCGGCTGCTGGGCGTGGACCGGTCCTCCGCTGAGTTCGCGTGTGTGCAGGGCAAGGGCCTGTTCGACTCCGGCCCGGTCGACCAGGCGTCCGTCGACGCCATGAAGGACTGGAACATCCACGCCGTGCGCCTCCCGCTCAACGAGGAGTGCTGGCTCGGCCTCAACGGCTCACCCAGCGGCGCCGCCTACCAGGAAGGCGTCAAGGACTACGTCGATCTCCTGGTCGCCAACGGCCTCAACGTCATCCTCGACCTGCACTGGACCTGGGGCGCCTACACCACAGGACCGGACTGGCATTGCACCGATGTGCACGCCACCTGCCAGAAGCCGATGCCCGACGCGCAGTACGCCCCGCAGTTCTGGGCCGGCGTCGCCGACACCTTCAAGGGCAACGACGCCGTCGTCTTCGACCTGTTCAACGAACCGTACCCGGATATGGCCAGCGACTGGGACAAGACGTTGGGCTGGCAGTGCCTGCGCGACGGCGGCACCTGCGCCGGCATCGGGTACGAGGTGGCCGGTATGCAGGACCTCGTCGACGCGGTCCGCGACACCGGCGCCACGAACATACTCATGGTCAGCGGGCTCGAGTGGACCAACGACATGCGGGAATGGCTGGCCTACAAACCGAACGACCCGCTGAACAACATCGCCGCGTCCTGGCATTCGTACAGCTTCAACCGGTGCGTGACCGAATCCTGTTGGGACGGTGAGATTGCCCCGCTGATGCAGGAGGTGCCGGTCGTCCTCGGCGAGTTCGGCCAGGACGACTGCGGGTTCGACTACATGCAAGGGCTGGTGGACTGGGCCGACACGAATGGTATGGGCTACCTGGCGTGGACCTGGAATCCGTGGGGCTGCACCAGCGGCGCGGTCCTCATCAAGGACTGGTCCGGCACTCCCGAGCCCGGTGTCGGCGAAGGCTACCGGAGCCACCTGCTCACCGAGAGCCCCTACCTGTGACCCGACGAGACGCTTAGGCCGTGTTGACGGACTGAGAACGACTCCTGTTGAGTTCCGTTGTGCCACAACGGAACTCAACAGGAGACTTCCATATCGAACCAATATCGGCGCGGGGACCTGACCGAGCATCCACAGTTCGACGCAGAGGAGTACCGGTCCACCACCACGGCAGCCGCAGCGACGATCAACCACCGCCCGCACGAGACCGCCGAGCACCTCACCAGCTGAACGGTCTTTCAAGTTTCCGACGCGCCGTCAGTCTTGCGGTGCCTGCCTTGTGAACGGCCGTATTCCTGGCCCACTGCGGTGATGAATTCCGCCGGACAGTTCCTCAGGTGCGCGCCAAGCTCGGCAGCGTCCGCCGCAGCGAGACGCGACCAGGCCAGCTGGATCGTCCTCACCTACCTCGCGTTCAACGAGATCCGGATTCGCGAAAACCGCGGACTCAACCGACTCCGACGTCAACCGGTTGCGCGTCTTCAGGAGCGCGCCGGACCTTCAGGTGGCCGCGCGCTCTGAGAGCGGCGGTGAAGCGGCCGGTTGGACGATTGGCGGGTCGTTGACGAGGCAAGGGGGTGTCAGGCCTCGAGCAGCTGCTCGCTCAGGTCCCACAGGCGACTCGCCGATTCGGGGTCGATCGAGTGCGGCACGACATCGGTGAGGACCACCCCGTCGGCGTCTGAGAAGGCGATGGGCGTCGCAGTGTCCACCGGCGAGATCTCGTTGTCGCGCAGGTAGACGCCGCCGATGTCGGCGAGCTGCGGGCTGGTCGCCGCGAACACGCTGGTGGCGGCCCCCTGCTGCGGCGACTTGAACCCGCGGTCGGGATCGATGACGGGCCACCCGGCGGTGTCGATCAGGCCCATCTCCCGCAGCTGCTCGTCGGTGAACGCGACCGAACCGTCCTCTTTGGAGGCTGGGCCCAGGTTCGTGCCGGCGATGATGCCTGGGTGCACGGCGTAGCCGCGGATCCCGTCCGCGGCCCAGCGCCGGTCCAATTCGACGGCGAACAGAACGTTGGCGGCCTTGGACTGGGCGTACCCGGCCATGGGGTCGTATCCGCCGGTGGTGAAGTTCGGGTCGTCCCAGCGGATCGGGCCGTGCCGCTGGGCGCCGGAGGTCACGTTGACGACACGGGCGCCGCGGGCGGCGCGCAGCGCGGGCAGCAGGCCGAGCGTCAGCTGGAAGTGGCCGAGATGGTTGGTCGCGAACTGCGACTCGTAGCCGCGGGCGTCGCGAGTCAGCCGACCGCCCATGATCCCGGCGTTGTTGATCAGGACGTGGAGCGGGCGGCCCGAGTCGAGGAAGCCGGCGGCGAAGTAGTCGATGGACACCGGGTCGAGGAGGTCCAGCCGGTCGACCGCGACGCGGTCGATGCCGGCCAACGCCGAGGCGGCTCGTTCAGGGTCGCGCGAGCCGACTGTGACGGCGGCCCCGGCCGCGCTGAGGGCACGGGTGGTCTCGAGGCCGATGCCGACGTGGCCGCCGGTGACGATGACGTTCCGGCCGGAAAGGTCGATGCCTTTCAGGACGTCGTCTGCGGTGGACGCGGCGGTGAAGCCGGTCCCGATCGGGTGCTGTCGCTGTGTCATGGCACCAGTCTGCGTTCGCGACTGCGGATCCTGAATGGTTGTCAGTTCGTATTTTTTGCGCGAGAGTACTGGAATGAGCGTTGACCATCTCTCGGAAGTGTTCGATCTCGTCGAGGTCCGCGGCGTGATCTCGGGCGGCTTCGCGGTACGGGGCCTGTGGCGGTCCTGCGGGGACATCAGCGAGCGGCTGAAGTTCTTCGCGATGGTCGGCGGCCGGGCCCGGTTGACCACCGACGGCGTCGACGGTCCGATCGATCTCGAGCCGGGCGACGTCGTCATCCTGAACGGACGGTCCTGGCTGAACGTCGAGGGCGGCACCGGCGACGGGCCGCGCCGGGTGATCCAGCCGGAGGAGGGCGATCTCGGGTTCGCCGGCGCCGACCGCGGCATCGACGACGTCCTCCTCGGCGGCCGCATCGACCTCAACCCGGCCGGTCGCACGCTGCTGATGCAGGCGCTCCCGCCAGTGGCGCACGTGCGGGCGTCGGTCGCCGCGGCGACCAACTTGCGCGGGAGCCTCGACCGGCTCTTCGAGGAGGGCAGCCGGAACCGGATCGGGTCGGCGTTCGCCATGCGGCAGTATGGACAGCTGCTGCTCCTGGAGGCCCTGCGCGCCTATGTGGACCAGACGGAGCTCCCTGCCGGGTGGCTGCGAGTGCTGACCGACGAGCGGCTGCGGCCGGCGCTCGACCTCATGCACGCCCAGCCCGGGAGGGCGTGGGGCCTTGAGGAACTGGCACGCGCCGCGGCAATGTCGCGGACGTCGTTCGCGGAGCGCTTCCGGATGGTGTCAGGCCTGCCGCCGGTGACGTATCTCAACCGCTGGCGGATGCTCTTGGCGCAGCGGGCGCTCCGCGACGGCGACGTCCGCGTCGGGAAGCTGGCGTTCGAACTGGGATACGCGTCCGAAAGCGCGTTCAGCACGGCGTTCAAACGCGAGGTGGGCGAGTCGCCGCTGCGCTACCGGAACCGGGTACTCGCCGAATCCTCAGCGAGCGCCGAGTTCGTGTCGCCCTGGCGTCCCTCCGCGGTGGGAGCTGCCGAACGTTGAGGACTAGGACCAGGCGTCCGCTATCCGGCCCATTCGCCCGCTCGCTTCGTTGTCACCCCGCCGGACACAACATCGGTATCCGGCGGGCCTTCCGCCTTGCGAGCGAACAAAGGGACTCGGATATCGACTCACCGGGTGCACTCCCCATACCCCTGCATGCCGTAGTCCGGCCCGCCGTTGGGAGCGGTCGCTGCGAGGCTGCCTAAAATCGGCGCATGATCACTTCGCGAGCATTCCTCAAACGGCACATGGCGATCGGTGCGCTCCTCGCGATCCTGGCCGCGGCCGGTTGCGGCTCCGAGTCGAAGCTGGACAACGACGCCACCTCGAGTTCAGGCGCTGCCGCTTCCACTTCCGACACCCCCACCACCGACCCCGCTCCCTCCTCGGCGCCCCCCTCGCCCGCCGCAGAAGCATCGGAAGAGGCGGGAGCGGACAGTGCCGACTACGAGTCCTGCGGCGACGGCGAATGCGAGGTGTCCTTCACCGGCTCGGTCGAGTTCCCCGTCAGTGGGGCCGATGGCGAGTGGACGGTGGAGTCCGTCGTTGAAGCGGACGGCGTCAAAGTGAATCTGACCAATCCGGACGGCCTGGGCGCAGGAGGCGGTCTGCTCTATCAGCCCGCCTGCACCCTGGCGATCCACGCCGACGGCGGCGGCGGTCTCTCATGCGCCGAGGACGGGGAGGACTTGCCGGAACCCGAGGCGGGAGGGTACGTGGTGCACCTGCTTGAGCTGGCCGGAGACACCGCGGTCATCCAGGTCGCCTTGGGCTGACGATCCGGCCAGGACATTGCGAATGCGTCCCGGCCAGGAATAGCCAGGGCTTTGGCTTTGACACAGCGGGTTGCGGGATCGGGCCGATGGGCGGCGGATAGTCCGGCGCAGGCGCGTCACGCAATCGCCGACCATGCGCGTCGCCACGGAGGCGTGTCAAGGATGCGATCGCGGCCGGCGCGAGTGCGAGCAGTCGCGCTCGGGGATCTCGCACGAGCGCTCTTGTCGCACAACGAGTATGAATCGTATTCATACTCGTATATATAGTTGTCGGCCCATCACTCGCTTATTCGAACCTGAACTCCCAGCTAGACGGCCTGTTGGAACGCCTGTCCGGCCCGTTGCCCACCCGGGGCCCCGAAACCGGCCCGTTGGCCCCCGACTCCTTCGTCGAACAGCCTCCGAAGGCCTACCCGCCAGCACCCCCCACGCCTTTCGCACCGGCGGCTTCACACAGCACAGCCTCGCGAATAAACTCGGCGTCAGCCTCAGCACCGTTAAACGCATCCTCCGCAGCCACATCACGGACGAATGAAAGGCGCTTCGACAGGATCCTTGCTCGGATCCGGGGGCCGGCGTCTGCGGAGGGCGCTCAACTAAATGATCCTTTCGGTGCCGCTCACTGCGAGTTGCCCCGGTTGAGAGATTCCGGAACTGGAGACAGTCCCGACCGACCGCCACGTTCCGTCGGTCCGGCGGATGGAGAACCTGACGACTTGGGTGTTACTGGCAGTGATCTCAAGAATTCCGACATGGATTTCGCCGCCGATGTTGGCGGCGCAAATCGCGAAAGGATGGTGGTTGGCGAAGACGCTCAGCTTGCTGAACTGCCGCCAGGAGCCATCCCCATTCCGGACGGCGTGGTGGACCACCCCGCCGTTCTGGCTGAGCGCGAAAACATGGAGCTGACTGCCGAGTCCTGCCAAGGCCACCCGGTAGAAGCCCCCGATCTCACCTGCCGCGCTCCCGATGTTGCCCCAGCCGCTCCATGTCCCATCGGGGGCTTGGATGGAGTGGCGAAGCACGTCATCTTCGGTAAGGACTGCGGTGTCGATCGTCGTGCCGACTCGGGTGGTGGCGACCTGCCTGATGCTCGAGAAGGTCCTCAGGGCCGTCCAGCTGGGCGACCAGGTCCCGTCCTGGTTGCGGACGGTGCGGTACAGGGTGGTTCCTCCTTCGGAAGCGCCGAAGACATGGAGCTCCCTGGAGCGCGCGGTCACCGCGACGCTCGGGATACCCGTGGTGGGTCCGGATGTCGACGGGATCCGCGTGAATGCCGTCCAGGTGCCGTCGGCCCCCCGGATGCCGTGGCTCGGACCTCCGCTATTGAGCCCCGCGACGACGTTGAGGCCGTTGTACATGCCGACGCAGGAGACGCGATAGGGCGCAGCGTCAGCAGTGTCGATTTTGTCCCAGCTCGGACTCCATGTGCCGTCATCGCCGCGTCGTGATCGGTGGAACAGCTCGAGGCTGGCGCCCGCCACGTAGTGCGCATCCCAGTCCGCGGGGGCGGCCGAGGCTGCGGCGGGTGCGAGCGCGCCAAGGCCCGCGCCGGCCAGGGCGGCGGCGGGGACGGCGAGGAGCGACCGGGTGAACGTCCGACGGTCGAGTGGGGCCATGTCCGACTCCTAGGTAGTTGAATGAAGTCGCGAGTCGACGCATTGCAGTACGTTTCAATGCGTTTCGCAGCCAGGAAGGCGATCTTGGCGCAGAAGGCCGAGTCGATCAGCACCAGTCTGATGGCGAGCAACATCGTTTACAAGGCGAGACACCGGCAGAACAGAGGCAGGAACCGGAGTCGAGAGAACGTTATCCAGGCCGCACTCGAGGCCGAGACGACCGAGCATCTCGGCTACGAGAAAGGCGACCGGACTGCCGTGGCGGCGGCCAGGGTCGGCAACCACCGCAACGGCACCGGTAAGACGCCTGCGCAGACCGGGGCGGGCCCGGTCGAGCTCGACATCCCCCGCGACCGGGCCGAGGAAGACGCGCAAGGGGCCGGTTGCCCGCCCGCGCCGAAAACCCGGCCCTCCTACGCCCCCGGGCCCGAAACCGGCGACTCCATCGAGACCAACTACGACAAGCCGCCCCGCCCTCTCGGGGAGCGGCTCACTCCCGAATCCCGCGCCGCACTCGCGCTCGCCTTCGGCATCAAGCCGAAAGACCTCGCTCGCGAGTACGAGATCAGCATCCGTAGCGTCAAACGCCTCATCCAGCAAGCTCGGACCGCCGGAGTCATCTGACCCCGATCTCACAGCCTGAGGTGCATCATTCGCGTGTCCCGGTCTCGGCGCGCAGCACGGGGGCGAACGATGCCGAGTGATCGTGCCCGCACGCGCAAGTCTGTTGCGTCTCGGCGAGAAAGACCCGCGGCGAGACGCCAGTGAGCCGGGTGCACTCGCGGGTGAGGTGGGACTGGTCCGCATACCCGACGCGAAGGGCCAGCACCGCGAGTCGGTCGTCTATCGGTGCGCGGCCAAGGGCGATGGCCTGCTGGACGAGCGCGAGGAAGCCTTGGAAGCGCAGTATTCGGTGCAGCGTCTTCGGCGCGAGCCCGACGGCCGTCCGGCAGCGGCGCCTCAGCTGCGTCTCGGAAATGTGCAGCGCTGCGATCAGCGATGTCACACCGGCTGCGCGCCAGGGCATGAGACCGCGTACCGCCTCAGATACGAGCGGGTCCGGGCGCGCATCGGCGCGCCTGTGTACGTGGAGCTGCATGGCGGCGAGCGCCTCCCGGGGCGAGGCCGCAGTGTCGATTGCCTCGCCGAGCGCGGCGGCCGAGCGGCCCCACAGATCCTCGGCGCCGAGCGCGAGCCCGACCAGCTCCGACGCGGGTTGACTTGCGACCGATTGGAAGGCTCCCGGCATGAAGCGCACGCCGATCACGGTGGTGCCGGGCGCGAGCACTTCGACCAGCGGCTCGGTGAGGGGCCCGATGACCTGCGGCGCCGAGCCGACTTCGCAGACGAGTTCGACGGCGCCGTTGGGGACGCGACGGTGGATGTATGGCGCGGCGTCGCGGCCGACCTGCTGGATCCAGACCGAGGAGGCGAGCTCGCGCAGCGCCGGAAGGGGCGAGCGCTCAAGATAGCTCTGCCCGTCGGCGGGAGGCGTGGAGAACGCTTCGGCCGTCATGTGCCCCAGTATGCCGGGCCCGGTGGTCTGCGACTAGAAGGAAGCCCGGTTTGTTCAAGACCAAGCAAGGAGTCCAGCCGTACGGTTCAACCATGTCCGCCATCACGACCACCGACCCGACGGAGCACCCGGCGCTTGACTCGCGGGACTTCGAACGCACCCGCCTATCGCGTCTCACCGCTCTACTCGGCCACCGCGACATCGACACCGGTGTCCGCCGGCCAGGGAGCGACCGATGAACGCGAGCGTCCAGGCCGAGCTCTGGAGCAGCAACCCTCGGGCCTGGGCGGAAACCGCCGAAGGCCGCATCCGGCCGCTGTACGAGCATGTGATCGAACGCCTGCGGCAGCTCCCTGGGACGCGGCTGCTCGATGCCGGTTGCGGATCGGGCCTGTTCACCGAGCTGGCCGCCCACAGCGGCGCGGATGTTGTCGGGCTGGACGCGGCTCACGGACTCATCGAGTACGCGCGCCACCGACGCCCAGCGGCCCGCTACGTCGTCGACGACTTCGAACACATGCCGTTCGCCGACGGTGCCTTCGACGTCGTCACCGCGTTCAACTCCGTGCTCTACGCCGCCGACCCGCGCCGCGCGCTCGCCGAGATCGCGCGAGTGACCGCCACGCTGGGCCGGGCGGTCGTGACGGTGGGCGCCGGCCCCGAGCAGGCCCAAATCGCAGGCATGATCAATCCGCTCGCCCCGCGCGAGGAGGTACCCGACCCCAGCATGCTCGACCTCACCGACGACAACGCCTCTCGCGATGCACTGCTCGATGCCGGGTTCGCATCCGTGGCGACGGACGACGTCGCGTTCGACGTCGACTTCGCGAGCGCGGACGACGCGGTCGCCGCCCAGCTGCCGGCCGGCCCGGTCGCCGCGGCGATCCGGCACTCCGGGCGCGCGGCGGTCGAAGCGGCACTGCGGTCCTTCTTCGCACCGCGGGCACGTGCCGACGGCACCGTGCGCATGGGTGTCGTCTTCCGCTGCTACCTCGCCGAGCGGACACGATGAGCTCGATGAGACGGCCGGCAACACCGAACGGTAACCACTTCAACGAGGCAGACAAGGAATCACGATCATGAAACTCACGACCAACACGCAGGTCTCCGTCGACGGAGTGTTTCAGGCAAATGGGGGACGACACCCGGACCTCGACCCTGGAATGGAGCGAGGTGGATGGGCCAGACCGCCGTTCGACGACCAGGCCATGACCTTCGTCGAGCAGTACTACCAGCGCGCCGACGCGTTCCTGTTCGGCCGGCGCACCTATGAACTCTTCGCCGGCTACTGGGGCGTGCGGGAAGATCTTGAGAACCCGATCGTGGGTGCCCTGAACACGCGGCCCAAGTACGTCGCCTCCAACACGCTCACCGATCCGAAGTGGGAGCACACCAGCGTCCTCTCCGGAGACCTCGCGGCGGCCATCCGCGAGTTGAAGGCCAAGCCGGGAGGCGAGCTGCAAGTACACGGCAGCGGCGCGCTGATCCGCTGGCTGCTCGAGAACGAGTTGGTCGACGAGGTCACCCTGCTCATCTGCCCCGTCATCGTCGGCCAGGGCGCGAAGCTGTTCCCCGACAACGGCCCGGATATCGCGCTCGACCTGATCGACTCGCGAATCTTCCCCAAAGGCATCACGGCACAGACCTACCGACCCAACGGCCGCCCGAAATACGCATCCTGAAGCACGCGACACCGGCACCACATTCACCGAGAACCGCAGCGAGACGGCCTGTTGGACCGCCTGTCGGGCCCCTTGCCCGCCCGCGTCCCCGAAACCGGCCCGTCGGCCCCCGACTGCGCGGGCGAGCAGCCTTCAACCGCCTACCCTCCAGCGCCGCCACGAGCGCTCGGAGAGCGCCTGTCCCCTGCCGAACGCACTGAGTTGATCACCGCCTTCAACGCCGGCGTCACTCAAGAGACGCTCGCCGCCGAACACGGCATCAGCATCCGCTGGGTCAAGCGCCTCGTCCATGGCACGTCGAACCGCCCGCAAGCCGCCGCCAACCGCCTCACTCCCGACCAACGCGACGACCTCGCCCGCGGCTATCGCTCCGCTGGAATTTCGCAAAACGAACTCGCCCACAAGTACGGCGTCAACCTCAGCACCGTCAAGCGCATCCTCCGCAATCACGTCACGGACGGATGAAAGCCAGTGAAACCGGCGGTCGCAGCCATGCCAGGTCGATGCGACCGGGCAGGCTGACCGAATGACCTCGAGCAGTCCCAAACCCAGACCGACCGTCATCAGCGAACGCCGCGAACACCTCAACTTGCGCGCCCTCGCCGATCTCCTCGCCGCAGCCGCCGATCACGGCCCGCGGGTAGAGAGCGAGGAGGGGCCCAAACGTATTGACCAGCGCCAACAACGTTGATTCGCTCATGAAGCCGTGGAGGAGATCTCCGGGTACGTCAGGGTGTCACTGCGCTGGGTGCGTCGGCGAGATTGAGTCGCCGCACCTTCTCGACCAGGACGTCGCTGATCATGCCCTGATCTATCTTGCAGCTGAATGTCGCTTCGAACGGATCGTTCGAGGCGATGATCGGATGGTTCAGGAAGTCACGACTCTCAATGACCTGCGTGGCCGCTGAGGTCCCGAACCCCCATGAACCGGCCAGGATCAGCACTTGTTTCCCTTGGACGAATGGGTTCGGGCACCGAATGATCAGCCCTTGATCCGATACCAGCTTCCCTGAGCCGTCGGTCAGGCAGTCCGTGAACGATTCCTGACGGCTGTCGTAGAGCTTCGCGTCCTTACCTGCCGGGCCATCACTTGGACCGAACTTGAAGGTGCACGGCATCTTCCTCATGATCAGGTCCGACACCGAGTTCGAGTGCGGCCCGCCGATGAGGATCAGGTTCTCCCGTAGCTGCTCAGCGGAGACCTGATGGCTGGGGAGCAGGTCGTAGTCGCGAACGCCCGCCAGGTGCAGCTGGCTTTTGAGCCTGACGAAGGCCTCGATGTCGCCGAGGCCGGCAAACCCGGCCCGCTCCCTGCGGTAGTACTCGTCCTCGACGAAGCTCCCGATGGCGATCCGCACTGTGCCTCGCGTGAGAGGAGCCCAGAAGGAGCGGAGCACGCGTCGGCGAAACACTGAGATGAACCGCTGCGCGAACAGACCGCACACGAAGAAGATCACGGCGGCCGCGAGATTGATTAACAGGTCCTGGAGCGGTGCGAACATTGTGGTCACCTTTCGAGGAGGGCCCAGCGCGGCAGCTGGTGCGCGACTGGAACTTCCGTCCGATGATAATGAGTCAAGTCAATCTCTGAAAACTGCAAGCAGCCCTGCGAAGTCAGGTGGACCCGCAGCACGGCAACCGTCTCGGCGGGTTCACACATCTGCCGCACACCATGTGCGCCAGGTGTGGCGGGAGTTGGGTAGCTCGGGCTCGTCGAGGAGCCGCAAGACGTAGCCTGCGTGAAGCCGTGCCCAAGGGCTGCTCGAGGTGGCTGCGCCGGTGAGTCCGACGCGAAGATCGTCGCCGTCGACGGCACGTGCGATCCGGACGTATTCACGGTCCTTGCAGCGATAGGCACGCGAGACGGCGGCTATGACCAGCTGAATGAGTCTGGCGCGCACGGGCTCCCGGTGGTCACCGATCGCGAGGCCGCGGATGAGCGCCTCCTTGCTCCCCCACTTCTTCGCGTGGAGCGTCCAGTCATCGGGGTAGCGGGCCTCCCATTCGAGGTACTGCAACGCATACGGCAGTCCGGGCCAATCAGCGAGGCCTCCGTACGGGCGGCCCCACAAGGCGTCCGGGAACGCGTGCCGCTTCGCCTCCGAGTATTCGGCTTGCCGTCGGCGCATCTCGGGGTCATTCCACTGATCAGCGCCCAGGGGGCGGGTCAGGAACCAGGTTTCATTGAAACGCTCAAGAGCTACATCGACACGGCTGCGGGCTTCACTGAGGTGGGTGAGTGCGATCGCCCGCTCGGCCGGGTCACCACTGGTCAGGCCGAACACATACCCGACCCTGGCGGCCCAGTCCTTCTCGATGTCGCCTGGCGCTGTCACGACCCGATCATCCCCGACCATCACGCACGGTTGCGAGGTCGAGGGTGTACCACTCGCCGGTGCCGGTGATCTGGTGCAGCTTGGAGTCTCGGCCATAGACGGCAGGGGACTTCGCCAGGCTGGCGGCGGCTTGCTTGGTAATGCGGTGGGTGCTGCGCGGGGTGCTGGCCGCATCGGCGAGCTCGCCGACGGTCATGATGTCGCCTGCGACGTGGTAGCCGCCGAGCCACCCGATCGTCTTCTCTGCCACGAGGATCGCGGGAGCGCCCGCAGCGAGGGCGTTCGCCCACACCGAGATCTGACCGTCGCAGATCCGTGCGACCGGGAAATCAGGATAGATCGAAGCCCAAATGTCTTCGCCTGTGACATTGAGGGCATAGCAGTCGGCGATCCACGGCGCCTCCTCGACTGATCCGGGGTACGACCAGACCGGTCGCAGGTCGCCGTCGAACTCGACGATCCCGCCGGCCCCAATCGGCTCGGGCCCGGTCGGCCCTCCCCAACCAAAGTTGCCGAAGATGCCTTCGTCGAAGTAACCGACGATGATCCGACCGCTCGGGGTCGTCTGGACGTCGTTAATGCCGTCGCCGAGCGTGCCGGTGCGGATCACCGCCCCGTCGGGGCCGATGATCGCCGCGTTGTGCTCAGCCGCGCCGTCCCTGAACGCGCATCGGGTGCCCGCCAAGAGAAAGCGGCCATCAGGAAGCGGCTGCAGATGCGGGAACGTGAGAGACAGCGTTCCGATGGCGGTGACGGTCGAGTCACCGTCGGGTCGGGTGGTCACGATGCGGGCCGACCAGGGCTCGGACTGCGAAGCCGCAGAGCTGACACCATTGGGGTGGACGGTTCGGGCGTAGACGCGCTCTTTTAGATCGGGAGGCCCCCAGAGGGTGAGCGCTTCTCCCGCTGGACCGATCGCGGCGGTGATGAGCGTGTCGCCGTCAACGGGGGGTTCGATTCGCACTTGCAGGTTCATGGTGACGGCAGGGCCGGAGGGGTTCGTTGTCACGACCGCAATCTTGTCAGGTGCCAGCGCCAACGCTGAAGGGATAAGCCCCAACTTCGTGTAATCGACTGCCGCTCGATTCCTGCCAAGAACGGCCGATAACCCAGACGGTTACCGGCCCTGAGGAGCATGTTTGGGGAGTCTGTTACCGACTGCCCAAACATGATCAATATTCATATACATCAATACGATGTCGACCTGATACTCGCTACTTTGAACACCCCACCGCAGGTAGACGGCCCGCTCGGGCGCCTATCCGGCCCACTCCCCCGCAGCGCAGAATCGTCAGGCCCCGCGTGGCACTCAGGCTCGGCAGGAAAGCACGGCGTCGAGAACATCTCAAGCCGGATTCCCCGACCGCTCCACCGCCGTCTCTCCGCCGACCAGCGAACCACATTGGTCGCATCGTTCAGTGCCGGAATCAAACAGAAGGACCTCGCCCTCCAGTATGGCGTCAGCATCCACAGCGTCAAGCGCCTGGTCCACGCAGCCCGTGCCAAGGAGCGATCGTCTCCCGTCCACGGGCTTTCTGACGAAGTCCCGCATCACAGAGGAACCGACAAGCAGATCGATTCGGCGGAAGCTCGCCAAAGCGTTCGCGGCGCTACGCTGCTGCCTCCCGCATACGACCAAGGCGGTCCCTCCTTGTAAACAACTGGTGACAACCCGTGCCGCGTCGCGAGCATCATCGCCGAAATCGATATCATCACTCTCCGTAATGAAACGGGTGCAGATGCATTCGATCCTTCCATCCCACGAGGAGCAGCGATCGCCTTGTCCACTTCCATCGAACCGGGCCGCAAGCCAGAGATCCGCGAACACCGTCACCAGGGCTTCCGCTACGAGTCGCGGCAGCGCCGCTCGAACTCACCCAGTCTCGCCCCAGTCGTGCTCGTCGGGGGCGGCTTCCAGCGCAAGGAAAGCTGGGGGCGAGTGGAAGAGGGCATGCTCTCGGTTGCCGATGTCATCGCCACCGACCTGCCGGGCTGGGGCGCAGCCGACACGCTGCCCGCGGCATATGGGGCGGACACGCTGGCCGGTTCACTGGAGCGGATGCTGGATGATCTCGGGACCGGTCCTGTCAACCTGCTCGCAAGCTCCTACGGATCCTCGATCGCCTACAGGCTCGCGCAAACCCGCCCCGACCTGGTGCAGCGAATGATCCTCGTCGGCGTCATGTGCACCGTTCCCGAACGCCACCGAGCACTGTTCGCCCACCTCGCGGACCTCATGGAGAAGGGCGACCTGGAGCGATTCACTGAAATCTTCCTCGACACGGTGATGCCACCCGAGACCAGCGCAGACGTGCTCGCCGCCAAGACCGTGCGGCGCCTGCTCACCCGCCTCCTCACCTCGACCGGCGCTAGCGAAGCCGCCAAGTTCATCACCAACACACGGCGACTCCTGCGAGGCCGCGTGGTCGATACCGGTGCCGGTCCGACCGTCCCGACCCTCGTCGCCACCGGGGAGCACGACATCCTCACCACTCCCGGGCATTGCCGCGAACTGGCCACCACCTGCCCGCAAAGCTGGTACGTCGAAGTCCGGCGGGCCGACCACATGATCCACCTTGAACGTCCGGACGCCATGGTGGACCTTATGACCAGGTTCTACTCGGACGATCTCATCAAAGCCCTTCCCTACGCCAGCACCATAGAAGATCTCAGGGCCGTTCCGGTCGGACGCTGACCGCAGCGCCTCCCCCAGGAGTGCAAGTTGCAACCGATCCAGAACCGACAGGCGGGTGCGGAGAACCGCCCTTGGCATCGGCGACTTCGGCGGCCGAACCTTCGATTCACGGCAAACGACGGTGGCCGGGCACAATCGCGAGATCGTACCCGGCCACCGCCGTTCACAGCTATTCACAACCGGTCACACGCGTTCACACGCGGTCACAAGTCGGGCTGACAGGACTTGAACCTGCGAACCTTTGACTCGCACACCGGGCTGCTTGATCTTCTACAGTGCCGTTCCAGCCCACAGCGTTGCGAGCGGCACGGCCGTCAGGTCGGGGCCGAAGGGGCGGATCTGGTCGCCGAGGTAGAGCACGTATCCGGCTTTGAAGCGGTCGCCCAAGCGCTCCTTCATCCACCGGAGGTGCTTGAACGCGTCGTCACGGACCGTGGCGGCGGCCTTGACTTCGATGCCGATGACCGTGCCGTCGCGGCGTTCGAGCACGAAGTCGACCTCGCGGCCGTCCCGGTCCCGGAAGAACGAGAGTTCGGCCCGCACCTCGCTGGTGGCGAGTTGACGGGTGAGTTCAGCGAAGACGAAGGTCTCCACCAACGGCCCGGCAAGCTCGTGGCCGGGACGGGCGAGTGCGCCGGGCTCGGCACCCAGCAGCGCCGCGGCCAGACCGGAGTCGGTGACGTAGGACTTCGGAGTCTTGATGAGTTTCGAGGTGAAGTTGGTCGACCAAGGCGGCAGATTCGCCGTCAGGTAGACGATGTCGAGGTAGCCGAGGTAATCGCGGACCGTAACGTGATTGAGTTCGAGACTCCGTGCCAGGTCTGCCATGACCAGACCGGAGCCGGTGCGGGCGGCGATGAGCCGCAGCAGTCGCGGGATCAAGTCAGCCCGGCGGATGTCGGCGAACGCGGCCACATCGCGCAGGACGACAGTGGAGACATAACCTTCGAACCAGTCCGCTCGCAGCCGATCGGATCCGATCCGCACCGCCTCGGGGTACCCGCCGGCGCAGATGAGATCGAAGTAGTCCGTTCGCTGCCACGTCGTGGCGAGGGACAGGGAACGGAGCGCCTCAGGTTCGAACAGCAACGCGGGCGCGTCAATGTCAGCCCGTGTCCGTTCGACGGCGCTGAGGGGCCACAGATCGACGAAGACCGCCCGGCCCGCCAGAGACTCCGACAGTGTCGGGACGGTCAGGAACCGGGTCGAGCCCGACAGCACGAACTGGCCCGCGGCATCGTCGAGGTCGACCAGGCGTTTGATGGCGATAAGCAGGTCGTCCCCGCCGCGCTGGACCTCGTCGATGATCCTCGGGGATGCCCCGTACTCGGCGAACCCCGTCGGGTCGGCGCGGACGGTCTGCAGGGTGGTGGCATCGTCGAGGGTGTTGAATGTGCCGCCGCGCTTTTGGTGCAGCAGCCGCAGGAGCGTGGTCTTCCCCGCTTGGCGCGGGCCGCCGACGATGACGATCCGGAAGGCATCGAGGCGTTTGTTGAGACCGGCGAGAGCGCGGCGGGGCAGCAGTGGCGACACACTCTCAACCTACACGACAATATAATCATCTTACTAACAGATTTGTCGAATACTCAGTGTTGGTTTTGCCGGATCGCTAGCCGTGGAATCGCCGCCCCCACATTCAGTCGTGACTCGCCTGCATGACGACACCGACCGCCTGAGCAAGTCCGGAACTTCCAGGGTCCCGCCAGCCGGGTCCGACGTCGAATCCTTGTGGCGCTTCTTGATCGAGAGTCGAGAAGTGCCTAACATGGCTCTTGTCGACGCTCCGGCCGACACCTCGTCCCGCGATTGCGGAGGGCGCGTTCCATATGGCTCACATTGAATTCCGTGTTCTCGGACCGGTGGAAATCCTTCAGGCCGGACAGGTGAGCGGCTCGACCACTTCGCAGCTTCGGTCCGTTCTCGCCATGCTGCTGATCGATGTGGGCCGAGTGGTCTCGATCGGACGCCTGGTTTCGGCATTGTGGCCGTCAGCGCCGCCGACGACCGCCCTCAACACTCTCCGCGTATACGTTTCGCGGTTGCGCAAGCTTCTCTCGGCCGACCCGGACATCGAGCTGTCCACGGTCGGGCAGGGTTGGCGGTTGGAGTGCGACCCCCACCGGATCGACTTGTACCGGTTCCGCAACCTGGTGTCCCATGCCCAGGAAGGCGAGCCCCAAAAGGCCGGGAGCAGCCTGCGGAAAGCCCTGGAGCTATGGCAGGGACCGGCGTTCGCCGACGCCGCGGGCGATTGGCTCACCGGAGTCGTCAGCGAGAGGCTGGAGGATGAGCGACTCGCGGCCATCGGATCGGATCGCCCTCGACCTGCATTCCGGAGCGCACAGCGCGCTCGTTCCCGAATTGACGACGCTGGTCGCGGAGAACCCCTTGCGGGAGCGGCTGATCCAGCTGTTCATGGCGGCGCTGCACAGCAGCGGCCGCACCGCCGAGGCGCTGGAGACCTTCCACAAGGCGCGCGGGAGGCTGATCGAGGAACTCGGCGTCGAGCCGGGGGCCGCGCTCCAGCACGAGTACCGACGGCTGCTCGGCACGGCGTCGCCGGGGCTCGGCGGGCCCGTCTCGCACCCGGTGCCGCGGCAGCTGCCGAGTGACATATCGGCCTTCGCGGGGCGGACCGAACCGACGTCGTACCTGAACCGGCTGCTCGATGAGCATGAGCGGATTGGGGAGCCACTCCTGTTGGCGCTCAACGGCTTTCCCGGGTCCGGGAAGACGACTCTGGCGGTGCATTGGGCGCACGGCGTCGCCGACCGCTTTCCCGACGGGAACCTGTACGTGAACCTGCGCGGCTTCGGCCAGGCCGCACCGGCTCCGGAGCCGGTCGCGGTCTTGCGAGGATTCCTGGACGCCCTCGGCGTTCCCCCGGATCAGATCCCGGACGGGCTGGACGAATGCGCCGCCCGCTACCGCAGCCTGCTCGCGGGCCGGAGGATCCTCGTCATCCTCGACAACGCGCGCGACGAGGACCAGGTACGACCGCTGCTGCCCGGCTCGGGCGGGAGCTGCGCGGTGGTGACCAGCCGCCACCAGCTCACCGGGCTGGCCACGCAGCAGAGCGCCTGGAGTCTGCACGTCGACATGATCGAGCCTTCGGAGGCGCGAGCCCTGTTGGAACGGCGGCTCGGCAGGGACCGGGTCGCCGCCGATCCGGCCGCGGTGTCCAGGATCATCGAGCGCTGCGCGGGACTGCCGCTGTCGTTGGCGATCGTCGCGGCCCAGGCCGACGCCCGAGACGGGTTCTCGTTGGCCGCGATCGCCGACGAACTCGAAACGTCCGAGCCGGTCCTGGATGCGTTCTCCAGCCTCGATGCGACCAGTGACCTGCGCACCGTGTTCTCATGGTCGTACCGCGGGCTCAGCCGCGACGCGGCACGGCTGTTCCGGCTCCTCGGCCTCCATTGGGGACCGGACTTCGCCGTCGAGGCCGCTGCGAGCCTCTCCGGACTGCCGGTCCGCGACACTCGGCGCCTGGTCGATGAGCTGTGCCGGATGCGGCTGCTCATCGAACTGGCGCCTGGCCGGTTCGCGTTCCATGATCTGCTGGGAGCCTATGCGGCCGAACTGGTAGACGCGATCGACACCGCATCCGATCGGCGCCAAGCCGTGCGCCGCCTGCTCGATCACTACCTGCATTCGGCCCATGCAGCCGCAGACCTCATGGCGCCGTACCGGCTCCCCGCCCTCACCGCCGAACCGTCACTGCACGCGATCATCTGCGCCCCAGTCGATCACAATCATGCGACGTCCTGGTTCGAAGCCGAGCACGCGGCCCTGATGAACGCACTGGCCTGCGCGCACCGGGCGGAATTCGGAGAGTCCGCCTGGCTGCTCGCGCCGCCCTTCGCAATCCATCTGCGGCGTCAGGGCCTGGATTCGGAGTGGCTCACGGTGCAGCGCCTCGCAGTGGCGGCTGCGGAACGCTCCGACGATCTGCCCGCGAAGTGCTGCCGAGAGGCGCTGGAGGCGGCGACCGAGCTCGACGACCCCGTCGGCATCGCGGTCAGCTTGGACAGCCTGGGCTTCACTCAAGCCATGCTCGGGCGATACGAATCGGCGATCGACAGCTACCGGCGCTCGGCCGCGCTGCTGCGCGGGCACGGCGAGAAGAACCTCGCCGCCGTCACCCTGGTGCGTCTCGGCGAGGCGTATCAGGCCGTCGGCGACCACGATGCCGTGGTGGAAGCATGGAAGAGCGCCCTCAGGACGTTGGAGGAACTGGGCCACCCCGACGCCGATCACGTGCGCGCGAGACTCTCTCGCGCAACCGCTCGCCGTGGCGCGCCCACCATGCCCGGGCCCAGATCGTGAACACCGCGCCCAGGACGGTCGAAACGACGAGCCCGTCGGCTACCGCCGCAGGACTCCCCGAGAACACCGACGCGAGCGCTTCTCCGATCAGGCCGATGTTGTAGGGCAGGTATACAACCGCGGCGAAGGCCAGGCAGACCGCGGTTCCGGCCACGAGCAGTGCGGCGTACCGCTGGACAGTGCCGCGCTCACGAGGCTCGAGCGCCGCCAACGGGTGCGCAGGGCGGTCGGCTTCGTGGCGGAATCGGGCCGCTGCAAGGGCGGCCAGATATCGCGCGAATGCGGTGCTGTCGCCGTACAGGTTCCGGCTGCGGGTGAGGTCTTGGACGATGAAGTAGACGTCGGTCCGCATGAAGATGAGCAGCTGCAGGCCCAGAGCGGTCATTCCGACGATGGCCGTCACCAGCGCGACGCGGTAGCCGAGACCGCCGGGCTCCGTTGCGGCCGAAACGAGCACGGCGACCGCGGCGATCAGCGCGTCCGACTTCATCCCGGCTGAGTAGACGGCGAGTCGGTGCCGTTTCGGGGCGGCCCAGATACCGGTGACATTGGTCTGCGCCACCAGGAATTGCAGGCGGGTCCCGAACTCCATGCGGCCAGGCGCTCCAGCGGCCCGGGCGGTGACGAGGTGGGCGGTCTCGTGGATGAGGATCAGGCTCCATGCGATCGCCGCCTGCGTCAGGATCACGGCGCTGCCGTGCTCGCTCCACAGCAGACTCCGGTAGTCCAGGAGCGGAGCGCGGGTGTGAACGGCGACTGTGATCGCGGCAAGGATCGTGGCTGCGAGTGCCACGTCCAGAGCGAGACTGACCGGTCGGCTGAGCAGCCACCGCACATGTTCGGTCCGGAGCCAGGGGAGCATCGGGCGAATGGACGGCGGACTAGCGGCAGCGCGGCCGTCGATCCGCGCGACGAGCCCGCACTCCACCAGGCTCGCGGCCAGGTCGAGGACGTCGATGCGTTCGCCGGTCGTCTCCTCGATGCGCTGCTCGACTTCGCCGATCGGCAGGCCCGCTTCGAGCAGTTCGATTGCCGCGGCGCCGATCGCGGGGAGTGCGACGAACACGTCCGAATCGGACCTGCCGATCACCACCTCGGTGCCGTCCTCGCGTCTTGCCAGCGGGTGGAAGGCCAGGATCGTGGCGCCGTCGAGGGCTTGTTCCTGCACTTCGACGTCGGACATCACCTGCCGCCGCAGGCGGGGCAGTCGGGCTGGGGCGGGAAGGAGACCATCGGCGGGTCGTCGGGAGCCATAAGGTTGACGCCCCAGGCCGTTCCGGGTCGGACTGGGGCGGAGCCGGTGAGCAGCGCGATGGCCCAGTGCGCCATGAGCTGGCCCGAAATGCTTGCGGTGACGGCGATGACCGGATGACCGGGGGCTTTGGGGATCGCCTTGGTGATGTCCTCGGGCATGCCGAGTTTGAGGTCTCGCCGCCGGTCCTCCGCCAGGCGCAGGCACTCCCAGCAGGCGCCTTCGCCAGGGACGTAGCCGCCGGTCATGACGTGGGGCCCGTGGTAGCCGCCTTCGACCCACGGTGTGCCGGTCTTCAGGCAGGCCCGGTTCGCCCACTGGCGAATGCTCTGGGGCTGATCGGCCCCGAGCACCATGAGGTCACGGCCTTCGAGCAGCGAGAGGAAGTCCTCGGTCTGCTCGATGCGAACCTCTTCGCCGGTGACGGTGATGTCGGAGTTCAGTTCGCGCAGCCGCTCGACCGCCGATTCGACCTTCGGCCTGCCGACGTCGGACTCCCGGTAGAGGATCTGCCGGTTCAGATTCGAGAGTTCGACGAGGTCGAAGTCCACGCAGTGCAGGTGCCCGACCCCGGCGGCGGTCAGTGCCAGGGCCGCCGCTCCCCCGGCGCCGCCCACGCCGACCATGAGGACGCGGGACTGCTTGAGCTTCAGTTGGACGTCCCAGATGCTCTCGCGGGGTAGGGGGTCGGTCCAGCGGAAGTATTGGGCGTTGCGCTTGTAGCGTTCGAGTTCGCGTTCGCTGAGGCCGGGCGGGATCGGGGCGGCGAGGTCTTCGATGTGGCCGGCGGAAGCGAGGTCGTCGATCGCGGTGGTCACGTCCTGATCGGACAGGTAGGGGTGGTCCTGTCGCACTTCGGCCACGACCTCGGCTCGGTCACGCTTCCCGTCGCAGGCTTTGACGAGGGTCCAGACCCAGCCGTCGGGGTCCTCGATCTCGGCGGCGATGCCGTGCACGCCACCGCCGATCCTCACATTGCCTTCGCGAGTGAGGAAGGCGTCGTGTTCGGGTTTGATCCGCGGCCGTTCCATGGTTCTACTCCTCAAAGGACTTTGTGTGATGACCAAAGTGAGACAGGAGGGAAGCCCGGATCGGCAAGGGTCCGATCCGGGCGTCGGCGCTAACCGTTAGGGCTGCACAACCCGGTGGTCTCGAGCTTGTCGAGCTTGCGGACGGCGATCTTCCGAACAGGGCGCGCGGTCGACTTCTCCGTCGTGGCGTGCTCTTCGACCTTCTTCAACATGGGTGTCACCTCCTCGCTCATCAGATACCGGTTCAGCGACGGCTCAGTTGTCGCCGCCGGTCAAGCCGGTGGTCTCGATCTTGTCGAGTTTCCGGACGGCGATCTTCCGAGCAGGGCGCTCGGACGGTGTCTTGGTCTTGGTGTTCACCTTGGTTTTGGCATCCATGATCATCAACCTCTCGGACCCAGAGGGTCGGTTGCGGACGTTCTGTTCCAGTCTTGCCCTGTCGGTTTAATGAGCGATAAATCGGTGTTGAACCGATTTCCTCCCGCGATGCGCGTATCGCATGCGCGGGAAAAGCCCGGGCGCGGTGTCTGCCTGTGGAGGTCCATGCCGTCATCGTTCACGGCCGAGGCAACGGAGACGCCAAGGTTGTCATGCGGCCCGTAATGAAAGGCTGCTCAGGAGTGCTCGCATCCGTTCGGCGTTGTGGAGGTCAAGGCGAATGGTCGCAGTCTCAGATTGTGTGTCGAGTCAGGAGTTGTCACCAGCCTCCGGAGCCTCGGGCGTGGTTGGGTTGCCGTTGGTGGCGAGGCGGGCGATTGACTTCTGCATCCTGTTCATTTGGTCCAGCAGGTCCTGCAACGAGGGTTCGCCGTTGGGGCCTTCTTCGTTCTGGGCCGAGTCGATCCGTACTTCGCCTGGCCTGTTCCGGACTTTGGCAAGGGCGGCGAGCGCGGTTTCGTCGGCGTTGTCGAGGGTGTGGAGGTAACGCTCGGTGGTGGTGATGCTGGCGTGGCCGAGTCGTTCCTTGACGACCATCAGGTCGGCGCCTCCGTTGAGGAGCCAGGTGGCGTGCGTGTGCCGGAGGCGGTGCATGCGGGTGTCGGGCGGCAGGTCGGCTTCGTCCAGCGCGGGTTTGAAGATGTTCTCGGTGAACCAGCGGTTGGGGATGTGGCCGTCGGTGTTGACGGTGCGGGGGCTGCGCGGGCAGTCCTTGCCGTTGGCGCGGCGCTGGTTCCGGTATTCGGCCATGGCCGCGCGGCAATACTGGCAACGGCACTTGCTCTCCGAATAGGCGGTTGTGGTGCCATGGGCGTGGATGCAGCCTTTGTCGTTCGGCCCGGTGTAGCCCCAGCGTCCGGGTTCGCCTCGGAGGCCGGCCCAGCGCGGTGCCCGGGCCGGGGGTTCGTACCGGAACAGCAGGTCGTCATCTTGGAGGTCGTGGCGGTCGAGATGGGCGATGATCTTCTCGGCGAAATCGGGGGCGACCCTGATCAGCCGGTATTCCTTGTCCTTCGGATAGTCCTTGACCTGGAAGGGCTGGCCGTCCGCCTGGTTCTTGGCGGTCACTTGGACGACCGCGCGGGCGACCGTGAAGACGCTGGTGCGGCGGTCGAAGTCCTTCGAGCGCAGCTCGGTGAGTTCGCCCCAGCGCATACCGGTCTCGATCGCGGTCTCGACCAGCAGGCGGGACTTCGCGTCCGGGATGGCGTCGAGGAAGCATTCGAGCTGGGCCGGAGTGATGACCTCCAGCGGCTTCACTGGGACCGGGTCGGTCTTGACCCTGTGGCAGGGGTTCCTAGGGACGATCTCATCGTCGAGGGCACTGGTGAAGATCGCGCTCAAGACCATCTTGAGCATGCGGCGGTTCGCCGCCGAAAGCCCGGCGGCTTTGAGCATGGTCAGCCACTGCTTGATGGTCGTCGGAACGATGTCGATCATGCGCCGATCGCCGAAGAAAGGCAGGAGGTGAGCGTAGAGGGCGCAGGTGTATCCCTCTCGCGTGGAAGCCTCGACAACGAGGTTCGGCAGCCAGTACTGCTCCGCGTACTTGCGGAAGAGGATCCCGTCCGCAGGAGGCGGGCTGGCCGAGCCAGTGGTGGTGGCCGGGGGTTCCCCGCAATCCGAGCCGCCGGGAGGGCTCGGTGCCGTGGGGGGAGGCGTTGGGTCCGCGTCGAGGAACACCATGGTGTAGCGGCTTCGACGTGTGGGCGGGTTCTTCATGCCGTCCAGATCTCTTTTCATGCAACCAGCTCATGTACTGCTGGTTTTGCAGGGAGACGGCGTGACAAGGAGGCCATGACGCAACACGGGGCAAGACGACGAAGTTTCTACCTATCGGGTGAGAGACTTTGGCGGCCCTTGAACCTGGAACCCCTTGTCATCCCGACCTGTTCGAACGTTCGCACCAGTATCAGCGTGTTGATCGAGCCCGCATTGAGTACCACCCAGAGCGAGTGTTCCGACAACCAGTGCCAACGTGTCCATGGCCAGAACCATGTCCAGCGAATCCTTTATGGAGTTGGTGTCTACAGGTGCTGGCTCAGCTGGCCGATCAGTACCGGGACAAGCTTTGGCGCGATTGTTCAAGCCCTGGATCCGACCACTGCGACCGGATGAGACGGCAAGAGGCAACAGTGCAAGATCCGCGATCGAGTGAGCGGCATGGCCGGACTTGGACCTGAACGTACTTGACTCTTGGTCGAGTACTTTGGGCGTCTCAGCGCCGGAACTGCCGCTTGGTGTTTTCGCTGGTCGTGGCGTTTTGAGGACTTGAACCTGCCGCCCCTTGACCTGTTCGGATATCGGTCTAAAACGGGTCTGGATATGACGAAACCCAGGTCAGAAAATGTCTCTGACCTGGGCATTTGTCGGCCTAACACTTGCTTATTCGAACCCAAACCCCCAGCTAGACGGCCTGATCGAACGCCTATCCGGCCCGTTGCCCGCCCGGGGCCCCGAAACCGGGCCCGTGACCCCCGAAACCCCCGACGAACCGCCTCCGGTCGCCTACCCGCCAGCACCCTCCAGGGCCCTCGGAAAACGCCTCTCACCCACCGACCGCGACACCCTCATCGCCGCATTCAACGCCGGCACCAGCCAGCAGCACCTCGCCACCGAATACGGCATCAGCACCCGCAGCGTCAAACGCCTCGTCCACGGCAACTCCAACCGACCCCAAGCCACCACCAACCGCCTCACCCCCGACCAACGCGCAACCATCGCCCGCACCCACGCCACCACCGGCACGACACGAGCAGAGCTCGCCCGCGCCTACGGCGTCAACATCAGCACTATCAAACGCGTCCTCCGCGAGCATCGAGAAACATGACTGCGAAGCCTTCGCCTAACTCTCCCCGCCAGGCGCATCGGGCCAGAGCGCACCAATCATCTGGAGTAGTCGGGCTTCATCTGAGTCAGGGTCATCCAGTCTGGCAGTTTGGATGTCAGCGAGTGCACCTGCAAGCGTCACCTCAGGAACTTCTGCAGACTCCATTTCCTGCTCGACCTGGTCAAACAGTGTCATGAGCACAGATTCCTCCCTTGGGCGCCAATGTCCCTCGATGATGCTGCGCTGGACGGCCTGAAGTTCATCACGCAGAAAGGGTGTCGCTACGCCCCACTGCTCGGCCCGGCGCCGGTGGAGAACAGACATCCATGAGAGGTGCACGAGTTTGCCAATGATCACCGTCGCGGGCTGGTCAGCGCCTATCTCCGCCACTTGCAATCCTGCGGCTGCTGCGTAAGCACGTACGGTGCCGGGGGAAGCCGGAAAGTACGGCTGCGGTCCAAGGCGTGCGACCTGGATGCCTCCGACACTGACCTGGTCACCCACCCGCGGCGCGACCATCACATTCGCTTCGAGCTGGCTCCTGAAGCTGTCATCGAGCCGTTCAGCTGCTCCCAGTGCGGTATGCCAAGCACCGAGAGGCATCGTCACGAGGAAGGCGAGATCTCCCGTTCCATACCGAATCTCCTCAGGAAGATGAAGAACCTGGATTTCCCGCTCCGGCACCCCATCGAAGGCCGCGTCGAGAATTGCCGTTTGGCGATCAATCATTTCTTTGGCAGATGTCTCGAGGAACTCGTGCATGGCGTGCTCGTTGTCAAGTCGCAACCGCTTGAACTCCGATGGGTCGCGTAGGGATGCCGCAGCGAGCGCAGAGAAGAGCCTGAAGCGTTCGATGAGCGCCTCAGGAATCGGTTCGCCGAGGTCAGAGAGTACCGGCGCACCAACCTCTTGTGCCTTGCTCAAGCGGTTGGCGGCGTCCTTCAAAGTCTTTGCCAGCGCTGACCTCGGAGCGTCACGGACGATAGCGCCAAGTGCACTGGTGGCGTCCGCAAGTGAAGTCGCGGTGGGATCTGGCTGTCTCTCGCGTGCGTCTGCCTTCGCATGCGAAGGGGGAAGGCCCTCGTCAAGGGCTGGCGGTTCGGGTTGCAGCATGTTCGCTTGTCGCTGGACTGCGTCAACCTTCGCGGCCCATTCGCTGCGGCGTCGGACGTTGTCGGTGGTCTTCAGGCGGTAGGGCGCTTCAGCGGAGAGTGCGAGAAGTTCAGCACCAAGGCGGACTTCCTCGGTCAGGAGCTCGGTCCAGGTTTCGGCCGCGGCGAGCCGACGCAGGGCGGCGCAGAACCCGACGTTGCGCCGAACTCCGGTGCGCGCTGCCCTGACCGTTGAGGAAATCAGGCGCCGCGCGGGCTCGTAGCCGTTAACCATGAATGGCCTGCCAGACGGCGAGTAGGTGCGTACTCCTACCGCGGGCGCGTCTGGGCAGGCGGAGGCGATTCGGTTGGAGAGGGCTATGGTGATCGCTTCAAGCGTATCTGCGTTGGGATGCTCATTTGGTTCCCAGGGTAGTGAGTCACTGATGGTCTCAATCTCGCTGGCTTGCAGGATAGAGACGTGGGGACGTCGCCCTCCATGGCGATGGCGAACGCCCAGCGTTCGGCCTTTGTGACTATGTTGGCGCGATGCTCAATCGATCCGAGTGCGGTGGCTGCGGTGTTGCGGGGAAGCAGATGGAAAAGCGCTTCCGTGAGGCGGGCCCAATGTGCTGCCTCGGCGCGGCTGGAGGGCAGTGAGAAGTGCCGGTACATCTGTTCGATCTGAGCTTGCTCAAATGGCACGGTCCCAGCGAGTGCTTCGAGCAACCGTACCGCGTTTGCGAGACTAGCGTTCAGTGCCAGTTCGACGATGTTGTTGGCGTTGAGCGCCGAGGACAGTTCGGCCAGGACCTCCTCAGATCGCTCCGGCATGGCTCGGACGAGAGCGCTGAGGGCCAGCCTGATGGCTCGTGAATTGGCGTCATTGGCTTCGGCAAGCATGCCTTGCCGCCTTATTGCATATGCAAAGGGAGCGGCGGTATCAATCGACCAGTCCTCTGGGAGCTCGTCGGTGAATACTGGCAGGCAGGCGTGGGCGTAGATGAGATTGTCGGCTCGCTCCGCGCCTTCGAGGAGTTCGGCAAGCGTCGCCGCGTCCAGGTTTGACGACCTGCGGAGGTGCTCAGCGAGTGCGCCCGCTACGTACGGTGCCCAACGCGGGAAGCGCTCAGCGGTTCGTCGCAGTAGCCAACTCGCTTCGCTGGTGGTCACAATCCGTGCCACCTCGGCGAGGGTTTCACCGAACGAGGGAGGCGGTGCATCATGGAGTTGCTCGGTGAGCGTGCGAGAGCGCAGTTCGTGAAGGCCACGCCAGGTGTCGCCGTCGAGGACGATGAGATGCTCTCCTTGGAGGATTCGGAGGGCGTCACCGAGATCTTCCACTGACACGCTCGGCGCGAACGCGGCCTTGATCGCTTCGGCAGGGAGGGCGAAACCAAGACTGTGAGCTCCCGCGATCAACCGTGCTGCACGGCGTTGCAGTTCGCGACCTGGTTCACGGAGGCCGGCTGCCTGCTCGGACAGGATGAGATGAAGTCGCTGGCCTTTGAGCAGCAGCGCAAGGTACTCCATCAGATGTCCCTCGCAGCGTTGGAAGGCTTCGGTCGAAGCCATAGCCGACGGCAGCCCTGCCGTATCCAACCGTTGCGCGATTCGCCGTGCGGTCTGTTCATCTAGCGTGGGCCGGACGATCTGCGCGGCACCACGCGCCAGTCGTGGATGGAAGTCCTCGGCTCGGCATGCGCCGAATAGAATGACTCCAGGCAGCTCTCGAAGCGCGCTCACCGCGTCGGGCCAGTCTTCCATGTGTGGTCGGCCAAGGTTGTCAACGACGACGATGACCGGTGACTGCACCGTCGGTCTCGCCAGTTGGACATGGCGACGCAAGAGCGACACGTCGTCGCCGCTCGTGACTCGCCGAACCCAGACTATCCGTGATCCAAGCACCGCGTCGCGCGCGGCACGCCAAAGGAGAACCGACTTCCCGCAGCCGGACGGCCCGACCACGAGCGCATACCGTTGGTCCCGGGCAGCTTCGACCATAAGGGTCATTTCGCGAGGACGAAGGACATCGAGATCCGCAGCGATGTGGCCGGGAGCCCCATCCACACCGAGGTAGAACTGATCGGGCCGAACACCGGGGTCGGTAGTGAAGTCCGCCGATCCGCATATTCCAGCAGCAACCGCCGCGTCGAGTCCTGCAACATCGACGGTCGACTGAATCTGTTCGATCAGGGTGTCGATGTCGCCAGGAGCAGCAGTCACGGCATTGTCTCGGGGACGGGAGCGCTGCTCGGCGGTGGCGGAGGGCAGTCGAGCATAAAGCTCGCTGACAACCAAGGTCGCTACCGACGGGTGGATCTCTGAGCTGGTTCGCAGTAGTAGCTCACTCGAGTCCCGAAGGTTCCATGGCAGACGGACAAGGTGTGTCTGTGTTGCAAGCCGGTTCGCTAGTTCAGGGCCAAGGTCTCGGCTCTTGAGAAGTTCGATCAGGTGATCGCGCGTAGTTGAGGGCAGGTCGCTCAGGGTCGAGTCCCATCCAGTGGAGGAGAGACCCGACCCCAGCTCGCCGTCAGTGACGAGCACGATGGATCGCACGTCGACGTACTTGCCAGCCTTGGCGGCGTGGTCAAGGACATCGGCGACGTCCGCTGCCGTCATGGTGCCTGCTCCGGCGCCCTTTTCCTTGACCTGGACGAGGACCCGTGAGCCGCTGGGAGTGAGGCAATCGATGTCCTCGTATCCCTCGGGCACAAGGCGGGTGAAGTCACGCTCGCCAGCGTGCGCCTCAATGAGCAGATGCGCGGTGACAGCGATCTGCCAGGTCACACCGGCAACATTGCGGGCGCCCTGCCGCAAACTCATCCACAACGCGTCGGCATCGGCGTCATCGCTCGGGACCGGTGTGGCGGCCGAGCTGGCATCGGTCTGCGGCCGGCGGGGGCGTTTGGGCTTGCGCGGTGGCTTCGCCACGGGCGTCTCCATTCAACGAGCCCCGCTATTTCCGGGCTTCCTGATGTCATCCATCTGCGAGTACCAGATTCGGAAATCCTCGACTGCCTGCGAGCCTACTGCGGAGGCGCCGGTGCACGGTCGTCCGCTGCGCAAGGCTTCGATCTTGCGTTCCGCCCCTGTGTGCTTATGATCTGTTCATGGCGATCGCATTCGCTCCAGTAAAGGCCCCCCAGCGCGGCTCAGAACTCATCGAGCTCATCCGTGCCGTTCACGCTTCCAGCGACCATGACGAGGACACCGCGGTTGAGTGGAAGTCATCGCTCGACCTGGAGAAGCACGAGGTCATCGGCCATCAGGTCGCACGCCAGATCATCGGATTCGCGAATCGGATGCCGAAGGATGCCCTGAAGCGGTTCGAAGGCCACGCCTACCTGCTCATCGGTGTTGAACCGGGCAAGCTCGACGGTGTGGACTCGATCGATCCAGCAAGACTGACCGAACGCGTGCAGTCGTTCATCGGCCATCGGATCGGATGGTCGCCTGAGTATGTCGTGGTCGACGGTGTCACCGTGCTTGTCGTCATCATCGACCCGCCAAAATATGGCGATCCGATCCATGCACTTTACCGGGCGATCGGAAACTTCCCTCCAGGCACGATCCTCGTGCGACGGTCAGGGACAGTGGCAAGTGCCAAACCCGAGGACATCGATCGACTCACCGCACGCTCGCAACCCGAACCGGCCGCCACCCAGATTGCCGTCCATGCCTCCGAAAGCCTTGAGGCGTGGCCCGACCCCAACGACCTCGACGACTGGGTGAAGACCACAGCAGAACGGATCCTCGCCAGCGCCAAGGACCCCGCACGGCTGTCTGACTCCTATGCAGAAGATCTTAACGAAGCACTCACAACTCGGGGACTGTGGTCGGCGCACAAGAACCCCATGTCTTCGCTCCGATTGACCATCGAGAATCCATCGGAGACCCCGCTCAGGGACTTGAAAATCACCCTAAGCACCAGCGGTGCAACCATCTTCGACGAGGACTACCTCGACGAATTCGATGATGATGAACCTCCCAAGGTGCCAGCACCTCGCAATCGAACCAACGTCGAATTGGCGATCGCTTCGATGCCCGTCCCATACGCGCCAGGGCTGGTGTTTCGCGATTTTATTGTCAGATCGCGAGAACCTCTGAACGTAGAGTTCGACCCTTTTGATATTCACCCCCACGACAGCATCGAACTAGCGCCTCTCCCCTTGATCACTTACAAGCCAGGTTTGCTGACAGTCCGATGGAAGGCTGCATCAATGAACCTCAACGGGACGGCTTCCGAGTCATTCACCGTGCCGATCGTGAAAAGTCAGCTTAATAGAAAGTCGATCTTCTGGGGAATCACGCTGTCGTGACCCAGCTCTTGGATGCGATCCTCCAGGACCGCCTGGAGATCGTTGATTGCTCCTGCTCCGACCCACAGCTCCCCACGCCAGCAGGTGGACACTTCGGGGACGACAGCGGAGAGTTGCTCGGCCATGACTCGGCCAGGTCCCTCGAGATCCATTCGCCGGTGGAGGATGAGTCGGCCCGACTCGCCAAGTAGGCGACCACGAACAGTGCGTTCCGTTGAGCAGCCCTTTCGATTTCGGCCTTCAGTGCTCTGGACGATTGGCCTGGGCTAGAATCGGAGCCGGTCGAGGACCCGGCTAGACTTCCCACTCCGGACGATCGACTGGTGAACGGGATGTTCGGGACCGACTTGGAACTGCCGATGCCCGGCGCGCCGTCCGACATTTGGACCGCACGCCGCCGCGCACTGTCCGGTGTCCTGGGGCGAAGGGACAGGATCTGCTCCGACCTGTACCGGCGCGCCATCGACACGCTTGGGGAATCGCCGCTGTCCGCAGTGGCGCTCATGACCGCCTCGCACTGCTTGCGAGAGCTCGTCAACCGACTGCCCGGCGTGCTCGGTGCCGCTCCTTCGCACTCCGGAACTGATCTCAAGGTCGCTGCCCGGCGGCTCGCGCTGGTCTGGCCGGACCACCGGGAACCGCTCGTCCGGGCAGCTGAGGACGGTGGCAACGCGCCGGTGGAGAACCTCGCAGCCGTGATCGAGCGGATTGACCCGGTCGTCCACGCGTACAACGCCGGCGGCGAGAGCGCGAAGGCCAAGCGGAGTGCAGTGGCCCTCGGGAACTCGAAGGACCTCGACAACCCGACCGTCCTCTCGTTCAAGGCGGCGACCGATTTCTTCGAGGAGTTCCGGCACCCTCAGAGCGGAGCGGCCGACTGGCCGACCGAGGTCGACTCGCTGCTGCCCGAGCTCTTGGTTATCGAGACCGCCATCGAAGGCCGCATCGGGAACTTCTTCGCCATCGTCGACGACCTGAACCTGCTGCTCCCCCACGCGAACTCGCGGGACGACATCACCGGAGCCTGGTCGGAGCCCTCGGAAGATCTCTTTCGCGACGTCATCTCGCGCATCGGCGACCTCAAGCACCGAGGCGTCTTCTTCGCGGGCCTACAGAATCCCATGTGGGCGTTGAAACTCTGCAACGCCGGCGCCCTCGACCCGCCGCCCGCCGAGGATCGTGACGAAGACGTCCCCTCCTACACACCCTGGCCTGCGGGCCCGTACCTGGTCCTGGTAGCGGCCGAAGCCCCGGAGGCGGTCACGTCAGCGCTCCTCCGCGCGTCCGCGAAGACAGATGCTCACGAGGTGCAGCGCATCCTCGTTGCGGCGGGGAAGAAGCTGCCGCCCAAACACATCACTAAGCTGAAGCCGGTCCTGCTGAGAATCTGCGGCGGTCCACTCGATCCGCTGACCGGCCTCGGCATCGCCGAAATGGCGGAAAGCCTCGCGCTCGACGGGCAGTACAAGGCCGCGCTGCAACTCGGCAACACGCTGCTCCGACCTCGGCCGCCGCAAGAAGGCGCTGCGCGTCGTCGCGCCGCGGCCGGGATCCGATCCCACTGGTATGGGAAGGCGCTCGACCACTTCCTCACCGGGTTGAACGGCCACAAGCGCCTGCTGCCCACGGTGGTGGCATGGCTCGAGAACGCACTCGACTCCGACACCGAAACCGGTCCGTACGATCTAAGCTACCTGGACCGCCCGTCGATCGGGGCCGCACCGACCGGATCTAGCCGCAACGAGATCATCGGGTACCTGGTGGATGCCGTTCGGGACGTCTGCATCACGGTGGTCCGGGATCGGGGGACCGCGGAGGCGGTTGCGGAGCATCTCGAACGGGGCAGGCATCCGCTGCTGAAGCGGATCGAGCGGCACGTCTTCGCTGTCGCGGCGACCGAGTTTCCCCAGGCTGTACTGTCGGCCGTATGGAGGTGCCTGCTCGACCGGGCGCCGCTGGACGGCCACACGACACCGCGGGAGTACTTCGAGCTCGCCCGGGCGGTACTCCCGCTGCTCGGCGAGAACGAGTACCAGGAGTGGGAAGCACTGATCCTCTCAGGTCCCCTCGATACGCCGGAGCGGCGGCGGAACATTCAAGAACACCTCGGCGCAGGCGAGGCCGAGGCCCAGGTCTGGACGGACTACGTGGAACGCTGGCAGCTCGACCGCCTCGGAACCATCGGCTCCGAGTCTCTGCGAGGTCGAACCGCCGATCTGTTGGCCACGCTCGCGGACCGCCTCGAAGCACCCATGGACCCGTCACCCGAGGGAGTTCGCGTCACATGGTCGGGCGACGCTTCCGAGGACCTCGTCCCGAAGTTCCGCGAGCTCTCCCCCTCCGCCGCGATCGAGCTCGTCGGCGAATGGACCTCTTCCGGCGACGACATCATGGGCTCCGCTGAGTTTGACATGGGGAAGGCGTTCGCCACCGCTGTAGCGGAGCGAGCGCTGGAGTTCTCACGGCTCGCGGAGACGGCGTTGCAACTGCCGGAAGTCTTCGCGACCCGGTTCCTCGACGGCATCAGAAGCGCACTGGACGCCAATGTCCCCATCGCTTGGGACCCGCTCCTTGCGGCGCTCCTCGAACTTCCTGGACCGGTGCTGGAACCGACGATCCATGGCGAGCCCCGGTGGCACTACCAGGTCGTGACGGCACTGCACGCCATTGAGAAGGCCCTCAGCAGCCCCGACTCCGGGTTCTCAGCAGAGCATCTCGAACCGGCCCTCGAATTCGCAATGCGCTACATCCGCCCCGTCGGACCCGCGCCGGACTCTCCCTCGTCGGCCGTCGAGATTCAGAGCGATCCGCTGGTCAGCGCGCTCAACTCATTCCAGCCCGCAGCCGTCACCGCCGCCGTTCGCCTGCTCGTGCACGCGAAATCGAACGCTCTCCAGCAGACCGATGTGTACGTCGACCGGGTCTGCGAAACGCTCGATACGCTGCTGACGCCGATCCTCTACTCCACCCCTCCGATCGCGGCCGCATTCGGGGCCGCGCTCGGCCGACTTCAATGGGTCGCGCCGGATTGGGTCGCGGCGCGGGCACCCGACCTGCTCTCGGTGGACTGGTACGGAGACATCGTCGCGTCGATCGCACTGCTCTACCATTCCCGGATCGACGGATTCTTCGATGTGCTGACGCCGAAGCTCTCCGAGTTCCTCACCCGAGCAGCCGACGGGGAGGACTTCGACTGGAACTGGACCAACCAGGAATCGGTAATCAAGCGCATCGGGCTCAGCCTCGTGTTCATGACCCTCAACCGAGCGGAGACCCGCGCCCACCCCCTGATGGACGAGTTCTTCGACAAGACCCCGATCGCGATTCGCGCATCCGTGCTCGGGTCGAGCGGACGCCTGCTCGGAAACGCCGATAGCGTCCCGGCCGAGGTGGTCACACGGGCACAAGAGCTCTGGGACCGCCGAGCCGACGCCGTGGGCGACCATGCCGAAGACGCCGCCGAGCTGAGCGAGTTCCACACCTGGGTCCACTCCGGCCTATTCCCCGTCGAATGGTGGCTGCCCAGGCTCGGCGACCTCGCAGAGCACATCGACGTAGAGGGCTTCACCTACTTGGGCGAGGACCTGGCGGAGGCCTCGAAGTCGGACCCAGCGGCAGTGGTGTCGGTGCTCAATCGGCTGGTTCGGCGCACGACGGCCTCCTGGCTCCGTCACGACTTGGTTGGGCACGCGCCCGCCGTGATCGTGCGCGCGCTGTCCATCGGCGGGGACGCCGCCGAGGCCGCCGAGGAGCTCATGGACTACCTCGGCCGTGAGGGATACGTCAACCTCGACGCCCAAGTCGAACAGACCCGAAACCAGAAGTAGAGAATGGCTCAGGGCAGGAATTGAAGCACGCGGCCAAAGCCCCGTGCTCCGGATCCCGGCCCCTCCGGCAGGATGTACGCGCGGAGCCCGACGTCACGATCGAGTACAAGTCGGTGGGCCTGGGGACGCGCCTACGCAGATCGCGCTCGACGGGTCCACGGGCTACCCGGTCATGCAGTGCGCCTGAGCGCTGCGCGCTGCAGAGCTCAGTGGAAGGTGACGTAGCCGTTGCCGTCGGCGTCATCGCGCGCCGGTTTGTAGGAGTGGGAGTCCGCGCCCGCGCCCGACGGCTTGTAGAGATAGATGGAGTCGCCGGTGTTGTTCCAGATGAAGTTGCAGTTGTCCCGGTAGACGACGTTGTTCGCGTCCGAATCGTTGCCGTTGCCGCCGCGGAGCCGGACGTAGTCGCCGGGCTGGAGGTAGTGGTCGGCGGTGAACTTGAAGCTGTTGCCGACAGCGTCCTTCACCAGGTAGCCCCGGAGGTTGATCGTCGCAGTCTTGGAGTAGTTCTTGATGGTCAGGTACTCCTGGGAGGTGTTCCCTCCCGCGCAGCGGTTGTCGTCGGGGCCGGGCGCGTTGTACTGGACTCCTTGGATTTTGAGGGCCGACGAGTACTCCGTGGCGGAGGCCGGGGTCGCGGTGGCAGCGAGGGTGGCGACGGCCAGGCCGACGGCTATAAGCGTCTTCTTAAGCACCAGAATGTCCTCATTGTTGCGAAGTCAAGTGACGGCTCGAATCGCATTTCGTGTGCATGTTCGAGCGGCTGAGGATAAATGTTAGCACTCATCGGAATTGCAGGAGGGGAACATGCCTGCACCCGTCGCCGCCTGTAGCGCCTCCATTCCCGCAGGTTGCCTATCGGCTGAATTCCAATGAGCGACGGACGCGGCGCCCTCTCCACCTCTCTGCACCGTAGACGGCGGTCTACCGCAGTTCCCCTTGACCGAGTACCGCCCGAAACCCGCTTAGCAGGCGGGCCACAAGTCCTCACCTGCGCCGCTCTGACCTGCAGCGGAGCGTAGTCCAGTTGTAAGCAACGCAACTTGGGCGGGACCTCTTCGGCCTGCATCCACGGAGCCCCTGGCTGTGTCCAGACACGTCCAACTGCGCAGATGACTTCCATCGCCGGAAATGGCCAGGCGGACCTCCCGTCCGTTTCCCGCGCGAATGAGCTGCGAGTCGCGCTCCACCGTGGGCACCCGGCTATGGGGAACACGATTGCGGCATCTACCGCGAAGACCAGGAGCGGAGCGATATAGGACTTCAGTCAGAGCATCCCGCCCAGCGCTTGGCATTTGAGGTAGCTGGTGAGTTTGTGAGGGTTGATCGGGGCAATGGTGTCGTGCAGGTCTGCGAAGAGGCCGTCGAAGGCCTGGGCGACTCCACCGATGGGGATCGCGACGACATCGCCTACGTCGGCGAGATTGCACCAACGTTCAACGCCGGGCGGCCGTGCTCCTCGCCCTGCGATCGGCGCGGGAGTCAGGCGGGTGAACACTTGCGGGACCGCGAGCGGCGAGCCGATCGTTATCAGTTTCGGCACGGCGATCCCGGTGGCCCAAAGGGTCTCGTAGACGACGACTGAGCCGAGCGAGTGTGCGATCACCACGTCCGAGCCCTCGATATCAGCGGCGACCGACGCAATGACGTCAGACTTTGGTGTGAACCCCGCCCCAGTTCGCAGGAACGCAGCCACCTCTTTGAAGAACCGCATCAGGAACTGGGGGACGTCCAGCCCGGTCCGATGCCACAACTCAGCTGCCCATCCGCCCACGACGCGCATTTCGAGTGTGCGTGGGCCCTGCGCGCCTTCGTCCTCGACTGGGCCGGCGGCGTCGGCGTCGGCGTCGGCGTCGGCGTCGGCGTCGGCGTCGGCGTCGGCGAGAAAATCGTCGAGCATCGCCTGCGCGTCCGGCTCGAGCCGCATTCCCTGCGCACCGGACTCGATGAGCAGATGCGAGTAGTAGGCCGCCCGGAGCTCGAACCCGACCGCGGCCGGGGGCAGTGTCGGGCACGCCGCCAGTGCCTTCGACCACTGGTCGTTATAAAAGGGCACAGCTTCATCCGGTTGGCCGCGGAGCTGTCGGATGCCATGCACGACGGTGATCTTCATACGAACCTCCAAGGCTGCTCAGGTGCATTGAGAATGAGGAGTTCCAACCCGTACAGGATTGCGAGGCGGTCATCCGAAAAGCCGATCGAACGGACAGGGCCAGTGAATTCAATGCAGTCATGTTCGCTTCCGGTGGCCAGGTCCCACACCCGCACGGTGCCATCCCAGCTGCCGGTAAAGGCCACGTCCCGGCCCCCTAGCCGCCCCAGCGCCACCGCGTTCACCGAATTGGTGTGGCCGGTGAGTTCGGTGAGTTCAGTGCCGGTGGCCAGGTCCCACACCCGCGCGGTGCGGTCTCGGCTGCCGGTGAGGGCGATCTCCCGGTCGCCCAACCGCCCCAACGCCACTGCGATCACCGAGTCGTAGTGCCCATTGAGGACGGTGAGTTCGCTGCCGGTGGCCAGGTCCCACACCCGTGCGGTGCCATCCGAGCTGCCGGTCAAGGCCACATCCCGGTCGTCCAGGCGCCCCAACGCCACCGCAGACACCGATTCGTCATGCCCATTGAGGACGGTGAGTTCGCTGCCGGTGGCCAGGTCCCACACCCGCGCCGAGCCGTCATCGCTACCGGTCAGGGCCACGTCCCGGTCGCCCAACCGCCCCAACGCCACCGCGTTCACCGAGCTGGTGTGGCCGGTGAGGTCGGCGAGTGTGGTGCCGGTGGCCAGGTCCCACACCCGCGCCGAGGCAACATCGCTACCGGTCAGGGCCACGTCCCGGTCGCCCAACCGCCCCAACGCCACTGCGATCACCGAGTCGTAGTGCTCGGTGTGGTCGGTGAGTTCGGTGAGTTTAGTGCCGGTGGCCAGGTCCCATACCCACGCCGAGCCATCATCGCTGCCGGTCAGGGCCACATCATGGTCCCCCAGCCGCCCCAACGCCACCGCATGCACCGGGTCGGTGAGTTCGGTGAGTTTAGTGCCGGTGGCCAGGTCCCACACCCGCGCCGAGCCATCATCGCCACCGCCGCCAGTGAGGGCCACGTCCTGGTCGCCCAACCGCCCCAACGCCACCGCGTTCACCGAGCTGGTGTGGCCGGTGAGTTCGGTGAGTTCAGTGCCGGTGGCCAGGTCCCACACCCGCGCGGTGCTGTCATCGCTGCCGGTGAGGGCGATCCCCCGGTCCCCCAACCGCCCCAACGCCACCGCATGTACCGAGCCGTAGTGCTCGGTGAGTTCGGTGAGTTCAGTGCCGGTGGCCAGGTCCCACACCCGCGCCGAGCCATCATCGCTGCCGGTCAGGGCCACATCATGGTCCCCCAACCGCCCCAACGCCACCGCATGCACCGAGCGCGTATGGCCGGTGAGCGTGACGAGTGTGGTGCCGGTGGCCAGGTCCCACACCCGCGCCGAGCCGTCCCAACTGCCGCCGGTCAGGGCCACATCCCGGTCGCCCAGGCGCCCCAACGCCACCGCAGACACCGAGCGCGTATGGCCGGTGAGTTCAGTGAGTTCAGTGCCGGTGGCCAGGTCCCACACCCGCGCCGAGCCGTCCCAACTGCCGCCGGTCAGGGCCACATCCCGGTCGCCCAGGCGGCCCAACGCCACCGCATGCACCGGGCCGGTGTGGCCGGTGAGGTCGGCGAGTTCAGTGCCGGTGGCCAGGTCCCACACCCGCGCCGAGCCGTCATCGCTACCGGTCAGGGCGATCTCCCGGTCCCCTAGACGCCCCAACGCCACCGCAGACACCGATGCCGGGTGGGGAAGGACGTCCAGCTGCGCCGGATCGAGTTGACTCCCCACGCACATCTGCGGTTGCCACAGCGACAGGTCGCTGATGCCCATGCGGATTCCTGCTCGAGTGGCGTCGATAAGCAGCCGCTGGGCGCGAGCTCGCCGGGACTGCGCCCCGCGGTGCATGTCCAAACTTGCGCGGAACACCGCTGCGGACATTCGTCCTTCCTCTCCGAGTCTGCCGACACGCAAGGCAGACGCAAGCGAGGTCGCTTCGGCGTTTGCCAGGTAGTCGGTTTGGCCGATCAGATCCTCCAGGCGACCGGCAGCTTGTGCGTGTGAGGCCATGTGCCGTTTGAGGTACGAAGAGGCCGCATTCCACCCAGTCGCGGCAGCCTCGACCGACAGCACCTCGTATACCCGCCGTTCAAGCTCCGCTTCACCGCTCACGCCTGACCTCTTCTTCGAGTGGGTTCGCTCGTAGGTGGTCGTCAAGGCTCTGATGGAATAGCCGGTAGACCGGGATCCCGTCCGGTCCTGCGAGGCTGCGCAGGTACACCTTGATGCCGGCCGGGTCGTGAAACATTGCGACGGGGTTGAAGCCGCTTCTGGCGCCGAAAACCTCGGTCGCGAGCTTGCCCGCAATGTCGGCAGGCATGCCCTCCCCCTGGGAGAATGCCAGGGCTGCAAGTAGTCCTCTTCGGGAGCGGCGTTCGACCGGGTCGCTGACCTGGCCGAAGTCGAGTTCCAACACCTCCGGGAGGGTCCGGGGGATGCGAACGTCCACGGCCTGGGGCAAGTGCTGCTCTGGGTCGTCACCGCGGTGAGTGCGGCGGCCCAGCAGCTTCGCGTACAGGCTTGCCACAAGGAACCGCCCGTATACTTCCGGATCGCCGTGCTCGACCAGGTCCAGTGCGACCGTCGATGCCAGCGCATCGACCCGGTCGTTGCAGCAGCTATCCTCGCGTTCGAGAGCCCTGATCAGGAACGAGGTCAGGTCGTCGAGCAGTTCGGTCCGATCCTGCCCGTTCAGGTCGATCCGCGAACAGCCGAACGCCGCGTCTTCCAGCAGCGCCAGCATCGCCCGGTTCCGCTCGGTGTCGGCGCGGCCGGCCACCAGGATCCGGGCAGCAGGACCTCCGCCCCGGCAGGCCGCCAGCAGCGGCACCAGCAGCGCGCTCACCAGGCTTTGTGGATCGGCGGCCTCGTCCAGCGCGTCGAGGACCAGCAGGGGCGTGATGGCCTGGGCCTCGAGCCAGGAGGCGAGATCGGCCGTCGATTGGACCGCGTCGCGGTCCAGGGCCGGTGCGCCTTTGCCCTCGAGTTGTTCGACGATGCTCGCGAAAGCGGCCTCGAAGGTCAGGCGACGTGCATGGACGGCTGCGAACGGCCCTTCGGCGGGCCTGCCGCACGCGGTGTCGACGGTCGCGCGCAGCTCCCGGCTCGGCTTCTGGTATGCGGGGCTGTCGAGGATCGACCGGTGTCCGGTGAGCACGAACGCGCCGACGATCGCGGACTTTCCCGAGCCTGCTGCGCCGCAGACGATCTTGAGGCCGGTCTGCGGCTCCGCACCGGTCCGCCAATGCCCCAGCTCCCGCATGACCGAAGCCCGGCCGGTGAAGCGCGGGCTTGCCCGGTCCAGGAAGTACGGCAGGTCCAGGAACGGGTGCAGCCCCGACTCGATACCCGCGCGTGCTGCCTGAGCCTCGGCCGCGTCCGGGTCGAACCGCGGGTTCGCGAAGAATGGCACCCGCGGCGACATCGCGAGCGCCTGGTTGGTGAACCGGCCCAGGAAATGCGGCTCCGGCGACTCTGATTTGTGATTGTCGGGATCATGCACGCTGCGCAGGAAGCGGTCGGCGAGCAGGTGGCGGAAGCGGTCCATGGACATGAATTCTGCGGCCGGGTCGATGTCAATCCGCTGCTCGGCGAGTTCTTCCAGGATCATGGCGAATGCCTCGGTGAACCACCCGTTGTAGGTCGTCTGATCACCTGCGGCGCAGGCAACCCAGACGTTCGCCACGTTCCCGATGGACCGGGTCTCCAATCCTGCCCCGGCCTGGCACAGGTCGAGTACGAGCAGGTGATCGCCCGGGCGAGAGCTCAGCTCCTCGCTGAGGGAGGCGATATTGGTGCGTCGGTCGAAGCCGCCGGTGGCTGGGACGAGATGGAGCTGGCCGTCCCGTACGAACCCGTGCCCGAGGCAGTGCACCAGCTCGACGCCGCGGCCCAACCGCTGCTCGATGTCACCGAGCTGTGCGGGGTCGGGTTCACTCAGGGGCTCGACCTTGAAGCCGAGCTTGCCGTGTTCCAGGCACTCCTTGAGCCGGCGAGCGAGACCGTCGACGAAGTTCAGATGCGGGAACTCGTCCGCCTCCTTGACGGCGTCCCCGTCGTAGTCGACCCGGGCCGAGGTGACCAGGAGCGCATGGCGATCCGGCAACGGTCCACCGCCTTCGCATTGCTGATTCGAGGGAAGGTCAGAATACCCTCCCAGAGCGATCCGCGAGCCCCACGAAACGGGAACTTAAGGAGAGGCCGTTGGCGACCCACCGGGGGGTCACTCGAACGAGCGCTCACGCATTGGCGCAGATCGGCTCAATTCACAAGAAAGGGCAGCGTCGGCTAGTCCGGCTCGGTCTCACAGACGCCGTGGGCGACAGTGATCTTTATGCGGGCCGAGCGTTCTGTTCGGGCGCATCGAGGATGAGGAGTTCGGACCCGTAGACGACGGCGAGCCGCTTTCCGTCTCTGAGCGAGATCGATTTGATCAGTGCGGGAAATTCGATCCGGTCGATCTCGACGCCGGTGGCTGTGTCCCAGATGCGAACGGACCCCTCATTACCGCCGGTCAGCATGACAGTCGTGTCGTGCAGTTGCCCGAACGCCACCGCATGTACTGCACTGTTGTGAGCGGTGATCGTGGTGATTGTGCTCCCGGTGGAGAGGTCCCACAGCCGGGCAGTGTGGTCCTGGCTGCCGGAGAGCACCACTGGCTGGCCATCGATCTCCCCGAACGCAACGGCGAATACCGCGTCGGTATGGCCGGCGAGAGTAGTCAGTTCAGTGCCCGTGGCCAGGTCCCACACTTTCAGGGTCTGGTCCTGGCTACCGGTGAGCGCCACGGTCCGATTCCTGAACTCTCCAAACTCCACCGCGTTCACCGAGCCGTTGTGACCGGAGAGCGTCGCAATCTCTTCGCCGCCGTCAAGATCCCAGAGTCGGGCAGTGTTGTCATAACTGCCGGTGATCGCGATGGGTCTGCCACCGATGGATTTGATGCCCAGTGCACATACTGATCCAGTGTGACCGGCAAGAGAGACCACTAGGTCACCAGTATTCAAGTTCCAGACTCGCGAAGTGCCATCGAAGGTAGCGCCGGTCAGAGCGATGGACTCATCCCTTAGATGCCCAAATGCAGCCGCAACAACCAGGCCAGAGGTCCCAGAGAGGGTGCACAGCAGATTTCCGGTCGCGAGGTCCCAGACTCTGGCGGGTTTGTCGTGGCTGCTCGTCAGCTCGACGGGCTGGTCTCCGAGGTACCCGAAAACCACCGAATCCGTTCTCGAAGTGAAACTAGTAAGTGCGCTCCGGGTGCTGCCGGTCGCCAGGTCCCAGACCCGGGCAGACTTGTCGTGACTACCGGTCAAAGCGATAGCCTGGTCTTGGAGGAAACCACAGGCGACCGCCCAAACGGAGTCGGTGTGGCCAGTGAGCGTGTTGCGTTCGTTTCCGGTGGCCAGCTCCCAGACGCGGGCAGTGTTATCGGCGCCGCCAGTCAGCGCGACAGGCCACCCCCTGATGTTTCCGATCGCCACAGAATCGACTGAAGCGTTGTGGCCGAGAAGGGTCCTGAGCTCGTTCCCTGTGGCCAGGTCCCAAACCCGGGCAGTGTTATCGGCACCGCCAGTCAATGCGACAGGCCGCCCATCGAGATCTCCGATCGCCACAGAATCGACTGAGCCGGTGTGGCCGAGCAGGGTCCGGAGCTTGTTCCCGGTCGCCAGGTCCCACACTTGAACAGTTTTATCCGCGCTGCCAGTCAGGGCGATCGACCGATCCCCAAGCGATCCGGATGCAATGGAGTTCACCGGGTTGAGGTGACCGGTGAGGATCCTCAGTTCATTCCTGGTCGTCAGATCCCAGACTCGGACGATGTCACGATCAGAGGTCAAGACGATATCCCGGCCTTGCAGGCGCCCGAGTGCAATCGCTCGCACTGGGCCAACGTGATCAGTGAGCGTGTTGAGGAGGCGTCCGGTGATCAGGTCCCAGATCCGGACGATGCGATCGTGGCTGCCGCTGGTGAGCGCGACCGGCCGATCGTTGAAGTGACCGAGGACCACCACGGGTACCCACATGCTGTGGCCGGTGAGCGTGTTGAGGAGACTTCCAGTGATCAGGTCCCAGACACGGACAGTGCCGTCGAAGCCGCCAGTAAGAGCCACCGGGCGGTTCTCAACGCAGCCAATACCAACTGCGCTCACCGAGGTCGGATGCGGTAGAACATCCAGCTGGGCAGGATTGAGTTGACTTCCCACGCAAACCTTCGGCTTCCAAAGCGACTGATCGCCGATACTTACATGGCCGCTCGAGCGAGCGGCGTCGATCAGGAGCCGTTGCGCGCGGATCCTTCTGCTTTGCGATTCTCGATGCACATCAAGGCCAGCCCTGAATACCAAGGCAGGGAACAAGCCAGCTGGCTCAAAATTAACACGCATGGCGGAAGTGAGCGAGACCGCTTCAGCATTCGACATGTAATCCGTTTGGCCGACCAGATCAGCCAGGCGACCCGCTGCTCGTGCATGGGATGCCATGTGCTGCTTGAGATACGGTGGGGCCGCGTTCCACCCGGTTTCGGCCGCCGAGGCAGAGAGAGCAGCGTACACGCGCCGTTCAAACTCCTCTTCAAGATTCACTTCGCTCCCTTGCTTCGAATCGGCCCGCCCTCAGATCATCCAAGGTAATCCATGCGACTGGGGTGACCGAAGGTCGTGGTCTTGAGGAACTTTCCGAGCGTGTTCGTCCGCATCGAAGCGAGACGCCCTGCTCGCCGCATTCAACGCCGGCGTCACCCAAGAAATACTCGCCGTCGAGTACGGCATCAGCATCCGCTCCATCAAACGCCTGGTCCACGGCACCTCGAACCGCCCCCAAGCCACCGCCAACCGCCTCACCCCCAGCCAACGCGAGAACCTCGCAAGCGCCTTTCACACCAGCGGCCACACGCAGCACGACCTCGCCCGCAGGTACGGCGTCAGCCTCAGCACCGTCAAACGCATCCTCCGCAGTCAATCCACAGACGAATGAAAGCAAGAGGAACCGGCGGACGCTGAGTTTCAGCCCCGGGGAGGAGCTGAAGGACAAGCCCCCGGAGGTCAACAGCTACGGTCCGACGAGCGACGCCAAGCAGCGCCCTGACGTTATGGACGGCTTGGGTCGAATGTATCTCGGCGAGGGGGAGCATGGAGACCGCCTTATGCGCGGCCGGCAGCGCGGTAGACCCCCGGCGCGCCGCTGTCGCGCGGCACCGATGCAGGGCTCGTGCCGTGCGGATGATGCCAGACGACGACTGCCGCAGCATGCGCCGCTCACTTTCGACGGGTCCCATTGACTACCCGAGCGGAGAAGCTCCGCTCTTGCGATTTTCATGATCCTGATTACGGCAGCAGAGGCAGCGATGGGCGCTTCTCAGCCGACAGCCCGGATCGTTGAGGTTCAGGCCAAGTTGGCACGTCCCTCAGCTGGCCTCCATAAGCAAGGATCGTCTGTGCCGCAAGGTCTGTGCACGCCTGGACGAATCCTTCGGCCCCCATGATGCGCATGGATTTCCTGCCGTCAGCGAGCGTCCATAGGGCGCCGGATCGATTGGATACGCTGAAAGGGTCGCCGCCATGATTGAGAATGTCACGCAGGTCCTTCATGTCCCCGAGATAAAGACGCAGGCCTTCGGTGCCTGTGAACGTCGTCCACCGGGAGCGATTTCCCGCCTGCGTGCCTATCGTCCTCGTCCGAACGCCCCATGCATTTGTGAAGAGCTTGAGGCCTCGTTTTTCACCGGCAGAGCGTAGCTTGTCGGAGCTAAGAGGAAGAGTGCGATTGCCATTGACGCTGTCCCTGAGCAGATCATTGAAAAACGCTTCGATCGACGCGTAGGTCATAGTGAAGACGGCCCAGCGCAGGGCGTACTGCTTTCGCGACCTGCCGAGAGGCCTTCCATCGATTCCAGTATGACCTTCGATGTCCCGGTGCAAGGTGATCAAAAGCGTTGGGTTCAGCAGGCTCGCCGACAACTCGCTGGCAGCGTGAATTGCGTCTGGTAGCTGAGGATGTATGCGCATATCAGGATTTTGCACCGATTGTGACTCCAGGGTAGTGGCGTTCCAGTGAGGCAGACAAATCTACAGCTGGGGGCACTGGGGAACGGATACCGCCCCACGCGCGCTCGCGGTGAGCGGGGCTCCGGAGCACGCTTCGGTTGTGGGGCAGCTTCGCAGTCGGTGCACCTACGAATCACCTGTAGCGTTGCTTTCAAGATGGCGGCTACTGAAGGGCCCTGCGCCTCCGAGGGCTTTGCACTCATCCAACACTCCTGAGCGGAGCAGTTTCCTGCCGCGGTCGACCTTACCGGCAAGACCACTCGCCTCGTCACGCCGCTTCGGCCGATATGCTGTCTCGAAGCTCGATCTCTTCCGGAAAGACTTGGTCGCAGTTATGTCATGGAAAGATGCAATTGATGCATTTGTGCCGATGATCGGCGTGATCATCGGCGGAATGATCACCTTTAAAGTCCAGCAACTCACGCTTAGACGCCAAGAGTCGATCAAGAAGGATGAGGAACTCAGGCAACGAGGGCTATCCCTTGCCGGCCAGCTGCTCAGTAGCCTTATCATCTTGAGCGACAACCTCTATAAAACAGTTGCAGGAAGACACGATGCAGCGGCATCAGATGTATGCGAGACGGCACTTAGAGAGATTCATACGCTCGCAATGCAGGTACCTGATCCTCGACTGAGAGCCCGAGTATCGATTACACACGACATTCTCGCGAATGTGGATGATATTCTCATATTTGGGAATGTTCCTTTCAAGCCGGGCCCGCTCGTCTACCTAACTTGCAAGGACGGCATCGATGCCGTGAGCACGATACTCCGTGGGGAATCACTCCCTGACGAACTGGAAGATCGATGGCTCACACTGCGGCGTGGATATGAAGTAATGGTCGCGGAGAAAGATGAAATATATGAAGCACAACAACAATACCTTAAAGAGGAGGCCGCCCGCGCCCGCGAGCAGCGAGACTCACCGCGTGAGTCAGAGGCCCCTCAAGAATGAAGTCGCGCCGCTATGGGGTAACACGCCGATGGTATCTAGGGTGCCGCTTTGCGCCCGTTCATCGCCCATGCACAGGCAGCGCGTAATATGTGGCAGTCGATGCCGGTCCGCTACAAGCGTTAGCGCCTCAACCGAGCCTTCCGACACGTATGACTCGTCTGCGCGCACGAACGCGCCGCCACGGCTGAACGTGCCCTTAAGGTGCAAGCGTTCTTTCCACGGGCTGCTTCAGTGCCCGACTGCCAGAGGGGGCACTCCGGGTCGTGAATTTCCCTGATCCGGTGCCTAGTGGCCGAGCCGGTAAGCTCTAGTCTCTCGTGGACTGCGTCTGGTGCACCCCGCGCTTATGCTGTGGCGATGCCCCCGCAGTCGCCCCCGACGCAACCTCCCGCAGCCAGGAAGCCAATCAGCCCATGGACTTGGACGGCGCTGGTCGCCGTCCCGCTCATCCTCGCCGCGAGCTTCGCCTCTTATTTCATCCTTGCCGCCCCCATCCCCGACCATCTCCCCGACGCCACCGCGACCGGCCAGAACGCCGGGGAGGCCGAGGCGGGGAATGCTGCTGCCGAACTCGAGATCGCGCGGCTGCGGGCCGAAGCCCGCCGCAACGCCCTCGCCACCGGTGCCGGGTTCGTCGCGATCGCCGCCCTCATCCTCGCGCTGCGACGACAGCAGCACGCCGAACGATCAACGGCCAACGCCGAGGCCGACGCGCTGCGACGACAGGAGCACCTGGAGCGGGCCGCAGCCGCGGCTGAGGATGACGCCCTCCAACGCCGGATCACCGACGCTCGTATCCGCGCCGTCGAACAGCTCGGTTCCGACAATGCGGCCGTGCGCATCGGTGGCCTCCACCACCTCGAACGTATCGGCCAGCAGCACCCCGAACTGCGGCAGATCGTCCTCGACGAGGTTTGCGCCTACCTGCGGCTTCCCTACTCCCCGCCGAGGCTGCCCGTCATGGAACGGCTCCCGGCCCGCCAGTTCGAGCCGATCGGCCCACCGCCTGCCAAGCCGAAATTCGATGACGCCGACGTTGAACGTGAAGTCCGCTTGATCGCCCAGGAGATCCTGCAACGACATCTCCACCGCGACAACGACACCACCTACTGGGAGCACACTCGCCTCAACCTACGCAACGCCCGCCTCGACAGTCTCCGGCTGGCCGGCTGTCATCTCACCTCCGCCGACTTCAGCGGGGCCACATTCACCGGGCATGCAGACTTCAAAGGCACCACTTTTACCGGTGTCGGCCGCTTCACGAGCGCCGGATTCACTGGGTTCACCGAGTTCACGAACGCGATCTTCAGCGACGAGGCCCACTTCTGGTCTACGAGGTTCTCCGACTTCGTGACCTTCGAGCGCACGACGTTCACGCGTGGCGCATATTTCGTTAAGTCGACTTTTACCAATTTTGCAATGTTCACTGCCGCGTCATTTCCGAGCGATGCTGACTTCATATCCGCAGTGTTCGCATTTGCCGCAGACTTCAGTAACGCTCGGTTCGCAAAAGGTGCGTCCTTGAATGCGATCTTCAGGTCAGATGCGGTATTTCGGAGCACCAACTTCCAAGGACGCACATCCTTTTCGCCCGAACGCATCACCGGGACCGTAGATTTTTCGGGTGCGACCTTCATGGAACAGAAGCTTCTCCAAACCTTCGCCATCAGCGTCGAACGCGACATAGCCCAGTTCACACATGCACGCCTTCATGGACCTCTCCTAGGGCCAGAGTCTGCCCTGCTCCACTTGCTTAGGGACGAGCGCGTGCTGCTGGAGACGACCTCCGCACACGAACTGCCTGAGGGGTGGAGTTTGATCCCGGACCGGGCAGAACCGCATTGGGGACACCTAACGTACACCGATCCTGACAACGAACCAAGCTGACTAAGAACTGGTTTCAAGTTGTCTCCTGGCTCGCCGCAAAAAGGACGATTGAGAACCTTCATCTCGATTTGATATTGAGTTCATTCAACGTTCCGGCGCTGATAAAGTAGGACTCATGACAAACGATCAAACAGAAAACAGTCCACAAGTCGCGGGCAATGACGAGCACAATCTTGGTCGCGCAATCGCGATCTTGACATGGCTTGGTTCCTCGTGGAGAGCTCGGGCGCTACCCAAGGCCATCAGGAAGAAGATCTCTAATAAGCTTTTCTGGGTACAATTTATGCTCCGGCATGTTCAAATGCTGGAGTCAACTCAAGACCCCCTCTTCAGGCTCAACCTTCCATGTGGGGAAGACCTACTTCATGGAGGAATATGGGTTGTGGAGTTCTTCCCACCAAGTTATGCCTCGAACTTGTTTGAGGCGTTGAGCAACAACGGCTGGAACAAGCCGTCAGGGTTGGGAATGACAGGCCATAACTCGGCTGAAAGGATAGCGCAGGCACGAGAGCGAAGTGGATTCTTGTGGACCGATCTTGCCACAATTGCATCGGCAGATTCCCTTCACGGAATAAATCCGATTCGCGAGGAGATGCCGGAAGAATTCTCGACTATTGATGTCTCAGCCGTGCAAATTGGCCCGAGCCTAACGGCGATCGTTGCCACTTCTCAGTTAGCGAATCTGGAGCAACCTCCCTGGGCAAGATCTGGACTGCCAGCCACAATCCAAGGGTTACTTGGAATCACTTTCTTCATCCATCAGTAACGGATCCCAGACAAGTAGCGATCGAAGAAGTACAGGGCGAGCGTCTACGCCTCCAAGACATTGCCAGAGCATGGATGGATGAACATTGTGAAGGCTATTTTACGAGCACCGAAGTGAGCCAACCGGTAATTGACCTTTATGCCTTTGTCAGATTTGATCCAACCGAAGAACGACCAACTATGGAAAATGGAGACCCATTTCACGCATTGGGACTTTATGAGAGCTTCTATCACATTTACACATCCGATAATATTCCCGGAATCGGACTGTTCCCTTCAGGGGGTGACATTGAAGAGACTCGACTGATGAATTCCTGGGCCGCTGTCGGGCAATTCGAAAAGATGGAGAACTCGACCCGGAAAGGGTATGACGAACGGCCCTATGACATCGACATGATTGGCCGAATTAACAGTAGTTCGATCCGTGACTTCTTGCTTCATACAGCAATACAACAGTACATCGGCGAACAGAAGAAGTATTACTTCAAAAGCCATGATTTGGCGCTCGTAAAACACAGCCGATTTGGAGCGAGAAAGCTCAAGAAACTTCGTCTTGAGATTCTTTCGGCCGGGTTCGACTTGCCTGCAATTGCAAGGGATGTAAAAGTTATGTGGGGAAACGAATGGAAGAATTGGTATGGCATTGAAGTAGCGTCCAAACAAGCTCCTTGGGCGCGTCATCGTAATCACGTTGATCATGACCTGTTGGAAGAATTTAGAAAGATCGCTGAGGATTCATTTGCCCGGTTGGAGCGGGAGAACTCAATTCATCGAGAAGTCTTGACAACCGCTTCTTAACTGGGCTCTACTGTCGAGATGAGTAAACTCGGTTGGGCCGCGTTGATCGTAGCGGTTGGCTCTCTCGGGGTTTCCCTTGTGGCTTTGCTACTTGCGGACACAGGCGCAGAAACGCTCTGGGCCAAGCTGATAGGAATGATGATTGGAAGCTGATTTGGGCACTGTCGAGATCGCGGCATCCAAAGCCGCGCGCTACGCCGGGATTCGAACGCTCAGAGCTTGGCATCCTCGGCTGCTGGACTGGGGAGGCCACGGACTCTAGGGTGTGAAGATGGATGCACCGGACTGGGTGACCACGAGTATCGCAGTGCTGGCGTTGGCGATTTCGCTCCTGTCGTGGCGGGCAACTCACCGGGCGGCGAACGCAGCCGACCGAACCGCAGCGGCGGCTGATTGGCCGCAGGAGACGCGCGTGCTCAGGACCCGGCCGAGAACCTCTGCCTCCGCCATCTCGGTTGATGAGCGAGAATGATTCTCAGGAGCAAGAAGCCCTCGCCAAGGACTGGCAGGACCTCCATGAAGCCGACCCCCGCCGCTTCGGCACGCAGTCCTGACCCACAAGCCCACCCCAACGGCAGGGACCGGACACCCATCACCGTCATCTAGTGATACGTATTGACCATTGCCTCCTGTATGCGACCTCGCTCCGGTACCGGACGGCCGGTGATCTCGACTCCAGCGACGGATTCCCCTATACGATCCCGTCCTGGGCGTGAGCGGACTCGGCCGATCAGAGTCCCGGCGTCGACGTACGGGGCGAGCGCTTGTCGAAGAGCAGTCGCGTTGTCGTCCGAGAGGTCGATTTCGTACAGATGCCGGTCGAGGGCGAATACGACGGTATTGGCCGCAGGCTCGCCGTCGAGGTCGTCAAAGCGCGTGGTGGTGGTTCTCGTGGTCATGATGTCTTCCTCTCTTTGCGGTCTATTAGGAACGGGCGCCAGCTCGGTGGCAGTGGCGTTGTCGCACTCTACTGCTATTCATCGGCCTGGCAATAAGGTTTGAGGCGGGCGATGCCTTGCGTTGTGAGCAGCAGCGGCCAGGTGCGACGCGAGGTGGCCTCGGTCGGCGCAGTAGTCGATCCACTTGGGCATGATCGCTAGTCGCTGCTCGCATACGGCGTCGGTGTGCTCGAGGAACCCGCTGTCGGGTGCGGTGCGCTCGCGTAGGCGTTCGGGTGCAATGCAGCGCAGGGACCCGGGGGCGGTGCGCTCGGCCCAGGCGCGGAGGAAGTCGGCAATCGCATCCAGGGCGTGTTCAAGTTCCTGGAAGGTGCGGCTTGACCTGGTGTCCAGGAATGGATAACTCGTTCGGAATCCGTCCCTTGGGTTTGTTCTCGACCGCGTTCTTGTCGGTAGCCGCGCCGCCAGCCCAACTTCCAGGTCCTGGAGGAAGACGGCAGCGGCCACGTTCTGACGGCGACGAGGATTCGAAGACCCCAGGCAGTGTTGGCGCGCGAGCGGTGAATGTCGTTGCCGTGTGCTGAAATGTCGGCATGGATTACCAGAAGGCACTTGCCGAAGTCCGAGACTTCTATGCCGATCGCCTGGGGGAGAACATAGCCGGGCAACTGATTGAGCTCGCCAGGCCCGGCTTTGCACTCACTGCAGCCGAACCCGACCAAGCGACAGGCCAGTGTCGGTTCGGCGGGCGACCGCTGCTTGAACCCGGTACCGCCTGGCCCATGTGCGAAGGCACACCCCTGAGCCTGGTCGGCGTCCTTGACACCGACGCGCTCGCTCCGTGGCTGGGGGGACTGGTGCCGCCTGGCGCCGGGCTGCTGAACTTCTTCTACCTCGACAGCGATTCCAAGCTTAACGACCCCCAGGCCATGGAGCTCGAACTGAAGCTCGACGCCCATGACCCGCGCAAGAGTGCGGTCATCCCGGCCGCGCCCTCGCGAGCGGTGGAGGCGACGCCCCCAGCACGGGCGAGTGTTTTCGAGCCGGAGGCGTGGACGGCCGCACCAGCCATCGCCCTGCTCTGCCTGGAACGGGACCCCGCGCTGGAACAGATCGATCTCGGCACCGCCCCCGACAAATTCGCCAGCGAGATGCCCAGCGACTACATCGATCGCCACATTGAGACCTGGGAGTGGGAGCAGATCCCGGCGCGCGTCACCAGCGACGATGTGGCCTTCGGCTGGCCTGAGTTCCCCACCGGGAACTCGCCCTGGTTTCCGGATGGGGAGGACCCGAACCTCTACCATCATTTGCTGCAATTCAGCGGCAACGACCAGTGGCGCCTTGAAGGAGAGGGTGGCTGGATGCACTTCTCGATCCCCACCGAAGCTCTCCGCAAAGGCGATTTCAGCCAAGCGATACACATCCACGACTGGTGGTGAACCCCTCCTGGAAGCTCGGGCACAGGCGCAGACGGAGAGAGCGTGATTTCCCTGGCCGCATTGTCGGTCTGGAGGCGACCGGCTGACGGCTTCGCGGGCACTAGACACGCGATCATATTGGCGCTCAAACCATTCGAACGCGAAAGTATCCCTTGTCTGCCCGAGCAACTTCTCCGATCCCTGCCGTGCTCGCGAAACTGGGTCCGCTCGACAAGGACAGGATCGCGGATCTGCGCCCCTACCTAGACTCGGTGCCCGACCCGCGGTCGCGGCGGGGTCGCTGGTACTCGCTGACAGCGATCCTGCTGGTCTGCGCCTGCGCGACCGTTTCGGGCGCGAAGAGCATCGACGAACTCGCCGAATGGGGCGCCCGGGCCGGTGTAGAGACGCTGTCGGCCTTCGGAATCCGCCGCCACCTGCTCAGGTGGCGACACGCGCCCTCACGAGGGACGATCGGCCGCGCCCTCGAACGTCTCGACGGCGACGCGCTCGACCGAGCGATCGGCGTTTACCTCACCTACCGTCTCCACGCCCAGAGCGCCGGCACCGCCGCGAGGCGCCCGCGCCGGATCATCGCCATCGACGGCAAAGCACTGAAAGGCTCAGCCCGGCTTGACAAGCGACGGCGCCACCTGCTCTCCGCTCTCGACCACACGGGCCCGATCACGATCGGCCAGGCCGAGGTCGGGTCCAAGACGAACGAGACCCGCCACTTCAAGCCGCTCCTGGCACCTTTGGACTTGGCCGGGGCCGTGATCACCTTCGACGCCCTCCACTCGGTCCAAGACCACGCGAAATGGCTCGTGAAGACCAAGAAAGCGCACTACATCGCCGTCATCAAAGCGAACCAGCCCACCGCCCTCGCCCAGATCAGCGCCCTGCCCTGGAACACGATCCCCGTCCAGGACTCAGGCTCCGAAACCGGTCACGGTCGGCGGGAATCGCGCTCGATCAAGACCATGGCCGTCGCCGACAACCTCGGCGGCCTGACCTTCCCCAACGCCAAACTCGCCCTGCGCGTCCACCGCCGCCGCAAGGAAACGGGCAAAGCCGAGACACGCGAGACTGGTTACGCCGTCACCAGCCTCGACGCCCACCAGGCCACCCCAGCCGACCTCGCCGCCTGGATCCGCGGCCACTGGGCGATCGAGAACTCCAGCCACCACATCAGAGACGTCACCTTCAGCGAAGACGCCTCGACCGTCCACGCAGGATCCGCTCCCCGCGCCATGGCCGCCTTCCGCAACCTCGCCATCGGCGCCCTCAAAATCCTCGGAGCCACCAACATCGCCAAAACCACCAGGGCAATCAGCGCCGAACCCGAACGAGCCCTGCCGATCCTGGGCATCAACCACCAACCGAACCCTTCAGGAAGTTGAACCGGACCTGGTGCCCGCAGGGGCGGTGAACACCGGCGTATGCAGACGGGCTCGCCGCTCCGCGATGTCGCTGCCGCTTGCCATAGTTACGGGCATGGAATTGAACGAGATCGTGCAGTTGCTGGCCGACGCTGATGCGGGCCGGGCGAGGGAGCCGATTCGGCCGGGCGGGTACGCCCTGGTCGGCTACATTCCGGGGTCCGAGATCGACGAGGACGATGAGGACTACGACGAAGACCTCGTCGGCCTCGAGGTCTGGAGCACCGCCTCCACCGCGGCTGAGGCCTTTGACCTGCTCGGTGACCAGCTGGTGGAAGCCGTCGACGATTCGATGCGCGACTTGTGGTCGAGCTACCTGGAAGACGATATGGAGGAGGACGACTTCGAAGAGCCGTACGAAGGCGACCCGGACGCTCTCGGTCTGCTCGAGCTGCTGCGGACACCCAGCAGGGAGGGACTCTTTTATCTGTTCGGCGGCTACCACGGTCTCATGGATTTCATTACGTCGGCGGACCAGTTCGATGACTTCTACCTGGGCGCCGCGTCCAAACTGTTCCCAGGTGCCAGACTGCTGCACGGAGCTAGCGCCGCACCGCCCAACCAGAATGAGGCCATGGCCGTCTTCGAACTCCAGCCCACCGACCGCGAAGACGGACCGAACTCCCTGGATGAGAGGGGCATGTCGCCGCTGCACCACGCCGTGGCCCGAGGTGACCTCGTGGAGGTCGCCGCTCTGCTGGAGTCCGGCGCCGACCCGAACCTCCAAACCGCATACGGCAACTCACCGCTGTTCGCTGCAATCGATACGAGGGGCAACACGTCGTCCGCTCTGGAAGCGTTCGATGATGAGCGCTGGGCCATGACCAAGGCCCTGCTCGATCACGGCGCCTATATCGACTCGCGGGACCGATTGGGCCGCAGCATTGTCGACCTCGCCAGCAACGGCCCAGCCAAGATTCTGGACGAACTCTGCGCCCGGGGCGGAAAGAGCTTCAAATAGGCGATAGCGATCACCTCAGGAACTTGAACAAGCCCTGGCACGTACCTGGGAGACCGACGGCCACGTCCCCGGCCGCTGGTTCCGCGACACCGTCATCAAACCCGCCCTCCGAGAAGCCGGGCTCAAAGTCAAACTGAAAATGCACCACCTGCGCCACGCGCACGCCTCCTGGCTGGTCAACGGCGGCGCCGACCTCCAGGTCATCAAGGCACGCCTGGGTCACAAGAGCATCCGCACCACCGAGCGCTACCTCCACACCCTCGAGAACGCCGACGAGACCGCCCTGGCCGCCCTCAACAACATCCGCCAACGAGAACCCCCGCCACCGAGCACTCCCCCGCACCAGACGCTCCCCGCAGCCTCGATATCAGCGCACTCCCCCAGGAAATGCTCCTCGAGCTCATCGGAAGCGCCCAAACCGAACTGACCCAACGACTCCTCAAGCAGGCCGGCGCATGAACCACCTCACCGACATCATCAGCGCCTGGCGACGCCAGCACTCCCACATCGAACCCGCACTCGACACCGAGCCCCGCCCGGCGGCCCCCGACCAGATCGCCGTGATCGAATCCCCCCAGATCGGCCCGGGCCGACTCCTCCCCGACCTGCTTCCGGAACAGGTCAGGGGCTCCAACCTTCGCGGCATCCTCACTCGCGACGAGTGGAACCGGATGCGGATACCAGTGTGCGAACGGGCCCGGAACCGGTGCGAAGTCTGCGGTGACGCCGCCCACGATCCGATCTCGGGAAGACCACGAAGACCGGACTGCCACGAACTGTGGTCGTTCGAGATCCATGGCGACCGCTTCGTCCAACGCCTCAGCGGCCTTGTCGCGCTCGACCCGGCGTGCCACCGCTGCATGCATGTGGGCCTCGCCGAGATTCGCGGCGAGTTGGACCTCGTCCGAGCCCAGCTCGCCCGAGTCAACGGTTGGGCCCCTGACGAAGTCCAGGCCGCCCTGGACCGGGCATACGGCGCATTCCAGGGCCGCCTTGGTCTCTCATGGGACCTGGACCTGACGCTGTTGCAGGGTCAGATTCGAGTTCCCGGGTTGCTGATACCTGCGGTCTCGCGTGAGGCCCTGGGCAACTCGTTCCGCCGACCATCATGAGCGCGGGAGCGGGACGGCTTGTTGAGTCGCTCCGCACCCGCTTTCGGCGAAAACTGCCCACGGCGACACTCCGAACATTCCTGGTTCAGAGGAATTGCTTACAGGTATACTTCATCTGTCAGCAATTCGTTCGAATCGGTAGGGGGTGGAACCATGGGCGATGCCGCGACGCCCCTCATTGTCAGGCGCTCGGAGCTTGCCAGCCTTGGGATGACAGCCCACCGCCTATACGCGATGGCGAAGAACGGAGAGCTGGAGCAGCTCGCCCCCGGAGTCTACGTTCGAACCGGAGCGATGGACGACACCGCCGCAGCATGGGCGTCGATCGCGCTGCGGAACCCATCTGCGACGATCTGCCTGACCTCCGCCCTGTCGATGCATGACCTGACCGACGAGATCCCCGCTGCCACCGACATCGCTCTGCCACGCGGCGATCGGACGCTCACCACGAGGTTCACCCCGATCCACTGGCATTCCTTCGACAGGGCCACCTTCGCGATCGGCCGGAACCGGCACGCGATCACCGACGACATCGACATCGACATCGACATCGGCATTTACTCGCCCGAGCGGACCCTCATCGATGCCTTCCGCCTACGACACGAAATCGGGGCCGAAACCGCCAACGAAGCCTTGAAACGCTGGCTCCGCCAGCGCGACAGCACCCCGTCCGAACTGATGGCAATGGCGAGGTCCTTCCCGAAAGCAGAGCCCGGCCTCCGCACTGCATTGGAGATACTGCTTTGAGCCCGAAACCGCAGCATGGCACTCCCTCGGGCGACGCCTTCCTGGCGATCCAGCAGCTCTCCCGGGTAAACCGGCTCGACGTCCAAGAGCAGATGACGCTCTATGCCCTGGAGGGCCTGCTCGCGCGGGTCGCGGCCTCGCCCTTCCGCGAGGATTTCGTCCTCAAAGGTGGCGTCCTCCTGGCGGCGTTCAGCCTCCGACGCCCTACTAAGGACATCGACCTTCAGGCCACCGGACTCGCCAACGATCTCGAAGCGGTGACCGAGCGATTCCGTGCGATCGCCGCCGTCGATGTCGGCGACGGTTTGGTCTTCGATCCCGCAGCCGTCGCTGCCCGGACGATCCGTGACGGGGACGATTACAACGGCGTCCGTGTCAAGCTCACGGGCCAGCTCAGTCGGGCGCGCCTGTCCATCGGCGTCGACGTGAATTTCGGCGACCCGATCTGGCCCAACCCAGTCGAAGTCGCCGTTCCGCGGCTGGTGGACAATGGGCAAGGGCCGGTTACGATGCTCGGCTATCCGCTGCCGATGGTCGTAGCCGAGAAGGCGGTCACCGTGATCCAGCGGGGGACGGTCAATACCCGCTGGCGGGACTTCGCCGACCTGCTCACCATTTCACGCCGCCACGACATGTCGGCCGGTGAACTGGCTGCGGCGATCAACGTCGTCGCCGAATACCGCGGTACGTTCCTGCGGCCGCTGCTGCCCGAACTCGCCACGATGCCCGACATCGCCCAGCCGAAGTGGGCGGTGTGGAGGCGCCGCCAGGCATCCGCGTCCGCCCTTCCGGAACGCTTCGCCGACGTGCTCAACCATGTCGCTGGTTTCGTGGACCCGATACTCCAACGTACCGAGTCAGACCTGGTCCGGTGGAACGCGAATAATGCAGTGTGGATTCCTATCTGACAGGGCCACCGGAGGCTTGAGTTTTAACGCGATCTGGTGTTGACCTGGGAGTTTCTGGCAGCCTGCGGCCGTATTTGGAGCAGGATGATCGGCTCTCGTGGAGCTGGTGCGGGGCACGGACTCACGGTGTTGTCACTGACCGTCGGTCTTGGGTTGGGCGAGATCCCGGCTTCCATCGTCTCGCGTAGAGGCGGTTTGGTTGTCCGGGTCCCCTGATCGTGGGTTTCGGCTCGCGGACGGGCCAGTTGAGGTCGGAGCCGATGTTGTGAAAGCTCCGCATGACGGGCAGCGGAGAGCCCAGGCGGGGCCCTGGCGCCGTTCCCAGGGCAGGACGAGGTCAGCGATGAGTCTGCGTGCCAACCACAATTGCATCCTCGTGACGACGACCAAAAGCGTCCACCGGTCGACTGCTTCGGGCGGCTCCCGAAGGATGAGCAAGAATCCAGAGCCAGCGGCGCACTCCGAAACATCTAGAACACCTCAGCGGCTCTGCCGTCAACCCTCTTCGATCCAATCAGGAGGAATCAATGCTTGGCGTCCGCCGCGCCAGTGTTCGTTCACGGCGTCCCGGAAGACCGCACCGTCCAGGTCGGCGCGCTCGACCACGATCACTTGGAAGGCACCACCCAAGCGTTGGACGGTGTCGGTGATGGACTGGGAGATCCTCAACAAGGATTCGCGGTCTTCACCGGCGATCTCGCGCTCGAACTCGTCATAGTCGGACATTCTGGCTTGATGCTCTTGGGTTAGGGCTCAGCCATCGCCTGCAGTCCACGGTTCGAGGGCGGCGTGACCTGCAGACCTGCCCGCGGTTCATTCCGTGCTCGACCCAGACGGTTGGTCATCGTTGCCGGCGGGCCATCGCAGGGCCCGAAGGATTTCGGCGCGCTGGTCGGGGTCGGTCCCGTCGATGGCGTGCTTCCCCCACTCCAAACGGTTGCGCTCTCGAACCCGCACACTCATGTGGTCGAAGGCGACCTTTGCAACAAGACATGCCACGCTGAAGGTCCCCGACAGGCTCAATGCCAGGAATGCCGCTCCCACGCCAACCTCCTCCGGCGTCCGGACCTGCCGGCAACCAATCGCCTTGGCACACAAGTCGTCTCTGTGGCATGCCTTCCCAAGGCCTACTCCTCAGTGAAGAGACGGCGCAGGTCTTGGGCGTGCTGCCGCTGGCTCACTTCCGCTACGCCGCTCGGGATCCGTGTCATTGGTCTACGACTGCTTCGGCCTCGGCGGCTATCGAAACGAGATCTCACCGCGGCATGGACATCGTCAGGGTTTGGTCCAGTTGGCCGGCGGATCAGTGCATGGGCGTTGATTGCAGTCATCGCCGTCCCTCTCATCCTCGCGGCGATGCCCGCGACGAGATCCGCGATGCGCTCGTCCTCCCGCTCGGCGCACCCCAGATACGGCTCGCCGACCTGCCGGTGGGTGCGGTTGTGGGCACTTCCGCGCCGCGCCGGACCGCGCAACTGAAGGGCCTGCGGCCCGACTTGGCGGTTAAGGCGATCCGCGGCAACGCTAACACCAGACTGTCCCTCCTGGACGCCTCCGGAGAGTAGCCGTCTCACGTGTAGCGCCAACCTGCAGCGTTCACCGGCGCAGAGACCTTGAGGGGCACCTGGCGGTCGGGAGCGAAAGCTCGGCTCGCTGCGTCTTCGATTGCAGTTCATGGACTTTCGGATCTCGAGTTGCTGGTGTTCAGGCCGTGGCGCTTCAGGATCTGCCAGACGGTGGATTCAGCCTTTTCAATGCCCTCGGCAGCAAGGTGGTTCCGGATGCGTCGAGGGCCCCATCCAAGGCGTCGGCGGAGATCGCAGATGCGTTTCTCGAGATCGGGGTCGGTGCGGCGGGGTTGCTCGGCGGAGCGGTCGCGGGCGGGACGCGCGGGTTGCAAGTGGGTCAGGGGCACCAATGTCGCAGGGATCAGTTCGGCGACGCGGCGGTCGGATTCGGGACGCCAGGCGGCGTAGAGGTCGGCCGTGGTCGAGGGTGCCCGGTGGCCGAGGCGACGGGCGGCGGTGACGATGTCGACTCCGCCTGCGATGAGCTCGGTTGCAGCGTAATGGCGGAGGGCGTGCGGGTGCGTCTCGATGCCGATCGCTTTCCCCATGTCCTTGAATCGGTTGCTGAAGTAGCTGAGCGAACCGGGTTTGGAGTGGTCGGGTTTGTATGAGTACAGGTACTCCTCACCGGTGATCGCCAGCCCCGCGAGGTTGCGGCGCTTCTCGATGCGAGTGCGCAGCGCCGCCAGCAGTGCCATCGTCGCCTCATCGAGTGCCATCCATCTGGAAGTTCCGTCAACCTTTGAGGAGTCGATGAAGATGCGATTCCGCTCGAAGTCCACGTGCTTGAGCTGGGTGCGGACGATTTCTCCGCGACGGGCGCTGGTGACCAGCAGCAGCCAGACGGCGGTCCCCCAGTCCCCGTCGTGGGCGAACGCCGCGTTGACGAGTGCGGCGGCCTGGACCGTGGTCGGCGCTTTGGGCAGCCCCTTCGGCATTTTGGGAGCCTTGATGCGCGCCGAGGGGTTCGCACTGATCCAGCCCCACCGGAAGATCGTGGCGCAGGTGCCGGTGACCACCCCATGCACCTTATGCAGCGTCGAAGCCGACGCACGGGTGCAGACATGGGGTTTGCACCGGCCGCCGCACTGGTGACCGGACGGATTGCGTATGAGGTGGGCATTGCCTGCGCCCGTGGCATAGTGCTCAACCTTCATGCGGCCTTCACAGCGGATGCGGCACTTACCGATGTCGCGATAAAGGCGTTCTGCCGCAGGTACGAGTTCTCGATCGAGTCCGCCCAACGTGATCGAGCCGAGCACCGGAATCACATGGTTCATTGCGAGATTCCTGTAGTGGCGGAGCGTCTCAGCTGTCAGCTCATCGGTGTGGACGTCGTCCTCGCGGGAGTCCAGCCACTGAAGGACGGCTCGGCCGAAACTCCCCTTCGCCGTGGACGCCCGCTCGGCGTCGACTTGGGCAACTAGGCGTTCGCGAGCGGCCTCGGCTGTGGCTTTGTCAGGACAGGTCTCCTGGAGGTAGCGGGCTTTGCCGGTCTCTGGGTCCTTGCCCGCGTAGACGCTCACACGGAAGGCCTTGCCACGAGGCAGAATACTGCCCCGCGTGCGCAGCGGTTTCCTCGGCTGCTCGGCCATAACTCCATCATGACCCGATCCTGTCCCCTCGGCAAGAGCTGCGGCATTGCCAGCCTTCGCCAATGAACGCGCTTGGAAATGGTGCTATTATCTGCGCCAATAGCGCGCTGGCCCTGCAGGTCCGAGTCATGCGTCGCTCGTAAGCCAGGGGTTTGACCAGCTGGTATGGCCGGATCTGGTCCCCTGCGAAGTATTCGGACCTCAGCTCCTTGGGGGCTTCCCCGGCAAAATCACTGGTCAGCACGCCTACTGGCACTGAGAATCCGCAGGTTGAGCAAGCAAAGACTACTCGGACCTGAAGGGCTCCGGCGAAGGCCAGGTCCGAGTCCTGATTCTCGCTGCGTATTGCCATTTGAGCTGCACATACACTCTGTTAGACCGCTTCAGACGGACTTGAACCTGATGCACTTGACAGCACTCACAGAAACAGACATTTAGGTCAGAAAAAGAGAAGCAGGTCAGAGGCTAAGCCTCTGACCTGCAAAAACGTCGGGCTGACAGGACTTGAACCTGCGACCCCTTGACCCCCAGTCAAGTGCGCTACCAAGCTGCGCCACAGCCCGTTTTTCGCCGCGTTGTCCGCGGCGGAGACAACATTAGCGCATGGCTTCCGCTGTCTCAGAGGCGAGGTCCCGTGTGTGAGACTGCCCGCTTACTTCTTGGTCCGCTTGCGGGATTCGCGGGGTTTGACCACCAGATCGATGGGCGTTCCCTTGAAGCCGAAGTCCTCGCGGAGGCGGCGCTGGATGAACTTGAGGTACTGCTTGTCGAAGGGCGCGTTGGTGAAGAGGATGAAACGCGGCGGTTCGGCAGCGGCCTGGGTCGCGTAGATGACCTTCGGCCCCTTGTTGGCCCGCACCGGGTGCGGCGTGGCCGCCTGGAGGGTGCTGATCCACTGGTTGAGCTCGCCGGTGCCGATGCGCTGGCCCCAGCCTCCCAGGGCCTCTCGCAGTGCGCGGGCGATCTTCTCCACGGCCCGGCCGGTCGTGGCCGAGACGTTCACGCGCGGGGCCCATGAGACTTGGGCGAGTTCGCGGTCGATCTCCTTCTCCAGGTAGTACCGGCGGTCGTCGTCCACCAGGTCCCACTTGTTGAAGACGATGACCATCGCCCGACCCGACTCGGTGACCTGGGTCAGGACCCGCTGGTCCTGCTCCGAGACCGACTCCGAGGCGTCCATCATCACGAGGGCGACCTCCGCGGCCTCCACGGCCGCCTCGGTGCGCAGCGACGCGTAGTACTCGGTGCCCGACGCGAACTTGACCCGCTTGCGCAGGCCCGCGGTGTCGACCAGGATCCAGTCCTCGCCGTCGATCTCCACGACGGAGTCGACGGGGTCGACGGTGGTGCCCGCGACGTTGTCGACCACGGCCCGCTCTTCACCGGCGATACGGTTGAGCAGGCTCGACTTGCCGACGTTCGGGCGACCCACCAGGGCCACCTTGCGCGGGCCGCGCTCCTTGAGCGCCCCGGTGGGCACCTCGGGGAACGCCCACACGATCTTGTCGAGCAGGTCCCCCGCGTTGCGCCCGTGCAGGGCCGAGATCGGGTACGGCTCGCCCAGGCCGAGGCTCCACAGGTCGTGGATCTCGGACTCCTGGCGTTCGGAGTCGACCTTGTTGGCCACCAGGATGACCGGCCGCTTCGCCTGGCGCAGGATGCGCACGGCCGCCTCGTCGGCGTCAGTGGGCCCCACGCGGGAGTCCACGACGAAGACGATCACGTCGCACGTGCGCATCGCCAGTTCGGCCTGCGCGGCGATGGACTTCGCGATGCCCTCGGCATCGGGGTCCCAGCCGCCGGTGTCGACCAGGCTGAACTCGCGCCCGGCCCATTCGGCGTCGTAGGCCACCCGGTCGCGGGTCACGCCGGGTTCGTCCTGCACCACCGCTGCGCGGCGGCCCAGGATGCGGTTGACCAGCGTCGACTTGCCCACGTTGGGGCGGCCGACGACGGCCACCGTCGGGACCGGACCGCGCTCGTCTGTCGCGAGCTCGGGCCAGGTCTCTTCGTCACTCATCAATGTCCCTGTTGTTCAGCAATGCCAGAATCTTGGCCACTACCTCCACGATCGGCAGCGTCGTGGAGTCGATCACCACGGCCCCCTCGGGAGCCTCCAGGGGTTTGGTGGTCTTCGAGTCGGCGGTGTCCCGCCGTTGGATGTCCTGCTTCGTCGCCTGCTCGTCGGCCCCCAGTTCGACGGCGCGCCGCTTGGCGCGCTCGACCGGGTCGGCGGTCAGGTAGACCTTCACGTTCGCGTCCGGGGCGACGACCGAGATGATGTCCCGGCCCTCGACCACGATGCCGCCCTTGGCTTCGGCGATGATGCGCCGCTGCTCCTCGATGAGGTACTTGCGCACCGTCTTGTTCCCGGCCACCGCCGAGACCGCCTTGGTGACGTCGTCGCCGCGGATCGCCAGGTCGGCGTCCTCGCCGTCGACGCGGGTGAAGGGGTCGTCGGGGCTGGTGCCGAACTCGAGCTTGGCGTTCTTGACGGCCTTGGTGACCAGTGCGGTCTGCGAGGGGTCGACGCCGGCCTTGAGGACGGCCAGGGTGGCGGCGCGGTACATCGAGCCGGTGTCGAGATAGGCGGCGTCGATCGCGGTCGCGAGGGTCTTGGACACGGTCGACTTCCCGGCCCCCGACGGGCCGTCGATCGCGACGACCGGTCCGCTCTTCTGCTCAGGCACTATCGCGCTCCGTTCTAAGACTGCAAACCTTGCAAACCTACCTCATGCAGGGTCGCGGGGCATCTACGGCGAACGCTTGCGGGCCGTAAATCGGGTTCGGACGTGGACCTCACCATTGGATCACCGCCGTTCAGCGACGCTCCACCACCCGCGCCCCCATCGGCCACAGCGCGAGCGGGATCATCTTCCAGTTCGCGACCGCCAGCGGGATGCCGATGATCGTGATCGCCTGGGCCAGACCGGTCATGAGGTGCGTGACGGCCAGTCCCCAGCCGAACAGGAGGAGCCAGAGGATGTTGCCCAGCAAGGAGAAGCAACCGGCGGACGGGTCGTACACCACGGTGCGGCCGAAGGGCCACAGCACGTATCCCGCCAACCGCATGTTGGCGATCCCGAACGGGATCGTCACGATGAAGACGCAGAAGATCAGGCCGGCGACGAAGTAGCCGATGGCGAGCCACAGGCCGGCGAGGACGAACCAGATGACGTTCAGAATGGTTGACACGCCGAAAGGCTAACCCGCCCTTGCCGTTCCTGTCGCTACAGCAGGCCCCGGGACCGGTGGTACAGCAGGCTAGAGTTTGACCTCGCGGAACAGCTCCCCCACCTCGTTGGGGGTGAGGCGCCGGATGGTGCCCGGCTTGAGGTTGCGCAGCTTGACCGGGCCGATCTCGGTGCGGACCAGGCGCGAGACGTGGTGACCCACCTCGTCCATGAGTCGCCTCACAATGTGCTTGCGGCCCTCGTGGATGGTGATCTCGATCAACGACTGCCCCGCGTGCTCGTCGATGATCTTGAGCTTGTCGGCCTTGGCCGGGCCGTCCTCGAGGTCGACGCCGGCGAGCAGCTTGTTCCAGGTCGCCTTGTCCATGATCCCGGCGACCTGCGCCCGGTAGACCTTCGGCAGGCCGTGCGAGGGGTGCATGATGCGGTTGGCCAGCTCCCCGTCGTTGGTGAGCAGCAGCAGGCCCTCGGAGTCGGTGTCGAGCCGACCCACGTGGAAGACCCGCTGGTCGATGCCCTTGGCGAACTGCGCCAGGGACGGGCGGCCCTCGTCGTCCTCCATGGTCGAGATGATCCCGCGCGGCTTGTTGACCGCGAAGTAGACCGTGTCGACGTCGGTGACCACGCGCTTGCCCGAGACGTGGATGACGTCCTTCGTCGGGTCCACGCGCTGGCCCAGGCGGGCGACCTCGCCGTTGACCTTGACCTTCCCGCGGGAGATCAGGTCGTCTCCGGCCCGGCGGGAGGCGATCCCGGCCTGCGACAGCACTTTTTGCAGGCGAATGCCTTCAGCGTCAGCGTTGTTCATCTTCCTCGATATCCGTCACGTCGTCGGGCAGGAACGGGGCCAGCTCTGGCAGCTGGTCGACCGAGTCCAGTCCGATCTTCTCCAAGAACAGGGTGGTGGTGCGGTAGAGCGTCGCCGTCGAGTCCGGGTCGGTCCCGCACTCCTCGACCAGGCCGCGCGCCAGCAGCGTGCGGATGACGCCGTCGCAGTTGACCCCCCGGATGGCCGAGATGCGGCCGCGTGTGACCGGCTGCCGGTAGGCCACCACGGCGAGCGTCTCCAGGGCCGCCTTGGTGAGGCGGGCGGAGGCGCCGTCGGTGACGAACCGCTCCACGTATCGGGCGTAATCGGCCCGGGTGTAGAAGCGCCAGCCGCCGGCTTGGCGACGCAGATCGAATCCGCGTCCGTCACCAGTGTATTCGGCGCTGAGTCGACCCAGTGCCTCGCGCACCTGTGAACGTGGCCGCTCCAATACCGAGGACAGGAACTCCTCGGACAGCGGCTCCTCGGCGATCATCAGGATCGCCTCCAGAACCGCGCCGAGATCGACGTCCTCGGGGACCGGTCTGGTGTGCTCCACCTGGTCGTCTTCGTCGTCCGAGGCCTGGGCCGGGACGGCGGCGAGCGCGGCCGCGTACTCGTCGATGTCGCCGACCGGCTCGTCGAGGGGCGTGTCAGCCCGGGGGGCGCCGTCCTCTTCGCGCTGCCAGGGCGGGCGCCATCCGGCGACCTCGTCGGCCCTCAGGTGGTCACTCATCAGTGGGTTCCTCCCCCGTGTCCGGCGTTCCGGCGTATTCGTCGACCTGGATCTCGCCGCTGCTGTCGCCGCCGAGCCAGCGCACCGTCAGCTCGCCGAGCGCCTGCATCTGCTCGAAGCCGACGAGGGCCTCGCGGTAGAGCTCCAGGAGTGCGAGGAACCGGGCGACGACTTCGAGGTGGGTCTCGCAGTCCGAGGTCAGGGCCCGGAAGGTCGCGGTCTGGACGCGTTGGAGGCGGCGGGAGATGATGACGGCGTGCTCGCGCACCGAGACGCGCTGCATGTGGATGTGGTCGGTGCCCACGGTGGGTACCGGTTTGGGCCGCATCGCCTTGCCCGCCAAGGCGGCCAGCGCTTCGGGGGTGAGGTCGAGGATGAGTTCGGGCAGCAGGCCGCGGTAGCGCTCTTCGAGGCCGACGTTGCGGGCGGTGCGGGTCGCGGCGGCGTCGGCGAGTCCGGCGAGGGCGCCGGCGGCCTCCTTGTAGGCCTTGTACTGGAGGAGGCGGGCGAAGAGGAGGTCGCGGGCTTCGAGGAGGGCGAGGTCCTCTTCGTCGTCGACGACGGTGCCGGGCAGGAGCCGGGCGGTCTTGAGGTCGAGGAGGGTGGCGGCGATGAGCAGGAACTCGGAGGTCTCCTCGAGGTTCCAGGAGTCGTCGAGGCCGGTGACGTAGGAGATGAACTCGGAGGCGACCTGGTGGAGGGCGATCTCGGTGACGTCGAGTTTGTGCTTGCCGATGAGCTGGAGCAGCAGGTCGAAGGGCCCCTCGAAGTTGGCGAGCCGGACGCGGAAGCCGGTCTCGGCCTCCTCCGGTTCGCCCTCCCGCTGGATCGGGAGCTGGGGCAGCTGCTGGTCGCTCACGCACGCAAGCTTAGACGGGCCCCGTGTGCACTACGTGGTGAACTCGGGGTTTCTTGTGGCGGAACGCGTTCGGCGACCTGTTTGTCCGCGTGGGCTATTTGTCGGTGGCGGCGATGAGTTCGCGGGCGAGTTGGCGGTAGGCGCGGGCGCCGGAGGAGGCCGGGGCCCAGGTGGTGATGGGCTCGCCGGCGACGGTGGTCTCGGGGAAGCGGACCGTGCGGGCGATGACGGTGGAGAACACCTTGTCGCCGAAGGCTTCCACGACGCGTTGGAGGACTTGGCGCGAGTGCGTGGTCCGCGAGTCGTACATGGTCGCGAGGATGCCGTCGAGTTCCAGGTCGTAGTTGAGGCGTTCGCGGACCTTGTCGACGGTGTCGAGCAGCAGCGCCACCCCGCGCAGCGAGAAGAACTCGCATTCGAGCGGGACGAGGACCGAGTGGGCGGCCGTCAGGGCGTTGATCGTCAACAGCCCCAAGGAGGGCTGGCAGTCGATGAGGATGTAGTCGAAGTCGGGGATGACCGGGCGCAGCACGCGGGCGAGGGTCTGCTCGCGGGCGACCTCGTTGACCAGCTGGATCTCGGCGGCGGAGAGGTCGATGTTGGCCGGGAGGAGGCGCAGGCCCGCCACGTTGGTCTTGACCATGACGTCGTCGATGTCGACGTCGTCCTGCATCAAGAGGTTGTAGACGGTCAGGTCGAGGGTGTGGGGGTTGGTGCCGAAGCCCACCGACAGCGCGCCCTGGGGGTCGAAGTCGACCATGAGCACCTTGCGGCCGTATTCGGCAAGGGCCGCACCGAGGTTGATGGTCGTGGTGGTCTTGCCGACCCCGCCCTTCTGGTTGGCCATGGCGATGACGCGGGCCGGGCCGTGGCGCTCCAGGGGCTGGGGCTGGGGGATCTCGCGCTTGCTGGTGTACGTCTCGGGGTCGGGCGAGGAGAGGTCCTCGCTGCCGTCAGCGGGAGGCATCTGCGCGGCGCCGCGCAGGGCCGCCCATTTGTCGTTGCTGTCCACACTGCTCATTTCCGCCTCCGGGTGCGAGGTCGACACCGGGTGCCGGGCGTCTCACCGTCCATTGCCTGTCATAGCGACTGTACGTCAGTGTATCGAGGCTGTCGACGGCTTGGGAGACTCCGAGGCACCCGGCGTGAGTTCGCCCGCTGTGCGGTGTGGGCCCTGGGTCCTGTGGGGACGTCAGTTCTCGGCGAGCACCTGCGCGATCGGTTTGAGCGGCAGGTGGTGCGTGATCGCGACGGGCTCGTTGACGATCTGTCCCTCATACGTGTTGAGGCCTCGCGCCAGCGCCGGGTCGGCCTTGAGGGCGGCGGCCCAGCCGAGGTTGGCGAGCTTCATGACGTAGGGCAGGGTCGCGTTGGTGAGCGCGTAGGTGGAGGTGTTGGGGACGGCCCCGGGCATGTTGGCCACGCAGTAGAAGAGCTTGCCGTCGTGGGTGAACGTGGGGTCGTCGTGGGTGGTGGGCTTGGAGTGCGCGAAGCAGCCGCCCTGGTCGATCGCGATGTCGACGAGGACCGCTCCGGGCTTCATCTCGGCGAGGACTTCGTCGTCGACCACGGTGGGGGCCTTGGCTCCCGGGACGAGGACGGCGCCGATGACGAGGTCGGCCTCGCGGCAGGCGCGCTTGATCTCGAAGCGGTTGGAGACGATGGTGCGCAGGCGGCCCTGGTAGAGGTCGTCGGCGGCGTGGAGCTTGTCGATGTTGAGGTCGAGGAGCTCGACGTCGGCCCGCATGCCGACCGCGATGGCGGCGGCGTTCATGCCCGAGACGCCCGCGCCGATGATGACCACGCGTGCGGGAGCGGTTCCGGGGACGCCGCCCATGAGGGTGCCGCGGCCGCCTTCGGGGCGCTGGAGGTGGTAGGCCCCGGCCTGGACGGCGAGGCGTCCGGCCACTTCGCTCATGGGGGCGAGCAGGGGCAGGCGCCCGTCGGCGGTCTGCACGGTCTCGTAGGCGATGCCGGTGACGTGGCTCTGCATGAGCGCTTCGGTGCATTCGGCGCCGGCGGCGAGGTGGAGGTAGGTGAAGAGGGTCTGGCCGGGGCGCATCCGGTGGAACTCGGCGTGGACGGGCTCTTTCACCTTGAGGACGAGATCGCCGGTGGCCCAGGTGGTCTCGGCGTCGGCGGCGATGTTCGCGCCCGCGGCGCGGTAGTCGTCGTCGGTGATGGCCGAGCCGAGGCCGGCGCCGGTCTCGACGGTGACGTCGTGTCCGGCGGCGACCAGTTCGTGGACGCCGGCCGGGGTGAGGGCCACGCGGTACTCGTTGTTCTTGATCTCTCGGGGGACGGCGACTTTCACTGTGCGGGTTCCTTCCGAAGCGTTGCCAGTTCGGGGCCGGTCGGCAACCCGCACAGGCAGTCTAGGACGCATATCATCGTTATCCCGGCATTCCTTTTGGGTCAGCGGTTCGGACGGCGTCGTCGCCGTGATCGTAAATCAGGCCCGCCGCACAAGCGCGCGACGGGCCATGTGAGCGTGCGCCGGGGAGCTGCGGGAGCCCCTGGCGAGGCGCTGCGGACCCGCTACTCGCCTTCGAGGTGGAGGCGGGTGAGGTTCAGCGCGAGGGCGCAGACGCCGTTGCGGATCTCGCCGGAGACGACGGCGGCGAGGGCCTTGTCGAGGTCCCACCAGACGAGTTCGATGTGGGCCTCCTCGTCGGTGCGCTCGTGGCGGTCGGCCTCGGGCACCTCGGTGAGGCCGGTGGCGAGGTAGTAGTGGATGAGCTCGTTGGAGATGCCCGGGCTGGTGTAGTACTCGCCGAGCTTGACGAGCTCGGCAGCGTGGAGGTCGACCTCTTCGGCGAGCTCGCGCCGCGCGGCCACGGCGGGGTCCTCGCCGGGGATGTCGCGCAGGCCCGCCGGGAACTCCCACATGAGTTCTTTGGGCGGGACGCGGAACTGGCGGATGAGGCCGATGCGTCCCTGCTCGTCGAGCGGGACGGCGACGACCGCGCCGACGTGGTCGAGGAACTCGCGGCGCGCAGTCGGCGAAGCTTGCGAGCCGTCGCTCGACTCGGCGTCACCGGGCATCGCGACGGTCTCGGCGGTCAGGTCGTAGCACCAGCCGTGGTGGATGATTTCACTGTCGAGAACTCGATACTCATGCACGAGGGCCACACTAGTCGGCTGACGTTACGGGTTTCGGCGCCTCCGGAGGCGGGTTTCAGGCCTCGCCGGAGGCGTCCTTGAGGCGGCGGAGGATGCCGTCGACGACCTCCTGGGACGGGAGGGGGACGCCGGAGAGGGCCGAGAGGAACAGGCCGTCGCCCACGAGGCGGACGATCTCGGCGGTGACGGGGTCCTCGATCTGCTCGTGCAGGAGCGCGGCCCAGCCCTCGAAGATGAAGAGGACGTCGCCTTTGGCGGTGTCCGAGAGCCCGTCCTTGCCGCGCATGGCCGTCAGCAGGGCCCACAGGCCCGCCGCGGACTCGGCGGACTCGACCTCGGAGACGCGCAGGAACGTCTCGACCGCGCCCGCCTCGCGCGCCCTGTCGATGTTGGCCTCCTCCTGCTCGCGGAAGCGCGCGGCGAGGCCGTCGTAGAGGTCGGACTTGGACTTGAAGTGGTAGAGCAGGCCGCCCTTGGAGACGCCCGCCTCGGCGGCGACCTTCTCCAAGGTCACGCCCGAACTGCCGTCGTCCACGAGGATGCGCTGCAGGGCGTTGAGGATCCGATCACGGGTGGTGATCTCAGGCTCTTTCATGTTGCCTCCCGATTGCTACTGTACCGTCCGGACGGTACAGTTGACGAGCAGTGCCGGACTCCGGCACGCCCAGCCTCAGCGATGCGCATTCATCGCTCGCAAGCGGCCTCAGCGAAGCTCGCGAGCCGTGAATGAGCATCTCCAGGGCCGTTGCCGAGCCGGAGAACCCGGCTCTCCTTCAGAAAGAGTGAAACCCATGACCACCACGCTGCGCGCACCGCAGGAGCGCCGCGCTCGCATGAGCGCCAAGCAGAGCTGGGCTCTGGCGGTACTGGTGCTTCCGGTGCTGCTGATCTCCATCGACATGACCGTGCTCGGCTTCGCCGTCCCGTTCCTGTCCGAAGACCTCGCCCCCTCCGGCTCGCAGCTGCTGTGGATCGTCGACGTCTACGGCTTCGTGCTCGCGGGCCTCCTGGTGACCATGGGCTCGGTGGCCGACCGGATCGGGCGGCGCAAACTGCTCGTCATCGGCTCGGCCGCGTTCGCCGCCGCCTCGGTCCTGGCCGCCTACGCGCCCACCCCCGAGACGCTCATCGCCGCCCGCGCGCTCCTCGGCGTCGCCGGGGCTACCCTCATGCCGACCACGCTGGCGCTCATGCGAAACCTGTTCACCGACGACAAGCAGCGCCTGTTCGCCGTCGCGATCTGGGGCGCGGGCTTCTCGGCCGGCTCGGCCGCGGGCCCGATCATCGGCGGGTGGCTCCTGGAGCACTTCTGGTGGGGCTCGGTGTTCCTGCTCGCGGTGCCGGTCTCGATCGCGGTGCTCATCGCCGCGCCGCTGCTGCTGCCCGAGTCCAGGAACGAGCACCCCGGGTCGCTCGACTGGCTCGGTGTGGGCCTGTCCTTCCTGGCGCTCTTCCCGTTCGTGTACGGGGTCAAGAGCCTGGCCGAGCACGGGCTGAACGCGGCGGCCGCGGCCGCCATGGTCTTCGGCGCGCTGGCCGGGTGGGCCTTCGTCCGCCGCCAGCTCACGGCCGAGCACCCGCTCATCGACGTGCGGCTGTTCAAGATCCGGCGCTTCAGCGCCTCGCTCTTCACGAACTTCACGATCGTGTTCGCGCTGATCTCGGCGCTGTTCCTGCTCACGCAGTACCTCCAGCTGGTACTGGGCTACTCCCCCTTGGAGGCGGGGGTCCTGCTCCTGCCCGGCATGGCCGTCTCGGTCGCCGCCGGACTCGTCGCGGTGCGTCTGGCCAGGCGCTTCGGGCTGGTGACGATCATCGTGGGCGGCCTGGCGTTCATCATCGCCGGTTTCGCGGCGATGACCTTCATCGGCGTCGACCAGGGGGCGGTCGTCGTCGCGGTCGCCTTCGCGCTCATCGGCATCGGCTCGGGCGTGGTTCAGACCGTCACCAACGACGCGGTCGTGGCCGCCGCCCCTGCCGACCGCGCCGGAGCGGCGGCGGCGCTCTCCGAGACCGCCTACGAACTGGGCGGCGCGATGGGCGTGGCGCTCCTGGGCTCCCTGGCCACCGGGATCTACCGGTCCGGACTGGGCGACGCCCCGGACGCCGCGGCCGAAACGCTCGGCGAAGCGGTCCACGTCGCAGCCGCGCTCCCGGCCGAGGCCGGCGAAGCGCTCCTGACGGCCGCGCGGACCGCGTTCACCGACGGCCTGCGAGCGGTCGCGGTCATCGCCGCGGCCCTGGTCCTGATCGCCGCGATAACGGTCGGCAGGACCCTGCGCTCCCGCGCCTCCTGAACGCGCGGCACGCGGCGGCGGGCGGTTCGTCCGCCGCAGCGGCTGCGCCAGGCGGTGTCCACGAACCCGTGGTCGTGAGGTGTTAATCAACACCGACTAGGCTCGGCCCCCTCCTGTTCCCTGCAACCGTGTTCTGCGCAGGATCACGGAAAGGAAGGCACCATGAGTTGGTATACCGGCGTCCTCAAGAAGTACGCGGTGTTCGAAGGCCGCGCGAGGCGCAAGGAATACTGGATGTTCCAGCTGTTCAACATGCTCGCGATCCTCATCCTGTTCATTCCTTCGGCCGCGCTCGCGTTCGCGATCGACATTCCGGGACTCTCGTCCCTCCTGCCGGTGATCTACGTTCTCGCAGTGCTCGTGCCGACGATCGCGGTCGCCGTGCGGCGGTTCCACGACCAGGACCGTTCCGGCCTGTTCTACCTGCTCGCCCTGATCCCCTCGGTCGGCGGCATCATCGTGCTCGTCTTCATGTGCCTCGAAGGCACCCCGGGCCCGAACCAGTACGGGCCCAACCCGAAAGACCCGAACCAGGCTTACGGACAGCAGGCATACGGCCAGCAGCCGTACGGCGCGCCGCAGCAGTACGGGCAGCCCCAAGCGCCGCAGTACCAGCAGCCGCCGCCACAGTACGGCCAGCAAACCCCGCAGTACGGCCAGCCGCAGGCCCCGCAGCAGTACGGTCAGCCCCAGCAGCCCGGTTACGGCCAGCCGCCGCAACCGCCGCAGCAGTACTGACCAGCGCACGATGAAGGGGCCGGGCTCGTCATGAGCCCGGCCCCTTCATCGTGTCCTGTTATGCCGCTTCAAGGTCCAGGCGGTCGGCCGCCTGGCGCTTCAGCGCCGCGTCGACCAGCCCCGCGAACAGCGGGTGCGGGCGGGTCGGGCGGGACTTGAGCTCCGGGTGGGCCTGCGTGGACACGAAGTACGGGTGGATCTCGCGGTCGAGCTCCATGAACTCCACCAGCCGTCCGTCCGGCGACAGCCCCGAGATCACGAACCCGGCCTTGACCAGCTGGTCGCGGTAGGCGTTGTTGACTTCGTAGCGGTGGCGGTGGCGCTCGTTGACCTCGATGGCGCCGTAGACCTCCGCGGCCAGAGTGCCCTCGGCGAGCTGCGCCGGGTAGGTGCCCAGGCGCATCGTGCCGCCCATGTCACCGCGCCCGGCGACGATGTCGGTCTGGTCGGCCATCGTGGAGATGACCAGGTGCTCGGCCTCGCGGTCGAACTCCTCGGAATCGGCGCCGACCAGGCCCGCGATCTCCCGCAGACCCTCGATCGCCATGCACTGCAAGCCCAGGCACAGACCCAGGGTCGGGACGAGCCGCGTGCGCGACCACGTGAGCGCCTGGATCTTGCCCGGCACGCCCCGGTCGCCGAAGCCGCCGGGGATGACCACCGCGTCGACGCCCGCGAGCGCCTTCGCCGTGGACTCGGCGCCGCCGCACTCGTCGGAGACGACCCAGCGGACGTTCACCTTCGCGTGGTGGGCGAACCCGGCCGCGTGCAGGGCCTCGACCACCGACTTGTAGGCGTCGGGCAGCTCCACGTACTTGCCGACGACCGCGACCTCCACGGTCGCCACCGGGTTGTGGACCCGGTCGAGCAGGTCGTCCCACGCGGACCAGTCCACGTCGCGGAACGGCAGGTCCAGCTTGCGGACCACGTAGGCGTCCAGGCCCTCCGCGTGGAGGGTCTTGGGGATCTCGTAGATCGACGCGGAGTCGGGGGCCGAGACCACGGCCTCGTCGTCCACGTCGCAGAACCCCGCGATCTTGGACTTCAGCCCGTTCGGCAGCGGCCGGTCGGAGCGGCACACGATCGCGTCGGGCTGGATGCCGATGCTGCGCAGCTGCGCCACCGAGTGCTGGGTGGGCTTGGTCTTCATCTCCTTCGAGGCGGCCAGGTACGGCACCAGGGACACGTGGAGGAAGAAGCAGTTGTCGCGGCCGATGTCGTGCCGGTACTGGCGGATGGCCTCCAGGAACGGCAGCGACTCGATGTCGCCGACCGTGCCGCCGACCTCGGTGATCACCACGTCCGGGACGCGCCCGGTCTCGGGGTCCGCGTCGGCCATGGCCGCGAGGCGGGCCTTGATCTCGTTGGTGATGTGCGGGATGACCTGGACGGTCGCGCCCAGGTAGTCGCCGCGGCGCTCCTTGGCGATGACGTCGGAGTAGACCTGCCCGGTGGTCACGTTCGCGTGCTTGGACAGGTTGCGGTCCAGGAAGCGCTCGTAGTTGCCGATGTCGAGGTCGGTCTCGCCGCCGTCGTCGGTGACGAAGACCTCGCCGTGCTCGTACGGGTTCATGGTGCCGGGGTCGACGTTGAGGTAGGGGTCGATCTTCTGCATCACCACGTAGAGCCCGCGCGCGGTCAGCAGGTTTCCGAGACTGGCGGCGGTCATGCCTTTGCCGAGGGCGGAGGTGACTCCGCCGGTGACGAAGAGATGCTTCGTGGAACGGACCTGACCATTAGCGGCGCTGGCCAAAGCGAACTCCCGTGGTAATCGTGTCGATCGTGCGGCCCTGGATCGGTGCGAAGTCTCAGCTTCCGAACTTCGCAAAAGGCCGCCGGTGAATCAAGTCATCCACGGGATTCCACACTAACACTTTCGCCGCTGTTTTCCTCATCGACCCACGAGGGTGCGTCGACGATCATGTCGGAGTACTGGCCGTCCTTGACGTGCGCGCGGGCCAGAACGCGGTGGCTCATGATGACCGCCAAGGGAACCATGACCGCGAGCGCCGAGCCGAGGCTCATCAGTCCCTTGCCGAGGAGGAGCCCGGCGACCGCCGCGCCGACGACCGCGGCGGCGAAGGCCGCCCGCAGCGGCGGGTAGAGCCCGAAGGCGCGCCGCAGGCCCCCGCCGGGGCGCAGCAGGACCAGCCAGCAGTAGGCGCCCGCGAGGACCGTCAGGACGCTCAGCGGCGAGGTGAACACGGCGACGATGTTGGAGCCGACGCCGGAGGCGATGACGCCGTTGGTGTCGCCCATGACGTCGCCGAGGAACGCGCCGAGTTCGCCGCGTTCGGCGATCGGGCGCTGGTAGTCGATCCAGGAGAGGCCGAAGAGCACCGCGACGCCGGCGAAACCCGACCACACGAAGCGGGAGAACGTGACCCAGCCGCCGGTCGCGAGCGCCGCGGCCAGGCAGGTGCCGACGATGATCGCGACGGCAGCGGGCACGGAGTCGCCCAGGAACCCCGCGGAGACGACCAGGACGCCGACGCAGCCCGTCCCGGCCATGACCGGGGACTGGTAGCGGCGCGGCAGCTGCCAGGCGAGGGCGGCGGCGAGCAGCCAGATCGAGGCGATGAACATGCCGGTGGCGACGGGCCCGGGCTCGTTCGAGGCGGAGTCGGCCACGGTGTAGTCGCCCAGGAGGGTGCCCAGGGGGTCCTCGGTGTGGATGAGCATGGCGAGGACGGTGACGATCACGCCGAACGCGGAGACGGTGACCATGAGGCTGGCGGGGCCGTGGCGGCCGGGCAGCGCGATCGCGACGAAGGCGCACACGACGGCGATGCCGAGGGCGGTGAGCGGGCCGACCAGGCCCGGGTGCGGCGACGACCACCACTGGAAGAAGTCGGCGAGGATCGCGGCGGCCACGAACAGGGCGCAGACGAGGGCCGAGACGATGTTGAGGCGCATGAGCCACAGCGGGGGCGCCTTGACGCCCGGCTGCCCGGCCCGGCGCAGCAGGTGCAGCAGCGGCCAGGCGACGAACGTGAGGGCGAGGAACAGGAGCACCTGGAGCCACTGCGTGGCGGGGGCGGCCACGGCGGCGGCGATGAGCCGGGTGTCGGTGTCGTCGAACACCGCCTGACGGTCCCCATAGGACAGTGAGTCGGTGGTCGCGGTGGCGGCCGTGCCGCCGGCGGAGTCCGGCAGGGGCGCGTCCAGCAGCGTCAGGATCGTCGCGGTCAGGTCGGTGAGCCGCAGGTAGCCGGGCCGGTCGGCGGGCAGGTCGAGGAGGTTGTGGCCGTTCTCGGTGCCGAAGTTCGCGACGGTGGCGAGGAGCCGGTTGGGCTCGTCGACCTGGCTGACGCCGGTCGTGATCAGGGCCGTGCCGTCGGCGCGGGCCTCGTCCAGGGCGCCGACGGTGGCGTCGAGGGTGGCGAGGGCGGAGGCGCGGTCCTCGGCGTCGGTGGGCAGGACGCCGCCGTCCACGACGGTGAGCGGGCATTCCGTCAGCGCCTGGCTGAGCGTCTCGCCGCTGGGAATGGCGGGCAGGTACTCGCCGACGCGCCCGACCGAGTTCGCGGTGGCGTAGGCCGCGCCGGGTCCGATGGCGGTGGCGCAGGTGGTGCCCGCGGCGAGCATGCCGAGTTCGGCGCCCTGGTCCATGTCGCGGTTGAGGGTGACGAGGTCGGTCATGTCGGCGATGGTGGCGCCGGAGTCCGCGGCGGTGATCTGGTCGGCGGGGACGTCGCCGCAGTCGGAGGTCTCGCCGTAGGTGGTGGAGACGGCGGGCGCGCCCGCGGAGAGGGTGAGCCAGCCGTCGAGGGTGCAGGTGAAGTTGCGCCCGGAGTCGGTGTTGAGTTCGGCGAGGGACCCGTCCTCGGCGAGCGCGGCGAGGTTCGGGGTCGTCTCGTCGTCGATGTCGGTCCAGGTCAGGCCGCCCACACCGAGGACGATGACGGCGTCGACGGTGTCGGGGAGGGTCTGGTCGGGCTCTTCGGGGAGCAGTTGGAGGACCGCGAGGGCGCCGAGGAGTGCGACGGCGACCCACGCGGCGAGGGGGCCGCGATCGCGGAGGAGGCCGCCGGTCAGGGACTTGCGGGCCTTGCGGGTCAGGCGACCGGCATCGAGTTTGCGCGACACGGCGGGCTTATCGTCCCGTCAGTTCCAGGTAGAGCGCGTCGAGGGCGTCGAGCATCTGGGCCTCGTCGGGCCAGGTGGCGGCGCGGGCCAGGCCCGATTCGGCGTACTCGGCGAGGCGGGTGGGATCGGTGATGAGGCCGCGCACGGCCTGGTCGAGGCCGTCCACGTCGCCGACCTCGAAGAGCACGGCGGCGTCGCCGACGAGTTCGGGGATGCCGCCGGTGCGGGTGGCGACGAGCGGGACGCCGGCCTGGAGGACCTCCTGGGCGAACAGCTGGCGGGCCTCCCACTGGCTGGTGACGACGGCGAGGTCGGCGGCGGCGAGCAGGTCGGCCACGTCGGTGCGGTGGCCCAGCAGGCGCACTTCAACCCCTGTGGTGTCGATGAGTCCTTGCAGGCGTTCGCGTTCGGGGCCGTCACCGGCGATGGCGACCACCGGCGCGGGCGCGAGGTCGGCCCAGCGGCGGGCGGCGGCGATGAGGGTGTCGTAGTCCTTCTGGACGTGCAGGCGGCCCACCGAGAGCAGCAGGGGCCGGTCGCCGATGCCGAGTTCGGCGCGGATCGCCTTGGCGTCCCCGGCCGAGCGGCGGGGCGGGGCGGCGACGGGCGCGAGGCGGGCGTCGCGGGCGCCGAGGTCGACCAGGTGCTCGTGGAGGTCGGAGGAGGCGGCGAGGGCCACGTCGACGCCGCGGGCGAGGCGCTTCTCGATCTCGTCGGAGACGCGGCGTTTGAACCCGGCGGTGATGAGCTGGTTGTGCCAGGTGGTGATGACGGCGGCGCCGGAGGGGCGGGCGGCGAGCGCGGTGATCCCGGCGGTGAGGCCGTGGGCGTGGATGAGGTCGACGCCGCGGCCGGTGATGCCGCGAAGGGCACTGCGGGCGGCCCACCAGGCGAGCGGGAGCTCGGGCGAGGGCTTGGCGGTGATGGGGGCGGGCGCGAAGCGGGCTCCCTTGGCGCGGAACCCGAAGCGTTCCTCGGTCTCGGGCGGGCCGACGACCAGGACGGCGTCGCCGCGTTCGACGAGGCCTGCCGCGAGGGAGGCGACGTGGGTGCCGATGCCGCCGGTCGAGGGGCCGAGCACCAGGGCGATGCGGCGATGGCTCACTTGTCTGCTCCACTGGGTTCGTCGGGTGCGTGCTCGTCGGGTTCTTCGGACGCTCGGATTATGCCAGCGCGCCGCAGGACCGGTCGCACGACACCGGGTCCGCCGATGAGCGCGGCGACGCCGAGGTAGACGACGGCGACGGCGCCGCTGACGACGACGCCTTGGAACAGGGCCGTGTAGATGGTGTCGGCGTGCCCCCACAGGGCGATGATCTCGCGTGCGGCGAGGACGGCGCCGACGGCGGCGACGACGGTGGCGAGCGCGGCCCGCGGAATGCCCCTGAGGCTTGCGGCCCCGGTGTGGCGGGCGATGGCGGCGGTGAGCGCCAGGCCGATCACGGTCATGCCCGCGGACCAGGCGATCGCGAGCGCGAGCGTGCGGTCCTCGACGGGCATGGCCTGGGAGAGGACGATCGCGGCGACTGCGCCTGCGGCCCAACCGATCGAGGTCGCTCCGGCGGCGTACTTGTTGCGGCCGATGGCGTAGAGGCCACGCGAGTAGATCGCGAAGACCGAGTAGCCGAACAGGCCGAAGGCGAGGCCGGTAAGCGTCGCCTGGAGCTGCGGCTGGGTGCTCAGCCCGCTGTCAGCCGAGACGGAGGAGAGGACGGTGCCGATGGGTTCGGCGAGGCCCGCGAGCGCGGCGACACCGAGCCCGGAGAGGAGCAGCACGGCGCGGCCGGTCTGGGAGAGCCGACGCTGGTAGCGCTCATGCTCGCCGAGTGAGAACGCTTCGGCAAGAACGGGATAGGCGGCGGTCGCGAGCGGGACGGCGAGTACAGCCCAGGGCAGGAGGAAGAAGGTCTGCGAGACGGTGAAGATCGCGGCCGGTCCGGTCCCGGCGTCGTTGGCGAGCCGCAGCAGCAGGGCCTGGCAGAGCTGCTGAGCACCGACGGTGATGGCTCCGGCGATGGCGAGGGACTTGAGGCCGGCGGCGACGTGGGTGTCGAGCCGCCACGCCGGGCGCAGGCGCAGACCGAGGCCGCGCAGCGGGAAGATGAGGCACCCGGCGAGGACGGCCACGCCGCAGGTGGTGCCGAAGGCAAGGAACACGATGCCGTTCTGGCCCAGGTTCTCGACATCGGCCTGGCGGCCGGAGATGACGCCGTAGACGACGTAGACCCCGGCCATCACGACGCTGGAGAGGAGCGGCGCGAGGGCGGGCCAGGCGAAGCGGCGGTGCGACTGGAGGATGCCGGTGAGGACCACCGCGACGCCGTAGAGCGGGATCTGGGGAGCGAAAAGGACGAGCATCTCGGTGGCGGCGTCGATCGTCGCTTCTCTGGCGATCTCGTCGGCGACCGCGCCGTTGTCCGGCATGAGCAGGACGATGATCGGGCGCGCGAAGGCAGCCACGAGCAGACCGGCGGGGATGAGGATCGTCAGCGCCCAGGTCATCAGCGCTGAGGCGATGTGGCTGATCTGCTTGGGGTCGTTCCTGGCAAGCGGTGCTGCGAGGAGCGGGATCACCAGGGCGGCGAGGGCGCCGCCCGCGACGAGCTCGAAGATGATGTTCGGGATGGAGTTGGCGGTCTGGTACGCGGTGCCCAGCGTTCCGAGGCCGATGGCCCACGTGAACACCATGGTCCGGCCGAACCCGGCCAGGCGGGAGGCGACGGTGATCGCACCGATGACCGAGGCGGCACGACCGACTTCGCGTCGGGTCTCGGTCAAGACTTCGTCCGACCCAGCTCGTCCAACTGGCGCAGCACGGGTGTCTCGGCGATGACCTTCGTGAAGCTGACCTTCTCGGAGGCGGCGATGAGCGTGGCGACGCCCGCGAGGGCGACGTGGCGGCCGATCATGCCGGTCCGGGCGATGTAGGCCAGGCCGAGGAGCGCGCCGAGGGCGTTCGCGCCGCCGTCGCCGAGCATGGTCTTGCCGTCGAGGTCCTCGGCCATCGCGGCCCCCGCGGCCGCGCTGACCGCCAGAGCGGTGTTGGCGCCGCCCGCGGCGGTGCGGCGGCGCGACTTGGGGCCGACCGGACGCGACAGGGGCGCGGAGACGATCGTGACCACTTTGAGGGCGCGGCCGGGCCGCAGGTCGAAGAGGTTGATGACGTTGGCGGCTCCGGCGATCACGCCGCCGCCGACGCCGACGTTCCACAGCCGGCGCGCCCAGGGGCGGCGTTCGTCGGTGAGTTCGCCGTTGACGAGGTCGACGAGGGCGGCCGAGGCCAGCCCGGCCGTGGAGATGCCCAGGATCTTCACCAGGCCCGCCGAGACGCGGCCCTTGAGGAGCGCTCCGACGTGGCCTCTGAAGCCCTTGGCCTTCTCGCCTTTGGCGTCGGCGAGGTCGTCGTAGAGGCCGACCGCTCCGGCGGTGAGCCCGGCGGTGGCCGCGGCGGCGGCGTACGCCGGGGAGTTGGCCCCCAGGACCGCCCCGGCGGTGGCGCCGACGGTGATGCCGGGCCCTTCGGCCAGGCTCACGATGTCGCCTTTGTGGTTGACCCGTTCCAGTTCGGACGCCCACTTGGAGCGCCGTACCGCGCTGATGGCGGCGATCGTGCCGCCCGCTGCGAGGCCTCCGAGGAACGCCCGCCCTACAGTGCGCGTTAGCTGGCTCATGGGCGCGATACTAAGCCGCGCCGGGGAGCAGGCCTGAAGCACCCCTCCCGATCCCGAGATGGTCGACCGTCCCGTTGTTGACGAAATCGGCGAGCGCGGCGACCGCGGCGATCTGACCTTGGGTGAGCAGGACGTTGTCGACGGTGGCGACCGTCGTGACGTCGTCGCCGCGCAGGGTCGCGATCGGGTTGCCGTCGCCGGTGGCGGTGGTGGCGGCGTAGACCGTGGGGTCGTCGGCGGCGAAGGCGGTGGTGAGGGCGACCATGCCCGCGTTGCGGTCCTCGGCGTCGGAGTCGGGGGAACCGGCTCCGGCGAGGATGAGGACGCCGTCGGCGACGCCGGTGGGCTCGGTTTCGACGGTGAGCATGGACAGCTGGTTCAGGGCCGTGGTGACCGTGGTGATGTCCCCGGGGGCGATCTCGACGGTCGCGCCGGCGGCCTCGCCGGTGGTGACGGCGGCGAGCACGTAGCTCATCGCGGTGACGCCGTCGTAGGTGACGGGGGTCGTCACCGTGGCGGGCGTGGTGGTGTCGGCGAGGTCGGCGAGCTGGTCGGCGTTGGCCGGGTCGAAGAACTCGTCGAGGACCGAGAGGCTGCCCGAGACGGTGGCCCCGGCGTAGCCGAGCATCTGGGTGACGCCTTCGATGTCGGTGGTGTCGGCGCCGGGCAGGGCCACGATGAGGATGTTCTTGCCGGTGAGCTGGTTCGCCAGGTAGTCGGGGGCGATCGCCGCGGCGAAGGCCTGGTCGTCGTCGAGCTGGTCGGCCAGTTCGAGGTTCTCGGCGCGCAGCTGGTCGTTGGATTCGCGCAGGCTCTGGGTGGTGCTCTGCATCGCCTCGATGGCCGGGCCGTTGAGCGCGGCCGTACCGAGGATGAGCCCGACGGTGAGGGCGAGGAACACCGCGGTGAGGCTCACCAGGTGGTAGCGGAAGTTGATCACGAGAACAGCCTTTGGATCTGGAAGAGCAGGCCGTCCCACCAGTCGGCGATCACGTCGACGAAGGAGCGGCCGACGGTGGAGATCGCGACGGCGGTGGCCATGGCGGCGAGGGCGGAGACGATGAGCAGGAGCAGGGCCGAGATGGACATGTCCTGGCGGTAGAGGCGCGAGACGCCCTTGGCGTCGACGAGCTTGCCGCCGACGCGCAGGCGCGTGAGGAAGGTCGAGGCCATGCCGCCGCGTCCCTTGTCGAGGAATTCGACCATGGTGACGTGGGTGCCGACGGCGCAGATGAGTTCGGCGCCCTTCTCGTCGGCCATGAGCATGGCGATGTCCTCGGAGGTGGCGGCGGCCGGGAACGGGATCGCGGGGACCCCGAGCTTGTCCATGCGCTCCATGCCGGGGGCGCGCCCGTCGGCGTAGGCGTGGACGACGATCTCGGCGCCGCAGCGCAGGGCGTCGTCGGAGACCGAGTCCATGTCGCCGACGATCATGTCGGGCGTGTACCCGGCTTCGAGCAGCGCGTCCGCGCCGCCGTCGACGCCGACGAGGACCGGCTTGAACTCGCGGATGTAGGGCCGCAGTACGTCGATGTCCTCGATGTAGTTGTAGCCGCGGATGACGATGAGGGCGTGGCGGCCGTTGAAGGAGGTCTTGACCTCGGGCACGCCGACCCCGTCGAGCAGGAGGTCCCGCTCGCGCTTGAGGTATTCCATGGTGTTGGCCGCGAAGGCCTCCAGCTGGACCGACAGGCCCTCTTTCGCGGCCTCCATGTCGGCGGCCACGGAGTCCTCGGTCTGGACCTGGCCCTCGCCGATCAGGGTGTCGCCGTAGAAGATCCGGCCCCCGTCGACGGCGACGGTCTTGCCCTCGCGGACGCTGTCGAAGATCTCCTCGCCGACGCCGTCGATGAGGACGATCCCGGCCTTGACCAGCACTTCGGGGCCGAGGTTCGGGTAGCGGCCGGAGATCGACTTGGCGGCGTTGACCACGACGGCCACGCCGGTGCCGACGAGAGTGTCGGCGGCGACCCGGTCGAGGTCGACGTGGTCGATGATCGCGACGTCCCCGGGGTCGAGGCGGCCGCAGAGCCGCTTGGTCCGGCGGTCGAGGCGGGCAGTGCCGACCAGCCGTCCATCGTTGGCGTCGCTTTCCGGGTTCCGCCCGGGCAAACGCAAGCTAGGTACACGCATCGTGCATCATCATGCCATCCGATCGCCAGGGTCGAGGCGACGGCGCGCCGCTTCGCACTCCGACGGGGAAGTCTGCGTCAGCGTTTCATCTTCGCTGCCTCGGCCAGGAGTTCCTCGGCGTGGGCCACGCCCAGGTGGGAGTCGGGCATCCCGGCGAGCATGCGAGCAAGCTCACGTGCGCGCTCGGCGTCGTCCACCACTCGCACCCCGGAGACGGTGACGGCCCCTGAGGTGTCCTTGGAGACGACGAGGTGGCGGTCGGCGAACGCGGCCACCTGCGGCAGGTGGGTGACGACCAGGACCTGGTGTCGGCGGGCGAGCTTGGCGAGGCAGCGGCCGATCTCGATGGCCGCGCCGCCGCCGACGCCCGCGTCGACCTCGTCGAAGACCAGGACGGGGGGCCCGCCGATCTCGGCGAAGACCACTTCGATGGCGAGCATGACGCGGGAGAGCTCGCCGCCGGAGGCGCCCTTGTGCAGGGCGGCGGGCAGTGAGCCCGGGTGGGGGCGCAGGAGCAGTTCGACCTCGTCGACGCCGTCCTCGGTGGCGCCGGAGACGGAGGTCTCCACGACCAGGTCGACGCTGCCGCGCCCGGCCGGGCGCGGCTCGACCGCGGCGGCCACTTCGGCGTGCGGCATCGCCAGGCCCTTGAGCTCGGCGGAGACGGACGCGGAGAAGCGTTCGGCGGCGGCGCGGCGCGAGAGGCGCAGCTGGGTGGCGAGTTCGGCGGCGCGCTCGGTCAACGCGGCGTGCTGGGTCTCGAGTTCGCCGACGCGCTCATCGGAGACGTCGAGTTCGCCCAGGCGCTTCTGGGCGTTCTCGGCCCAGGCCAGGACGCCGGGAAGGTCCTCGGCGTACTTGCGGTACAAGGTCTTCAGGGCCGCCTGGCGCAGGTAGATCTCCTCCAGGCGCGTCGGGTCGGCCGTGAGGTCGTCGAGGTAGGAGGAGAGGTCAACGGCCGCTTCGGCGAGCAGGGAGCCGGCCTCGGCGAGGCGTTCGGCGAACTCGGCGAGCTTGGGGTCGGCGTGGGCGTCGTGCTCCAGGGCGCGGGCCGCGGCGCCGACGGTGTCGGTCGCGCCCCCTTCCCCGGTGGCGGGGTCGCCGGAGATGGCGCCGTGCGCGGTGGCGGCGGCCAGGCGCAGGGCCTCGGCGTTCTCCAGGCGGCGGGCCTCTTCGACCAGGTCGGCGTCCTCGCCGTCCTGGGGGTCGACGGCGGTGATCTCGTCCAGGCCCAGGCGGAGCATGTCGGCCTCGCGGGCCATCTCGCGGGCGCTGGTGCGCAGGCGGGACAGCTCGGCGGCGCAGGAGCCGAGTTCGATGTAGACGGCGCGGTAGGCGTCGAGGACCTTGCCGTGGTCGGCACCGGCGAAGCGGTCGAGGGCGGCGCGCTGCTCGGCGGGCTGGAGCAGGCGCATCTGGTCGGACTGGCCGTGGACCGAGACGGCGAGTTCGCCGAGCTCGGCCAGGACGCCGACGGGCGCGGAACGGCCGCCGACCCAGGCCTTCGAACGGCCTTCCGAGGACACCGAGCGTGCCAGGAGCAGCTCGTTGTCCTCGAGGTCGGCACCGGCTTCGATCGCGCGTTCACGCAGTTCGAGCGCGGCCTCGCCCACACGAAGGCGGCCCTCCACAAGGGCGCGGTCCGCGCCGAGGGGGGCACGGGAGGCACGACCGCCGAACAGCAGACCAAGACCGGCCACGACCATGGTCTTACCGGCGCCGGTTTCACCGGTGATGCAGGTCAGGCCGGAATCGAGCGGCAAGGTGGCGTCAGCGATCACGCCCAGATTCTGGATGCGAAGCTCCTCCAACACGCTTCGAAGCCTAGCCGGTCCGACCGACAACCCGGGGTGCAGTGGACCCCTGTGCGAACTAAATTCGGCCGTGACGCCAACCGTCAACGGGCAGAGAGAGTTTCGAGACCAGTCGCGAAGGGAACGAGCGGCCGGACATGCGCACCAGCTTCACCGGGCGCTTGGAGCGGCGGATCGTCACCGTCGTGTTCGAGGACAGCTCCGCGACCTGCTTGCCGTCGGCCACCAGCACACCGGTGGTGCCGATCGACTCGATGCCGATGCGGATCACCGAGGAGGAGTGGACGACCATCGGCTTGGCGAACAGGGCGTGCGCGTTCATCGGGACGACCACCAGAGCGTCCACATCGGGCCAGACCACCGGCCCGCCCGCCGACATCGCGTGCGCGGTCGAACCGGTCGGGGAGGCGCAGATCACGCCGTCGCAGCCGTAGCGGGAGATCCGCGAGCCGTCGATCTCGATGAACAGCTCCAGCATCCGCGCCGGTTCGGACTTCTCCACCGCGATGTCGTTGAACGCCCAGGAGTGCAACGCCTCGCCCGAGCCGTTGTGGATCTCCACCGACAGCGCGGTGCGCTCCTCGACCGCGTAGTCGCCTTCCAGCAGCCGCGAGACCACGGTCTCCAGCTCGCCGGTCTCGGCCTCGGCGAGGAACCCGACCTTGCCGAAGTTGACGCCCAGCAGCGGGATGTCGGCCTCGGCCGCCATCTTCGCCGAGCGCAGGACCGTGCCGTCGCCGCCGAGGGCGAGCACCAGGTCCGCGGAGGCGCCTTCGATGTGGACCGCACCCGACTCGCACAGGGCGTCGGGATCGCCGGGGAGGATGCGCGCGGCCACTCCCGCCTCATGGAGGGCGGCGGCCAGCTTCTCGGCCAGTTGCGCCACGTCCTCGCGGAGGGGGTGGGTGACCACCAAGACGCGACCCGGCTTTTGCTGCGACCCCACTCGCGCTCCTTCACAGACGGCTACAGGGCCTCGAACTGTACCCCAGGGAGTATTACCCGGGGTATCGAAGAGCATACCGAGGAGAACGCTTGCAACTCGCGGCTCACGCGCACCGCGCCGGCGTCCCGATCGAGGCGGGCACGGCGTCCCTAAGGGGTGTTTACTAACGGGATCCGTTGCGGCACAATGTGTCCCCAATGCCAACCAATCGCATTGGAGCACCCATGGCAACACGACGACAAGTTCTCGGATACAGCGCACTCACCGCGGCCGCAGCCGCCGGACTCGCCACCGTCGGCCCGCAGGCCGCCGCGGCGAACGGCGCCCACGTCCCCGCCCTCGTCATCGGCACCGGCTACGGCGCCGCCGTCTCGGCCCTGCGCCTCGCCGAGGCCGGCATCCCCGTCACCATGCTGGAGATGGGCCGCCTCTGGACCGACCCGGGCGAGGACGGCAACGTCTTCTGCACCATCACCGCACCCGACAAGCGCAGCATGTGGTTCCGCGACCGCACCGAAGCGCCCCTCTCCACCTTCCTGTGGCTCGACGTCGTCAACCGCGACATCGAGCGGTACCCCGGCGTCCTCGACCGCGTCGACCACGGCGACATGTCCGTCTACGTCGGCCGCGGCGTCGGCGGCGGCTCACTCGTCAACGGCGGCATGGCGGTCGTCCCCCGCCGCGAGTACTTCCGCCAGATCCTCCCCGGCGTCGACGCCGACGCCATGTACGACCGCTACTACCCGCTCGCCCAGACCGAGCTGCACGCCAACACCGTCGACCCCGCCTACTACCAGGACTCCGAGTACTACCAGTTCAGCCGCACCGCCGCGGCCCAGGCCGAGGCCGCCGGGTTCAAGACCACCTTCGTGCCCGGCGTCTACGACTTCGACTACATGCGGCGCGAAGAGGCCGGGACCGAGGCCAAGTCCGCACTCGCCGGAGAGGTCATCTACGGCAACAACCACGGCAAGATGAGCCTCCCGAAGACCTACCTCGCCAAGGCCCTCGGCACCGGCCAGGTCACCATCGCCGCCCGCCACGAGGTCCGCCGCATCGAACAGGACGCCGAAGGGAACTACCTGGTCACCGTCGACCACAAGGACGACGCGAACGAGGTGGTCGAGACCAAGCAGATCAGCGCCCGCCACCTCTTCCTCGGCGCGGGAAGCCTCGGCACCACCGAACTGCTCCTGCGAGCCCGCGACACCGGCGACCTCCCCGACCTCGACGACACCATCGGCCAGGGCTGGGGCCCCAACGGCAACGTCATGACCGCCCGCGCCAACCACGTCTGGGCCCCCACCGGCTCCAAGCAGTCCACGATCCCCGTCATGGGCATCGACGACTGGGACAACGAGGCCGCCCGCGTCTTCGCCGAGATCGCCCCGATGCCAGCCGGGCTCGAGACCTGGGTGAGCCTCTACCTCGCCATCACCGACAACCCCGAGCGCGGCCACTTCACCTACGACGCGGCCGCCGACAAGGCCAAGCTCAACTGGACCGCCGACCAGTCCGCTCCCGGCACCGCGAAGGCCAAGTCCCTGTTCGACAAGCTCAACCACGTGCACGGCACCAGCTACCGCTACGACCTGTTCGGCGACACCCGGGCCTTCGCCGACGACTTCTGCTACCACCCGCTCGGCGGCGTCGTCCTCGGCGAGGCCACCGACGAGTACGGCCGCCTCAACGGCTACGACCGGCTCTACGTCACCGACTCCTCCCTGATCCCCGGCTCGATCGGCGTGAACCCGCTGGTCACCATTACCGCGCTGGCGGAACGGAACCTGGAGGCGGTCATCGGCGCCGACATCGCCTGACCGGGAGCCGCCCCGCCTCCGGGCGGGGCGGCACTCCTTTCAGCAAACCCGCTAGACCGCTTCGGCGACCGGCACGGGCGCGAGGGGCAGCGGTGGCGCCGCCGCGGGACGCACCCGCACCGTCGCGAGCAGGACCCCGCCGATGACCAGGACGCCCGCCGCGATCTCGAGCGCGCCCATCGTCTCCCCGAGCAGGAGCGCGGAGGCGATCACCGCGAAGACCGGCGCGAGCATCGAGAACGGCGCGATCGTCGAAGCGCCGTAGCGGCGGATCAGCATGCCCCACACGCCGAACCCGAAGAGCGTGGCGACGACGGCGACGTACGCGACCGCCCCTATCCCGGCCAGGTCGAGCGAGCCGAGGGCCGCGCCGATCCGCTCGGGGCCCTCGATCAGCAGCGACAGACTGATCAGCGGCAGCGACGCGACCGCGCTGACCCACACCATGAACCGCAGCATGTCCTCGGCGTTCGCCTTCCGCATCGCGATGTTCGCGATCCCCCAGGCCGCCCCGGCGCCGATGACCAGGAGCATCGCCGTGAGCGGTCGCTCGGGTCCGGGACGGGCGGCGACCAGGACGATCCCGGCCGCGGCGATCAGGGTGCCGAGGACCTGCCGCGCGCCGGGGCGCTCGCGCAGGAGCACCACGGCGAACGCCGCGGTGAAGACCACCTGGCACTGGAGCACCAGCGAGGCCAGGCCGGTGGGCATTCCGGCGGCCATCCCGGCGAACAGCAGCGAGAACTTGACGACGCCGAGCGCGAATCCGACCGCGAGGATCCAGCGCCAAGGCACGCGCGGACGCCCGACGAACAGGACCGCCGGGACGGCCACGGCCGTGAACCGCAGCGCCGAGAACAGGATCGGCGGGAAGTTGTCCAGCCCCACCCGGATCACCACGAAATTGACGCCCCACAGGGCCATGACCAGGATCGCCAACGCGACATGCCTTGCACTCATGTCGAAAAGGTACGGTCACCGAACGGTAAGCACCAGCGAATAGTTCTGAACCATCGGTTTAGCATCACTACATGATCGACTTGGGAAGGCTCCGCGCCCTGGCCGCGGTCGCCACGCACGGAACGGTCCACCAGGCCGCCGCGGCCCTGCACTGCACGCCTTCGGCCGTCTCGCAGCACCTCGCGAAGCTCGAACGCGAGATGCGAATGCCGATGTTCGTCAAGCACGGGCGGCTCCTGCGGCTCACCGACGCCGGGGCGCTCCTGGCCGAGCACGCCGCCGGGATCCTGGCGGCCGTCGAGACCGCCGAGTCGGCGCTGGAGGCGCACCGGGGCGCGGTCGCCGGGCACGTCACGCTGGCGGCGTTCGCGACCGCGTGCCGGGCGCTGGCCCCCACGGTCCTGCGACGACTCGGGGCCGACCACCCGGATCTGGCGGTCACGCTCCTGGAGACCGATCACCGGGCCGGGGTCGAGCAGCTCGTGCGCGGCGAGGCGGACGTGGCGGTCGTCGACGACTGGCCCGAGGTGCCCGCCCGGTTCCCCGAACGGCTCTCGCACGAACTGCTCGGCCACGACAGCGCGGACCTCGTGGTGCCCGCCGGACATCCGCTGGCGGGACGCGAATCGGTGCGGCTGTCCGAACTGGCCGGGGAGCGGTGGATCGCCTCGATGCCCGGGTCGACCTGCCACACCTGGTACGCGCAGGCGATACCCGGGATCGCGGCCGCCTGCCACGTCTCGGAGTTCGAATCGCAGTACGCGCTGGTCGCGGCCGGGCTCGGGGTCGCCATGTCCCCCAGGCTCGCGCGCAACGGGACGCCGCCGGGCACGGTGGTGGTGGGGCTCGACCCGGTGCCGCGTCGGCGGGTGCATCTGGTGTGGCGCACGGCGACCGCATCGCGGCCGCCGGTCACGGCGCTGCTGGACGCGTTGCGGGAGGCGTGGAAGGGGCTCGAACCGGCCTAGGCGCCGGGACCGGCGGCGACGATCGCGTCCACTGTGTCTCGCTCGATGCGTTCGACCGCACCGCTCTCCATGCGGCAGAAGAACTCCACGTTGCCCTTCGGGCCGGGCAGGGGGCTCGCGGCCACGGCGGTGGTGGTCCAGCCGAGCCGCTGCGCGGCCTCGATGACGCTCCACACCGCGTCGGCGCGCTGCGCCGGATCGGCGACGACGCCGCCGGGGCCGACCTGGCCCTTGCCGACCTCGAACTGCGGCTTGACCATCGGCAGGATCAGGCCGGTGGGCTTGGTGCAGGCGGCGAGGGCGGGCAGGACGAGTTCGAGGGAGATGAACGAGAGGTCGCCGACCGTGAGGTCCACTTGCCCGCCGAGCTGCTCGGCGGTGAGGTGGCGGACGTTGGTGCGGTCGTGGACCTTCACGCGCTCGTCGGTCTGAAGCTTCCACGCGAGCTGGCCGTAGCCGACGTCGACGGCGAGGACCTCGACCGCGCCGCGGCGCAGCAGCACGTCGGTGAAGCCGCCGGTGGAGGCGCCCGCGTCGAGCACGCGCAGGCCCTCGGGATCGACGCCGAACGCGTCGAGGGCGCCGATGAGCTTGTGGGCACCGCGCGAGACGTAGTCGTCGACGTCGCCGACGAGGCGGATCGAGTCGTCGCCGGTGACGCTGGTGGCGGCCTTGGTCGCTGGGATGCCGCGCAGGTGGATCCGCCCGGCCGCGATGAGTTCGCGGGCCTGCTCGCGGGAGCGGGCGATCTTGCGGCGCACGAGTTCTGCGTCGAGTCGGTAGCGCGTGGGCATGGCGCGGTGGCGGGCTCTCTCTGGTCGGGCGGTCGGCGGGCCGGTCAGGCGTCGTCGACGTTGCTGAGGATCTCGGAGAGGCGCTGCTGGACGCCTTCGAAGACGTGGACGTGATCGGTGACGGGCAGGTCGGAGAGCGTCTCGAGCTGGGCGAGCGCGGCTTCGACCTCCATCTCGACGTCGTCGGCGTCGGCGCGGGGGCTCAGGCGGTCGGCGAGCGCTCCCGGGTTCGGCGAATCGGTCATGCGTCCTCCTCCTCGTCGCGTTCCACGGCCTTCGCCGTCGCGGCCGCTTCGGCCTCGGCGAGGCGGATGCGGAGCTCGCGGATCTGGTTCTCGGAGTGCTCCAGGCGCAGGTTGAGGTCGTCGAGGTCCGCCTGCGTGGCGACGCCGAGGCGGGTGAGTCCCGCGTCGAGTTCGGCGCGCATGAGGCGGCCGATGTCGGAGGCGGTGCGCGAGCCGTGGCCGCGCAACTGCTCGGCGCCCGATTTGAGGCCGTCTGAGCCGGTCCGAAGGTCCTCGCGGACCTTCCCGGCGAACTCGCGGGCACGGCGGGCGGGGTCGCCTGCCAGGTCGCGAAGCGTGTCGTAGTAGGCGCGGGCGTTGTCCGTCATGGCGGTCCCACTCCTTCCGGGGTCTGCCGGGCCCACGGGACGGCGTCCCGCTTCGGCGATGCTGGCGAGCCATAATCTGACTCTGGCGTCAACGGTACTGCCAAGCTACCGGTGACCGGCCCCGACCGCAGGGTCGTACTGGCCGGTAACATTCTGTCGGGCGCACCGCCGCGCCCAGCCGACGAACAGGAGGGCCCCATGGCCACCATCGACGAATGCCAGACCGCACTGGAGCGGTTCGCGGAGAACCTCGCCTCGAACCCGAAGTCGGTCAAGAAGCTCACGGGCTTCCAGCGCAACCTCGCCGCCGACATCACCGACCACGGCGTGTCCTTCAACGGGAAGTTCGACCAGGGCAAGCTGGTCGACATCGTCCCCGGCGACAACCCGGACGCCGAGATCCGGATGATCGTCGCCTCCGACGACCTGCTCAAGCTCGTCGCCGGGGAACTGGACTTCATGAAGGCCTTCAGCTCCGGCAAGGTAAAGATCAAGGCGAACATGATGGACCTCATGAAGCTGCGCGGGGTCCTGTAGCGGCCGTTCCGTTCCCGTCCGCGGGGCGCTGAACCGCACGTAGGGTGCGCGGGCGCGGGCCGTGAGGCCCGTCCCGCGCCCCTTCGCCACACCGGGACGATCCGGACGGTCAAATGCGTCCTGGTCGGGCGCAACAGCATTCAGGCCACGTTGTAATCTCTGCGCAGCCGATTCGCGCGGCTGTTGAGGAGCACGGTCGAGTGCTCCGAGCTCAGACAATTACCGGGAGGACCGTATGGCCACTGTTGACGAATGCCGCAATGTGCTCGAGAAGATGGCGGGCAAGGTCGCCAAGAAGTCCGGCGAGCTCGAGCTCGAGGACGGCTTCGAACGCACGCTGGCCGTGGAACTCACCGACCTCGGCCAGGCGTTCAGCGCCAAGCTGTCCGGCGGCAAGCTGACCGACCTGCTCGAGAGCGATGCGACCGACGCCCAGGTTCGCATTCTGATCGCCTCGGACGACCTGATCGCCCTGTCGAAGAAGGAACTCAAGCCCGCCAAGGCTTTCCTGACCGGCAAGATCAAGATCAAGGCCTCCGTCAAGGACCTCGCCAAGCTGCGCAAGGCGCTCAAGGTCGATTAATCCCTGAACAGACAGCGCAAAAGCCCGGACTTCGGCAGTCCGGGCTTTCGTTTTGCGTCGATCAGACTGCCAGCAGCTTCTCGGCCGCCTCGCCGACCGGGATCGGCGGGCGGGTCGGGTCGTAGCCGGTCATATCGGCTGCGGCCCAGCTCAATTCGCACAGCGCCCGCCAGGCGTCGAGTTCGACGCCCTGGCCGCTGAGACGGATCTCGTCGCCCTCCAAGGTCGCCACCCAACCGCCGCATTCGATGCGGTCGACCGCCTCGTTCCACTCCGGTTCCGGATGCGGCTCCAGCAGTGCGGCGAGGCTCCAGCCGAGGTACGTCGGCCGCTCCTGCGGCGGGAGCGCCAGTGCCAGGCGCGGCGAGACCACACCGGTGAACACCAGCAGCGAGTCGATGCCGACGCGGTTGGCGCCCTCGATGTCGGAGTCGGGACGGTCGCCGACCATGATCGCCCGACCGCCCGGCTTGCGCGCCAGGGCGGCCCGGTAGATCGGCTCTTCCGGCTTCCCCGCCACGAGGTGGGGGCCGTGCCCGAGCGCGGCCGCTATGGCGCCGACCATCGCACCAGTTCCGGGCAGCGGACCATCCGGAGTGGGCAGTGTGGCGTCGACGTTCGTCGAGGCCCAGACGGCCCCGGTGCGGACCGCGATGGTCACGTCGGCCAAGTCGCGCCAGGTGGTGGCGTAAGTGAGGCCGAACGCGACGCCTTGGGCCGCAACCGGGTCCTCGGTGAGTTCGAGGCCTTCGGCCTCGACGGCGTCGCGCAGCGCGTCGGAGCCAGCCACGAGGACGCGGGCGCCTTCGCCCAGCCGACCGCGAAGCCCTTCGGCGACTACCTGCGCGGACGTGAGCACCTCGGCCGGATCGGCCGGGATGTCCATGCCGCGCAGGGCTTCGGCCACGGTCTCGGGACTGCGGGAGGCGTTGTTGGTGACGAACACCGGCCGGCAGTCGAGCCCCGGAAGGGCCGCGATGGTCGCGGCCGCTTCCGGGATCGGCTGGCTCAGCAGGTAGACGACACCGTCGAGGTCGAGCAGCGCCAGGTCATAGGCGCCGGCCAGTGCCTCAGGGGCGCCTTTCAGTCGCGTCATCGGACTCCTCAGCGTCGGGGTTCGCTTCGTCCTTCACAGGAGTGGTCTCGGCCCGCACGTCGCCCTTGACGGCCTCCGGCTCCTCGGCCTCGTCGTCTTCTTCGAGGTCGTCTTCTGCGTCGTGGTCGTCTTCGACGTCGAGGTCCGCTTCGGCGCCGCCGCGTGCAGCGGTGTCGCCTTCGCGGTCGAGGTCGCCTGCGGGGGTGCGGTCGTCGTCCGCTTCCTCGTAGTCGTCCTCGTACTCGTCGTCGTCTTCGTCGTAGTACTCGGCCGGTTCGTCGCTGCCGACGCCCGTCGGGGCGTAGTCGCCGTTCGAACCCTGGGGCTGGTCGTCGTACTCGCCGTCGTCCTCTTCGTACTCGGCCTGCTCGTCGCTGTCGGCGAGGCCGGTCGCTTCGTAGCCGCCCGAGGCCTGAGGACGGTCGTCGTCCTCATCGTCTTCGTCGTCTTCTTCGAGGTCGTCTTCGTCGTCCTCGTACTCGTCGTCGTCCTCGTCGGTCTCGTCTTCGAGTTCTTCGAAGCCGATGCCCTCGAGTTCGAGCAGGCGCTCGGCGGCGCCGGTCTCACCGGACTCGTCGGCTGCGACGGCCTTCGAGAGCCATTCGCGCGCTTCGTCTTCGAGACCGTCGGCCAGCAGGCCCTCGGCATAGGCGTAGCGCAGACGCGCGACCCACGGCTCGGTCTTCGGCGAGTTGAGCCCGCCGACCTTGAGCATCGCGGTCGCGGCCTCGCCCATGCCCATGTCGCGGCGGGCGCCGGAGGCGACGATGAGCAGCTCGACCCGCACTTCGGGATCGACGCTCTCGTCACTGCCGAACTCGCGGTAGAGGTCGATCGCGCGATCCGGGTGCCCAAGGGCGCGTTCGCAGTCGGCGATCAGGGCCACGTGGTCGTGCGTGCCGCCGAGGCGCTGCGCGGCGCGCAGCTCGTTGACGGCGAGCTGCCACTCCTCCGCACCGTAGGCGGCCACACCGGTGACCTCGCGGACGATGGCCACGCGGGACGCCTTGCGGCGCGCGTAGCGGGCCTGTTCGAGAGCGCCTGCGACGTCGTCCTCGGCCAGGAGCGCGGCAGCGGCCAGGAGCCGGTTGCCGACGGCCTCGGCGAGCTGCTTGTTCAAGCTGCGCAGCCCGGCCTTGGTCTCCTTGTCGAGGAGGTCGAAGCCGTACTCGACGCCATCGGGCAGGTTCGGCGCCTCGTCGGACTCGCCGAGACGGATCGGGCCCTCGTGCCCGGCCTCGCGGTCCTCCAGGGGACGCAGGTTGTCCTTGCCGCGGCGTTCATTGCCGTCACGGCCGAGTTCGCGACCCCGGCTGTCACGGTCGGAGCTGCGCGGGCCGCGGTCATCGCGGCGCGGGCCCCGATCGTCACGGCGGGGGCCGCGGTCGTCGCGGTTGCCTTCGAATTTGCGCGGTCCGCGGTCGTCGCTGTCGCGGCGAGGCCGGTCGTCCCGGTTGCCCTCGAATTTGCGCGGTCCGCGGTCGTCGTCCCGGCGCGGTCCGCGGTCGTCACGGTTGAACTGACGCGGACGGTCATCGCTGTCGCGGCGGGGACCGCGGTCGTCGCGGTTGCCTTCGAACTTGCGGGGACCGCGGTCATCGAACTTGCGGGGACCGCGATCGTCATCCCGACGCGGTCCGCGGTCGTCACGGTTGAACTGACGCGGACGGTCGTCGCCATCCCGACGGGGACCGCGGTCGTCGCGGTTGAACTGGCGAGGTCGGTCGTCCCGGTTGCCTTCGAACTTGCGAGGCCCACGGTCATCGAATTTGCGCGGTCCGCGGTCGTCGCTGTCGCGGCGAGGTCCGCGGTCGTCGCGGTTGCCTTCGAATTTGCGCGGTCCACGATCGTCGTCCCGGCGAGGTCCGCGGTCGTCACGGTTGAACTGACGCGGACGATCATCACCGTCCCGGCGAGGTCCGCGGTCGTCGCGGTTGAACTGGCGAGGTCGGTCGTCCCGGTTGCCCTCGAACTTGCGAGGCCCACGGTCATCGAACTTCCGCGGTCCGCGGTCGTCGCCGTCACGACGGGGGCCGCGGTCATCGCGGTTGAACTGACGCGGACGGTCGTCGCGGTTAAAGCTGCCACGGCCGCCATCGCGGTTGCCCTCGAACTTGCGCGGCCCACGATCGTCGAACTTGCGGGGTCCGCGGTCGTCGCCGTCACGACGGGGTCCACGGTCGTCACGATTGAAGCTGCCACCACGGTCATCGCGGCGCGGTCCGCGATCGTCACGGTTGAAACCGCCACCACCGCTACCGCCCCGGTTGAAACCGCCGCCACTGCTGCCGCCTCGGTTGAAGCCGCCGCCGCCACCATCGCGGTTGCCTTCGAACTTGCGGGGTCCGCGGTCATCGCCGTCGCGGCGGGGTCCACGGTCATCGCGGTTGAAGCCGCCACCACGGTCATCGCGGCGCGGTCCGCGATCGTCGCGATTGAAACCGCCACCACCACTGCCGCCCCGGTTGAAGCCACCGCCACCGCTGCTACTGCCTCGGTTGAAGCCGCCGCCATCGCGGTTGCCCTCGAACTTGCGCGGCCCGCGGTCATCGCCTTCACGGCGCGGACGGTCATCGCGGTTGAAGCTGCCACCGCGGTCGTCCTTGCGAGGGCCCCGGTCGTCCCGGTTGCCCTCATAGCGGCGCGGACGGTCGTCGCCGTCGCGACGAGGTCGATCGTCGCGGCCTTCACTGCGGCCGTAGCCGCCCCGGCTGTCTCCGCCTCGGCCTTGCTGACGGTTGTCCCCGCCTTGGCCCGAACGGTCGCCGTAGCCGCCGCCCTCGCGTCGGCCGTAGCCGCCACGTCGGTCATCTTCACCCTTGCGGGCGCGGCCGTCTTCAGCCACGTGCGTCTCCCCCTATTTTCACCGCGTCAAAACCAATCAAGTGTATGCCTCAGCTGATGATCTCCACTCCGGCGACGGTCTTCTTACCGCGCCGGATCACTCCGTACCTGCCGTGAAGCAGGTCAGAGGGGTTCACAACGGCCTCAGGGTCGGTCACACGGACGTTGTTCAAGTAAGCGCCGCCCTCCTTGGCGGCGCGGCGCGCCTCGCCCAGGCTCGCGACCACGCCGGACTCCTTCATCGCCTCGGCGACGGTGGCGTCGGGCTTGTGCAGCTCGGTCAGGCCGGCCTCGACCAGCGCGGCGCGCAGCGTCGCCTCGGGCAGCTCGGCGAGTTCGCCGCGCCCGAAGAGCGCCTGCGAGGCGGCGATGACGAGCGCGGTCTCCTCGGCGCCGTGCAGCAGCGTCGTCAGCTCCTCCGCGAGCGCCTTCTGCGCGAGGCGGGCGGCGGGCTTCTCGGCGGTGGCCCGCTCCAGTTCCTCCAGCTCCTCGTGTGACTTGAGCGAGAAGCACTTGAGGTAGCGGACCACGTCGGCGTCGCCGGAGTTGACCCAGAACTGGTAGAACGCGTACGGGCTGGTCAACTCGGCGTCGAGCCAGACTGCGCCGCCTTCGCTCTTGCCGAACTTGGTGCCGTCGGCCTTGGTCACGAGCGGGCTCACGAACGCGTGGACGTGCTCGCCCGAGCGGCGGCGGATGAAGTCGACCCCGGCGGTGATGTTGCCCCACTGGTCCGACCCTCCGAATTGGAGGGTGCAGCCGTGGCGGCGGTTGAGCTCGAAGAAGTCGTTCGACTGCAGGAGCTGGTAGGAGAACTCGGTGAACGAGATGCCGGATTCCAGGCGGCTCTTCACCACGTCGCGGGCGAGCATCTTCGAGATCGGGAAGTGCTTGCCGACGTCGCGGAGGAACTCCACGACGCCCATCTCGCTGGTCCAGTCGAGGTTGTTGACCGGGACCGCGCCGTTCTCGCCGTCGTAGGTGACGAACGGGGCCACTTGCGCCCGGAGCTTGTCCACCCAGCCGGCGACGACCTCCGGCGAGTTCATGACGCGCTCACCGACCTCGCGCGGGTCGCCGATCTGGCCGGTCGCGCCGCCGACGAGCAGCAGCGGCCGCAGCCCGGCCTGCTGGAGGCGACGGGCGGTGATCAGCTGCATGAGGTGGCCGACGTGCAGGCTGGGGGCCGTCGGGTCGAACCCGATATAGAACGTCACCTGGCCGGCGTCGATGTGCTCGCGGAGAGCATCGGTGCCAGTGGAGTCCTGGATGAGGCCGCGCCATGCGAGATCGTCGAGAATATGCACGGTCCCATTGTGCCCTAGCTCCCGAAACACTTTTCGGCGTGCGTGTGCGGGCGTGATGCGGGCCGTCAGGCGTCCGCGCGGTCCCCGGTCTCGCCGAGGGCGAGGGCGACCTCGATGTGGACGCGCAGTTCCAGCGACGCGGCGGTCTTGGACGTCTGCTTGGTCGGGCCGCTGCCTTCGGCCGCGACGCGCTCGCCGGTCCCGCGCATCCAGCCCTCGACACGGCACGTGAAAGTCCGCTCGTGCGAGGGACCCGTGACGGCGAAATCCCAGTTCAGGCGCTCGACCAGTCCCCTGGCGGCGTAGATCTGGACCGCCTCGGCCGGGTTCACGGCCGCGTCGACCAACAGCTTGCGCGGGCCTTCGTCGCGCGGCTTCGCGGCGGCGTCGCGCGACAGGTCCGGCAGGCCCGCCAGAGCCGCGACGAGGGCCAGCGCGGCCTGGTTCTTCGCGTCCTTCTTGTTGCGCTGCACGCGTTTGGGCGAGGAGACCTGCTGGTCCTGGTAGTGGAGGGCGATCTGGGCGGCGAACAGCGGCGGGTCGAAGCCGGGTTCGGGCTCGACGGTCCAGCGGACGTTCGTCTCGTTGCTGACCGGGCCGCCCAGGCGGTCTTGGAGGAAGACGTTCACGATCGACTGGGCCTGCTGGGGTTCGACGGCGAGGTGCCGGTTCATGCGCTCGCGCAGCGGGGCGAACTCGCCGCGCCCGTACAGGTACACCGAGGCGAACTCGCGCAGTTGGAGTTCGTGCGCGGTGAAGCGCCGCTCGGTGTCCTCGGCGAGGCCGGTGGGGACGTCGCCGCGTTCGATCGCGAACTGGAGGACGCGGGCGAACTGCTTGTAGGGCAGGCGGGCGAAGTCGGCGGCCTCGATCTGCTTGGCGGTCACCTCGGCGGCCCGCTGCTTGAAGAACTCGGCCTTCGCACGGCGCTCCTCCTCGACGCGTTCGTTGACGTGCTCGGCGACGGCGGTGAGGTCCTCGGGCGGGTAGGGGCTCGGGTGGCCGAGGGCGGCGGCGAGGAGGATCCGCTGGGTGACCAGGTCGGCGTAGCGGCGGATGGGGCTGGTCGCGTGCGTGTAGGCGGGCAGTTGGAGGCCGTGGTGGCCGTGCACGGTGGGGTTGTAGGTGGCGGCGCGGGCGATCATGCGCATGCGGGTGCGGAGCATCTCGAAGGCGGCGCTGTCGCGCGAGGCGGCGATCGAGTCGAGTTCGTCGCGCAGGTCGGCGGGGTCGCCCGCGACGGCGGCGAGGCGGTGGTTGCGGAAGAGGATCGGCAGGTCCTCGCGGACGGCCCACGCGGCGATCTGCGCGTTGGCGGCGATCATGAACTCCTGCACGATGATGTACCCGGAGTTGCGTTCGGCGCTGTCGAGGCGGACGAGCTGGCCTTCTTCGTTGGTCGCGAAGCCCGACAGGAGGTCGTAGAACGCGAGGGCGCCGGCGTTGCGGCGGGCGGCGAGCATGGTCTGGGCGAAGCGCAGGGCCAGCGCGAGGGTGCCGTGGAGCGGGTGGGCGGGGTCGTTCGCGGCGTGGGCGGCCTCGCCGTGGGACAGGACCCAGGAGCGGGTGAGGCGGCCGGGGCCGAGGTCGACGGCGAGGACGTGCCCGGCGGCGTCGAGGCGCAGGTGGACGGCGAAGGTGTCGTTCTCGCGGCCGGGTTCGAGGGAGGCGGCGGCGACGATCGGGGCGGGGAGCATGTGCTTGGTGTGCTCGGGCCGGTAGCGGGTGTGGACCCGTTGGCGCGCTTCGGTGTCGGCGCGGCCGCCGGTCGTCACGTGGTCGGCGACGCGGGCGATGTGGATCCAGACGTCGAAGTCGTCCCCATCTGCTTCGATCCAGATGGCGTCGTCGCGGTCGACTGTCGTCGCGGCGTCGATCATGATTCCGGTCTCGGCTGGATTGTGGTCGACCAACTGCGCTCCTTCGATTCCCAGCCGCAATGGTAACCGCAGTCGCACTGTGGGCGTGCAGATGCACGGGGCCGGGTGTTCCTGGTCGAACACCCGGCCCGTGCGGTCGCGGGTCAGGGGCGCAGGTCCCAGGTCTCCAGTCGTCCGCACATGCCCCATTTGGCGGCGGCGTCCCCGGCGCTGGCGACGTGGGCGTCGCACAGGTGGGCCGGGTCGGCTTTCGCGAGGGCGTCCAGGTGGGCGCCGGTGGCGTCGGCTTGGGCCTTGGGTCCGGCGGCCCAGAGTTCGCGCCAGGCGTCGGTGCGGTCCGAGACGATCCGGGCCGCCTTGTCCCACGCGGGTTTCATGGCCGAAGGGCCTTCGGACTCGACGCGTTCGCGCAGCGCCAGGTAGCCCTCGATCGCGAGGTCCCGGCGGGCCCGGGCGGCTTCGCCGCGCTCGGCGTCGGTCAGGTCCGGTGCGGCCGGGGCTCCGAACGCCGCGGCGTACGCCTCGGGGTCGTCGAGGATCGCGTCGGGGAAGGTGAGCATGGAGTCCCCGGCTTCGGGGATGCCGGCGTTCTGCATGACCACGACGAGTTGGAGGTCGCCGGACTCGTTGATGAGGCGGTGGACCGTGCCGGGGGTGAACCACAGGACGGTGCCGCGTTCCAGGTGGTGGCGCTGGTAGCCCGCGCCGGAGAGGGTCTCGACCGCGCCGGTGCCGCCGGTGATGACGTAGCCCTCGGTGGAGGCGGTGTGCAGGTGCGGGGTGCCGCCCGCCTGGCCGTCGACGGTCGGCCAGTCGTACACCGACAGTAGAGAGACGGCGGTGCCGCCGGGAAATCCGGTCATTGCCGTCCCAGGTTGTTCAGTTCGGCGGCGGCCAGTTCGGCGGCCTTCGCGGCGCCTTCGATCCCGGTGTCGCCGTTGACGACGGCGACGGCGTGGCGCAGTCGCACTGTGTCTCCGGGGGCCATCGGCAGTTCGGTGTCGAAGAACGGCGCGGGGCAGACCGCGGCGAACGGGGTCGAGCGGACGAACCACTTGACGGGGGCGCCGGGATTCTCGGGGTGGTCGGTGAAGACCAGGGTCGAGACGGCGTCGATCGAGTCGTGGACGCCGCGGAAGGCGAGCCAGTCGCCGCGCACGCCCATGAGTTCGTCGCCGCCTTCGCCGTCGGCGGTGTAGACGCGGCCTTCGGTGAAGGAGCGGGGCCCGCGCCAGAAGAAGCCGCCGTAGCCGGCGTTCTCGCGGCCTTCGGTGGTGGGGCTGCCCATGACGACGGTGTCCTGCGTGTCGTTGGTGAACGCGGTCGAGAAGGAGAGCACCCAGGTGTCGTCGGACAGGAGGGTGACGGCGAAGGCGCGCTGCTCGGAGAAGAAGTGGCGGCCGTCCTCGGTGATCCAGTCGAGGCGTTCGGCGACCTTGACGCCGTCCTCGTCGGAGGTCAGCTCGGTGAACTCCTGGTGGACCATGGCGCCGTCGTTCTTCTCGTCGACGTAGCCGAGGTCGCGGCGGAAGGTGCGCCCGCCCCAGAAGTTCTCGGGGCCGGCGTTGGGCAGCGAGAGGGCGATGCCCTTGTGCCACACGTGGTCGTGGGGCCGGTAGAGGCTGACCTGGTTGCCGGCGAGGTCGCGCAGCGGCTCGAAGTAGGGCCGGGGGGACTCGAACTGGTCGTTGTCGGGTCGGTAGACGTAGCGCAGGATCTCAAGGTCGCCCTTGGTGATCGAGAGCCGGGTGCCGTTGTCGTCGAGTTGCAGCGTCATCGGTGTATCTCCACTGTGGTTCTAATGGCCGTGGTTCTGAAAACGGTGGTTCTTAAGACGGTGGTGCTGAGGACCGGCTCGAAGCGGTCTCGGGCGTCACTTGCGGTCGGGCCAGGGGGCACCGGAGCCGTTCATGCGCTGGTAGAACGGCGAGGTCGGGTCGATCTCCCCGGCGCGGATCCGCTTGCCGGTGAAGGCCGAGGCGTAGATCGCGGCGAGGAGTTCGAGGGTGCGGCGGGCGTCGTCGATGGTGACGGGCGGTGCGGCCCGGCCGTCGAGGGCGTCGGCGATGCGGGCGAACTGGGCGCCGTGGCCGGAGGACTGGCCGCGGGGCTTGGAGTGCCAGGCCTGCATGACCTCCTCGAGGTGCGCTTCGAGGGGCGTGACGGTCCAGTTGGCGTCGCCGTAGCCGTAGAGGTGGTCGAGTTCGACGGTGGCGTTGTCGTAGTCGAGGCGGATCTGGGAGACCTCGCGCGGGGAGAGCAGCGAGTTCGTGATGACCACGGACGCACCGGATTCGAGGGTGACGATCGCGTGCGAGACGTCCTCGGTGTTGGTGTCCCGGCGGTGGCGGTGCGCGGTGGCGACCACTTCGGACCAGGGGCCGACGAGCGACAGCAGGGTGTCGATCTGGTGGATGCCGTGGCCCATGGTAGGGCCGCCGCCCTCGGTCTCCCAGCGTCCGCGCCAGTCGACCGCGAAGTACTCCGGGGCCCGGAACCACAGCGTGTCGCATTTGGCGACGGCGAGGCGACCGAGCACGCCGGAGGCGCTCATGTTCCGCACCCGCTCGGCGGCCGAGCCGAACCGGTGCTGGGAGATGATCGCGAAGTCGCCCTTGGACGCGGCCGCCGCGGCGGCGATCCGGTCGAACTCCTCCAGGCTCAGGGCCGGGGGCTTCTCGCACACCACGCCGACGCCCGCTTCCAGTGCCGCGATCGCGCCGGGGCCGTGGGCCACCGGGGGCGTGCACAGGTCGACCAGGTCGAGCTCCTCGTTGGCGAGCAGGTCCTCGATGGACGCGTAGCCGCGTTCGAGGCCCCACGCGGCTTTGAAGTCGTTGAGCCGGGCGGTGTCGGGATCGACGGCCGCGACCAGTTCGAACCGGTCGGCGACGTGCTTCTGGAGTTCGGCGGCGTGGAGGTGGGCGATGCCGCCGGTGCCGACGATGGCGAGGCGGTAGGTGGAGGACACGGTGGACTCCTTCGGAGGATGTGGCACGGAGGGTCGGTAAACGTTTTCCAGATTGCGGACAATACTAGCTGATTACGGTCTTCGCAGTGACCTGGGTCTCTAGGGCGCGAGTCCCGGGTTCGAGGCGGCGCGAGCCGGTGACCGTGACCCCCACGCGGGCGGCGATGTCGACCGCGGAGCGGGCCAGGCGCAGTTCGAGCGCGCCGGACTCGACGATCCAGTCGCCGTCCACGCCCACGAACGCGGCCAGGTCCACCGGCATGGCGAAACGGGCCTCACCTGCTTGACCGGCGGCCAGGCCGAGGCGCGCGAAGCCGACCAGGCGCTGCACGGGCCGGACCGCGGAGGCGACCGGGTCGTGGAGGTACAGCTGCACCACCTCGGTGCCGTAGCGGTCCCCGGTGTTGCGCACCCGCACCGCGACCTCGACCGCGTCTTCAGGGCCGACCTCGGGACCGGAGAGGAGTCGCGTTTCCTCCCAAGCGAACTCGGTGTAGGACAGGCCGTGGCCGAAGGCGAAGCGGGCCGTGGGGTCCACGGTGGAGACCACGGAGCGGCGGGCCAGGCCGGGGGCGAGGTAAGTGGCCGGGGGCGAGTCGGGGCGCGCCGGGACGCTCGCGGGCAGGCGGCCCTCGGGCTCGGCCGCACCGGTGAGCACCGCGCTGATCGCGCCCGCGCCCTCCTGGCCGGGCAGGAACGCCTGCACGATCGCCGCGGCCCGCTCCGGGGCCGAACCGAGCGCGTACGGCCGCCCGGAGATCACCACGACCACCGTGGGCGTGCCCGAGTCCAGGACCGCTTCGAGCAGTTCGCCCTGGCGTCCCGGCAGTGCGTGGGAGTAGGCGTCGCAGCCCTCGCCGGAGGTGCCGCGGCCGAAGAGCCCCGAGCGGTCGCCGACGGCCACGACGGCGATGTCGGCGGCGGCCGCGGCGTTCGCGGCGGCGGCGATGTCGAGATCGGTGGCGTCCAGGACCGAACCGCCCGCGACCTGCTCGATGGTTGCCCCGGGGAGGTCGACGGCGAGCGCCTCGGCGAAGGTCGCGATCGCGACGCCCATGTCGACGTGCGGGTAGGGATCGTCGGGGTCGAGGACCGCGGCGTCGTTGCGGCCGTGGTGGTTGGGGAAGGCGTAGCAGCCGAGCATCACGGCCTTGTCGTCGGCGACCGGGCCCACCAGGGCGATCCGGGCGGGCGCGGCCAGCGGCAGCGTCCCGTCGTTGGACAGCAGCACGATCGACTTGCGGGCCACCTCGGCGGCCAGCGCGCGGGCCTCGGGCGGGTCGAGGTCGATCCGCGCGGGCGGGTCGGGGATCTCGTCGAGCAGGCCGAGCCGGATCTTCTGGGTCAGGACGCGTTCGACGGCGCGGTCGACGGCCTTCTCCTCGACCTGCCCGGCGGTGACGGCGGCCCGCAGCGGCTCGCCGTAGCAGTCCACGCTCGGCAGTTCCACGTCCACGCCGCCGCCCAGTGCCAGGCTCGCCGCGTCCGCGCGGTCGGCGGCGACGCCGTGGAGGGAGTTGAGGAAGTTGACGCCGAAGTAGTCGGCGACGACGGTGCCCTCGAAGCTCCACTCCTCGCGCAGGACCCCGGTGAGGAGGCGGCGGTTGGCGTGGGAGGGCACGCCGTCGTTGGCGGCGTAGGAGGGCATGATCGAGCCCGCCTGCCCCAGGCGGACGGCCATCTCGAAGGGGGTCAGGTAGGTCTCGGCGAACTGCCTCGGGCCGATGTGGACGGGCCCGAAGTTGCGGCCGGCGAGTGAGGCGGAGTAGCCGGCGAAGTGCTTGAGGGTGGCGATGATGCCCGATTCCTGGAGGCCCGCTACGTAGGCGGTGCCGAGGACGCCCGTGAGGTAGGGGTCCTCTCCCATGGTCTCTTCGGTTCGGCCCCATCGGGAGTCGACGACGACGTCGAGGACGGGGGCGAGGCCCTGGTGGACGCCGACGGTGCGCATGGAGGCGCCGATCTGGCGGGCCATGGCCCCGATGAGCTCGGGGTCGAAGGTCGCGCCCCAGGCGAGCGCGGTGGGGAAGATGGTGGCGCCGTGGGCCATGAAGCCGGTGAGGCATTCCTCGTGGGCGAGGGCGGCGATGCCGAAGCGGCTGGCGGCGCGGATCCGGCGCTGGAGGGCGGCGAGGTTCGCGGCGCCCTCGGCGGCCGGGACGGGGGCGGAGCCGAAGGGGCGGGTCAGCTGGCCCAGGCCGTGGGCGGTGGCCTCGTCCTCGGTGACGCCGGTGGCCTGCTCGTCCTGGTGGGGGGCCATGTTCTCGGCGTCGGCCTCGACGCCGCGCCACAGGCTCGAGAGTTGGGCGCATTTCTCTTCGAGGGTCATCCGCTTGACCAGCCCGGCGGCGAGGTCGGCCGCAGCGGCGGGGGTGTCGGTGTCCATGCTGCTCCACTCAGCGGCCCATGGCACTTGAGGCGCTGGTTCCGGGCCGATAGTTTCTGAAACTTTTCTGATCGTTTTCGATACAGGTTTGCACACCATAACATTGATGACGGTCCAGTTCTAGCCTCAACTGGATCGTGGGATGCGTTTGCCGAGGACCTGGATTTGACTGATTCCTTCGAAACTTTCGGACGCGATCCGGGAGCCCCGACCGGCCGCTATAGGATGTCGGCACTATCTTTGGGAATGCGGTACGCGCGCCGAACGCGCGCGGGTCCGCGCATCGGAGCAGCAGGAGGACCCTTGAGCGAAGCCGAACACGGGCGCATCACCATCCGCGCCATCGCCGACGAGGCGGGTGTCAGCGTCCCGACGGTCTCGCGGGTCATCAACGGCCGTTCGGACGTCGCCCCCGAGACCCGCAAGCGCGTCGAGGAGCTCCTGAACGAGCGCGGCTACCAGCGCCGCCGCTCCACCCGCGCGCCCAGCCGCGCGCGCCTGGTCGACCTGGTCTTCAACGAGCTCGACAGCCCGTGGGCGGTGGAGATCATCCGCGGCGTCGAGGACGCGGCCCACGCGGCCGGCGTCGGCACCGTCGTCTCGGCCGTGCACCGGCGCCGGGCCTCGACCGAGCAGTGGCTGGACAACCTGCGCACCAGGGCTTCGGACGGCGTCATCCTCGTGGTCTCGCAGCTGGCCTCGCCGATATTGGAGCAGTTGCGGCACCTGGGCGTGCCGATGGTCGTGCTCGACCCCTCGGGCGGGCCCACTATGGACGCCCCGGCGATCGGCGCGACCAACTGGGCGGGCGGCCTGGCCGCGACCGAGCACCTGGTTTCACTGGGCCACAAGCGCATCGGCTTCATCCACGGCCCGAAGCAGGTCCTGTGCTCGCGGGCGCGCTTCGACGGCTACCGGGCGGCCCTGGAGGCCGGCGGCATCGAGTACGACCCGACGCTGGTCTACGACGGCGACTTCTACCACCAGTCGGGCTTCGACGCGGCGACCTCGCTGCTGCGCCTGGAGCACCCCCCGACGGCGATCTTCGCGTCGTCGGACCAGATGGCCTTCGGCGCGTACGAGGCGATTCGCCAGGCCGGGCTGCGCATTCCCGAGCACGTGAGCGTGATCGGCTTCGACGACCTGCCCGAGTCGCGGTGGACGAGCCCGCCGCTGACGACGGTGCGCCAGCCGCTCGCGGAGATGGGCGCCCTCGCGGCGCGGACCGTGCTGGAGATGGCCGCGGGCAACGAGATCGACTCCCCGCGGCTCGAACTCGCCACGGAACTCGTGGTCAGGGAGTCGACCGCGATCCTCCCCGACTGAACGCTCCCCGCGAGACCGAGGGCCCGCCTGACGGTCTGGATCACCCGCGGGGGATGCCGGCATTCTCCAGCGGGACGGGCGCCGCCTCGACCTCGGTCACCTGAATCTCGTTGACGCTGTAAGTGGTGCCCTCGTAGTCCTGGACGCCGCCGCTGACCGTGGCGATGCCGACGGTCTGGTATCCGGCGTGGTTGTGGTCGCTGTACGTCAGCGGCACGATGCCGTTGCCGAGCAGCTCCCCCGACTCGACCGCGGCGATGAGCGACTCGCGCGTCGGTTCGTCGCCCGCGGCGGCGAGGGCCTCGGCGAACAGGTATCCGGCGCTCATGCCGAACACGGTGTTGCCGGTGAACGGCGCGCCGTCGTTGTACTCCTCGTTGATCCGCTTGAACAGCTCGACCCATTCCCCGTCGGGACTGAAGGGCAGGTAGTTGACGCTGACCATGCCTTCGAGGAGGGCCGGGCCGGTCTCCTCGCCGAGGTACTGGACCAGCGTCGCGTAATCGGAGCCCGGGGAGGCGACGTACCACTGCGGGAACCATCCGAGCTGCGCGGCCGTGCCGATCGCCATGGCAGTGAAACCGTTGATGGTGCCCAGGATGTTGACCTCGCAGTCGGCCTCCATCAGGGTGGCGATCTGGCCGGTCAGGTCCTCGCTCGAGGGCGAGTAGGTCCGGATCTCGACGATCTCGTTGCCGCCCACGACGATCTCGACGCCTTCGAGGACGCCCTCGCCGAAGTCGTCGTCCTGCCCGAGCACGCAGATCCTCGCGTCGGGCCGCTGCTCCACCGCATATTGGGCCAGCGCCGCGCCCTCGGTGACGTACTCGGCGTTGAAGCCGAAGGTGTTGGGGTAGACCGCGGGCTGGTTCCAGACGCTCGAGCCCGAGGAGATGAACAGGTCGGGCACGCCCTCCTCGTCCACGTAGTCGAGGACCGAGGAGTGGGTGGGGGTCCCCAGGCCGTTGACGATGGCGAAGACGTCGTCCTCGGTCACCAGTTCGGTCACCGCGGTCTGCGTGAGGGCGGGGTCGTAGGCGTCGTCCTTGACGAGGTACTCGATCCGGCGTCCGTGGATGCCGCCGCTGGCGTTGACGTAGGCGAAGTACGCCGAGGTGGCCTCCGAGACGGTCGCGTACCCCGCCGCCGCCCGCCCGGTCAGCGGCTGATGGGTGCCGATCGTCACCGTCGTGGCGGTGACGCCGGGCGTGGCCTCTTCCCCTGGCCCGGAGCAGGCGACGAGGATTACCGCTGACGCCAGGGACGCTACGGCCGACATTGTTGCGGGAGTGCGCATTCCGATCACCTCGGTGAGTTCGCTGCCTGCCGGGCGCTTACTGGTCGAGTAAATGCAGGGTGCAGCAAAATCGTATGCGCTTTTGTCGATCTTTGGGGTCCAGCCTTCGGCGCAGTGGGCGGTCAGGCGTTCGGTGCGACCTCGGTGCCCGCGCCTCGGCGGCGGACCTTGACCGCTTCGCGGACCGCCTCCGGTGCGGCCTCCAGGCCCAGCGGCACGAGGCCCGCGTCGGCGATGAGCTCCAGGTCGTCCTTGGCCGCCTGGCCCTCGCTGGTCAGGTAGTCGCCCAGGAAGATCGAGTTCACGATCTGCAATGCCAGGGACTGCATGTGTCGCAAGTGGACCTCGCGTCCGGCCGCCAGCCGCACCTCCGCGGCCGGGTTCGCCAGGCGAACCATCGCCAGGATGCGCAGGCACCGGCGCGGGTCGAGCTCCCAGGTGCCCTCCAGCGGCGTGCCGTCGAAGGGCAGCAGGAAGTTCACCGGAATGGAGTCCACGTCCAGTCCGCGCAGCCCCAGCGCCACCGACACCAGGTCGGCGTCCGACTCCCCCATGCCCGCGATCAGGCCCGAGCACGGCGACAGCCCCGCCCCGTGCGCGGCGTTCACGGTGTCGACCCGGTCGGCGAACGTGTGCGTCGAGCAGATCTCGGCGTACGTGTCCTCGGCGGTGTTCAGGTTGTGGTTGTAGGCGTCGGCGCCCAGTTCGGCGAGCCGGTCGGCCTGGCCGCCCTTGAGCAGGCCCAGGCACGCGCACACCTCGACGCCCGGCGCGGCGTTCTTCACCGCCGCGATGGTCTTGCCGACCCGCTCGACGTCCATGTCGGTCGGACCGCGCCCGCTCGCCACCAGGCACACCCGCGAGGCCCCGCCCGCGACCCCGGCGGCGGCCTGCTCGGCGGCCTGCTCGGGGCTCAGCCAGGTGTACTTGAGGACGTCGGCCTTGGAGCCCAGGCGCTGCGAGCAGTACCCGCAGTCCTCGGGGCACAGCCCGCTCTTGAGGTTCACGAGGTAGTTGAGCTTGACGGTGTTCCCGAAGTGGCGGAAGCGAAGCCGGGCCGCGGCGGCGACCACGTCCATGAGCTCGGCGTCCGCGCTCACCAGGACCGACTCCAGGTCGGCGGCGGCGGGGTCGAGCCCGGCGTCGGCGGCGTCGGACAGGCGGCTGAGGGCTTCGTTCACTGCTGGCATGGCAAGATCCTGCCACAGCCGGGCCTCGGGTGCTTTTCGGATGGTTCGGGAGTGGTTGGGCGCATTAGGGGGTGCTTACGAACCCGTGGCGAGTCGGTATCCGAGTCCGTTTGTTCGCTCGCAAGGCGGAAGGGCCTCTGCATACCGGTGTTGTATGCAGAGGCCCTGACAACGCAGCGAGCGGGCGAACGGGCCGGATAGCGGCCGCCAGGGGTTCGTAAGCACCCCCTAAACCTCGGGAAGTCACACTCGGGCCGGAGCGTCGCGATCCGCCTACACTTGCTACAGTGGGTGGTCGGTGCTGCGACGAACGTGGTGGGCTGGTGGAGATCCCCCCTGCACGCGTTGCGAATGACGAACCGTCCGAACCTTCCGGAGAGAATCAACCGTGCCGATCGCACCTGGACAACCGGCGTTGATCGCCGTGGCAGTCGCGACCCTCTGGGCCCAGCCCTCGGCCCCTGGGCCGGAGGACCGGCTCGCATTGGGCGTGCCCTCCGCGATCCGCGAATGGGTCGCCCGGCTCACCAACGACATCCGCGCCAACGGCCTCAAAGGACGCGTGCGCTCCCAGTGCCTGCTGGGCGCCCGGGTCGAGGTCAAGCAGATCGTCGACGGCTGGGCCGAGGTGGCCTGCCCGCAGCAGGAGACCTCCGGCTGGGTCCCGCTCGACCAGCTCGTGCACCCGGCGGACGGCGACTCCGGCGGCACCGAGTACCTCGTGAGCGCGACCGCGACGGCCGTGCGGGCGGAGCCCGGCGGTGACGTCGCCATCCCGGGCGTGACCCTGGGAACCCGCCTGCGGGTCGTCGGCGACGGGTACCGGGGCTGGGTGCCCGTGGGCCTGCCCGGGCCCAGGCAGCCCGGCTGGGTGCCACAGAGGGACCTCGCGGCCGAGCCCGCGGCGGACCTCGCCTCGCCCTCGACGGCGATGATCGCCGCCGGGCTCGACGCGGTCAAGCTCGCGCAGCAGCTCCTGGAGATCCCCTACCTGCACGGCGGCGTCAGCGCCTACGGCATCGACGCACCCGGGTTGATCTGGATCGTCTACCGCCAGTTGGGCATCGACGTGCCGCGCTTCGGCGAGGCCCTCATCAAGGCGGGCGAACACGTCGAGTTCGAGGACCTCCACCCGGGCGACCTGGTGTTCCTGGAGCACGGCGGCGACCCCAAGACCCCGGCGATCATGGCCGAGCGCAACCAGGGCGGCCTGCCGGAGGTCATCTTCTCCTCCTCGGTCTACGGCAAGGTCGTGGTCGAGTCGCTCAAGGACGCCGAGCTGGCCCGCATCACCGCGTGCCGCCGCCTGCCCGTCAAGGCCTGAACACGAACGAGAGAGGCCCGCCGCTCCCATGAGCGGCGGGCCTCTCTCGCGTTGACTACTTCTCGGAGCCGGCGGTGGCCGGGACGTGCTGCTCCTGCTCGGCCTCCTCGAACAGGTCCTTCCAGGTCCTGCCCTCGCGGCGCAGCAGGATCCAGTTGGTGAGGATGACCGCGGCCAGGACCCCGGCGATGACGCCCAGCGAGAGCGCCGTCGGGATCTCCGGGATCGCGTCGATGTGGTGGCCGTCGTTGATGAACGGGAGCTGGTTCTCGTGCAGCCCGTGGAGGACGAGCTTCACGCCGATCCAGCCGAGGATCGCGGCCAGGCCCAGCGAGAGGAACTTCAGGGACTTGAGCAGGGCCGCCAGCAGGAAGTAGAGCTGGCGCAGGCCCATGAGGGCGAAGATCGTGGCGGTGAAGACCAGGTAGGGCTCCTGGGTCAGGCCGAAGATCGCCGGGATCGAGTCGAGGGCGAACAGGATGTCGGTGGAGCCGATCGCGAGCATCGCGAGCAGGAGCGGGGTCACGAACCGCACGCCGTCGATGCGGGTGGTGAGCTTGCCGCCGTCGTAGTCGGACGCGACCCGCAGCCGCCCCTCGGCGAACCGCATGAAGCCGTTCTGCGGCATCTCCTCATCGTGGCCGCCCTTGTCGCGGAGCTGCCCCCACGCGGTCCAGATGAGGATCGCGCCGAAGATGAGGAAGACCCAGCTGAACCGCTCGATGAGGACCGAGCCGACGGCGATGAAGCCGCCGCGCAGCACGATGGAGAGCACGATGCCGACCAGGAGCACCCGGGACTGGAGCTTGTCCGGGACCCGGAACGCCTGGATGATCAGCAGGAAGACGAAGAGGTTGTCCACCGAGAGCGCCAACTCGGTGAGGTACCCGGCGTAGAACTGGCCGCCGAACGCGGGGCCTTCGGTCACCAGGATGAGGGCGCCGAACGCCAGCGCCGCGCCGACGTAGACGGCGGCCCAGGTGGCCGATTCCTTGGTGGAGAGCTTGTGGGGGTTGCGGACCGCCATGATGAGGTCGAAGACGACCACTGAGGCGAGTCCGACCATGGTCAGCGCCCATGCCCAGGCCGGGAGTTCCAATGTGTTGCCTTCCTTATGTCTTTGGAGGGTCACATGGTCTCTCCCGATCCTTTGCGGACCAGCGCCACCGGGGACCGATCGCGGTCCCGTGCATTGACGACGACGCTAACAGCTGCTTACGCTGCGGGATACTCCCCATATACCTGATTTTGAACAGACGGGACTATTCTGCCTGCCAGAACCTGACTTGTCATCAGTCAGATTTGTGACTTCACTCTCGACGGTACGCCGGTCACGCCGGTGACGTCCCCTGCTGTGGGAGGCTCCGCGCATGGTTCTGGAAGTCGCTGAAATCAAGATCACCCCCGGCCAGGAGGACGCCTTCAAGGAGGCCTACCGTGGGGCGCGCGAACTCGTCGCCTCCTCCCCCGGGCTGCGCTCGATGCGCATGACCCAGGGCGTCGAGTCCCCGGGGCGCTTCGTGCTCCTCATCGAATGGGACTCCGTCGAGGCCCATGAGCAGGGCTTCCGTGAGACCGACCGCTTCCCGAAGTGGCGCGAGGCCATCGGCCCGTTCTTCGCTGAGCCCCCGTTCGTCGAACACGTCGAGGACGTGGACTAGCGTCTGCGATTGAACGACCCTAGACCGCACCGGCAGCACACGGGCCCGTGTCTCGGCATCGCCGAGGCGCGGGCCCGTCTTCACTGATGGTGCTCGGGCCTTAGGCCCCGGCCTCCTCGATCTGGCGCAGTTCGCGCTTGAGGTCGCCGATCTCGTCACGGTAGGCCGCGGCCAGTTCGAAGCGCAGTTCCCTTGCGGCCGAGAGCATCTGCTCGTTACGGTCGTCGATCTGCTGGAGGATCTCGGCGCGGACCTTGCCCGCCCCCTTGGCGTCCTTCGAGGTGCCGCGCGCGGGCCGCTCGGAGGCGACCAGCTTCGCGGTCTCGGCGGCCGAGTCGTACAGGTCCTCCATGATGTCGCCGATGCGCTTGCGCAGCGGCTGCGGGTCGATGCCGTTCGCCTTGTTGTAGGCGACCTGCTTCTCGCGGCGCCGGTCCGTCTCGTCGAGCGCGGCCTTCATCGAATCGGTGAGGTGGTCCGCGTACATGAGCACGGTGCCCGACACGTTTCGGGCCGCGCGGCCGATCGTCTGGATGAGCGAGGTCGCCGACCGCAGGAAGCCCTCCTTGTCGGCGTCCAGGATCGCCACCAGCGAGACCTCCGGGAGGTCAAGGCCCTCGCGCAGGAGGTTGATGCCGACCAGGACGTCGTAGTCGCCGCGCCGCAGCTCCCCGAGCAGTTCGATCCGGCGCAGCGTCTCGACCTCGGAGTGCAGGTAGCGGACCCGGATCCCGTTGTCCAGGAAGTAGTCCGTGAGGTCCTCGGCCATCTTCTTGGTCAGCGTGGTCACCAGGACCCGCTCGTTCTTGGCGGCTCGCACGCGGATCTCGTGCATGAGGTCGTCGATCTGGCCCTTGGTCCCGCGCACCTCCACGTGCGGGTCGACCAAGCCCGTGGGGCGGATGACCTGCTCCACGAACTGGCCCTTGACCTGCGCCATCTCCCATTTGCCCGGGGTCGCGGAGAGGTACACGGTCTGGCCCACCCGCTCGCGGAACTCGTCGAACCGCAGCGGCCGGTTGTCCTGGGCGCTGGGCAGCCGGAAGCCGTGGTCGACCAGGTTGCGCTTGCGCGAGGCGTCGCCCTCGGACATCGCCCCGATCTGCGGGACGGTCTGGTGCGACTCGTCGAGGATGGAGACGAAGTCGGACGGGAAGTAGTCGAGCAGCGTGTGCGGCGGCGTGCCGGCCGGGCGGCCGTCGATGTGCCGCGAGTAGTTCTCGATGCCGTTGCAGGTGCCGGTCTGCTTCATGTTCTCCAGGTCGAACACGGTGCGCATGCGCAGCCGCTGGGCCTCCAGGAGCTTGCCCTGGGACTCCAGCTCGTTCAACCGCTCCTCGAGTTCGATCTCGATGTCGCCGATGGCGCGGGTCATGCGCTCGTTGCCGGTGGCGTAGTGGGAGCCGGGGAAGATCAGGACCCGGTCGACCTCGCGGATCACGTCACCGGTGATGGGGTGCAGGTAGTAGAGCCGGTCGATCTCCTCGCCGAACATCTCGATGCGGATCGCCAGCTCCTCGTAGGCCGGGATGATCTCGATCGTGTCGCCGCGGACGCGGAAGGTGCCGCGGGTGAAGGCGATGTCGTTGCGGCTGTACTGGACGTCGACCAGGCGCCGCAGCAGCTTGTCGCGGTCCCACTGCTGGCCGAGGGCGACCTCGGTGGCCTGCTCCAGGTACTCCGCCGGAGTCGCCAGGCCGTAGATCGCCGAGACCGTGGCCACGACCACCACATCGCGCCGCGTCAGCAGCGAGTAGGTGGCGCGGTGGCGCAGCCGCTCGACCTCCTCGTTGATCGAGGCGTCCTTCTCGATGTAGGTGTCGGACTGGGCCACATAGGCCTCGGGCTGGTAGTAGTCGTAGTAGGAGACGTAGTACTCGACCGCGTTGTTCGGCAGCAGCTCCCGGAACTCCTTGGCCAGCTGCGCGGCCAGGGTCTTGTTGTGCACCATCACCAGAGCGGGCCGCTGCAGCTGCTCGATCAGCCACGCGGACGTGGCCGACTTGCCGGTGCCGGTAGCGCCCAGCAGGACCACATCGCGCTCGCCGCGAGCGATGCGCTCGGTGAGCTGCGCGATAGCGGTCGGCTGGTCGCCGGACGGCTTGTAGTCGCTGACCACCTCGAAGCGCCCATCGGCGCGCGGAATATCGAATGCCACCGACCAACCGTAGCGCCGGGGTCCGACAATCCCCGCGACCCACCGGTGACTTTTCGGGCCGCGACTCGTTGGTCCCTGCGTGAGCTCCACTACCTCAGTTCCCTGGAAATCGGCCCTGATGTGGGTCATCGCCATCATCGTCGCGATCGCAGTGGCCGGATGGTTCGCCGTCTCGTGCACGCCCGGCGGGGCCAACGCCGAGCGGCCCGTCAACGAGGAGGAGGCCGCGCTGCTCGCGGGGATGCGCGAGCGCAACAGCGGCGCCGACCCGGTCGCGCTGCGCATGAGCCTGCCTGTCGAGGGCGAGACGGTCACCGTCGACGGCTACATGGACTGGCAGGTCCCGATGGTCTACGCGCGCGTGCCGGTCGCCGAGGGCGAGTACCGGCTGGTCCAGGCCATTCCTGGCCTGATCGCGACCCGCGCGGACGACGAGGAGGCCTTCGGCGAGATCCGCGCCCCCGAGGACGGCTGGACGACCCGGCAGATGCTCTCGGGCGCGACCTCCCCGCTGGAGACGACGATCGACATCCTCGTCTCCTCCCTGTTCACGCTGACCGCCGAGCAGGCGGACGACCCGGCCGAACTCGCCGAGAAGGCCACCTGGCGCGAGGAGGGGATCATCGACGGCGAGACCGTGGACTCCTTCCGCGCCCCGATCATGGTCGAGTCCTCCGAGCAGACCGAGGCGAGCCCCGAGGCCCTGTACTCGCTCGACACCGAGGGGAACCTGCGCCGCTTCCAGGTCAACACCGGCGCCGAGAGCCTCTCGGCGGTCGACTTCCTCCGCGACGTCGCCTTCGACCCGGCGGGCCTGGTCCCGATCGACCTGCTGGGCGGACCGGCCATCGCGCCGACCGCGGTCGATACGGACCTGGCCGAGACCATTGCGGAACTGCGCCATGAGAACTGGTCGCGCACGGCCATGGTCGAGATGACCGTCCCGGTCGGCGACGGCCAGATCGCGACCGGCTCGGGCTCGATCGACTGGCGCACCATGACCGCCTACCTCCGCATAAGCGACACGAACGGGAACCGGCTGCTCCTGGCGCGCCCCGGCGGCTTCGCGACCCTCGCCGTCGAGAGTGACGAACTGCCCGAGACCCCGCCCACCGAGGGCTGGGACTCCCACGCGATGGCCGACGGGGACGTCGCCGACAGCTTCGGGCCGGTCGAGACCTTGGTCTACCGGCTCCTGGAGATGAGCGCCGAGGAGGCCGAGGACGCGGACAAGGTGGCCGAGGAGGCCTCCCTGCTGCGTGTGGACGAGTCCGGGGACGAACCGGTGTACGTGGTCGAGTTCCCGGTCGCCGGGGACGCAGCGGCCGCTGCGGGCGAGTCCGCGTTCCGGTACCACGTGAGCGGGGACCGCCTCATCGAAGTGGAGATGATGTCCTACTTCGGGGCCGCCGGCGCCGAGCTGGAGTACGAGGACTTCCCGATGGTCGCGATCCCGTGGGACGTGAGCGAGAAGATCGGCTGAAGGGCCGGAGGGCTCACTGGGCCTGCCGGGCCGCGAGCAGCGCTTCGGCCGCAAGGGTGCGGGCGTACAAGACCGTGCGCCCGGCCCGATGACGGGTGACCAGGCCCGCCCGGTGCAGGAGCCCCAGGTGTTGCGAGGTGCCGCCCGGTGTCAGGCCGCAACGGGCGGCCAGGTCCCCGGTGGGCGCCGGTTCGGTGAGCGCCGCGAGCAGCGCCGCCCGGGTGGGTCCGATGACACCGGCCAGCGCGGTCGGGGCCGGGATCCGCTCCGGGGCCCACAGGCCCCCCAGCCCGCGCGGCGCGTAGCGGACGGTCGGCTGCCAGGGCTCAACGAACAGCGAGAAGACTCGCTCTCCACCGAAGACCGTGGGCACCAGCAGCAGTCCCCTGCCGGCGAGGGCCACTGTGAGATGGGTCAGCGGATTGTCGATCCGCAGGATTCCCGAAGGCCTCCAGCGGATCTGTGGGGCGAGGTCGGCGAAGAGGCGCTGGGCGCCGCCTTCGGCGAGTTGGCGGGAGCGGTAGAGCAGGTCGCGTTCACACAGGGTCCGGACGCGCGGCCACCATGGCGCGAGCACCGCCTCCCAATAGGCCTCGATCGCCGCGACGAGCTGCTCGATGCCGGTCTCGAGGTCGGCGGCGAACCGCTCGATCGCCGGAGTGGACGGGATCATGTCGAGTCCGCGGCGCACGTGCTCGGTGTCGATCGCGCGCACGGCGGCCAGCTCGGTGGCGAGGACGGGAGTGGAGGTGGCCGGCGGCGGGGCCAGGAACGCCGGGAGTCCGTTGGTGGGGACCGGGACGAGGTCGAACAGCAGCCGCAGGTCGTGGCCGTGCAGCCGCTGCGCTGCGGCGCGCGCCCAGGTGCGGTGGACGGCGTGTTCGCCGGGGGCTTTGAGCACGCGGATGCTGGCGGTCACCTCCCACAGCGGGGAGAGCGCGAGTCTCGTGTTGGCGAGGTCCGCGACGGACATTTCGAGTTCGATCACGGCTTGAATTTAGTAGAGACTAAATCTCTGGCCGCCTGGCGTGCCACCGAGTGACGGTCTACCGATGACCGCTGCAACGCTTGCTCCCGCCCCCGGATCCGACCGGCTCAGCGCCAACCCCGAATTCCGCAGCCTGTTCCTGTCCGGCGTCGCCGCCAAGTTCGGCGCGCACGTGTCCTACGTGGCCGTTCCGCTGGTCGCGGTCGGAGCGCTCGACGCCTCCGCCGGTGAAGTGGGCGCGCTCGCGGCGGCGGCCACCGCCGCATCACTCCTGTTCGGTCTTCCCGCGGGGGCCTGGGTAGACCGGGCGCCCAAGCGGCGGTTGATGATCAGTGCGGACCTCGCCCGCGCGCTGCTGCTCGCGAGCATCCCGGCGGCCTGGTGGCTCGGGGTGCTCACGATCTGGCAGCTGTACGCCGTGGTGCTCCTCGCCGGGGTGGGCACGGTCCTGTTCGATGTCGCCCAGCAGTCGCTCCTGCCCTCGATCGTGGGCCGGGACCGGCTCACCGGCGCCAATGGCAGCCTGGTCGCCCTCGAATCCGGGTTGACCGTGGCCGGACGGGGCGCGGCCGGGTTCCTCGTCGCGGTCCTCGGCGCCCCACTGGCGGTCGCGCTGGACGCGGTCGGCTACGTCTGGTCGGCCGTGTTCCTGCGCCGCATCCGGACCGAGGCGCCGCCGAGCGGCCCGCGAGCGCCGCTCGGCGCCGAGATACGCGCCGGCGTGCGGTTCGTGCGCTCGCATCCGGCGCTGCGGGCGCTGGCGGCGGCGGGCGCGGCCAACAACTTCTCGATCCAGATGTTCCTGACGATGCTGCCGCTTGTGTGGATACGCGCGGGGCTGCCCGCGGTCGGCCTGGGACTGATGCTGGGCGTGGGCGGCGCGGGGGTCTTCGCCGGCGCGGCGGCCGCGAGGCGGCTGCGCGACCGCCTCGGCACCGGTCGGACGCTGTGGATGGTCGGGGCGGCGGTCGGGCCGCTGGCGTTGCTCCTGCCGCTGATCGGACCCGGCTGGCGCCTGTGGGCGGCGGGCGCGGCCTGGGCGGCGGTCGGCGCGGCGGTCGGCGTGGCCAACGTGATCGGTGTGAGCCTGCGCCAGCAGGAGACCCCGGAGGCGTTGCTGGGGCGCATGAACGCCGTGTTCAGGTTCGTGTTCATGGGTGCCGTCACGCTCGGGGCGGCGGTGGCCGGCCTGATCGGCGAACTCGTCTCGCCCGGGGCGGCGCTGTGGCTGGGCGCGGTCGGCATGGCGACGCAGTGGACGATCATGTTCGCGGCCCGTCGCCGCTTCAGTCGCGGCTGAGACGCTAACGGGCCCGGCACCCTCGGCGACGCTTGCGAGTCGTCGATTGACAGGGTGCCGGGTCCGTCGGTCTCATCTCGGCCTAGCAGACGGGCGCGTGCCAGCCGGTTTCGGCGGCCCACCGGTTCGCCCGGGGCCACGCCTCGGCGAGGAACCACGGCTCCTTGCCTTCGGCGTACTCGGCGACCGAGTCGTACTTGGCGGCGAGCACGCCCTTGACCTGGGCGTAGTCGGCCCTGGCCTGTGGGTCGGCGCGCAGCCAGTCGCGGAACAGCAGCGCGAACCGCTGCCCGGGGCTGTCGATCGGCCGGAAGTGGACGTGGGCGATGTTGCTGGGATCGGCGTAGCCGTACAGGCGCTTCTCCCACTCGGCCGGGTCGGGCCGTTCCGGTTTGGGCTCGTCGAAGGCCAGGTCGCCGAAGAATCCGGCGCCCGCGAGCGCCTCCGAGAGCGCGTCGACGCCCTTGAGGGTCACCACGGTGACCTGGATGTCGATGACGTCCTTCGCGGGCAGCCCGGCGACGGCGGTGGACCCGACGTGGTCGATGCGGACCGCGATGGGGCCCATGACGCGGCGCAGCCGCGCGGCCAGGTGCTCGAAGCGCCGGGGCCAGAGCGGGTCGGACTCGACGAACTGGAGCTTCTCGGGGCGCGGTTCGGCGCGGCCGAGGTGCAGGTTGTCCCGGAACGGGACGATGCGCTCGTCCCAGAGCATCGAGACGCGGTGTTCGATGTCCTCGACACCGTCCCGGTTGTAGAGGACGAGGTCGCAGACTTCGCGGCGCTCGGCATCGGACGCCTGGGCGTCGATGCGTCGGAGGGCGTCGGCACGGGGCAGGCCCCGGTCGGCGAGCCGCTGGAGCCTGAGCTCGCGCGGCGCTTCCACGTCGATGTTGAGGTGGAAGCCTGGTGCCTGGCCGGTCTCGGCCAGGAGCGGTATGTCTTGGACGACTATGGCGTCGTCGGGAAAGGTAGCGGTCAGTTCTCGGGAGCGGGCGCGGACACGCGGATGAACGATCGCCTCGAGCTCGGCCCTCGCGGGCGGGCTGGAGAAGACGATCTGGGCGAGTCGGGCGCGGTCGAGCGAGCCGTCGGCGGCGAGCACCTCGGGGCCGAAACGGGAGACCACCGCGGCCAGGCCTTCGGTGTCCGGGGCGACGACTTCGCGGGAGAGGGCGTCCGCGTCGATGACGCGGGCTCCAAGCTGCGACAGCTTCGCTGCGACCGTGCTCTTACCGGCTCCGATACCACCGGTCAATGCGACTTTAAGCACAACTAAAACACTACCCGCCCCAGGCGAACAGCCTGGGACGGGCAGTGGTCTTGTCAGCTAATCGAGCGACAACCTTAGTTGCCGGCGAGCTTCTCGCGCAGAGCGGCGAGCGCCTCGTCGGTGGCCAGGGTCCCCTGAGGTTCGGCCGGAGCCGACTTCTTAGCGGACTCGGAGGTCGTCTTCTTCGGGCCGCCCTTGCCGTCGCCCTTGGGGGCGGCTTCGCCCTCAGCGGGCTTGGCGGGGGCTTCGGTGATGACGCGCTCGGCGATCTGCTTGCCGTGCTCCTCCCAGCGGGTGCGGGCCTCGGCGTACTGCCGCTCCCACTCCTCGCGGGCCTCGTCGAAGCCTTCCATCCACTCGCCGGTCTCGGAGTCGAAACCGTCGGGGTAGATGTAGTTGCCCTGGTCGTCGTACTGCGCGGCCATGCCGTACAGCGTCGGGTCGAACTGCTCCTCGTTCTCGACGTAGGCCTCGTTGGCCTGCTTGAGCGACAGGGAGATCCGGCGGCGGTCCAGGTCGATGTCGATGACCTTGACCATGGCGTCGGAGCCGACCTTGACGACCTGCTCGGGCACCTCCACGTGGCGCTCGGCCAGCTCGGAGATGTGCACCAGGCCCTCGATGCCGTCCTCGACGCGAACGAACGCGCCGAAGGGGACGAGCTTGGTGACCTTGCCCGGGACGATCTGACCGATCGCGTGGGTGCGGGCGAACTGGCGCCACGGGTCTTCCTGGGTCGCCTTCAGCGACAGGGAGACGCGCTCGCGGTCCAGGTCCACTTCAAGGACCTCGACCTCGACCGGCTGCCCGACCTCGACGACCTCGGACGGGTGGTCGATGTGCTTCCAGGAGAGCTCGGAGACGTGCACCAGGCCGTCGACCCCGCCGAGGTCGACGAACGCGCCGAAGTTGACGATCGAGGAGACCGTGCCCTTGCGGACCTGGCCCTTCGCGAGCTGGTGCAGGAACTCGGTGCGGACCTCGGACTGGGTCTGCTCCAGCCACGCACGACGCGACAGGACCACGTTGTTGCGGTTCTTGTCGAGCTCGATGATCTTGGCTTCGAGTTCGCGGCCGACGTACGGCTGCAGGTCGCGCACACGACGCATCTCGACGAGCGATGCGGGCAGGAAGCCGCGCAGGCCGATGTCGAGGATGAGACCGCCCTTGACCACTTCGATGACCGAGCCGCGAACGACGCCGTCCTCTTCCTTGATCTTCTCGATGGTTCCCCAGGCGCGCTCGTACTGAGCCCGCTTCTTCGAGAGGATCAGACGACCTTCCTTGTCCTCCTTCTGGAGGACGAGGGCCTCGACGTGGTCGCCCACAGAGACGACGTCTTCAGGGTCCACGTCGTGCTTGATCGACAGCTCGCGCGAGGGGATGACACCCTCGGTCTTGTAGCCGATGTCGAGCAGGACTTCATCCCGGTCGACCTTGACGACGGTACCTTCGACGATATCGCCGTCATTGAAGTATTTGATGGTCGCGTCGATCGCGGCGAGGAGTTCCTCGTCGGAAAGAAAGTCTTCGTCGACCGCGGTGCTGTTCTCAGCGTTGCTCGAGGTGGCCTCGATGCTGCTCGTCATGTGGGCTGGTGCTCCGGATACGTAAGAATCGTGGGCTCACGCCCGCGCCCTCGCTAGACGCGAATGATCGCCGTTCGTTCCCGGGCCGCCCTTGCCGCTGGCACGCGCCCTGCTCCATTCTGAGGACGCGGACATGCCCAGGCAGGTCCAGGTTACCGTGCGCGATAACGCCGCGCCAGTCCGGGCCGGGCCTCGTGTCCGCAACCACCGCTAATGGGCAGCGGCTTCCCAGGAGGCGCCGAATCCGGCCGAGACGGTGAGGGGCACGGCGAGGTGGGCTGCGCTGGACATCTGCTCGCGCACCAGCGCTTCGAGCCGGTCGGCCTCGCCGGGTGCGACCTCGCACACCAGTTCGTCGTGGACCTGGAGGAGGACGCGGGAGTCGAGGTTCGAGGAGCGCAGGGCGCGGTCGACGCCGAGCATCGCGGTCTTCATGATGTCGGCGGCGCTGCCCTGGATCGGCGCGTTGAGGGCGGCCCGCTCGGCGATCTCGCGCAGCTGCCGGTTGTCCGAGGTGAGGTCGGGGAAGTAGCGGCGCCGGCCCATGATCGTCTCGGTGTACCCGGTCTTGCGGGCCTCCTCGACCACGCGGTGCAGGTAGTCGCGGACCTTCCCGAAGCGGGCGAAGTAGTCGTCCGAGAGCTGCTGGGCCTCCTGGGTGGTGATCCCCAGCTGCTGGCTCAGCCCGTACGCCGACAGGCCGTAGGCGAGCCCGTAGGACATGGCCTTGATCTTGCGGCGGTGCTCGGCGGTGACACCGTCGAGCCCGACGTTGAAGACCTTCGCGGCCACGGCGCTGTGGATGTCCTCGCCGTTGATGAACGCCTCGATCAGGCCCTCGTCGCCGGTGAGGCTCGCCATGATCCGCATCTCGACCTGGCTGTAGTCGATGGTCATGAGCGACTCGTAGCCCGGGGAGACGACGAATCCGGCGCGGATGGCGCGCCCGGCCTCGGACCGGACCGGGATGTTCTGGAGGTTCGGGTCGGCCGAGGACAGGCGCCCGGTGGCGGCCACGGTCTGGTGGAACGTGGTGTGGATGCGCCCGTCTGTCTGGATGGTGGACCGCAGCGTGACCACGATCTGCTTGAGCTTCTCCACGTCCCGGTAGCGCAGCAGCTGCTCCAGCAGCGGGTGCCCGGTCTTGACGAACAACTGCTGCAGCGCTTCGGCATTGGTGGTGTAGCCGGTCTTGGTGCGCTTGGTCTTGGGCATGTTCAGCTCGTCGAAGAGGATCTCCTGGAGCTGCTTGGGCGAGCCGATGTTGAAGGAGCGGCCCACGATCTCGTGGGCGCGGTCCGTGGCGTCCTTGGACTGGGCCGCGAACCCGGACTCGATGTCCGCGAAGTGGCCTTCGTCGGCGGCGATCCCGACGATCTCCATGCGCGCCAGGACGCTCGCCAGCGGGTACTCCATGGCATCGGCAAGGCTCGCCTGCTGGCGCTGCTCCAGGCGGGTGGCCTGCTCGGCCGCGATCTCACCGATGGCCGCCGCAGCGGCGCTGTCGGCCTCCAAGCGGGCCGTGGCGTCCGACGCCGCATGCTCGCTGAAGGCGTCGTCGAGGCCCACGAGCGCGCCGTCGTCAGCGGGCGTCTCGGCCGTCTCCAGCTCCCGGCCGAGGAACTGCATGGTCAGGTCGCCGAGCGCGTACGAGCGCTGCTCGGGCTTGAGGAGGTAGGCCGCGAGGACCGTGTCCGCCTTGATGCCGGCCACCTCGGGCCAGCCCGCGGCGTCGGCGCCCCACAGGAACGCCTTGACGTCGTGGACGATCTTGCCCTTCGCGGGGTCGGCGAGCCAGTTCGCCCAGGACTGCTCGTCCTCGGCGTCCAGTTGCGAGGGCTCGAACCACAGGGCCTGGCCGCCTTCGGCCAGCGCGATCGAGTCGAAGGAGCCCGCGCCCGAGGCGAAGGTCCCGCTGTAGGAGAGGGCGACGTCGCCGTTGCGGCCGGCGAGCCAGGAGTCGAGCCCGCCGGGGACCAGGGCGGCGGCCTCGATGCGGTCCACTTCGGCCACGGGGACCGCTGCGGCGCCGACGGCCTTGGCGGCGAGGTTCGCGTTCAGGCGCTCGCCGAGGGCGCGGAACTGGAGGGCGTCGAAGAGGCGGTTGGTCTCGGTGACCGACCAGCCCTCCCATTCGAGCTCGGCGATGCCGGATTCGAGTTCGAGGTCGCGGACGAGGCCGTTGAGGCGGTGGTTGCGCAGCACGTCGTCGAGGTGGGCGCGCAGGCTCTCCCCGGCCTTGCCGGTGATCTCGTCGACCTTGGCGACCAGGCCGTCGAGCGAGCCGTACTTGACGATCCACTTGGCGGCGGTCTTGGGTCCGACGCCGGGGACCCCGGGGAGGTTGTCGGCCTTCTCCCCCACGAGGGCGGCGAGGTCGCGGTAGTGGCCGGGGGTGACGCCGTACTTGGCCTCGACGGCCTCGGGCGTGTAGCGGGCCAGGTCGGTGACGCCCTTGACCGGGTAGAGCAGGGTGACGGACTCGTTGACGAGCTGGATCGCGTCCCGGTCGCCCGAGGAGATCAGCGTGGAGAGCCCTGCTTCCTCACTGCGGGTGGCGAGGGTCGCGATGATGTCGTCGGCCTCGAAGTTGGTCTTGGTGAGCCACTTGATGCCGAGGGCGTCCAGGAGTTCCTGGATGATCGGGATCTGGGACTTGAACTCCTCGGGGGTCTCGCCGCGGCCGTCTTTGTAGGCGGGGTACTCCTCGGTGCGGAAGGAGCGGCGGGAGAGGTCGAACGCGACCGCTATGTGGGTGGGCTCCTCGGCCTTGAGCAGGTTGATGAGCATCGACGCGAAGCCGTAGACGGCGTTCGTGACTTGGCCGTCGTCGGTGGCGAACTTCTCGGCGGGCAGCGCGAAGAAGGCTCGGTAGGCCATCGAATGGCCATCGATCAGGAGCAGGCGCGATTGCGTAGCGGTCACGACCCGAGCCTATCGAGTGGGTCCGACAAGTCCGCGACAAGCAGGCGACGGCGTGGCCGGGGAATGCGAAACGGCCCGCGATCAACCGATCGCGGGCCGTCGTCTCGCAGGTCGTGGGGGTTACTCGGCTTCCTGGGCTTCCTTCTGCTCCGCTTCGGCGATGACGCGCTCGGCGACGGCGCGCATCGAGAGGCGGTGGTCCATCGCGGCGCGCTGGATCCAGCGGAACGCGTCGGGCTCGGGCATGCCGTACTGGGTCATGAGCAGGCCCTTGGCGCGGTCGACGAGCTTGCGGACCTCGAGGCGCTCGGTGAGGTTCGCGACCTCTTTCTCCAGCGCCGTCATCTCGGCGAACCGGGTGAGGGACAGCTCGATGGCGGGGACCAGGTCGGACTTCTGGAAGGGCTTCACGAGATACGCCATGGCCCCGGCGGACTGGGCCCGGGCGATGAGGTCGCGCTGGCTGAAGGCGGTGAGGATCACGACCGGCGCGATGCGCGCGGAGACGATCTTCTCCGCCGCCTGGAGCCCGTCCATGATCGGCATCTGGATATCGCAGATGACCAGGTCGGGCTGGTGCTCCTGCGCGAGGCGGACGGCGGCTTCACCGTCTGCTGCCTCGGCGACGACCTCGTAGCCCTCCTCGGTGAGCATCTCGGCCAGGTCGAGGCGGATGAGCCCCTCGTCTTCGGCGATGAGCACGCGCTTGCGCGGCTCCTCGGCGGCCTTGCTCGTCATGCGGTCCGTACCTTTCATACGCGTATGTACGTGAGGGCGTGCGGCGGACCGGCACACCAGGACGCTAGCTTAGCCGCAGGCGAGTGCGTCCGCACCTTCCTATGCCGTGCGTTTCGGACGGCAGGGTCCGAACTTCGGACGACGCGTCATGCGGGTATCCTATGCGGCGGCCTCGGCCCGGCCGCCCCGCGCCCGCCCCGGCCCTCGGGCACACCCGCTGAAAGGCGGACAGAGGCGACGTCAATCCGGCGGTGACGCCTCCGCACAATGGATTCGCGCGCCGGTGAGACCTTTTTGGAGACTCCCGGGCACCCGGCGACAGCACCAATGAATGTGACCTTCTTCATATTCATTATCGCGGCAATACGGCATTGGAATACGTGTCGAGTCACCTCTTGCGACTCACGGACATCACTGTGGAGCCGATTCTTTCCGATGGACGAATACGGCACGAAGCGGGCCGACATTGATCTCTGATTTCGCCTAGAATTCGTTTGTCGACACTGAAAGTTCCAATCTGAACCGCGCTGGGAGCATAGGTGGAGTTTAGGTTGCTAGGTCCGTTCGAAGCACGTCACCAAGGCGAACTCGTCGAACTCCGGGGCCGCACGTATCCGAAGATACTGGCGTTGCTCCTGCTCGGTGAGGGTGCCGCCGCGTCGATCGGCGGCCTTGTCGAGGCGCTCTGGGATGACGCGCCGCCGTCGACCGCTTCGCGTCAGGTGCGCAATCGGGTGGCCTCGCTCCGCCGGATTCTGAAGGATCACGGACACGACCCCATTCAGAAGGTGCCCCACGGCTATCGGATACCGATAAGGGAGGTCGGCTCCGACTGCTGCCGTTTCATCGACCTTTCGAATCGCGCGCGGTCGCTGGCGCGCGCCAGTCGGTACAGGGAGGCCGTGAATTCCATGGACGTCGCGCTCGGACTGTGGTCGGGCCCGGCCCTGATGGGACTTTCCGGAAAGGTGTTCGAGGCTTCGGCACTGCGCTTGGAGGAATCGCGGCTCAGCGCGATCGAGTCGCGCGCGTCCTGGCAGCTCCGCGTCGGCCTCTCCGACGAGGTGATCGGGGAACTGTCGGAGCTGATCGTCGCCCAGCCGTACCGGCAGCAGCTGCTCCTGCTGTTCATGTCGGCGCTCCAGCACAACGGCCGGGCGGCCGAGGCGCTGTACGCCTATGAGACCTATCGCTCCCGGTTGACCGAGGAGCTGGGGATCGAGCCGGGGCAGGCGCTGCAGCGGCTGTACGTGTCGATCCTGCGCGATGAGCGCCCGTACGCGGACAGCCGGTTCCCGTCGTGAACGGCGCTGCGCCCGGACCTGGTGCGAGGTCCGGGCGCAGCGTCGAGTCGGTTCGCCGAAGCCTCGTGGCGACGGCGTCCCGCTAACAGTGGGCGCTCGCGGCCGCGCCGTTCCTGAGCAGGAGGCTGTCCTTGACCCAGCCCTGCTTACCGGTGGCGAAGTCGTAGATGTGCGACCAGGTGCCGCCGGTTCCGGAGACCCAGCAGTCGTACATGAGCGAGTGCGAGGACTGCGCCTGGCCGACGATCGCGCAGACGGGGCTGGTGTTGTGGGGGCCGGTGCGGATGTTGACCCCGTTGCCGGTGGTCCCGCCCAAGCTGCCGTCGATGATGGACCAGGCGTGGTTGCAGTTGCTCTGGATGCCGATGTCGGTGGACGACGTGGCCTCTCGGGCGATGGAGGTCGACTCGGTCTCCTGCGCGGTGGCCTGCGAGGCGGTGAAGCCGACGGCGGCGACGGCCATCATGGTGCCGGCGGCGAGGCCGACGATGCGGCGAACAATGGGTTTCACTGTGTTTCCTCCTTGATGGAGGGCCGACCGGCGACAAGCGCGACCCGGCCCTGGGGGTGTGTCACCGAGCGGCGCTCAGGCGACTAGATCGATGCTCGCGTCCCCGCGCACAGCCGGGGCATCGGCGAGGGACAGGCGCCGCACAACCACCGCACAACCGGTCACGGTTGCGTTCCGCGACCGCTGCCTCACTCGAGGTCGGACCGATAACGCCTTGCCGAAGCGCGATTGCGGTGTTTGACTGCGGCGCATGATCAGCGACGAGGGCCTGGCGGCCGCGCTCACCGAGCACTGGGGCCTGCGGCACGCGCGGGTCGAGCCGCACCACGGGGGGATGAACTCCGCGACCTGGTTCGTCGAGGCCGGGGGAACCCGCTGGGTGGCCAAGGCCGTCGCCCCGCAGAACGGGCACAATTTCACGCCGGGGCTCGCGGTCGCTGCAAAGCTCGACAAGGCGGGCATCGCCTCGGGCGCGCCACGCCCCACAGTGGACGGATCGCTCACGGTCGCAGTGGACGGCGTGCCGCTCGCGCTGCTCGCCTGGGTCCCGGGCGAGCCGCTGACCAGTGCCTTGTCCGAGCAGCGGATCTGGGGGTCGACGCTCGGCAAGGTCCACTCGGCGCTCCGTGACCTCGAGGTGGAGGGCACCGAGCGCTTCCACTGGGTCGACCGCGATGCGGCGCATCTCGACCTGCGCCCCTGGGTCCGGGAGGCCGTGAGCGGCGCCGTCGCGGCGTTTGAGGCGCTGGACCCCGAGACCTTGCGGTACGGCTACCTGCACGCCGACCCGGCGCCCGAGGCGTTCCGCTTCGACCGCGAGACCGGCGAATGCGGCCTCATCGACTGGCCGACCGCCCTGCACGGCCCGCTGCTGTACGACCTGGCCTCGGCGGTCATGTACGCCGGCGGACCAGGACGCGCCGACCGCCTGATCGACGCTTACGCCGCGCAGGGCGTGCTGCTGCCCTTCGAGATCCAGCGCGGGCTGGAGCCGATGCTGCGCTTCCGCTGGGGCGTGCAGGCCGACTACTTCGCCCGCCGCATCGCCACCGGCGACCTCACCGGGATCGCCGACGCCGCCGAGAACGAGAAGGGCCTCGAAGACGCCCGGAAGGCGCTGGGAGCATGAACGATCAGCCCGCACCGGTGAACCCGCGCCGCTCGGTCCGTGCGGTCGTCCTCGACGACGACATGCGCATCCTGTTGTGCCGCTTCGACATCCCGGGCCCGCCGCAGAGGGTCGTGTGGGCCGCTCCGGGCGGCGGCATCGAGCCCGGAGAGACGCCGTTCCAGGCGCTCCGGCGGGAACTGCACGAGGAGATCGGTCTCGTCCTCAACGCGTACCCGCCGCACATCTGGCACCAGGAGGTCGCCGTCTCCTGGCTCGCGCCCGAGTACGACGGGGTGGTCAACGACTACCACGTGGTGCGCACCGCCGCGTTCCGACCGCGCGGCGCGTTGTCCGACGAGGAGCTGGCCGCCGAGAACATCGAGGGCTTCCGCTGGTGGTCGCTCGCGGAGATCACCGCTTACCGCGGCGACGACCTGTTCTCACCGAGGGACCTCGCCACGCCTTTGGCGGCCTTGATCGCCACCGGGGTGCCGACCGAGACGCTGCGGCTCGGCATTTAGCACCGGGCCAGACCCGCACTGGCACGACGGCGTCGCCGGTCTCACCGCCGGGGAATTCGAGGCACCGCCTAAGAACCCGTTTCAAGTTGTGTGGCCTGATGGAGGCGCTTCCGACGTCTGACGCGATCTGGGCGCTTGGGCTAGCCTCGCAGCAAGCGTCATTGGCACCTTGAACAGCAAAGATACCAGAAGTATTAA